>k87-717526_pt1 | contig 11955 bp, 9 predicted proteins | sample MGYA00084031_6733416 | MGnify analysis MGYA00084031
CCGCCGCGGCGGTCACGGCGGTCACGGAGGGAGGGGACGCCACGGACTGCTGTCCCGCATTCCCGTCCCCTCCCGGCTGCACAGCCTGAGCCTGCCGGACCCGGTGCGCTCCACCCGGACGCTGCTCACCGGCCTCGGCGCGGTGTCGGCCGGTGTGCTGGTCAGCGTGCTCATCGCCGGGCCGTCCTCGCCCGGCGGCGAGGGCGCCGACCCCACCGGAGCCAGCAGCAGCACCGGTGGCGGGGGTGTCGTGCCGTCGGTGTCCCCGCCCGGCGTCGCCGGGCTGCCCACGGCAGCGGGGCAGGTCCGGCTGCGCAACGTCGGCTCCGGGCTGTGCCTCGACACCCGGGGCGAGCCCCGGGACGGGTCCGGCCTCCGGCTCGCGGACTGCTCCTCGGGGTGGAGCCAGCAGTGGACGTTCGAGGACGACGGGCTGCTGCGCAGCGTCGCCGATCCGGGGCTGTGCCTGGACTCGCACAAGGACGCCGGGGTCGTGGTGCTGGGCACCTGTGCCGAGGAGGGCGACGGACGGGGCGACGACGTGCGCTACGACCTGACCCCGCTCGGCGAACTGCTGCCCCGCTGGGACCCGCAGATGGCGCTCACCCCGGCCGGCCTCGACGCGAACGCCGACATCGTCGTCAAGGTCCGGGACCGGACGACCGGTCAGCGCTGGGTGACCGACCCGGTCGGCGAGTCCGCCACCGGTTCCCTGTCGGACAGCGGCCCCACCACACGGGCGGCCCGGCACGCCTCGCTGACCGAGCCCCTGCCGTAGCCGGACCGCCCCGGCGGGGACGGGCCGGCGTGCGCTCCGGCCGGGGCGGGGCTGAGGCCCCCCGGGCCGGGCGGGCGAGGACCTGCTCCCGGCCGGTGCGGGCCATGGCCCGCACCGGCCGGAACCCGACGGCCGACCGCCGGACCGGAAGCACGTCTAGACGACGAGATCCGCGGCTGTGACGGTGCCGCAGCCGGCATGGCCGGACAGGGCGAGGGTGAGGTCCAGTTCGGCCAGCAGGCAGCGGATCACATGCTCGACGCCGGCCTGCCCCTCGAGCCCGAGCCCGTAGACGTACGGCCGCCCGAGCAGCACCGCCCGCGCACCGAGCGCCAGCGCCTTGAACACGTCGTCACCGGTGCGCACCCCGCTGTCGAACAGCACGGTGAGCCGGTCGCCCACCGCCTCGACGACCTCCGGCAGTGCGTCCGCCGCGCCGATCGCCCCGGCCACCTGACGGCCGCCGTGGTTGGACACCACGACCCCGTCCATCCCTGCGTCGGCGGCGAGCCGGGCGTCGTCGGGGTGCAGCACGCCCTTGAGGACGATCGGCCCGTCCCAGTGCTCCCGCAGGAAGGCCAGGTCCGGCCAGGTCTTGGCCGGGTCGGAGAACAGGCCGACGAAGTGCAGCACCGCCGCGTCGAGATCCTCGTGCACGGGCTTGGCCAGTCCCGCCTGGAAGGCGGGATCGGAGAAGTAGTTGGCGGTGCCCACGCCACGCAGGAACGGCAGATACGCCTGGTCGAGGTCGCGGGGGCGCCAGGACAGCAGGGGAGTGTCCAGGGTGACCACCAGCACGGAGTACCCGGCGGCCCTCGCCCGGCCGAGGAAGCTGCGGGCCACCTCCGGATCCTTCGGCCAGTAGAGCTGGAACCAGCGTTCCGCGTCGCCCATCGCCTCCGCGACCTGCTCCATCGGCGTGCTGGAGGCGGACGACAGGATGAACGGCACGCCCTGGGCGGCGGCCGCGCGAGCCGCCGCGGTCTCGCCCTCCGGGTGCATGATCGACAGCACCCCGACCGGCGCCAGCGCCAGCGGCGCCGGCAGCGAGCGGCCCAGGACCTCGACCGACAGATCGCGCTCGTGCACGTCCCGCAGCATGCGCGGCACGATCCGCCGTCGCTCCAGGGCGGCCCGGTTGGCCCGTGCGGTACTGCCGTCGCCGGCGCTGCCCGCGACATAGCCGACCGGGCCCGGCCCGAGGCGCTGCTCCGTCAGCTCCTCCAGCCGGGTCAGATCCGTGGGCAGCCGGGGCACGGCCCCGGACATGCCGTTCAGATAGATCTCGTACTGGAAGTCCGCCCAGTGCTTGCCCATGCGAGCCGCCCCGCCTTTCCACGTCACGTCACACCGTCCGGCCTGCGGGCCGACCATACCGGCCGGTACGCGGAAACGTACCTGCTCGGACGGCAGCGGAACGCGGTGCGGGGTGCCCCCGCCGCGGGCGCGCATCCCGTCATGCCCGGACCTCGACCGCCGTCACCGGCGACGGGGGCCGCCCACCGCCGGCGGCGGGGCCGTTCCCGGGGCATCAGGAACCGGTCCCCGATCGCCGAGAGAGCGACCGATCATGAACGCCGGGGGTCGGGAACCGCTCTGCGAAGGACAGAAACGGAATGTTTCAGGCCTATTAACGAGCAGCAGGGTTTCGGTCATATGGCAATTTCCCGCACACCGTAGCCGTGTGATTACGCGGTCGACGCGCGTCCCTCCCGTGACTTCCCGCCACTGATTCAACACGCAAGGTTACTGAAATCCGCACGGTCGAGATGAGTTTCCGCGCCGGACTCGGCAGACTCCGGCACGCCGGTTCGGCACCGACCGAGCTCGAGCCGGCGCTTCACACGAGCGGAAGGATGCACACAATGCGGAACACCGCGCGCTGGGCCACCACCCTCGGCCTCACGGCCGCCGCCGTCCTCGCACCCCTGGCGGGTGCCGCGTCGGCAGCCCCGGGATCCGGCCCGTCCGCGCTCTACGCCCCCTCGGCCCTGGTGCTGACCGTGGGTCACGGCGAGAACGCGATGAGCGCCACACCGGAACGCGCGGTCACCTTGACCTGTGCCCCCCAGCCCTCGGGCACCCATCCCGCCGCCGCCTCGGCCTGTGACGAGCTGCGCGGCGTGGGCGGCGACCTCAACGCCCTGAAGATGCGTCTGGGCGTCTTCTGCACCAAGCAGTACGACCCGGTCGTCGTCACCGTCGACGGCGTCTGGGAGGGCAAGCGCGTCTCCTACGAGCGCACCTTCGGCAACGCCTGCGTGATGAACGCGCACGGTTCTGCCGTCTTCGCCTTCTGAGACCGGGATCGCACGGTTCCCGTGACCGCGCGGCGGTTCGCAGATTGGGGAGTGCGAGCCCCCTCGCGGAACGTGCGATCTCGCGCAAGGAGGCCGGCGGACGGAGTGGGGCCGCCCGCCGGCCTTCGGCCCTTGCGCACGGGCCCGAGTGCACACACCAGTGCACTCGGGCCCCTTTGCGCGTCCGAGGCGGCTCTCCGCGCCCGTGCCGAGGGCTCTAGGCCCGGTCCCGGTGGCTGGTGTCGCACCACGGATAGCGCCGGCTGCGGCGGCAGGTGCACAGGGCGACCCGGAAGCGGTCCGAGCGCAGGACCGTCCCGTCCTCCAGCTCCACCTCCACCGGACCCTCCACCAGCAGCGGGCCCTTGCGCTGGACGGTGACCCGACGCGGGGTGTCAGACGGGGAGTTCGGCACGGATCACCACCAGTTCCTCGGTGTCCTCACAGGCGGGCAGCAGCCCGCGCTCGCGCAGCCAGTGCGCCCTGGACCGCAGCACCGGGCCGAACGCGATGCGCCGGCGCCGGGTCACCGCGGCCTTCAGACCGGCCGTGTGCAGCAGCCCCAGGGTCACCTCGGGCCCGCTGAGCGCCGACTGCACGAGCAGCAGCACACCACCGGGCCGCAGCCGCCCGGGCGCCTGTATGCAGAGCCGGTCCAGGATCAGGCGGCCGTCGCCGCCCGCGTCCCAGGCCCGGACCGCACCGCGCGGCAGCCCGTCGTCCGCCGGCGCGGGCACATACGGGGGATTGGCCAGGATCAGGTCGAAGGTCCGGTCGGCCACCGGGGTGAACAGATTGCCGCGGCAGACGCGGACCGGGACCCGGGCCCGCCGCGAGTTGAGGCGGGTCGCCCACACCGCTCGCCGGGAGACGTCGACCGCCGTGACCCGCAGCCCGCGGCGGGCCGCCGCCAGGGCGAGGGCGCCCGAACCGGTACCGACGTCGAGCGCCTCCGAGCCCGCCGGGACGGGCTCGTCCGCCAGTGCGTCGGTCAGCAGCTCCGTGTCTTCCTGCGGGGCGTACACACCAGGGGGTGCCAAGAGATTCACGCACCACCGGGTACCCCGTGATTCACGGGACATGAGCGAGCTCCGGTGACAACGGGGTGCGCAGTGACGACCGGCCCTCCCGCCAGTGGGCCAGCAGGGCCTCGCCGAGCCGGTCCTCGAGGAACTCGGTGGCGTCCACGCCGAAGGCGATGTCCGCCTCCAGATGCGGCTCGTCCTCCAGCAGTCCGCCGATGACGTCGTGCCGTACGACCTGCTCGTGCACCGCGTCCGCCTCGACGTGCTCGTCGTAGAAGTGCTCGGCGGCCGGTCCCGCGCCGGTGCGGCGCATCGCCTCCGCGAGCCTGCGGGAGCCCGGGGAGGAGGTGATCTCGACGGTCGCGAAGTGCCCCACCAGGGCCCCGCGCAGCGCGCGGTGCAGGCCGAACAGGGACATCAGGTTCACCGTCGCCAGCAGCTCCGCACACGCCGCGTCCAGATACCGGCCGTAGGTGGTGTCCAGGCCCAGGTCCGTCATCAGGTCCGCGAACAGCCGGGCGTGCAGGCGCTCGGCACGGCCGCCGCCGTACTCGTCGAACTCCACCGCCGCCATCGCCGCCTTCGCCCGCCCCCGCAACCGGGGCAGCACCCAGGCGTGCGGGTCGGCCTCCTTGAGGTGGTACAGCGAACGCTGCGCGGCGTACTCACGGATCTGCCACAGCTCGCCCTTGTCCCGCAGGAAGTGACTGACGCCCGCGCCGTCCACCGGCTCCACCAGCAGCCCGGCCAGGGCCTCCTCGGCCCCCTGGTGCACGGTGGCGTCGGCGCGCAGCGCGGCGAGGAAACGGTCCTCCAGGGCGGCCCGGGTGCGCAGCAGCTCCGGATCCCACTCCAGTTCCGGCGGCACGCCCGCGAACCCGCGGTAGTGCAGCTCGTAGCAGACATACAGCGCGAGCTGCAGATCGTCGCCGTAGACGGGGGAGCCGGCGATGCCGCCGGGCGGGGGGAGGGGACCGGTGCCGCGCAGATGGCCGAGCACGGCCGCACTGAGCGGGCCGCGTGCCTCGGGCAGCTGAGGTTCATGGCTGTGCATGCGCCCCGAGTACCCCGGACGCGCCCCGTCATCCGGTCGGGCGCGGCACGGGCCGCCCGGCGGGCCACCGGCCGGCCGCCGCGGCAGGGCGCCCGTGCCGTCCCCCGGGTCGTCCGCCGCCTGCTCCTGCGCGTCCTCGCCCGGCTTCCGGGCGTCACCGGCCCCTCCGCGCCGGCGCTCCCCTCGGAGCCATGGACGCGCCGTCCTGCCTGCTCCGCCTCGCGCAGGACCTCCTCGGCCGCCGGTCCCGGACCGTTCCCGGCCGTCGTTCCCGGCCAGGCGTCTCTCACGAGCGGCGGGCCGTCAGGCCATCTGGCGCCGCACCAGCTCGTGCAGCCGGCCGCCGGTGTCGGCGAGGAGCTGGGCGGGCGGGCCCTGCTGGACGACCTTGCCGTCCTCCATGACGATCACTCGGTCCGCGTCCAGCACCGTCGACAGCCGGTGGGCGATCACGATGCGGGTCGCCCGGAGCGCCTTGGTGCTCTCGATCACGGTGCGCTGGGTCTCGTTGTCCAGGGCGCTGGTCGCCTCGTCGAAGAAGATGATCCGCGGCCGGCGGATCAGCGCCTGGGCGATCATCAGCCGCTGCCGCTGGCCGCCGGAGACCGCGCCGCTGCCGGAGACGATGGTGTGCAGCCCCATCGGCATCCGCTTGATGTCCTCGGCCAGCCCCGCCATCTCGGCGGCGGCCATGACCTCCTCCGGCGTGTAGGGCTCGGTGCCGCAGATGACGTCCATGATCGAGCCGCTGAACGGCTGGGCGTGCTGGAGCACCACCCCGCACTGCCGGCGCACCGCCGACTGGTCGAGGGCGGCCAGGTCCTGGCCGTCGTAGAGCACGCTGCCGGACAGCGGCCGGTCGAAGCCGATCAGCAGCCTGAGCAGCGTGGACTTGCCGCAGCCGCTGGGGCCGACGATCGCCACGAACTCACCGGGCCGCACCTCGAAGGACACGTCGTCCAGGACCAGCGGCCCGTCGTCGGAGTAGCGGAACGACAGCCGCCGCGCCTCGATCGCCCCGGTCAGCGGCCCCGGCCGGGTGCTGCTCGCCCGGACCTCCGGCGTCGCCTCGAGCACCGGCTTGATCTGCTCGAACAGCGGCAGCGCGGCCACCGCCGAGACGAACGCACCGGTCAGCTGGGTCACCGAGGTCAGCACCATCGTCACCGAGGTGTTGAAGGTGAGGAACTCCGCCGCCGTCATCGAACCCCGGGCGGGCCCGGCCAGCAGCATGAACATCGCCAGCGTGCACAGCGGCAGGTACACCGCGCTGAGCACCGCGTTCAGGTTCTTGATCCGGCCCGCCTTCTGCTGCAGCTCACGGCTGCGGGCGAACTCCGACGCCCAGGCGGCGTACGCGTAGTTCTCCGCCGCCGCCACCCGCAGCTTGGGCAGCCCGCGCAGGGTCTGGAAGGCCTGGTTGTTCAGCTTGTTGGTGAGCACCACCAGCCGCCGCTGCCAGCGCACCTGCCACAGGCCGAGCCCCAGGAACACCCCGGCGACCACGGTCAGCATGCCGAGCGCGGCCAGCGCCATCGGCACGCTGAACCACAGCAGCAGCGCCAGGTTCACCGCCCCCACGGTCACCGACTGGGTCACCGTCGGGCCCACCCCGGCGAGCATCCGGCGGATCGCGCTGATGCCCATGGCCGCGCTGGCCAGTTCGCCGGTGGACCGCTCGGTGAAGAAGCGGGTGGGCAGCCGCAGCAGCCGGTCCCAGACGGCCGGCTGCAGCGTGGCCTCCACCCGGCCCTCCAGCCGCAGCAGGGTGAGGTTCTGCAGCAGCATGAACGCCGCCGCCACCACGCTGCTGAGGATCACCGCGAGGCACACCTGCACGATCAGCCCGGTCTGCGCCTTCGGCACGTACTCGCCGAGCACCTTGCCGGTGGCGACCGGCACCAGCGCGCCGAGGGCCACCGTGACCAGACCGCCCAGTACCAGCCGCGCCAGGTCGGCGCGGGTGCCCGTCATGCAGAACCGCACGAGGCCGAGCGGGCTCAGCCCGCGCTCCGGCAGCGGCCGGTAGAACATCACCGCACGCGGTTCGAACTCCTCCGCGTTGGCCTTCTCGATCGGCGTCTCCCGGCCGGTCGACGGATGCACCGCCACATAGCCGCCGCGCCGCCACAGCAGCGCCACCGGGGCACCCGACAGGGCCCGGTGTCCCACCAGCGGGCCCACGTTCTCCCGCCACCAGCGGCCGGTCAGCCGCACGGCACGGGTCCGCAGGCGGGAGGCCACCGCGATCCGCTCCACCGGGTCCTGGCGGCTGTCCCCGGCGGCCGCCTGCGCGGCGTCCGCGAGGGTGATGCCCGCCGCCCGGGCCACCAGCCTGCACGCCGCGTACGTGGCGTCCGCGTCGGCCGCCGTGGTGCGCTGCGCCGACCGCTTGCCGATCGCCGCGAGCAGCGTCCGGTCGGCCTGGGCGCGCACGGCCTCGCCGGCCCTGATGCCCTCCGCGGTGCGCGCCTCATGGGTGTGCTCCAGCTGTTCGATCCACCGGTCCAGGGTGGTCATCAGGCGGTACTGCTGGTCCACCAGGGACTGCCACAGCGCCGGGTCCATCAGCAGGTCGGCCGCGGCCTCGGCCCCGTACAGCGAGCCGTACTGCACGCTGCCCGGCGGCACCTGCATCCAGAAGACCTCGTCGTCGGCGGGCGCCGACCCCCGCTCGCTCGCCATCGGCGCCTGGAACAGCACCGCGAGACTGCGGCCGACGCCCAGCGCCAGGGCGTACTCCAGCGGGCTCGTCGTCGGCGGCACGTACTGCGGGTTGCCGTACTCGTCGTAGGACCAGGTGGCGGTGTTCGCCGGCTGGTACAGCTCGCGCAGATCGATGCGGTGCACCACGCAGTCCCGCAGCGGGCGGGCCACCAGCGTGTGCCGGGGACCGGCCGACGGGCCCAGCAGCAGCGACCCCGCCTCCAGTCGGCCCAGGTGGTGCCAGTGGCCCTGCTGCTCGGCGTCCACCGCGAACAGGTCCACCGCCCCGGAGACGACCAGCCACAGCACCTGCGGCCCCTCCAGGTCGAGGCGGCCCGATCCGGCGCAGTCGATGCGCGTGCCCAGCTGCCCGAGCGCATCGAGGACGAGGTCCCCCTGGTGTGCCGAGGTCATCTCATCGCTCCCTGACCAGCGCCGCGTACGCGCCGCCGCGCGCCACCAGCTCCGCGTGCCGTCCGCGCTCCACGACCGTGCCGTGGTCCAGGACGACGATCTCGTCGCTGTCGCGGACCGTGCTCAGCCGGTGCGCGATCACCACGCAGGCGCAGCCGCGGCGGCGCAGGTTGTCCATCACCACCTGCTCGGTCTCGGCGTCCAGCGCACTGGTCACCTCGTCGAGGACCAGGATGCTGGGCCGCCGCACCAGGGCGCGGGCGATCTCCAGGCGCTGGCGCTGCCCGCCGGAGAAGTTGCGTCCGTCCTGCTCGACCGGGCTGTGGATGCCGCCGGGACGCCGCATGATCACGTCGTACAGCGCGGCGTCCTTCAGCGCCTCGGCCACCGCCTCGTCCGGGATCGACGGGTCCCACAGCGCCACGTTGTCGCGGACCGTCCCCTCGAACAGGAACACGTCCTGGTCGACGAAGGACACCGACGCGGCGAGCGCGCCGCGCGGGATGTCCTCGATGCGCCGTCCGTCGATCCGGATGACGCCCTCCCACGGCGTGTACAGGCCCGAGATCAGCCGGGACACGGTGGACTTGCCGCTGCCGGAGCCGCCGACCAGCGCCACCTGCCGGCCAGGACCCACGGTCAGGTCGAAGCCGGAGAGGAGAGGCTTGTCCAGCGGGTTGTAGCCGAAGGTGATGTTCTGCAGCTCGACGTGCCCGTGCAGCCGGCGGGTGGACTCCCCGGCGCCGGGACGGCCGTAGAGCGGGTCGGCGCGGAAGTTCTCCACGTCCTTCAGCCGGGCCACGTCGGCCGCGAAGTCCTGGATGCGGCCCACCACACCGTTCAGCCGGGTCAGCGGGGCGGTGAACCGGGTCACCAGCGCCTGGAAGGCGACCAGCAGACCCACGGAGATGTGCCCCTCGACCGCCCGCAGGCCGCCGATCCACAGGATCAGCGCGCTGTTGAGCGTGGCCAGCGTCGGGGCCACCACACCGAGCCAGGCGCTCGGCACCCCGAGCCGCTGCTGCTCCTCCAGCGTGGTCGCGTGCTGCCCCGCCCACTTGCGGAAGTAGCCGTCCTCGCCGCCGGTCGCCTTCATCGTCTCGATCAGCTGCAGACCGGTGTACGCGGTGTTGGTCAGCCGTGCGGTGTCGGCGCGCAGCTTCGCGGTGCGGGTCGCCCGCAGCCGCACCACCACGCGCATCGCCACCAGGTTCAGCAGCGCCACGCCCACGCCGACGAACGTCAGCTGCGGATCGTAGGTGTAGAGCAGCACCGCGTAGAGCACGACCACCACCGCGTCCACCCCGGCCGCCGACAGATCGCGGGCCAGGGTCTCGGCCACCGCGTCGTTGGACTGCAGCCGCTGCACCAGGTCGGCGGGGCTGCGCTGGGAGAAGAACGTCACCGGCAGCCGCAGCAGATGCCGCAGGAAGCGGGCGCTGGACAGGGTGGAGGAGATGATCCGCCCGTGCAGCAGATTGGCCTGCTGCAGCCAGGTCAGGACCAGCGTGAGCAGCACGCAGGCGCCCATCGACAGGAACAGCACGTCCAGGGTCGACGTCTGCCGGCCGATCAGGAAGTCGTCGATGAAGGTGCGGCTGAGTCCGGGCACCGCCGCGCCCACCGCCACCAGCAGCAGGCTGGTGAGCACCACCGCCGGCATGGTGCCCGCGGTGCCGCGCAGCCGGGCCGGCATGGCGCCGAGCACGCCCGGCTTGCGGCCGCCCTTCTTGAAGTCCTTGCCGGGCTCCATCACCAGCACGACGCCGGTGAAGCTGCCGTCGAAGTCCTCCAGGGGGACGAAGCGGCGCCCCTTGCCGGGGTCGTTGATGTAGACGCCGCGCCGGCCGAACCGGCGGCCCATGCCGTCGTAGACGACGTAGTGGTTGAACTCCCAGAACAGGATGGCCGGTCCCTGCACCTCGGCGAGGGCGGCCGTGTCCATCTGCATGCCCTTGGCGGTCAGGCCGTAGCTGCGGGCCGCCTTGAGCAGATTGCTGGCGCGCGAGCCGTCGCGGGAGACACCGCAGGCGATGCGCAGCTCCTCCAGCGGGACGTGGCGTCCGTAGTGGCCGAGCACCATGGCGAGCGAGGCGGCGCCGCACTCGACGGCCTCCATCTGCAGCACGGTGGGCGTGCGGACGGTGCGTGCCCGGGACCTGGGCACGGCGCGTCGGGGCGGTGCGGCGCGGCCTCTGCCGCGGGTGCCGCGGGTCTGCTCTGCGGTGCTCACGGCAGCAGCCAGTCGACGGGACGCCGGTCGGCCAGCCGGATGGAGGCGGTGGCCAGGGTCATCGAGGTGAGCTTGAACGGCGGGCCGTCCGCGGACGACCACTCGTAGCCGCTCTTCGTACGGGACGACTTCTCCAGCTCGACGGTGACGGCCACGGGCCTGCCCTTCCTGGTGAACTCCTCGCCCAGCTGGCTGTCGCCGAGGAACGCGGCGATCTGCTGCGGTGACTGCGCCGAGCGGTCCACGGACTTCACCTCGCCGTGCAGCACGCCGTACTCCTGGCTGGGCACCGACTGCACGGTGAGGTCGACGGCGGCGTGCGCGGGGATGCCGGCGGCGCTCTCGGCGGGGACGTACACGGTGGCGTAGAGGGGGTCCTTGGCGCGGGCGACCTTCTCCACGGCGGCGACATTGGCGCCGGTGCGGATGATCTGCCCGACGCTGGCGGCGAGCGCGGTGATCCGGCCCGCGTCCAGGGTGCGCACCACGCTCTCGCCCTGCGGGGTACGCACCTTGAGCACCGGTGAGTCCGCGGGCAGGCGTTCGCCCTGCCGCGCGAGGACCGCGGTCACCTGGCCGTCGACGGGGCTCTGCAGCAGATAGCTGCCCTGCCCGTGCGTGAGGACGGCGGGCGCGCTGACGGTGGAGGACACCGATCCGGTGAGCGCCCACACCGAGGCGGCGGCCATCGCGATCAGGGTCACGGACAGCACCAGCCACCCCTGCGGGCGGGCCAGCCGCACCGGGAGGTCCAGCTCCTCCGGTGACTGGAGCTTGGCGAGGGCCTGTTGGCGGAACTGCACGGGTCTTCCCTCACCTGCGGGACTGGGGCGACGTGACGAGGACGGGTGACGGCACCGCTGAGTCCCGGAGCGGCCGGTGGGCTGCTCCGGGACTCAGCCGGCACAAGGGCGCGATCAGAGACCGGCGACCAGGTTGGTGACCGGGGCGGTGTTCAGGCCGGTGACACCCTCGACGGTGCCGACGACCGTGTCCACCGCGGCGGAGACCGGGGCGATGCTGTCCACGGCGCTCGTGAGGGTGTTCACGGCGTTGACGGACAGGCCGCCGGAAACGGCGTCGAGCTCGGCGTCGGAGATCTCGGCGGTCTCGAACGGGGTGGAGTTCATGGTGGAACTTCCCTTCGTATGGATATCTCACAAGGGGGAGCGGCCCCCTCTGGGGACAGTGAAGGCCGCCACCGCGCGGGCGCTCGAGCGCCCGTCGCCGGGAGCCCGGAACGGCCTTGCGGTGCGATGGATCAAAGCACGCTCCGGGTCGGCGCTTCCAATCAACCAAGCCCCTCACCTGGGAATTTGCGACGCTGAGGAGCCCAAGCGTGCAGATCGGTGCACGGCTCGGTGGCGACTTCTTCACACCCCCCGCCACTTCGCCGCATCCCGTCACTTGCGTCCCGTCGGGCAGAACCCGACACACCGGCCCCA
>k87-475869_pt1 | contig 11954 bp, 8 predicted proteins | sample MGYA00084031_6733416 | MGnify analysis MGYA00084031
GATGCGGCGGCTACGCCTCCAGAGCCACCTTATACCCGGCGTGTTTCTTCACGTGGAACACCCCGTGTTCAAAAATGAGGTATTGACCTTTGATGCCGATGAGGCGACCGGAAATGTGCGGCTCTTTGTCCAGTTGCAGTGGCTGGAGTTGCCGCGCTTCCTCCAACATGGGATACATGATTTCCACCAGTTGCACGTCGTCCAACAAATACGGCCGAAACGGCGCAGGAACCCATTCCAACACCTGTTCCCGAACCGCCAGCAAGTCGGCGTCGGCCGTCTCCCCGGCCAACATTTTCCGCCAATTCGTCTTGTCGGGCAAATATTGACTCAAGTGGGCTTCCAGCTCACCGGCCATTTTCCGGTTGGGCAACTCGGCAATGGGAATGGCCCGGATCGCCCCTTGATCGACCCACCGTTTCAGCGAGTTGCCTTTGCGCGTGATGCCCACCTTCACGTCACTGCTCAACGCCAAGTACACAATGTGCGGAATGAGGCAATGTTCCTTCGCCCACGCTTCATCGCGGCACGTGCCGAGATGATAATGGCATTGATGCGGTTTGACGATGCACAGATCGTTTTCCGCCAAGTCGCGAAAGCACGGGTAACAATACCCGTTGTTGTACGTCTTTTTCACCTTTCGGCCGCAATGAATGCACGCTTTTTCATGGAGGAAGGAAAGGGTCAGACGATGGTTGAGCCACTCGTTCAACCATACATATCGGTCGTCCACGTGCAAAAAATAGTGGACCGTATCCCGCCATTCATGGCTCAACCCGCGAAGAAAGCCCTGCAGGACCACCCCGACCCCTCCTTCTCGGAATACGTTCCAGCCAAAACCAAAACAAAAACAGTTTCAATGATAACTATAACATAAGTCATTCCCTGGCGCATTCGTCCGTCGGAAATTGCACATCCGGCACTCCTTCCCGGGCATTGGCGGTCCGCGCCAGGACGAAAAACAGGTCCGACAGCCGATTGACATATCTCATGACTTCGGGATTCGTTTCCTCCTGCCGGGCCAACGCCACGATGCGCCGTTCCGCCCGCCGCGTGGCCGTCCGGCATTGGTGCAGGGCCGCGGCAGCCGCCGTCCCGCCGGGAAGGACGAACGCACACGCGGTAGGCGCTTGGGCAGCGTAATGGTCGATCCACTGTTCCAGCCGCACCACATGTTCTGCATGGACTTTATACGGGCGCAAACGGTTCACCGTCACCAAGTCGCTGAGACAGTCATACAAATCGCGCTGCACATCCGTCAACAAGGCCAACATGTCGGCATACAAATCGGCGTCTTGCTCCTTCAACCGCACCATCGCATCGCCGACCTGAGCATTCACTTCATCCAGGCTGCCACACGCCTCCACCCTCGGGTGATCTTTGGGGAGCCGGGCGCCAATCACGGCAGTCTCGCCGCCATCGCCCCGGCGGGTATAGATCGTCATCCCAGTTCCGCTCCTTTCTAAACAAAAAGCATCTTTCCGAACCCACGGAAAGATGCCGTGCTTACCACACCTACGGAAACGATGACGGACAGGCCGATAAAGTCACTCGTCCCCTCATCGCTCGCTGCACCTCCTCATCCTCGTGAGTACGGTGGCAACTTCCATGGCAGGTCTCCTGGCTCCAAGTACAAACGCGACATCGCGCCCTTCCCATTTTCCGTCAGAGCGGAAAACAGTGGGACCCGTGGCGATGTCACTCCTTGTCACAGTGGCGGGACCGCGCCGGATTTTCACCGGACTTCCCTTTTAAGCCGTCTGGCTTGAGGCCAAACTGGCACCATGGAAGGACCGATTCAGTTGTCAAATGCGGCTGGACAGCCCTAAGCCAATTATACAAGATGCGACAGCATCAAAACAATCTTTTCATTGCGAAAACGGAAAAATGAGCGGCAACGCCAACACGACCACCACGCCGACAAACAATTGCAAGGGCAAACCGACTTTGACGAAGTCGACAAAGCGGTAGCCGCCGGCCGGCATGACCAACATGTTGGTCGGTGTGGCCACCGGTGTGGCAAAAGCCATGCTGGCGGCGATGGCAACCGCAAACAAAAACGGGTACGGGCTCAGATTCATGGCCAACGCCGTCGTGGCGGCGATGGGGGCAAACAGCACGGCCGTGGCCGTATTGCTGATAAACAGCGTCACGATGGAAACGAGCAAATACATGCCGGCCAACAGCGCCATGGGTCCCCAGGAGCCGAGGCTGGCGAGCATCGCTTCCGACACCGCCTGGGCCGCGCCGGTTTTCTCCAGCGCCGTCGACAGCGGGATCATGCCGCCGATGAGGACGATGCTCTCCCAACTGATGTTCCGATACGCCTCTTCCATACTGCGCAAACAGCCACAGAGCACCATGAGCACCGCGGCGATCATGACGGCGACCACCGCCGGAACGACTTCTAACGTCAGCATGACCAACATGAACAACAAAATGCCGGCGGCCAGCGGCGCTTTTTTGTCCAAGGGCAACTGGTCCGCTGCTTCCAACGGTTGACCCACCACCACGACGTCGGTCGTCTCCTTGGCCAGCCGGGCGATATCTTCCCAAGCCCCCTGCACCAAAAGCGCATCTCCAAAACGGATGACTTGATCTTTCAAGTTCGTCAAAATGTATTCGCCCTTGCGATAAATCCCGAGAATGTTCAACCGATACTTTTCCCGAAATTGACATTCCTTGATCGGCCGGTTGATGAGGGACGATTGGGGCGTCAACAGCACCTCGGCAATGCCGATGTCGGGCGACACCAACTTTTCCAAATTGAACGTGCTGACTTGTTCCGCCACCAAATGATCCAACAGGCGTAAGTGCAGTTCGTTGGCCAGCCGCTTCACCTGATCAAAGGCCCCTTGCAAATACAGGACGTCGTTTTTTTGGATCACCGTGTCCGGGCCGGCCCATTCGTGACTGAGCGTTTTGAAGAACGGATTTTTACTGGACGATTTGCGGCGAATTTCCAACACCAACACGTCGTAATGGTCGGGAATGATCCGGTCACCCAGCGGTCGATTCAACAGCGGGGAGCGTTCCGTCACTTCCACCCGATACAGACGGTTGGCCAACTGGTAATCCAACGCCAACTCCTGCGGACGGCGGCCTTCGTTGCCGCCGTTTTGTTCCGGCGCCGTCTTTGGCAACAGCCGTTTGCCGAACGCAAGCAAGAACAAAAATCCCGCCAAGCAAACGATGATGCCGATGGGCGTAAAGGAAAACAACGACAATTCGGGATAGCCGAAATCGGTCAGCGTTTCGCTGATCACCAAGTTGGGCGGCGTCCCGATAAGCGTCAAGATTCCGCCAAAACTGCTGGCAAAGGCCATCGGCATCAACAGTCGGGCGGGGCTGATGCCCGCCGCCATGGCCATGCTGACCACCACCGGCATCAACACCGCCACGGTGCCGGTGTTGCTCAAAAACGTCCCCAAGGCGGTCGTGGCCAACATGACGATGAACAGCAATCGCGTCTCACCGGACCCGGTCCAGCGCAACAGAAAGCGGCTGGCCTTGGCGGCCAGCCCGGTCCGGAAAATGCCGGCCCCGACCACGAACAAGCCGATCATCATGATCACGACCGAGTTGGAAAAGCCGCTCAACGCTTCCGCCGGCGTGAGAATTCCGGTCAGCATGAGTACCAACAACATGCCGATGGCCACCAAGTCCGAGCGGATGCGCCCCCAAATCAACAGTCCGGTCGTCACCACCAACACCGCGAACACGAGAAGCTGCTCGTTCACCCCAACCCGTCCTCCTGTTCCCACATACTGAATCTATAGCCATATCATACCAATTTTGCCAGAAAAACAAAAAACTTCCCTCCGCAACGGGAAGGAAGTCGCAGCACAAAGCACACCTTCTCTGCTTAAAAGGTGCCGCCGTGTTTGCGGATGATGGCCTCGGCCTTGGATTCGTCTTTTTTATCCATGACGACGGTCAACAACACTTGACCGGTCAACGGCTGGCGGCTGCCATCGGCCATGCCGCTGGCCGCCGGATCGGCCGCCTTCAGTACGGCCGCATCCCGACTGCTCAACGACGTCCCCAGCACCACGTTGGCCAAACCGGGAACGTCGCCGGAAATAACGTAGTGGAACGCATCGGTCGGTTCGCCGGGTTCTTGCTGCAGTTCATCGACTTGGACCATCTCAAAGCCGTTTTCCTTCAGCTCTGCCGCCGCTTTTTCCGCGTGTTTCATGTCGGTAAAAGCAGCCAAAATGCTGCGTTGGTCCGGTTTCAGCTGCATGCTTGGCACCCCCAACATTTATCGCCGCCGAAGTTGTCGCCACCGCGCCAACACGGATGACCGTCCTCCGGCAGCGGACATCAGTCAAGGCATATGCATTAGGATGGTGCCATGACGAAAATGTATGCATTCAGGCGCGCACGAACGGGTTATACCGCTTTTCTTCGCCGATGGTCGTGGCCGGACCGTGCCCGGGATACACCTTCGTTTCATCGGGCAACGTGTACAGTTTTTCCCGAATGGAACGGGCCAATTGGTCAAAGTCGCCGCCGGGAAAATCGGTGCGGCCGATGGAACCTTGGAACAACGTGTCGCCGGCGAAGACGACGCCGTCCAACACAAAGGACACACACCCCGGCGTATGTCCCGGCGTATGCCGGACCTCGATGTCAAATCCGGCCAACGTCAACCGCTGGCCATCCCGCAACAATTCATCGGCCGGCGGGCCGTCAATCGGCTTTTCGAAGGCCGCCGACATGTTCAACGTCGGATCGGTCAACCAGTGTTGCACCGACTCGTGAATGTAAATCGGGGCCCCGGTGAGTTCCTTGGTCCGGGCCAGTCCGCCGATGTGGTCCAAATGGGCGTGGGTGAGCAAGATCGCCTTCACGTGATACGGTTCAATCAATCGGGCAATTTCTGCTTCGCCGTAGCCCGGATCGATGACGACGGCTTCTTGCGTTTTTTCATTGGCCAACACATAAAAGTTCGTCTGCCACATGCCCAGCGGCCGGCTGATGATCTTCATCGCCATCCCTCCTGATTGGCAAAATCTTTCCTCACAAAAACCATTGTAACGAGCCGTTCCGAAAAGAACAAAAAGAGCCGTTCATGGCCCGCATATTCCCGGAAGCATCGGAAAAAATAAAGAAAAATGAAGAAAAAAGAGGAGCATGGGTGTGTCTGCAAGCAAACACGGCAAAACGAAAGACTTGATCGCGATGACCACGGTCCCGCTCATCATGGTGTTGGGCAACTCCATGCTCATCCCCGTGTTGCCCCAGATGAAAGCCGCGCTGGAACTGACCCAATTTCAGGTCAGTCTGACCATTACGTTATTTTCCTTGTCGGCCGGCCTCATCATTCCGTTGGCCGGCTTTCTTTCCGACCGCATCAATCGGAAAGCGGTGCTCATCCCCTCCCTCCTCCTGTACGGCGGCGGCGGATTGCTGGCCGGCATCGCCGCCGTGGCTATGGACGAACCTTATCCGTGGATCATCGTCGGGAGAGCGTTGCAAGGATTGGGGGCCGCCGGGACGGCCCCCATCGCCATGGCCTTGTTGGGTGACCTGTTCAAAGGGGCTGCCCAAAGCCGGGCCCTCGGGTTGTCCGAATCGGCCAACGGCATGGGCAAAGTTATCAGTCCCATCGCCGGTTCGTTGCTGGGCCTCATGGCCTGGTGGACGCCCTTTTTCGTCTTTCCCATCCTTTGTGCCTTATCGGCCTTGATGGTGTGGCGGATGGTCCAGGAGCCGGAGGCAAAAGAACGACCGCCGACGGTGCGGGAATATGTCCGCTCGTTAGGCGACATTTTCCGCCGGGAAGGCCGCTGGTTGTTCAGCGCTTTTTTCGCCGGCTCCTCTTGTTTGTTTGTCTTGTTCGGCATCCTGTTTTACTTGTCCGACTGGCTGGAAACCGCATACCGCATCGCCGGCATCCTCAAAGGAGGCATCTTGGCCATCCCGCTGTTGGGCATGGTCATCACCGCCTACGTGACGGGCGTCATTATTAAGAAAAAAGGCCGTTTGATGAAATGGCTCATCATCGGCGGACTCCTGACACTGGCCGCCAGTCTGGGCGGCGCCGTTTTTGTGAACAGCCGTTTTTGGTTCATCGCCCTCATCACGGCGGGCGCCATCGGCACCGGCGCCGTTTTGCCGTGTCTGAACAGCTTCATCACGGGAGCGGTCCGCAAGGCCGAACGGGGCATGATTACGTCCATCTACGGCAGCGTCCGGTTTTTCGGCGTCGCCGTCGGACCCCCGGTCTTCAGCTGGCTGATGGACATCTCCCGCACCGTCATGCTGACCTCCGTCTCCGTTCTCGTGGCCGTCGCCGCGTTGCTCGCGTTGTTGCTGATCCACCCGACGAAAAGCGGCGGCAATGCGAAAAACGTGTTTGGCCGAACAACAGCGCCGTTGGCCGCAAGCCACCTTCTCCGCCGCCGAGCCCGGGGGAAGGTGCGGCTGTAGATAAAGAGCCTGCCAATCAAAAGGATAAAAAGGAAGTTGCTCCGGCTCGGAGCAACTTCCTTGTTTTTTAGCTGACGTATTTTTCCGCTTCGATGACCCGGCGGGCAATGGCCCGTTTCAGGGCGATGGTGTTGATGGGCGTGCGGCGGGTCAGCCGTTTCAAGATGGACAGCTGGGTGAGCAGCTGATCCCCTTCGCTGATGGCCGCCAAGGAAGCGCGGGCGATTTGCTCCACGCGATCGAACGTTTCATGCACAAACACTTGGGTCATGTCGATTTTGTTTTGATGCGCTTCTTGGCCGTCGCGGTTGACCGCTTTCATCGTCCGCAAGTAGGCCGATTCCATGGCGTAGACGGCGATGATGAGGTCGGCGACATTGGCCAACAGTTCTTGTTCTTTCTCCAAGTTCATCTGATATTTTTGCACGCCAAGACCGGCCACCATCAGGACGATCTTTTTGGCCGCATCGATCAACGTCTTCTCGGCGCCGAGCAAACCTTCGGCCGGAGTCGGAATATAGCTGATCAGTTCTTTTTGCAAGTTTTGAACCGCCGCCAACAAGGGCAGGTCGCCGCGCATCGCTTTTTTCACCAGCGTGCCCGGAATGATCAGCCGGTTGATTTCGTTGGTGCCCTCAAAGATTCGGTTAATCCTGGAGTCGCGGTACATTTGCTCCACTTTGTACTCTTGGATGTACCCGTATCCGCCGTGAATTTGCACCGCTTCATCGACAACTTGGTCCATGATTTCGGATCCGAAAATTTTGTTGATGGAGCACTCGATGGCGTACTCTTCAATGCGTTTTCCGGTCACTTTCCCGATATCCGGCGCGTTCGGATCGAGATCCGCCAGCGCTTCGTCAATGAGTCCGGCGGTGCGATACACCGTGGCTTCGTTGACATACGTGGCAATGTTCATATCCGCCAGTTTTTGTTGAATGAGCGGGAAACTGCTGATGGGCACGTTGAACTGTTTCCGCTCGTTGGCGTACTTCGCCGACAGTTCGATGGCCCACTTGGTCGTCCCGACGGCGCCGACGCCCAGTTTGAAGCGGCCGATGTTGAGAATGTTGAACGCGATGACGTGGCCGCGGCCGATTTCACCCAGCACGTTTTCCACCGGCACTTTGACGTCTTCCAAAATGACCGGGCAGGTGGACGATCCCTTAATGCCCATTTTCTTCTCTTCCGGACCGATGATGACGCCGGGGAAATTGCGCTCGACGATAAAGGCGGTAAACTTCTCGCCGTCGACTTTGGCGTAAACGGTGAACACGTCGGCAAAGCCGCCGTTGGTAATAAATTGCTTCGTACCGTTGAGAATGTAATATTTGCCGTCCTCCGACAGCACTGCCGTCGTTTTGGCACCCAAAGCGTCGGAGCCGGACCCCGGTTCCGTCAAGGCGTACGCGGCAATCCATTCACCGGTGACCAGTTTCGGCAAATATTTTTTCTTTTGTTCCGGCGTGCCGAACAACACGATGGGCAAACTGCCGATACCGATATGGGCTCCGTGGGTCAAGGCGAAAGAGCCGCCCCGGGTCATGTTTTCACTGAGCACCGTGGCGCTAATCTTGTCCAGGGCCAGACCGCCGTACTCTTCCGGCACTTCCGCACCGAGAAAGCCCAGCTCCCCAGCTTTGCGCATGAGTTGGCGGGACAACTCGTAATCGAGGCTTTCCAACTTTTCCCGCACCGGTTCAATTTCTTTTTCTACAAATTCCAGCACGGACTGGCCGATCATTTTTTGCTCTTCCGTCATATCTTCCGGCGTAAACACTTGTTCCGGCGAAATATCTTCCAGCAAAAAGCTGGCGCCTTTCACTTTTTCGCGCGTGCTCATGGATGGACCTCCTTGTATCGTTTTTTACGGGATGGATTTCAATCAGGCTGGCCCTGACGGGCCGAGTGCCGCCGCCGACGGCCCTCCAGTGCCCTCAGGCAGGAAACTCAAACACGCCGGCTGCTCCCATGCCGCCGCCGATGCACATGGAAACGACCCCGTACTTTCCGCCCCGGCGCGGCATTTCGTACAACATTTGCACCGTCAGTTTGGCGCCGGTGCAGCCGAGCGGGTGGCCGAGGGCAATGGCTCCGCCGTTGACGTTGACTTTGTTCAAATCCAAATCCAACTCCCGGATGACGGCCACCGACTGCGCCGCAAACGCTTCGTTAATCTCAAACAAATCCACTTGATCCAACGTGATGCCGGCCAATTTCAACGCTTTCGGAATGGCCACCACCGGGCCGATGCCCATCACTTCCGGCTCCACGCCGCCCACGGCAAAGGAGCGGAAGATGGCCAACGGTTTGAGGCCGAGCTGTTCGGCTTTTTCCGCCGACATGACAACGACGGCCGCCGCACCGTCACTCGTCTGTGAGGAATTGCCGGCCGTGACGGTCCCGTTCACACGGAAGGCCGGACGCAACTTGGCCAGCGCTTCCATGGACGTATCCGGCCGCACCCCTTCGTCGGTGTCGAATATGCGGGTGCGTTCCACAACCCTGCCGCTTTCCTCGTCAAACGTCCGCTCCACAACGGTGACCGGCACAATTTCGTCCTTGAATTTCCCTTCCTGAATGGCCTTGTGGGCCAGCCGGTGACTGCGCAGAGCAAATTCGTCCTGCATCTCGCGGGTAATGTTGTACCGCTGAGCCACTTCTTCCGCCGTGTGCCCCATGGACATGTAAATTTGCGGCATGTGTTCCACCAAATACGGATCCGGCGAGAGTTTATTGCCGGTCATGGGCACCATGCTCATGCTTTCCACACCGCCGGCGACGATGACGTCGGCCATGCCGGTCATGATTTGCTGCGCCGCCAAGGCAATCGTCTGCAGCCCGGACGAACAAAACCGGTTGACGGTCATACCTCCCACCGACGTGGGCAATCCGGCCCGCATGGCGACGATGCGGCCCAAGTTCATCCCCTGTTCCGCTTCCGGCATGGCACAGCCGATAATCACGTCTTCCACTTCTTCCGGCTGAAGGCCTGGAGCCCGGCGAATGGCTTCCTTCACCACGATGGCACCCAGTTCCTCCGGCCGGGTGTGCCGAAGCGAACCGCGGGGCGCCTTGCCGACGGCCGTGCGGGCTCCTGAAACGATCACGGCTTCTCTCATGACGATATCACTCCTCCCGTTGTTCTCTCCACTCCGTCTCCATCGGGCTTATCTCTCTTTAGTTTTAGTTTAGTTACGCAACGGCTTGCCTTTCACGAGCATGTGCTGCATCCGTGCCTGCGTCTTCGGCTCGCCGATCAAGCTCAAGAACGCTTCCCGCTCCAAATCCAACAAGTATTGCTCCGTCACTTCAGTGCCTGCCGGCACTTTGCCGCCGGCCAACACATCCGCCAGTTTGCCGGCAATTTTCAAGTCGTGGTCCGTTATATACCCGCCTTGGCGCATGGTATATGCCGCCAACTTCATGACCGCCGCCCCCGGCTCGCCGACGACCCGCACTTTCTGCGGCACCGGCGGCCGATACCCTCGGGCATCCAGCTCCAACACCGCCTGTTTGGCGTCGTAGACGAGGTGATCCCGGTTGATGCTGATGCGGTCATGGGGCCGCAAATAGCCGAGTTTTTTCGCGTCGGCCGCGCTGGTGGACACTTTGGCCATGGCGATGATCTCAAACGTGCGGTTCACCAGCGGTTGAATGTCGACGTTGGCACCGCTGGGCACGGTGGCCAAATGGCGCAACAACAGCTCCTTCGTGCCGCCGCCGCCGGGGATGAGCCCGACGCCCACTTCCACCAGCCCCATGTACGTCTCCGCCGCCGCCTGCACCAAGGCCGCCGGGAAGCACACTTCCACGCCGCCGCCGAGGGTTTGTCCATGGGGCGCGGCGACGACCGGACGGGACAAATATTTCATCCGCATGTTGACGTCTTGGAACTGCTTGACGATACGTTCAATCAAATCCCAGTTTTCGTCTTCCGCTTCCATCAGCATGAGCATCAAGTTGGCGCCGACGCAGAAGTTGGGCCCTTCGTTGGCGATGACGAGCCCCCGCCAGTTTTTCTCCACCTCATCGAAGGCCGCATTCATCATTTCGATGATGTCCACGCCGATGGCATTGTTGGGGGAATGGAACTCCAACAGCGCCACGTCGTCGCCGATATCGATGAGGCTGGCGCCGCTGTTGGAACGGATGACGCGGTTTTGTTTCTTGGCCGCCCGGATGGAAATGCGCTTCGGTTGCACCGGCATGGGCACGCGGCTGCCGTCAAGCGCCGTGTAATATTGGCCCGTTTCGTCCTGTTCGTAGAACGACGTCTTGCCGGCGGCGAGCATCTTCTCAATCCATTCGGGAATCGTCTCGCCTTCCGCTTTCATCCGCTCGACCGTTGGCACCAAACCGACCGCATCCCACGCTTCAAAGGGCCCCAGCTCCCAGTTGAAGCCCCACTTCATGGCGTTGTCCACGGCGACGATGTCGTCGGCAATTTCCGGCAACTTGCTGGCGGTGTACAGCCACACCCGTTTCATCGTCTCCCAGGCAAAGCGGGAGGCTTCGTCCTTGCCGCTTAAGAGCGCTTTCAACCGCTGTTTCAAGCCCGGCGCCGCCTTGGCCGCCTCCAGCGAGGCCGATTGAAGTTTGCGCTGCGGCCGGTATTCGAGGTTCGGCGCGTCCAACACCAGGTAGACGGTGCCTTGGTCGGTCTTTTCTTTCTTGTAAAACCCTTGTTGGGCTTTTTTCCCGATCCAGCCCTTTTTCACCATGTCTTTGATGAACGCCGGCACTTCAAACATTTGCTTTTCCGCCGGATCGGTCACATTGTCCCGGACGTTTTCCGCCACGTGCACGAACGTGTCGATGCCGACCAAATCGACGGTGCGGAACGTGGCGCTCTTGGGCCGTCCCATGACCGGTCCCGTCAAAGCGTCCACTTCTTCCGGACCCAACCCTTTTTCCAACATGAGGTGCAAGACGACCATCATGCCGTACGTGCCGATGCGGTTGGCAATGAAGTTGGGCGTGTCTTTGGCCAGCACGACCCCTTTGCCCAGCACGTCTTCCGCAAACCGGATCATGAACTGGAGCAGTTCCGGATCGGTCTTTTCATGCGGAATGATTTCCAGCAGTTTCATGAACCGGGGCGGGTTGAAAAAGTGGGTGCCCAAAAAATGCCGTTTGAACTCGTCGGAACGGCCTTCCGTCATTTGATGAATGGAAACGCCCGACGTATTGGTGCTGACAATGGTCCCCGGGCGCCAAACGGATTCCACTTGGGCAAACAGTTGGCGTTTGACCTCGAGGTTTTCCACCACCGCTTCGATGATCCAATCCACATCCGACAACCACGACAAGTGATCCGTCGTGTTGCCCACCGTGATGTACCGACTGGAATCGTTATCATAAAACGCCATATTTTTTTTCGCGTTCTCCAATCCCCGCAAGGCAAACCGGTTCCGCACCGCGGCGTCCTCCAGCGTCAGACCGCGGGCCGCTTCTTCTTCCGTCAGCGACGACGGCACGACGTCCAGCAACACCGTGCGGATGCCAACGTTGGC
>k87-209813_pt1 | contig 11951 bp, 11 predicted proteins | sample MGYA00084031_6733416 | MGnify analysis MGYA00084031
CACCCCCTTTGCCTGACGATTCCCGGTTTCAACCCACTGTTCCGCGAAAACCGAAGAGGACCTTTTTAATGTGAGAGCCTGTCTCCATCGCCAAAAGGTGTCATCCCGGCGGATGGGTGGCGGGGCACATGTGCGGAGCACTCTAGCCGCGCGGCCTGGAGACGGGGACGGCAGCGGCCCCGGCGAAGGGGCGAACGCCGGCGAAGGGAGGAGGCGGCGCCGTGCGGGTAGTGGTGCTGGGGGGCGGTTTCGGCGGCCTGATCGCCGCGTACGAAGTGCGGAAGGGCTTGCCTTCCCCTCCGCTCCGGCTCGCTCGCGGACGAACGAGGCTTCATCCCGTGCGGGGCCACCATGGAATCCACTCGCTATCCCGATGTGTTTGCGGTGGGTGACGCCGTGGCCTTCGCCGGACCCAAGTCGGGGAGAATGGCAGAGCTCCAGGCCCGGGTGGCGGCGCGCAACGTGGTCTCTCGGATCACCCAGCGCGGCCGGTACCGCACGTACCAGCCCCATCTGATGTGCGCCCTGGACATGGGAGCGGGAAAGGGTCTATTCGCCTACCGGCGGGAAACCGCCGGGCAAGGCCCTGCTTTCTTCTCCACGGCCGTAACGGGACGCTGGCCGGTGATGATGAAAGCGGCTGTCGAGAAGTACTTCCTGGCGGTCCATTTCTAGCCAGGCTGGCCTCGGCGGGAGGGGCGAAAAAATGGGGCCGGAGCAAAGCCGGCCCCTGGTGATACCGGATGAGGCTCTTGGGGATGAGAAGCCGACAGGCTCTAGCCCCGGAGCAGGGCTTCGGCTGCCCGGTTGTGCTGCACGATGGCCAGCACGGCTACGGCCAGGACGATGGCCAGTACGATCCCGCCGACGAAGAACCGGGAGAAGATCGGCGCGTCAAACTTCAGGTGCATGAAGTACATCGCGACCAGCGCGAACTTGATCACGCCGATGAGGAGCAGCAGGAAAGCCAGGAACGGCTTCAAGGCGTCGATATACACCACCGCCACTTCCAGCGCCGTCAGGACCGCCAACGTGCCGCCCACTTTCCAGTAGGTGGCCGGGCTCACGTGATGGACCCCGCCGGACGGGTTTGGAGCGTTCACGGCTCGCGCCTCCTGTTCCGCAAATACTGAGATTCTTGAGTCAAACCCCGGGGCGGGCGGATCAGCCGCCGACGCCCAGCAGGTAGATGACGGTGAAAATCACGATCCAGACCACGTCGACGAAGTGCCAGTACAGGCCTGCGATCTCGATGTCCAGAGCCCTTCGGCTCCAATCCAGAGGCCGCAGCGTGTGGACCAGCAGGGACAAGAGCCACACCACGCCGATGAGGACGTGGGTCCCGTGAATCCCCGTCAGCACGTAGAAGGTGCTGCCAAACAGGTTGACGCTGAGCGTCAGGCCCGCCTGGATGAAGTGCGCGTACTCGTACGCCTGAAAGCCCAGGAAGATGAGGCCCATCCCCGCGGTGACGCCCAGCCAGATGCGAGTGCCCCGCATGTCCTGGCGCTGGCTGGCCGAAACAGCGAGGACCATAGCGAGGCTGCTCATGAGCAGCACGAAGGTGCTCACCGTCGTCAGCGGGATGTTGAACAGGTCCTCCGGGTAGGGGCCCACAAGGCTCTGCCCCTGGTACACCAGGTACGTGGCGATCAGCGCGCCGAAGAACATGCACTCCGAGGCCAGAAAGAGCCAGATTCCCAGCTTCCTGTTGGGCACGCCGGTCGCAGTCCGTTCGACCCCGACGTGACTCATCGCGCTTCACCCTCCGGATAGACGATGGTCCCGCCGACCCCTTCAAAGGCCCAGCCGAAGAGGGAGAGGACGGTGATGGCCAGGCCGGTGAAGGTCACCGCGGCGTGGTAGAGCAGGCCGAGGGAGAAGATGGTGATGCCGGCCGCCATGAGGATGGGGAAGTACGAGTTCCCCGGCAAGTGGATGCCGCGCTCTCCGCTGTTCTCGTGGGCCGCGGCGCTCTCCCGGGCGGCGACGCCCTCGTACTTGCGAGCCCAGAACTCGTCCCGAGCCGAGACCACCGGAATCTCCGCAAAATTGTACACCGGCGGCGGGTTGGACGTCATCCATTCCAGCGTGCGGGCATCCCAGGGATCGGCCGCCGCGATTTCGCCGCGCCTCAGGCTGACGGCGAGGTTGACGAGAAACACCGCAACGCCTACGGCCAGGATAAACGCACCCACGGTGGACACCTGGTTCCAGAACGTGAGGCCGAGCTCGGGGCCGTAGGTGTAGATGCGGCGGGGCATCCCCATCAGGCCCAGGAAGTGCATGGGGAAGAAGGTGACGTTGAAGCCGATGAACATCAAGATGAAGTTGAGCTTGCCCAGGGTCTCGTTCATCAGCCGGCCGGTCACCTTGGGGAACCAGTAGTAGATCCCGGCGAAGAGCGCGAAGATCGCACCGCCGATGAGCACGTAGTGGAAGTGGGCCACGACGAAGTACGTATCCTGCTGCTGGGCGTTGGAGGGTGCCGAGGAATGCATGACGCCGCTCAGGCCCCCGATCATGAACATGAAGATGAAGCCCAGCGCGAAGAGGAGCGGGGTGCGGAACCGGATGGAACCGCCCCACAAGGTGGAGATCCAGTTAAAGATCTTGACCCCCGTCGGGATCGCGATGGCCATGGTGGCCAGCGAGAAGATGGAGTTGACCACGGGACCCAGGCCCACCGTGAACATGTGATGGCTCCAGACCATGAAGCCCATGAAGCCGATGAGCATGGTGGAGAAGACCATCACCGAATAGCCGAAGAGCGGCTTGCGGGCGAAGGTGGGCAGGATCTCGGAGACGATGCCCATCGCGGGCAGGATGAGGATGTACACCTCCGGGTGGCCGAAGATCCAGAAGAGATGCTGCCAGAGGACCACGTCGGCGTTGGCCGCCACTTCAAAGAAGTTGGCGCCGAACAGCCGGTCGAAGGTGAGCAGGAGAAGCCCCACCGTCACCGACGGGAACGAGAAGATGATGAGAAACGAGGTGACCAGCGTGGTCCAGGCGAACACGGGCATCTTCATCAAGGTCATTCCGGGCGCCCGCATGTTGAGGATGGTCACGATGAAGTTGAACCCCGAGACCAGCGTCCCGATACCCAGGATCTGCAGCCCCAAGGCCCAGTAGTCCGTGGCGAGCCCGGGAGTGTAGGTGGTCGAGGTCAGGTTGGCGTAACCGAACCAGCCTACGGCCGGCACCGCCTCCACGAACCACCCGAGGTTGATGAAGATGCCGCCGAAGAGGTACATCCAGTAGCTGAAGGCGTTGAGCCGCGGGAAGGCTACGTCCCTGGCTCCCAGCATCAGCGGGAGAAGGTAGTTGAAGAACGCGGCGCTAAGAGGCATCACGGCCAGGAAGACCATGGTGGTGCCGTGCATGGTAAACAGCTGGTTGAAGCGATCCGCGCTGATCAGGTTGAGGTTGGGAGCGAACAGCTGGGCGCGGATGAACAGGGCCTCAATGCCGCCGACCAGGAAGAAGAAGATCGAGGTGACAAAGTACATGATCCCGATCCGCTTGTGGTCGACCGTGGTCACCCAGCTCCAAAACCCCGTCGTGCTCTGAGGCCGCGGCAGGGCGAACCCGCTTCGGATTCCCTGGTAGACTTCATCATGCGTAGCCATGACGTTCCCCTCTTCACGCGTACGATGTCGTGTGATCACGGCCGCGCGCCGGCTTGCGCGCCCTGCCTCCCGCTTACAAGAGGCTGTGCAGGAAGGCGGTGAGCGCTTCGATGTCGGCGTCGCTCAGGTTGAGCCTGGGCATGAGCGCCCCCGGTTTGACCGCCTGCGGATCCCGCAGCCAGGCGGCCAGGTTCTCAGGCGTGTTGGGCAGCATGCCCGCAGCCAGCGTGGTGCGGCTGCCGAAGTCGGTCAGATCCGGGCCGACCCGGCCGTCCGCGGCGGTGCCGTCAACGGTGTGGCAAGCCCAGCAGGAGCCGGTCGACTCGAAGATCTCTTTGCCCCGGGCGGCCAGGTCGTCCGCGAAGGCCAGGGCCTCCACGGACCGGCGCGCGGCGACCCACGCCTCAAACTCTTCAGCCGGCTGGGCGATCACTCGCAGCCGCATGTTGGCATGGGAGGTGCCGCAGTACTCGGCGCACTGGCCGTAGAAGATGCCGCTCTCTTCGGCTACCAGCCACATGCTGTTCACCCGGTTGGGCACCACGTCCATCTTTCCGGCGAGGCGAGGCACCCAAAAGCTGTGGATGACGTCGTTGGACTCGAGGGTGAGGTGCACGACCTTCCCGACGGGGATCTTCAGCTCGTTGGCGGTGACCAGGCCCAGCTGGGGATATTCAAACTCCCACCACCACTGGTGCCCGATCACCCGCACCTCAAGGACATCGTCCGTGGGCGGGCTCGCCAGGTTGAAGCTGTCCCGGACGGTGGGGACGGCGATCACCGTCAGGATGACGATAGGGATGACGGTCCAGATCACTTCCAGCGTGGTGTTGCCCTGGATCTGCTTGGGAATGGGGTCGCCCGGCCGCTCCCGGAAACGGATCACGGTGTAGAGCAGGATGCTCCCGACCACCACGAAGATCCCGATCGCGATATAGAGGGTCAGGCTGAGCAGCTCGCCCTGCGTCCGGGCGACGGGACCCGCGGGAGCGAAAACGGACTGCGGCGCCTGTGCGTGGGCGGCTCCGGCGCCGAAGAGGGATAGGAGTGCCGAGGCGACGGCCGCGTGTCTGTATCTTTTCATGTTCCCGACCATGACGGACTCTCCCAGAATGCGTTCTCGAAGGTACGCATGTGCGCTGCGACTCGCAAAGAGTGAATATTCACCGTTTGCCTGCGATATCCTTTCGTTGATCCCCCCCGAAATGGCTACTCGATCCCCCGAAAGAGCTACTGCAATTACTTCCAGTTATAGTAGAAAAAACGCGCCGGCGCAAGCAGGCATCGACGAGGGCGATACCGAACGTTGAATAACGCAGCCCATGACCCATCGGGCCGCGGACGGGACGTCCGGAGGTGGTCGCCATCGGGCTTACGGTCTTCGATGTCGCCAGCTGGCTGGAAAGGCTTGCGCCGACCCCCTTGGCGGAGTCGTGGGATGCCGTCGGGTTGCAAGTGGGCGACGGAAGGGCCGCCGTCCGGCGGGTCATGACCGCGCTCACCGTCACCGAAGACGTGGTCCGCCAGGCGAAAGAACGAGACGTCGATCTCATCGTCGCACACCATCCGCTCTTGTTTCGCCCTCTGAAGTCCGTCTCGCCGCGCACGCGCATCGGCGCCATTCTTGCTGAGCTTATTAGGGAAGAAATCGCGCTTTACGTGGCCCACACCAATCTGGATGCGGCTCCCGGAGGCGTCAACGACGGCCTGGCCCGCCGGTTGGGCCTGGAGCAGGTCGTCCCGCTGGTTCCCAAGCCGCTCGCTCGCCGGTACAAGCTGGTCACTTTCGTGCCCGAGGGGTACGAGGAGAAGGTGCTGGCGGCGATGGCGGAGGCGGGGGCAGGCGTGATCGGCGAGTACAGCCACTGCTCCTTCGGCGTGCGGGGCCACGGCACGTTCAAGCCGCTGGCCGGGGCGAACCCCTTCATCGGCCGTGCCGGAGAGCTCGAGCGAGTGGCCGAGACCCGGCTCGAGATGGTGGTCGAGGAGAGGGATCTCGCCGCAGTAGTGGGCGCACTGCTGAAGGCGCACCCGTATGAAGAGGTGGCCTATGACGTGTACCCGCTGGAGCCTGTGCGAAAGGAAGCGGGAATCGGCCGGATCGGCTCCCTGAAACGGCCGTTGCCGGCGGATGAGGCCGTGGAGCATGTCAAGGCGGCGCTGGGCGTTCATAATGTAAGGCTAGCCGGCGCCCGGCGCGAGCGGGTGGAGAGGGTGGCGGTGGTGGGCGGTTCCGGTGGGTCGTTGGTGGAGGCAGCGGCCTCGGCGGGAGCCCACCTCCTGGTCACAGGGGACGTAGACTACCACGACGCCGATGAGGCGCGCTTTTTGGGGCTCATGGTGGTCGACGCGGGCCACTTCGGCACGGAAAAGCATGTTCCGGGCGATTTGAAGGCCTACCTTGAGTCCGAGGCCCGGGCGCGGGAGGAAACGCTCTCGGTGTGGACCGCGGAAGAGAGCGACGCCTTTTGGCCCCCGGGCTCCCAGTGAAGGAGGGGTGCTGATGGAGCGCAGGTGCGAGCTGTGCGGGCGCCGCATCCCCAAGGAGCGCCTCCAGGCGCTCCCGGAGACGAAACGATGCGTCGACTGCTCGCGCAAGAACGGGCCGGACATCCGCGGCCGCCGCATCGCGGTGGGGATGGACGTCGATACCTACAAGGATCTCCTCGGCGCCATCCGCAGCTAATGCCCGCGGCCAGCGGTGAACAAAGCGGGGAAAACGCCGCACACCGGCGAGCTCTCGAGCACCAGGAGACGCGCGGCTGAAAGAGACGGAAAACTCCAACGAAGCCGCGCCATGCCCGGGGCCGGTCTCGCGACCCGCAGAGAAGTGTTGTTCCTGTTCCCCACTTTTCCCCACCAGCCAGCGAAAAACCTAGGTAGGAGCAGAAGTGAGCGGATTTGAGCGGATTCCCGTTCGCGGGACGTCCGCGTTTTTTTCTTTGCTCCAGGAGGAGTTTTCCAAGGGGGAGAGAATACACCCCCCACACGGTGGAGGAAAGTGGGGAATTGTGGGACGCTAGGGCGGGCGAGGGATCCCTTGCGTGTTCATGGGCGAGTACCAGCACAGCCTCGATGAGAAAGGCCGGGTGACGGTTCCGGCCAAGTTCCGGGAAAGCCTGGGCCAGCGCTGCGTCGTCACCCGCGGGCTTGACCAGTGCCTTTTCATCTACCCTGAGTCCGAGTGGCGCGCGGTGGAGGAAAAGCTCAAGGCACTGCCCATGACCCAAAGGGACGCCCGGGCGTTCACGCGGTTCTTCTTTTCGGGAGCCACCGACGTCGAGCTGGACAAGCAGGGGAGGATCATGATCCCCGCGAGCTTGAGGGAGTACGCCCGGCTGGTCAAAGACGTGGTGGTCATCGGGGTCTCCACCCGGGTTGAGATCTGGGCCAAGGAAATCTGGGAGGCGTACGTGCAGGAGGCTGAGGCGTCGTTCGAGGCCATCGCCGAAAAGATCGTCGATCTTGGGATCTAGGATGGGGGCCGGTGTGAGTGGAGCCGTTTTCGCACACGCCGGTGCTGCTCGAGGCGGTCCTCGAGTACCTGGCGCCGAGGCCCGGAGGGATTTACGTCGACGGGACCGTGGGTGGAGGGGGACACGCCGCGGCGATTCTCGAGGCGGCCGGTGAAGGGGCTCGCCTGATCGGTCTGGACCGGGATCCTGAAGCGATCGAGGCGGCCGGCCGGCGGTTGGCGCCCTTCAGCCAGCGGGTGCGGCTGGTCCAAGCCAACTTCCGGGCCCTGCCGCAGGTGCTGGACGCCGCCGGGGTGGCCCGGGTCGACGGGATCCTCCTCGATCTCGGGGTCTCCTCGCACCAGCTCGACCGGGAAGAACGGGGCTTCAGCTATTGGAAAGACGCCTATCTCGACATGCGGATGGGGCCGGATGCCCCGCGGACGGCGGCCCAGCTCTTGGCAGAACTCGAAATCGACGAGATTGCTCGAATTTTGCGGGATTATGGCGAAGAGCGGTGGGCCGCCCGCATCGCCCAGTTCATCGGCGAGGCGCGGAAGACGCGCCCCATCGAGACCGCCGGGCAGCTGGTAGAAATCGTGAAGGCGGCGGTGCCGGCGGCGGCCCGCAGGAGCGGTCCCCACCCGGCGCGCCGGACGTTCCAGGCGCTGCGGATCGCGGTCAACGACGAGCTGGGCGCCTTGAGGGAGGTCCTCGAATCGGCGGTGCCCCGGCTGAGCCCGGGAGGAAGGCTGGTGGTCATCAGCTTCCACTCCCTGGAGGACCGCATCGTGAAGCAGCGCTTCGCCGAGGAAGCCCGGGGCTGCACGTGCCCGCCGGAGCTCCCGGTCTGCCGCTGCGGGAGGCGTCCTAGGTTAAAGATTCTCACTCGCCGGCCGGTGGTGCCCGGGCCGGCGGAAGTGGCGCAAAACCCGAGGGCTCGCAGCGCAAAACTCCGGGCGGCTGAGCGAGTTCTTGATGAAAAGGGGCTTGAATACCATGACGCTAGCGCAAGCCAAGGTAAGGGTGATTGAGTCCCAAACAGCGGGGCGCGCCGTCCAGCAGGAAGCAAAGCCCGCCGGCCGGCGGAGACTGGATCCGGCGGTGGCTGTTTCGCTCATCGCCGTCCTTGTCTTCGCGCTGGGCATGGGGTACGTGGCCCAAAGGGCGCGCCTTGCTGCCCTGGCCTACCAGCTGCACGCTGCCGAGCGGCGCCTGGCTGAGGTGGAGCGGATCGACACGTACCTCAGCGTGGAGATCGAACGGGCCCGGTCGCTGGAACGGATCGAGCAGGAGGCGCGGTACCGCTTGGGCATGGTGGCTCCCGCGGCCACCGCATGGGTGGTGCTGCGGCCCGCCGCAGAGGCCCGGGCCGCGGAGGCGAACACGGACGCCAGGAGGAATTCCGGACTCGTGGCCGCCCTGTCGGACTGGTTCAACCGGGTGCGATCGGAGATCCGGGCGGCCCTTCCGCGCCCGCCCGCACGGTGAAACCGCCGGTCTTCCGGGGGAGGCAGGGACCCCTTGCAGCGCCTTTCGTGGATGATGATCCGCAGGAGAATCGCCATTATCTTCGTCGCCGCCGTCTTCTTTCTCGTCCTCTTGTCGCTGCGCCTTTCGTACCTTCAGATCGTCCAAGCGGACCGCCTTGCCTCGCTCGCTCTCGAGCAGCGGCTGAGACCCGTCCCGCTACTGGCCCAGCGAGGCGTCATCTACGACCGGAACATGAACACGCTGGCGGCCAGCATGAGCTTTGAGGCGGCCTACGCCATCCCGGTGGAAGTGCGCGATCCGGAGGAGACCGCGAGAAGGCTCGCACCCATCCTCAACCGCCCCGTCGAAGAGATCGAGGCCAGGCTCCGCCGCCAGCGAGCCGTGGAGTGGCTCAAGCTCCGGCTGACGCCGGAGGAGGCGGACGCCATCCGCCGGCTGGACCTTCCGGGGATCGGGATCCAGGAAAGGCCCCTGCGGTACTATCCCAACGGGAGCCTGGCGGCGCAGGTCATCGGTTTCGCCGGCATCGACAACCAGGGGCTCGAAGGCCTCGAACGGCAGTTTGAATCGTACCTGAAAGGCCAGGACGGGATGGTGGTGCAGGAGCGAGACGCCACGGGGAGGACCATTCCAGCCGGCATCGAGCGGAGGATCGAGCCGGTTCACGGCTACGACCTGGTGCTCACCATCGACAAAGTGATCCAGTACATCGCGGAGCGAGAGATCGAACGGGGCGTGCTGGAGGCCAACGCCGACTGGGGCCTTTTCCTCGGGGTCAATCCCAAGACCGGGGAGATCCTGGCCCTGGCCCATTATCCCACCTTCGATCCCAACGATTACGCCGCCTATCCCCCGGAGACGTGGCGGAACCGGGCCATCACCGACTACTTTGAGCCAGGATCGACGTTCAAGATGGTGACCGGAGCCGCGGCGCTGGAGACCGGAGTCGCGACGCTGGACAGCGTCTTCGTGGACCCGGTGACGCTTCAGATCGGGGGCGGCCGGGTGAGCTGCTGGCGACCGGGTGGCCACGGCCGGCAAACCTTCGTGCAGGCGATGGAGAACTCGTGTAACCCCATCTTCGCGCTGCTGGCCGACGCCATGACCGGCGAGCGGTTTCACAAGTTCCTCACCGCCTTCGGTTTCGGCAGCCGGACCGGGATCCAGTTTCCGGGAGAAAGCCCCGGCGTCATCCCCGAACCCAACGCCCGCGTCCTCCGCTGGGCCAACGTGGGCTTCGGCCAGGGCATCGGCGCCACGGCTCTCCAGATGGTGATGGCGGCCTCGGCCATCGCCAACGGGGGCGAATTGATGAAGCCCTACCTCGTCAAGGAGATCCGGGCGCCCGACGGCACCGTGGTGGAATCGTTCTCGCCCCAGGTGGTCCGCAGGGTCATCAGCGCCAAGACCGCCGAGGAGATGAGGGGCGTTCTCCGCTCCGTGGTGGAGAACGGTTCGGGCCGCCAGGCGGATGTCCCCGGGTACCGGGTCGCCGGGAAGACGGGAACGGCGCAGATCGCTTCGCCCCAAGGAGGATACCTGCAGGGGCCGAAGTCAAATATGGCCTCGTTCCTCGCGTTCGCGCCGGCCGACGATCCGGTGTTCGCCGGTATCGTCATGCTGTACAAGGTGGGCCAGGAACCGTCGTACGGCGGCATTTGGGCGGCGCCGGTCTTCGCTCGCATCGCCGAAGAAGCCCTGGCGTACCTGGGCGTTCCCCGGCGCGAGCTCGAGGAAGCGGCAGATGACCGCGTCCGGGTGCCCAACGTCATCAACATGGAGTTCCCGGATGCGGAAGAGGTGCTCTTGGCCCACGGGCTCACCGTGCAGGCGGAAGGCCAGCGGGGGTTTGTGGTGGAGCAGACCCCGCCGCCGGGCACGCGTGTGGAAAAGGGGACCCGGGTCATCCTGACCTTTTACGAGGAGCATCATGGCCACGGGGCGCACGTGACCGTCCCGGACGTCCTGGGCCGGAGCATGAAGGACGCCGCGATGGTCCTGGCTCGGGAAGGGTTGCGGATCCGGATCGAAGGGACGGGGTATGCGGTGCGGCAGGATCCCGAGCCCGGTACCCAGCTGCACGAGGGAGACGCGGTGACCGTGATCTTTGCGCCTCCCAAGGATTGAGCCGGGCCGCGTGGGTAAGAATGGTAACGAGGTGGCAGGATGTCGATCGCGGTTTCCCGTTTGGCCCAGGAGCTTCCCGGCGCCCGGATCGTCGGTTCGCCCGAAGCCCGGGTGTCCGGTATCACCTACGACTCTCGAAAGGTCCGCCCGGGTGACCTCTTCGTCTGCATCCGGGGGTTCGTCCACGACGGGCACGAGTTCGCTGCCGCGGCGTTGGAGCGGGGCGCCCGCGCGCTTCTGGTGGAGCGGGAGCTTCCCCTGGACGCGCCCCAGATCGTGGTGGAGGATAGCCGCAGGGCCATGGGGATCGCGGCTGCCCGCCTCTTCGGCGATCCTTCTCAGGAGCTGCGGGTGATCGGCGTCACGGGAACCAACGGCAAGACGACCACCGCTTTTCTCATCCGGGACCTTCTCTCCCATGCCGGCCGCCGCACGGGCTTGATCGGGACGGTGGTGCAGGACGTCGGCGACCGGGAAACGCCGGCGTCCCGCACCACCCCCGAGGCCGCCGACATCCATCGCCTCATGCGGGAGATGGTGGACCGCGGCTGCCGGGCCTGCGCGATGGAAGTCTCCTCCCACGGTCTGGTCCTTCACCGCACGGCGGGCGTCGCGTTCGACGTGGGGGTCTTCACCAACCTGACCCAGGACCACTTCGACTTTCATGGCTCCATCGAGGACTATCTCGAAGCGAAGCTGCTGCTGTTCCGTTCGCTGGCTCCCGGGGAAAGCGGCGTGAAAGCGAATAAGGCTGCGATCGTCAACGGCGACGATCCCGTGGCCCCTCGGGTGGCGGCCGCCTCCCGGGTGCCCGTGCTCACCTACGGGATCCGCGAGTCCAACGATCTTTGGGCCAGCGATGTGCAGGTCACTGCCACCGGTGCGAGCTTCGTCGCCCGTTGGGGGGCAACGCGCGTCCCGGTGCGTCTTGCGCTCACCGGGCGCTTCAACGTGTACAACGCCCTGGCTGCGCTGGCGGTGGGTCTCGTGGAAGGAGTCGACCTGCAGCAGGCGGCCGCCGGCATCGAGAAGACGGTGGTTCCCGGGCGGTTTGAGCCGGTGCACGGGGGCCAGGAGTTTGCGGTGATCGTGGACTACGCCCACACCCCCGACAGCCTCGAAAACGTGCTGAAGACGGCGAGGAGCCTCGCGGAGGGGCGCGTCATCTGCGTCTTTGGCGCCGGCGGCGACCGGGACCGGACCAAAAGGCCGCGGATGGGAGACGTCGCGGCCAACCTGGCGG
>k87-864634_pt1 | contig 11946 bp, 9 predicted proteins | sample MGYA00084031_6733416 | MGnify analysis MGYA00084031
AATGGCGGACCTGAACGCTGCCGACGTCGAAGCGGCGATGCGCATGGTGGAAGGGACCGCCAGAAGTATGGGGATTGCGGTAGAAGACTAATCGGTTCGGAAAGTGTGGGAGGAAGTCCTTCCGTTTGACCACAAAGGAGGATCGTAAGATGGTGAAACACGGCAAGAAATATCAACAGGCTTTGGAACAAGTGGACCGAGACAAGGCGTACGGCCCGACCGAAGCTCTTGATCTGGTCAAAAAAATTGCTCCGGCCAATTTTGATGAGACGGTGGAAGCCGCGATTCGGCTCAACGTGGATCCAAAGCGGTCTGACCAACAAGTGCGGGGAGCCGTCGTGCTGCCCCACGGAACCGGGAAAACGAAACGCGTTCTCGTGTTTGCCAAAGGCGAGAAAGCGAAAGAGGCAGAGGCAGCCGGGGCAGATTACGTCGGGGACGAAGATTTGATCGAAAAAGTGAGTCAAGGGTGGCTCGATTTTGACGTCGTCGTGGCCACGCCGGACATGATGGGTCAAGTGGGCAAACTCGGGCGCATTCTCGGTCCGAAAGGGTTAATGCCGAACCCGAAAACGGGGACGGTGACGTTTGAAGTCGAGAAAGCCGTCAGCGAGAGCAAAGCTGGTAAAATCGAGTACCGGGTCGATAAGGCGGGGAATGTTCACGCCCCGATCGGCAAAGTGTCGTTTGAAACGAGAGAGCTGGCGGAAAACCTGGAAACGTTGATTGAGACACTAATCAAGGCCAAACCGCCGGCAGCCAAAGGTCGGTACATTCGCAATGTCTCCGTCTCCTCGTCTATGGGCCCAGGGATTCGCGTCGACGTTTCGGCTGTTGCCAGCTGAGATTCTTGACGCGCGTGAAGTTGTGTGATAAGGTAAACACTGTCATTCATACATCACCCCATATACTGTCAATGCCGTAGACTGCAGGGGCGTTAAGCTTAAACCTTTACCCTGCCGAGGCGTGTGGAGCAGTTTGAACGTTTGCTTTCTGCAGCCTCCGTATGTCTTACGGAGGCTTTTCATATGCCGTGTCGAGAAGGAGGTGTTGAGAGCACATGGCCTCTGCAACTATCGAAGAAAAGAAAAAAATTGTCGAGGAAATCACGGAAAAGCTGAAAAAGAGTAAAACGACCGTTCTGACTGATTACCGCGGACTAAATGTGGCCGAAGTGACGGAACTTCGAAAACAGCTCCGCGAAGCCGGTGTCGAGTTTAAAGTGTTAAAGAACACGATGTCGCGCCGGGCCGCAGAAGCTGCTGGCTTTACGGAACTCGAACAGCACCTCGTGGGTCCGACGGCATTTGCGTTTAGCTACGAAGACGTTGTGGCTCCGGCAAAAGTGTTGTACAAGTTCGCGAAAGATCACGAAGCATTAGAGATTAAAGCAGGCTTGTTGGAAGGGGAGTACGTCACCGTTGAACAGCTGAAGGAATTGGCTGATCTCCCGTCTTACGAAGGTCTGTTGTCCATGCTGTTGAGTGTTCTCCAGGCCCCGATGCGCAACATGGCTCTGGCGGTCAAAGCTGTGGCAGACCAACAAGGTGAAGGCGAAGGGCAGGAAGCCTAGACGAAAAAAGATGGAATGAATGGAGGTTATCTCATTGAGTAAGGAAGAAATTATTGAAGCGATTAAAAGCATGAGCGTTCTCGAACTGAATGACTTGGTAAAGGCGATTGAAGAAGAGTTTGGCGTAACGGCAGCTGCCCCCGTTGCAGTAGCAGGCGGTGCCGCACCGGCCGAAGCTGCTGAGGAGCAGACGGAGTTCGATGTCATTCTCGCTGAAGCTGGAGCTTCGAAAATTAACGTCATCAAAGCAGTTCGCACCATCACGGGTCTGGGCTTAAAAGAAGCGAAAGCTCTCGTCGACGAAGCGCCGAAGCCGATTAAAGAAGGGGTTTCCAAAGAAGAAGCCGAAGAAATTAAAGGCAAGTTGGAAGAAGCAGGTGCAAAAGTCGAGCTGAAGTAGTTTTAGTTCCGGTACAACCCGCTGAGTGTTCTCGGCGGGTTATCTGTCTAGGGGGGCGATTTCCATCGGGGACCACTATTACTCTCGCAATCCGATCAGTGAAAGGGACAAACGGGAATTTTCGACAGACATTCGCGGCCGGACGTTGACATTTACGACAGACGCATCCGTATTCTCGAAAAAAGGGGTCGATTACGGAACGCGCCTGTTAATTGAAGCGTTGCCTCTGCCGCTGGAAGGAGACGTACTCGATCTCGGTTGCGGGTACGGTCCGATTGGAATCGCGGTCGCGTTGTGGTCCCCCCGTTCCCGCGTCGTGATGGCCGACGTCAATCGCCGGGCACTCGAACTGTGTCGTCACAATGCGAAACGGAATGGAGTTGAGCAGGTCACTGTCTTAGAAAGTGATGGACTGAAGGCGTTAGAACACCTTTCCTTTGACTGGGTTGTGACGAACCCTCCCATTCGCGCCGGCAAGCGAGTCGTATACCGTTTATTCGAAGAAACGCGTACCCATTTGCGGGAAAGCGGACAGTTTTGGCTCGTCATACAGAAAAAGCAAGGCGCGCCTTCTGCCATAAAAAAACTCCAGTCTCTCTTTTCTGACGTGACGGTCGCTGTAAGGAGTAAAGGGTATGCTGTAATACGCTGCCGTAACTAGACAGGAAAATCTGTCTTCAGAAACATTTTGACTTCGCCTATCGGCTATGATAAAATCTTAGAATGCCACCAAACCATCACAATAAATCTGTCATTTAGGGCAGGTGAATGAATAAACGATTTGAATTAGGCAAAGATGGGGATATGCACTTTTTGAATGAAAGGTAGTCACCCATTTTCTTTTTTTGTGGGGTCAAAGATTCCAATTATCGGGCATGAGGGGTGAAAGTGTTGACAGGTAAATTTGTACAGTACGGTCGGCGCCAGCGGAGAAGTTATGCGAGGATCGAAGAAGTCCTGGAATTGCCCAATTTAATTGAAATACAGCTCAGCTCGTACCAGTGGTTTTTAGAACAAGGTTTGCGCGAAATGTTTCAAGAGATTTCCCCCATTGAAGACTTCACGGGGAATTTAGTGTTGGAATTTATCGATTACAGCTTGGGTGAACCGAAATACTCTATTGAAGAGGCGAAAGAGCGCGATGTGACGTACGCCGCGCCGCTGCGCGTCAAAGTGCGCTTGATCAATCAAGAAACGGGAGAAGTCAAAGAACAGGAAGTGTTCATGGGTGACTTCCCGCTTATGACCGATACCGGAACGTTTATCATTAACGGCGCGGAGCGAGTCATTGTCAGCCAGTTGGTCCGTTCACCTAGTGTTTATTTTAACACAAAAGTCGACAAAAACGGAAAGACAACTTACACGGGGACGGTCATCCCGAACCGCGGAGCTTGGCTAGAATTAGAGACAGACGCAAAGGACATCGTCTACGTGCGGATTGACCGTACGCGAAAGCTGCCCGTCACCGCCCTGTTGAGGGCACTCGGATTCAGTACGGACGCCGAGATCATCGAGGTGTTGGGCGATGAGGAATACGTGCGCTACACACTGGACAAAGACAATACCGACTCGACCGAAAAAGCGTTAATTGAAATATACGAGCGTCTTCGCCCCGGTGAACCGCCGACGGTGGAAAACGCCAAGAGCCTGTTAAATTCGCGTTTCTTCGATCCGAAACGTTACGATTTGGCGAGTGTGGGCCGCTATAAGATCAACAAAAAGCTCAACGTCAAAAACCGTTTGCTCAACAAAAAGTTGGCCGAGCCGATTGTCGATGCCGAGAGCGGGGAAATTATCGCGGAGGCTGGACAAATTGTAGACCGTCGGCTGTTGGATAAAGTGATTCCCCATTTGGAAAAGGGATCAGGAAAGGAAACGTACAACATCACGGAAGGCCTGTCAGATGAGACCAGTATCACTGTGCAGAGCGTGAAAGTGTACTCTCCGCTCGAAGACGGCAAAGTGATCAAAGTCATCGGAAACGGCGATATTTCCAACCAGACGAAGTGCATAACGGCGGCTGACATCGTCGCCTCCATCAACTACTTTATCAATCTATTGCACGGCATTGGGGACACAGACGACATTGACCACTTAGGCAACCGCCGTCTGCGTTCAGTCGGCGAACTGTTGCAAAATCAGTTTCGCATCGGTTTGTCGCGCATGGAGCGCGTCGTGCGCGAGCGCATGTCCATCCAGGACGCCAACGCCATTACACCGCAGGCACTGATCAACATCCGCCCGGTCATCGCGTCCATCAAGGAGTTTTTCGGGTCTAGCCAGTTGTCGCAGTTTATGGACCAAACGAACCCACTTGCAGAGTTGACGCACAAAAGGCGTTTAAGCGCGCTGGGACCTGGCGGTCTGACGCGGGAGCGAGCCGGTTTCGAAGTGCGCGACGTCCACAACTCTCACTACGGACGCATGTGCCCCATTGAGACGCCGGAAGGTCCGAATATCGGGTTGATCAACTCCCTTTCCACTTATGCCCGGGTGAACGAATTCGGCTTTATCGAGACGCCGTACCGGAAAGTCGATCCCGAAACGGGCCGCGTCACCGATGAAATTGTCTATTTGACGGCAGATGAAGAGGACAACTACATTATCGGGCAGGCAAACGCTCCTTTAAACGAGGACGGTTCGTTTGTGAAAGACGAAGTCCTCGCCCGCTACCGGGACGACGTGATGACAGTTCCGAAGGAGCGCGTCGATTTTATGGACGTCTCCCCGAAACAAGTCGTCTCTGTCGCAACGGCGTGCATCCCGTTTTTGGAAAACGACGACTCGAACCGGGCGTTAATGGGATCGAACATGCAGCGTCAAGCGGTGCCACTCCTCGTTCCTGAGGCGCCGATCATCGGAACCGGCATGGAGTACAAAGCCGCCAAAGATTCCGGTGTTTGTGTCATTGCCAAGCGCCCCGGAACGGTGGAGCGCGTCACAGCAGATGAAATATGGGTGCGCCACGAAGGAGAAGTCGACGGTCAGCGTGTCGCAGGCGACTTAGATAAATATAAGCTGTACAAATTTGTGCGTTCCAACCAGGGAACGTGTATCAACCAGCGTCCCATCGTGAAAAAAGGCGACCGCGTGGAAAAAGGGGACGTCATCGCCGACGGCCCATCCACGGAGATGGGAGAGCTGGCGCTCGGAAAGAATGTGATCGCCGCCTTTATGACGTGGGAAGGGTACAACTACGAAGACGCCATTCTCTTGAGCGAAAAGCTCGTCAAAGAAGACGTGTACACGTCGATTCACATCGAAGAGTACGAATCGGAAGCCCGTGACACGAAGCTCGGGCCGGAAGAAATTACCCGCGACATCCCCAACGTCGGAGAAGATGCATTGCGCAACTTGGATGAACGCGGGATTATACGCATCGGTGCGGAAGTGAAGTCCGGGGATATTCTCGTCGGCAAAGTGACGCCGAAAGGTGTGACGGAACTGACAGCGGAAGAGCGGTTGCTGCACGCCATATTCGGTGAGAAGGCGCGGGAAGTGCGCGATACGTCTCTGAGGGTCCCGCACGGAACGAGCGGCATCGTTGTCGATGTCAAAGTGTTTACACGGGAAAACGGCGATGAGTTGCCCCCGGGTGTCAACCAGCTCGTGCGGGTGTACATCGCCCAGAAGAGAAAAATTTCCGAAGGTGACAAAATGGCCGGACGACACGGGAACAAAGGGGTGATCGCCCGCATTTTGCCGGAAGAAGATATGCCCTTTCTCCCAGACGGAACGCCGGTTGACATCGTACTGAACCCTCTCGGGGTTCCGTCGCGGATGAACATTGGACAGGTGCTGGAAACACACCTGGGCATGGCGGCAAAAGCGATGAACATTTACGTCGCTTCCCCGGTGTTTGACGGCGCAACGGAAGATGACACGATTGAAGCGTTGAAAGAAGCTGGTCTCGATGAAGACGGCAAAACTGTGCTGTACGACGGGCGCAGTGGTGAACCGTTTGAAAATCGCGTCACCGTCGGCGTCTTGTATATGCTGAAGTTGGCGCACATGGTAGACGACAAAATTCACGCCCGGTCCACCGGTCCGTACTCCCTCGTCACCCAGCAACCGCTGGGCGGAAAAGCCCAGTTCGGCGGTCAGCGCTTTGGCGAAATGGAAGTATGGGCGCTGGAAGCGTACGGTGCCGCTTATACGCTGCAAGAAATTTTGACTGTCAAGTCAGATGACGTCGTCGGTCGCGTGAAGACGTACGAAGCGATTGTCAAAGGGGAAAACGTTCCTGAGCCCGGTGTGCCGGAATCGTTTAAAGTGCTGATCAAAGAGTTGCAGAGTCTCGGAATGGACGTGAAAATTCTCGCCGAAGACGAGGAAGAAATCGAAATTCGCGAAATTGACGATGATGAAGATCAGTCCGGGGATAAGCAGTTGAATCTGAACTTGGAGACAGCGGAAAAGTAGTGCCCACACTTGCCACCACTCATGAGGAGGGTTGACCTTTGTTAGATGTCAACAACTTTCAGTTTATGAAAATCGGCCTGGCCTCTCCCAACAAGATTCGGTCCTGGTCGCGCGGTGAGGTGAAAAAGCCGGAGACGATCAACTACCGGACGCTTAAGCCAGAAAAAGAAGGTCTTTTTTGCGAAAAGATTTTCGGTCCGACCAAAGACTGGGAGTGCCATTGCGGGAAATATAAGCGCGTCCGCTACAAGGGCGTTGTCTGTGACCGCTGTGGCGTGGAAGTGACACGGGCAAAAGTGCGTCGCGAGCGGATGGGACACATCGAATTGGCGGCGCCGGTTTCCCACATTTGGTACTTTAAAGGCATCCCGAGCCGCATGGGGCTCGTACTGGATATGTCCCCTAGGGCTTTGGAGGAAGTGATTTACTTTGCTTCCTACGTCGTAACCGATCCCGGCGACACACCGTTGGAGAAGAAACAGCTGCTCTCGGAAAAAGAATACCGCAGTTACCGGGAAAAATACGGTCAGGCGTTCCAAGCGATGATGGGAGCGGAGGCGATTAAGAAACTGCTTTCGGAAATTGATCTGAATCAAGAGGTTGCGGCGCTGAAAGAAGAACTGAACACCGCGCAGGGACAGCGACGCAACCGCGTCATTAAGCGCCTGGAAGTATTAGAGGCCTTCCGTCACTCGGGCAACGACCCGGAATGGATGATTTTAGAAGTTCTGCCGGTCATTCCGCCGGAACTCCGCCCCATGGTGCAACTTGACGGTGGACGCTTTGCAACCTCCGATTTGAACGACCTGTACCGTCGCGTCATTAACCGTAACAACCGGCTTAAACGGCTGCTGGATCTCGGAGCGCCGGACATTATCGTCCAAAACGAAAAACGGATGTTGCAGGAAGCAGTTGACGCTCTCATCGACAACGGTCGCCGCGGCCGCCCAGTGACAGGTCCAGGCAATCGCCCGCTCAAGTCCCTCAGCCACATGCTGAAAGGGAAACAGGGACGGTTCCGTCAAAACCTCCTCGGCAAACGAGTCGACTACTCGGGCCGTTCTGTCATCGTCGTCGGACCAGAATTGAAAATGTACCAGTGCGGACTGCCGAAAGAAATGGCCCTCGAGCTGTTTAAGCCGTTTGTGATGAAAGAGTTGGTCAGCAAAGGGTTGGCGCACAACATTAAGAGCGCCAAGCGCAAAGTGGAACGGGTACATCCCGAAGTGTGGGACGTTCTGGAAGAAGTGATCAAGGAGCACCCCGTTTTGCTCAACCGGGCGCCGACACTGCACCGGTTGGGAATTCAGGCGTTTGAACCCGTTTTGGTTGAAGGGCGTGCGATCAAACTACACCCCCTTGTCTGTACCGCGTATAACGCCGACTTTGACGGGGACCAGATGGCCGTTCACGTCCCTCTGTCAGCGGAGGCTCAGGCTGAAGCGCGCATTTTGATGTTAGCCGCGCAAAATATTTTGAACCCGAAGGACGGCAAACCCGTCGTGACCCCGTCTCAAGACATGGTGCTCGGCAGTTACTACTTGACACTGGAGCGGGAAGGCGCACTGGGAGAAGGTGGCGTGTACTCCTCGCCTGGTGAGGTGATCAACGCCTATCAGCAGGGGTACGTCGCGCTGCACGCGCGCATCGCCATTCCAACCCGTACACTCGGCAAAACGTCGTTTAGCGACAAACAGCAAAAGGCGCTCATGGTGACGACGCCAGGAAAAATTATTTTCAACGAAATTTTCCCGGCCGATTACCCGTACATCAACTCTCCAGAAGAGCAGAAAACGATCGATCAGACGCCGGATAAGTATTTCATCTATGAGAAAGGGAAAGATGTGCGGGAATTCATTCGCGGCCTGGAGCCGACGGAAGCTGTTGCCAAAAAGTACCTCGGCCTCATGATCGCTGAATGTTTCCGCCGGTATGGGACGACGGCGACGTCGGTCATTATGGATCGGGTCAAAGCGCTTGGGTTTAATTACTCGACAAAAGCGGGGATCACGATTTCAGTCTCTGACGTTATCGTGCCCAACAACAAAAAGCAGCTCCTCCGAGAGGCCGAAGAGAAAGTTCAGACGGTGATGAAACAATTCCGGCGCGGCTTGATTACAGAGGATGAGCGTTACGAACGAGTGATCTCCATTTGGAGCAAGGCGAAAGACGACATTACCGACATATTGATGGAATCCCTTGACGCGTTCAACCCAATTTACATGATGGCCCATTCCGGTGCAAGGGGAAACGTTGCACAAATAACGCAATTAGCCGGAATGCGCGGACTCATGTCGGCACCTTCTGGGAAGATCATCGAAATGCCGATCAAATCCAATTTCCGCGAAGGGCTGACTGTGTTGGAATACTTCATTTCCACACACGGTGCGCGAAAAGGATTGGCCGATACGGCATTGAGAACAGCCGACTCCGGATACTTGACCCGGCGGCTGGTCGATGTGGCGCAAGATGTCATCGTCCGCGAAGAGGACTGTGGGACAGATAAAGGGGTCCGCATTCGGGCCCTTCGGGACGGTCGAGAAGTCATCGAAAGCTTGTACGACCGCATTGTGGGCAGGCTCGCTTTCCGAACAGTTCGCCATCCGGATACGGGCGACGTCATCGTTGAACGCGACGAAATGATCGATGAAGACAAAGCGAAGCGCATTGTGGATGCCGGAATAGAGGAAGTCGACATTCGCTCTGTGCTCAGTTGTCGTACGCGGCACGGCGTGTGCAAGAAGTGCTACGGCCGCAATTTGGCCCTCGGAACACAAGTGGAAATCGGAGAGGCCGTCGGCATTATCGCCGCCCAGTCTATCGGGGAGCCCGGCACGCAGCTGACGATGCGCACGTTCCACACAGGCGGTGTCGCAGGAGACGACATTACACAAGGTTTGCCGCGGATTCAGGAACTTTTTGAAGCGCGCAATCCGAAAGGGCAGGCAGTGATTACGGAAATTTCCGGTACAGTGACAGACATACGCGAAACGAAAGACCGCCGCGAGGTAGAAGTGAAAGGCGAGGCGGAAACGAAAGTTTACGCGATACCGTACGGCGCTCGCCTGAGCGTGGCCGTTGACGACCGAGTAGCAGCAGGAGACCTTCTGACCGAAGGCTCTGTGGATCCGAAGGAACTCCTGTTAGTGAAAGGAGTGCGCGGCGTACAAGAGTACATTTTGCAAGAAGTGCAGAAAGTGTACCGCATGCAAGGTGTGGAAATTAACGACAAGCACATCGAAGTGATGATTCGGCAGATGATGCGAAAAGTGCGCATTACCGATGCAGGGGACACCGATTTGTTGCCCGGTTCTGCCGTCGATGTCCACGAATTCGAAGAGGCCAACGAAAAAGTGTTTGAAAATGGAGGAGAACCGGCTGTCGCAAGGCCGATCCTGCTCGGAATCACAAAGGCGTCGCTGGAGACGGATTCGTTCCTGTCAGCCGCTTCGTTCCAAGAAACGACGCGGGTACTGACCGATGCGGCGATCAAGGGCAAGGTTGACGAACTGCTCGGCTTGAAGGAAAACGTCATTATTGGAAAGCTCGTACCAGCCGGGACGGGCATGAACCGTTACCGAAACGTGAAGGTCGACGACGGCCGTGCTGGCGAAGTGCGAGCGGAAGCTGGTCAGGAAGCGGTCGCGGTCGATTAAAGGGTTGGCGTGTTGACATTCCGAAAACGGGATGGTACTATATTCGAGTATGTCAATGATCCTGTCAGCTTTGGAGGGCTGTCATGTCTTATGATAAAGTGAAGCAGGCGAACAAAATTTGTGTCGGCGTCAAGCAGACAAAAAAGGCACTAGAACAGCGAAAACTGAAAGAAGTCGTCGTGGCACGAGACGCTGACCCGAATGTAACGGCACCGGTTGTAGAGCTGTGTGAACAACACGGGGTGCCGGTCAGTTACGTTGAATCTATGAAACAACTGGGGGCTGCAAGCAACATTGATGTTGGAGCTTCAACGGTCGGTATTTTGAATGAAGAGACCTCGTGACGGAGGCTGTCCCATGCGTCAATGTGAGTGGCAGCCGTGTCACGACATCAGCGGTCTCCCTTCTTTTTTGTCCGAAAATGAACCGCCTGGATCTGTGGGCTTGAAGCGCGCAGCCGACTCAGGCTGGCGTTTTAAGCCCCTCAACGCAAGGCGTGGGTGACCGGGTGACGATAGATTTCCACAGTTTGCAGTCCGAATGTGTGGATCAAATGTTGAGGAAGGAGGTGGCAACAGGATGCCGACGATTAACCAACTCGTGCGCAAAGGAAGAAAGCGTAAAGTCAGCCAATCTGACTCACCGGCTCTGCAATTTGGTTACAACAGCTTTCGCAAAGAGCACACGCATCTAAATTCGCCCCAAAAGCGCGGCGTGTGCACGCGTGTAGGGACGATGACACCGAAGAAGCCGAACTCTGCCTTGCGCAAGTACGCGCGGGTTCGCTTGTCCAACCAGATTGAGGTGACGGCTTACATTCCCGGAATCGGGCACAACCTGCAAGAACACAGTGTCGTCTTAGTGCGCGGCGGTCGGGTGAAAGATCTGCCGGGTGTCCGCTACCACATCGTGAGAGGGGCTCTGGACACCGCGGGCGTACAAGATCGTAAACAAGGTCGCTCCAAATACGGGACGAAGCGCCCGAAATAGTGCGTGAAACGAATGAAGTAGTGAAGGAGGAGTGGAAGTGCCGCGTAAGGGACCTGTCCCGCGCCGGGACGTATTACCGGATCCTATATACAACAGCAAGCTTGTGACTCGCCTGATCAATCGGATCATGATTGACGGTAAGAAAGGCGTTGCACAAAGAATTTTGTATGAGGCGTTTGAAATCATTCGCGAACGTACGGGAAAAGATCCGTTGGAAGTGTTTGAGCAAGCACTCAAAAACGTTATGCCCGTACTGGAAGTGCGCGCGCGCCGTGTCGGGGGTGCCAACTATCAAGTGCCGGTCGAGGTGCGACCGGAACGCCGAAAAAGTTTGGCCCTCAGATGGATCGTGAACTACGCACGGTTGCGGAGCGAAAAAACGATGCAAGAGCGTTTAGCTGCTGAAATTATGGATGCGGCGAACAACCACGGTGCATCGGTGAAGAAGAAAGAAGATACCCACCGGATGGCAGAAGCCAACAAGGCGTTTGCTCACTACCGCTGGTAATGATAGACCGGTAGGGTACGGAACTCATCACGAAAGGAGAAAAAAACAGAATGGCTCGCGAATTCTCCTTAAAAGACACACGTAACATCGGGATCATGGCACATATTGATGCGGGCAAAACGACCACGACAGAGCGCATTTTGTTCTACACCGGTCGAGTGCACAAGATAGGGGAGACCCATGAAGGTGCCGCGACGATGGACTGGATGGAGCAAGAGCAGGAGCGCGGAATCACCATCACGTCTGCTGCGACTACTGCCCAGTGGAAAGGACACCGCATTAATATTATCGATACCCCGGGGCACGTCGACTTCACAGTCGAAGTGGAACGTTCGCTGCGTGTGTTGGACGGAGCAGTCGGCGTATTTTGCGCCAAAGGCGGGGTAGAGCCGCAATC
>k87-541267_pt1 | contig 11940 bp, 9 predicted proteins | sample MGYA00084031_6733416 | MGnify analysis MGYA00084031
ACCGCGAGCGCCTGCTGCTCGGGGCTGAACGCCGGCACGTAGAGCCACACGATCACCGGCGCGAGCACCATCGCGACCGCGGTCGCGGCGAGCAGCACGACGGTGGCGAGCGTGAAGAGCTTCGAGATGAACTCGCGCCCGCCGTCGGGCCGCGACGAGACCCGCACGATCTGCGGCACGATCACGGCGGTGAGGATGCCGGTGGAGATGACCGTGTAGATGTTGTTCGGCAGCTGGTTCGCGGTCGCGAAGGCGTCGGCCGCATACGACCCGTAGGAGCCGATCGCGGCGACGAGCACGACGGTGCGCAGCAACCCCGTCACGCGCGAGGCGAGCGTGCCGGCGGCGATGAGGGCACTGGAGCGACCGAGGCTAGCCACGACGGTCCCCGCCCGTGCGGTTGTCTGCGGCGTCGGACGCCGCGGTGCCGTCGCCGGATCCGCGCGAATCGTCGGGATCCGATCCGGGATCCGATCCGTCCCTGCCCGGGGCGTCCGGATCCGCCGGCCCCTCCGCGTCGGCGGCGGGCTCGGCGGCGGGCTCCTCGCGCGCGAGTCGGCGGCGCCGCCGGACGGTGCGGATCGTGCCGAGCACCACGAGTCCGGCGATGAGCGCGGCCAGCGCGACGAGGCCGACGCGCTCCCAGTCGGCTCGCACGGTCACCTGCATCGACTGCGGCGAGCCGACCATGACGCCGGTCGGGCTCTGCAGCGACAGGTCGATGCGCACCTGCCCGCCGCCGATCGTCGCCTCGACCGGGATGCGCACGCGGGTGTTCTGCGCCGGCGCGGCCTCGACCTGGGTGATGAGCTGCACCTTCAGGCGCGGATCGTCGGGCCGCGCGAACAGCGTGACGGTCACGGGATACGGCAGGTCGTTGCGCACCCACACCGGCAGCGGCGCCTCCGAGCTGAGCAGCTGCACGTCGCTCGGCGGCACGATGCCGACGGCATTGGCGAGCTCCGACAGCGACGTGCGCTGGGCGGTCATGGCGGCGGCCCAGGCGTCGGGGTGCGCGCTCCACGAGCTGCCGAGCAGCTGCAGCGCCTCGGCGCGTGCGCGGCTGGTCAGCAGGGTCGGGTCGCTCAGCACGCTGCCGATCTCCGACAGCCGCTGTTCGGCCGCGCGGAACTCGCCGATGGCCGCGACGCGCTCGGGCGACGGGCCGGTGCCGGTCACCTCGACCGGTGTCGGGGTGTCACCGAGGAGCGCCGAGAGGGGCCGCGTCGCGAACGTCGTCGCGGCCGTGACGGCGTCGGTCGTGGCCTCGAGCGGACGCTCGGAGGGCGCGCGGTCGAGGTCGTCCACGCCCGTGTCGATCCCCCCGGCGCGAGCGAGCGCCACGAGCACGGGCGAGCCGGTCTCGGATCCGGCGAGCCAGATCGAGGCGCGGGCCGTCTCGAGCGCCTCAGCGCGCTCGGCGGCGTCGGGCATCGCGGCCGCCTCCGACAGCAGCCCGGATGCCGTGGCGTCGTACACGAGCGCGCCCTCCCCGCGGGCCGGGACGGCGGCGCCGCCGGATCCGGCGGCCGTGACGTCGGACGGGACGAGCGCGGTGCCGCCCTGCGCCGCGATCGCGTCCACCGTCGCGGCACTCACGCTGAGCGGATCCGGCCAGTGCACGTCCGGGATCGCCCGTCCGATTGACAGCAGCTCCTCGGTCGTGAGCGTCGCTGGATCCGGGACCGACGGCGAGGACGTGGGCGAGGGAGTCGGGGTGGGGCTGGGGCTCGGAGCGGGCGTCCCCTCAGCCTGCTCGCCCGCGCCGGGCAGGTAGGGCGCGAGCGCGATCGGCGCGAGCGGCTCGGGCTCCGCGGCCGCGAGCTGGGTCGACAGGTCGGCGTCGCCGAACTGCAGCGCAAACCGCTCGTTCGGCATCGACTCGAGACGCTCGAGCCACGTGAGGGCGGTCGCCGGGGCGTTCGATCCGAGCACGCGGATCGCCGCGGGGATGGCCGGATCCACCGCGAGGGTCGCCTGGGTGCCGGCGGCCGCCTCGAGCTGGCTGGTGAGTGCGCCGCCGGGCGCGGTGAGCTCCGCGAGCTGCTCGCGAGTGAGCAGGCCGCGGTCGGTGGCGGGCGCCGTGATCGGCACCACGACCGAGACGAGCGGCCGCGAGTCGCCGTCGACGATGAGGAGGCGATCGTCCTGCAGCTGCATGCCCTCCCCGTCGTACACGGCCCGCAGCGGGTAGACGCCCGGCGCTCGGGGCGGCCGGGTGATGCCGGTCTCCTCCAGCGCGACATCGGCGGAGCCGCCGGGCGCGACGCCGTCGGCGTCGGCGGTGTCGAGGTCGACGAGGCGGGCGCTCGAGGTGCCGTCGACCCACGCGTCGAGGGCCGCGCGATCCGCGAGTGGCTGCTCGCCGATCCGCAGCGTGACGGATCCCTCGGGCAGCGGCGTGACGCCCGACCCGTCGAGGGCGAGCGGGTTCTCGATGGTCGCGGTGGCGGAAATCGTCTGCTGCGGCAGGATCGTGTCGTCCGCGGGCTCGAGCACCAGGCGCGGCCCCGTCTCCTCGTCCTCGTCCTCGTCCTCCGTGGGCGTGGGCGTCGGCGTCGGCGTGCCGGACTCCGCGACCGCACTGGGGCCGCCGGGCGCCGCCGCCGCGGAGGCCGGGTGCGCCAGCCCCGCGCCGAGGAGCACAGCGAGCACCGCGGGGAGGGGGGCGAGGAATCGCCGCCTGCGCGCGGTCGTGCTGGAGGGGCGACGGGGTGCGGACATGCGGCTCCCATCCTACGAACGTGCCTGTGGGGATCCCCGGAGGCGCTCGGGCCGCGGCGGGACGGGGTTGAATGGGGAGGTGACCCCGAGCGCCGATGTCGAGCTGTGTCGTGCCCTGGCGGCGGATCTCGCCGCCGCCCGCTTCCGGTCCGAGGCGCTGCGCGCGGCCTGGGGCGTGGAGGCGGACGACGCGACGGCGCGCGGACTGCGGGAACCGGCGCTGCGGGGTCTCGGCGACCGCCGCGACGCGACGGCGGTGCTCGCCCGGCTGCTGATCTTCGGCGTCGCCCAGCCCCTCGCCGACGTGGAGGCGGCGCTCCCCCGGCTCGGTGCGGGCGGGCTCGCGGCGCTCGGCCTCGCCGAGGTCGCCGGGGAGGTCGTGGAGCCGCGTGCGATCATCCGGCCGCAGTCCTTCCACGATGAGCGCGGGCCGGGCGAATGGTGGATCGCGAGCGATCTCGACGAGCTCGCGCTCGGCGGCGGCGCGCTCGCGGAAGATCATGTGCTCGGCGTGGGCGGCGCCTCGCTCACGCTCGCGGGCCTGCAGCTGCCGACGCCCGCGCGGCGCGTGCTCGATCTCGGGACGGGCTGCGGCATCCAGGCGCTGCGCGCGCGCCGATACGCCGACGAGGTCGTCGCGACCGACATCTCCGAGCGCGCGCTCGCCTTCGCCGCGTTGAACGTGCAGCTGAATGCGGTCGCCGAGGACCCTCGCATCGAGCTGCGCGAGGGCTCGCTGTTCGATCCCGTGCGCAGCGGCGGCCCGGGTGCGCAGACCTTCGACCGGATCGTGTCGAACCCGCCGTTCGTCATCACCCCGCGGGCGACCGGCGTGCCGACGTACGAGTACCGGGACGGCGGGCTCGTGGGCGACGCGCTCGTGGAGCGGGTCATCAGCGGGGTCGGATCGCACCTCGAGCCCGGCGGCGTCGCGCAGCTGCTCGGCAACTGGGAGACCCGTCGCGGCGTGGCGGGTCTCGACCGCGTACGGGCCTGGGTCGAGGCCTCGCCGGTGCCGTTGGACGCCTGGATCATCGAGCGCGAGGAGCTCGACCCGATCCGCTACGCGGAGATGTGGATCCGCGACGGCGGCACCACGCCCGGGTCGCCCGAGTTCGACTCCCTCTTGGGCGCCTGGCTCGACGACTTCGCCGAGCGCGAGGTCACCGCGATCGGCTTCGGCTACGTGCTGCTGCGGCGCGCCACGACGACGCCGACGCTCGCCCGTTACGAGCGCGTGACCCAGCCGATCCCCTCCGAGGGCTCGCTCGGTGCGCACCTTGCCGCGGTCCTGGCGCAGCATGACCGCGCCGCCGCGATGGACGATGCGGCGCTCGCCGCGGCGCGCCTCCAGACGACGCCCGACGTCACCGAGGCCCGCCACCACAGGCCGGGAGAGGAGGCGCCGAGCGTCATCGAGCTGCGTCAGGGCGGCGGGTTCGGCCGCTCGATCCAGGCGGATCCGGCCCTTGCGGGCCTCGTCGGCGCGTGCGACGGCGAGCTGCCGGTCGGCGTGCTCATCGACGCGATCGCGCAGCTCCTCGAGGCCGATGACGAGGCGCTGCGGGCGGCGCTGCTGCCGGCCGTCCGCGAGCTGCTGCTCGACGGTTTCCTCGCGTTCGCCGACTGAGCGCCGAGCGGGTTGAGCCCCGTCGGGCCGTGCGCCGACGTGCGTGCGCTCCACAGGGTCGCTGCCGCGCGCACGATATATGCCGCGACCGGCACATGCGATGGCGAGTCGGCGTCAGGGGCGCAGCAGCGATTTGATGGCGCGTCGCTCGTCCATGGCGGCGTAGGCCTCGGCGGCCTCCGCGAGCGGGAACTCCGCGTCGAAGACGAGCCCCGGATTCAGCGAGCCGTCGAGCACCTCGGGCAGCAGCTCGTCGACATAGCCGCGCACCGGGGCGACGCCGCCGCGCACCCCGACGTTCGTCGAGAACATCGTGCGAACCGGCAGCTCCGGGCCGCCGTGCGGCACGCCGACGAACCCGACCTGGCCGCCGGGCCGGGCCGAGCGCAGCGCCTGATCCATGGACTCCTTCGTGCCGACGCACTCGAGCACGCAGTCGGGCCCGATGCCGTCGAACATGTCCTTCAGGACCGCAATGCCCTCGTCCCCGCGCTCGGCGACGATGTCGGTCGCGCCGAACTCGGTCGCGATCCGCTGGCGCGACTCGTGGCGCGACATCGCGACGATCCGCTCCGCGCCCAGGCGCTTCGCCGCGAGGACGCCGGAGAGCCCGACCGCGCCGTCGCCGACGACGGCGACCGTGGATCCCGCCCGCACGCCGGCGGAGACGGCGGCGTGGTTGCCGGTGAGGAAGACGTCGGACAGCGTGAGCAGGCTCGGGACGAGGGACTCATCGGGCAGGCCGCCCTCGACGACCTTCAGCGTGCCGTCCGCGTGAGGGACGCGCACGAGCTCGCCCTGGCAGCCGTCGACGGGCAGGCCCCAGTGGTCCTTGCCGCCCCAGCTGCCCGCCTCGAGGCACGACGTTGTGATGCCGTTGCGGCAGTTCGCGCACACGCCGCAGCAGTCGTAGAAGGGCGCGATCACGAAGTCGCCGGGCCTCACGGCCGAGACATCGGCGCCGACCTCCTCGACGACCGCGATCATCTCGTGCCCGATCCGCTTCGGCACCGGCGGATTCGTGACGCCGCGATACGGCCACAGGTCCGATCCGCAGACGCACGCGGCGACAACGCGCACGATGGCGTCTCGGCCGACGCCGCCGCCCTCGGTCGCGAGGCGCGGATCGGGCACCTCCTCGACGCGGATGTCGCGGGGGCCATACAGGATGGTCGCGAGCATGTGTCGAGCCTAGACCGCAACGTGGGCGCTTAGGCTGGTCGCTTCATCTGCGCTCCCTTCGGTCGCTCCGTTCAGCAACCGGGTGGTGCCGGCAGATCGGTTGCAGACCCGAGGCCGCGCAGCGGCCGGAGAAGAAGCGACCGGCCGCAAGGCGCCCGCAGGCTCGTCGCTCCGTTCAGCAACCGGGTGGTGCCGCCCCGGCTACCCTGGAACCCATGCTGAACATGGCCGCCGGTCTCGCGCGCCTCGGCGACCTCGCGGCCTCTCCGGTGGTGGCCGAGCTCGGCCGGGCGTTCGCCGACGCCGGTCACGACCTCGCGATCGTCGGCGGGCCCGTGCGCGACGCGATCCTGGGTCGCGACACCCACGACCTCGACTTCACGACCGACGCCCGCCCCGACGACATCCTGCGGATCGTCACGCCGATCAGCACCGCGCAGTGGGACATCGGCCGCGAGTTCGGCACGATCGGGGCGCGGGTGCGCGGCGAGCAGGTCGAGATCACGACGTATCGCGCCGACAGCTACGACGGCACGACCCGAAAGCCCACCGTCGAGTTCGGTGACACCCTCGAGGCCGACCTCACGCGTCGTGACTTCACGGTGAACGCGATGGCGCTCAAGGTGCCCGAGGTGAAGCTCGTCGATCCGACCGGAGGCGTCGAGGACCTCATCGCCGGCACCCTGCGCACGCCGATCGATCCCGAGGTGAGCTTCGGCGACGATCCACTGCGCATGCTGCGCGCCGCCCGGTTCTCCTCCCAGCTCGGCTTTGAGGTCGAGGAGCGCACCCGGCAGGCGATCGAGCGACTCGGCTCGATGCTCGAGATCGTGAGCCCGGAGCGGATCCAGGGCGAGCTGACGCGCCTGCTCGGCACCGACGATCCGGTCCGTGGCATCCGCGTGCTCGTCGAGACGGGCCTCATCGAGCAGTTCCTGCCCGAGGTCTCCGCGCTGCGGCTCGAGGTGGACGAGCACCACCACCACAAGGACGTCTACGAGCACTCGCTCACGGTGCTCGCCCAGGCGATCGACCACGAGCGCGCGCGGCGCCCCGGCGAGGCGCCGGACATCCCGCTCCGGCTCGCGGCGCTGCTGCACGACATCGGCAAGCCGCGCACGCGCAAGCTCGAGAAGGGCGGTGCCGTCACGTTCCACCACCACGACGTGGTCGGTGCGCGCATGGCCCGTAAGCGCCTGCAGGCACTGCGGTTCGACGGCGACACGATCGCCGCGGTGTCGAAGCTCATCGAGCTGCACCTGCGGTTCTTCGGCTACGCGGAGGGCGCGTGGACCGACTCGGCCGTGCGCCGGTACGTGCGTGATGCGGGCGATCAGCTCGAGCGCCTGCACATCCTGACGCGCGCCGACGTCACGACGCGCAATCGCCGCAAGGCCGCCCGCCTCGCCGGCGCCTACGACGACATCGAGCAGCGCATCGCCCAGCTGCGCAAGCAGGAGGAGCTCGAGGCGATCCGCCCGGAGCTCGACGGCAACCGGATCCAGGAGATCCTCGGCATCACGCCGGGTCCCGACGTCGGCAAGGCGTATCGGTTCCTGCTCGACCTGCGGCTCGACGAGGGCGTGCTGGGCGAGGAGGAGGCCGAGCGCCGGCTGCGCGCCTGGTGGGCCGAACAGGCCTGATCCGCGCCGGAAACGGTCCGAGCGGGGCCGGCGCGCCAGAAAGAGTGAGGGTAACCCCCGAATCTCGGCAGGGCGTGGGGAATATCGCAGGTGGCGCCGGTAGCGTCGAAGGCGTGCCAGAACCGTCGAACGAGCAGCCGCTGAAGATCCTCATCGGATGCGACACCTTCTCGCCCGACATCAACGGCGCCGCGCGATTTGCCGAGCGCCTGGCCGCCGGCCTCGTCGAGCGCGGGCATGAGGTGCACGTCTCCGCCCCCAACACGCGCTACCGCCGCGCCGAGCCGGCGCTCGAGACCATCGAGGGCCGCGACCTCGTGATGCACCGTCTGCCGTCCGTGCGCTGGCCGGGGCACGAGTGGCTCCGGTTCGTGTGGCCGTGGCGCTCCAAGCACTACGCCCGCAAGGTGCTCGACCGGGTGCGCCCCGACGTCGTGCACATCCAGTCGCACATCGTCATCGGCCGCGGCCTCGCTCGCGAAGCACGCAAGCGCGGCATCCCGGTGATCGCCACCAACCACGTCATGCCGGAGAACATCGTCGACTCCACGATGCTCCCGGATGCGCTGAACAAGGTGCTCGTGAAGCTCGCGTGGGCCGACGCGAAGCGCACGTTCGACCTCACAGCCGCGGTCACGACACCGACGCGCAGGGCGGCCGACTTCCTCGAGTCGACGATCGACGTCGCCGGCGTCATCCCGATCAGCTGCGGGATCGACAAGTCCCAGTACACGCCGGATCTCGGACCGCGCACCGAGAACCGGATCGTCTTCGTCGGGCGCATCACGACCGAGAAGCACGTCGACGTGCTCCTGCGCGCGGTCGCGAAGCTCGATCCGGCCCTCGACGTGAAGCTCGATCTCGTGGGCGACGGGGATCAGCGCCACCCGCTCGAGCGGCTGGCGCACGAGCTCGGGATCGCAGATCGCGTCACCTTCTTCGGGCACACGAGCGACGCCGAGCTGCGGGCGGCACTCACGCGCGCGAGCGTGTTCGCGATCGCGTCGATCGCCGAGCTGCAGTCCATCGCCACGATGGAGGCGATGGCCTCCGGCCTGCCGGTCGTGGCCGCCGACGCGGTGGCGCTGCCCCACCTCGTGCACGACGGCGAGAACGGCTACCTGTTCCCGCCGGGTGACGCCGACGCGCTCGCCGCCCGCCTCACTGACGTACTGACGGCGTCTCCGGAGGAGCGGCGCCGGATGCAGGAGGCGTCGCTCAAGATGGTCGAGGCGCACGACATCAACCGCACGCTCGACACTTTCGAGGCGCTGTACCGCGGCCGACCGCTGCCACAGTAGGCCGCCATGCACGTCGTGATGTTCGCCGACCAGCACGTCGAGACGCTGGGCGGGGCGCAGGTGTCCACGCGCCTGCAGCGGCGCTTCCTCGAGCGCGCCGGCCACACCGTCACGATCGTCGCGCCGCGGCGGCACGGACCGCGGGCTCGCGTGAACGCCGGCGATCCCGCCTACGTCGACCTGCCGTCGATCCCCGTCACGCCCGACCGCGAGTACGCCTTCACGTGGCCCGGCCGGCGCGCCGACGCGGCCGTCGATCGCGGCATGGCGAGCCGTCCTGCGCCTGACCTCGTGCACGTGCAGGCCGACTTCTGGGGCGCGTTCCTCGGCTACCGCTACGCGCGCCGGCATCGCCTCCCGGTGGTGCACACCATGCACAACCGCGTCGACGTCGGCATCCGGGCAACTGCGCCCTTTCCGGGCCTCGTGCTGCGGGCGCTGAACGCGTGGCGCCGTCGCGCGCTGCCAGGCAGCGGCCCCGGATCGGACGGCTGGGCGTATCTGGGTGGGCTCGCGCACGGGGCGGCCGCCGTCACGGCGCCGTCGCGGCACTTCGCGCGGCGGCTGGAGGCGCACGGCGTCTTCTCCCCCGTCGACGCGCTGTGGAACGGGATGGATGATGAGGTGCTCGAGCGTGTGCTCGCGGCCCGCGCCGATGCCGCCTCGTCGCCCGCCGCTGACGGCGAGCGCCCGCTGTTCCTGTGGATCGGACGGATGAGCCCCGAGAAGCGGCTGCTGCCGTTCCTCGAGGCGGTGGCCCGCGCGGGCGTCCCGATGCGCGTCGAGGTGATCGGCGGCGGCGCGCAGCTCGGCCGGGCCAAGCGCGTCGTGCGTCGATACGGGCTCGGCGAGGTGGTCACCTTCGTCGGCGGGCTGCCCTACGAGCAGACGCTTGGGCGGATCGCCACGGCCGACGCGCTCGTGCAGACCTCGATCGGCTTCGAGACCCAGGGCATGACGCCCTTCGAGGCGGCCGCACTCGGCACGCCGTCGGTCATGAGCGATCCCGACATCGCGGCCGAGGTCGGGGCGGGTGTCTGGCACGTCGGAACGCCGGATCGGCCGGATCCGTCGGTGGACGCGCTCGCCGCCGCGCTGCGGCGCGCCGCCGCCGATATCCGGGCGGGCACCGCGCCCACGCCGGACGCCTCCGTGCGTGAGCGCTTCCGCCAGTCGGCCCGGACCCGGGACCTCATCGCGGTGTACGAGCGCGTGCTCGCTCACATGCTGTAGAGCAGCACGTTCGTCAGCGGCGCGAGCAGCAGGCTGAGGAGGATCGCGGCGTTGGCGCCGACGCCGATCCCCGCCAGTCCCGGCGCCGATCCACGCATCCCCAGGGCGCCGAGCACGATGCCGACGGCGCACAGCAGCCCGCGCGAGAGCGCGCCGACCAGCTGCACGACGCCCACGGCCGCGTAGCCGTCCGCGCCGCCCGACATCACGAGCCCGTGCGTGACGAGCGTGAACCCGATCTGGGAGAGCGCGACGACCACGGCAATGATCACCGAGGCCCACGCCAGGCCGCGGCCACCGGTCCCGACCGTCCGCCGCTGGGTGGGGTCGATCGGCGACGCCGCGTTCGGATACCAGGGCTCAGCGCCAGGCCCCGGCTGTCCGCCCGGACCGGGGGCCGGCTGCCCGGCGAACGGCGGCTGCCCCGCATAGGGCGATTGCGCGTACGGAGGCTGCGCGGGCCCCTGCGCGCCGTGAGGCGGTTGCCCGGGTGCCGGACCGCCGTACGGTTGCGCCGTGGGCGAGGGCGGTGCGGAATACGGGGGCGTGCCCTGCGGTGCGGCAGGGTCTGGCGTCGTCATGGCGGCCACGCTAGCGCGCCGAGGCGACGCTGTCAGCGGGCAGACGTGCCCGGCTCGACGGGTCGACGGCGATACCCGTCGAGGGCGACCTCCCGGATGGCGGCGACGGCGCCGGAGGCGGCCAGGAGGCCCATGAGGATGAGGAAGGCGGTCATGGCAGGAACGCTACGATTGCGGCGATTCCGCCACGAGTGGCAGGATTGCCGCACACCATCCGATTCCTGCCAGGCGCGCTGCCAGAGGTCGCAGGAATCCTGCCACGGAGGAGCGCCATGATCCGCACCGTCGCCTGCATCGTGCAGGAGGGTTTCGCGCCGTTCGAGTTCGGCGTCGCCTGCGAGGCCTTCGGCCTGGATCGCACGGCACAGGGGGTGCCGAAGTTCGACTTCCGGGCCGTCACCGCCGCGCCCGGGCTCGTCGCGAGCAAGATGGGGTTCTCCCTGCTCGTCGAGGAGGGCCTCTCGTTCGCCGATGAGGCTGATCTCGTGGTCGTGGCCGCGACCCCGCAGCAGTACTGGGACGCGATGGACGAGCGCGTGCTCGATGTCGTGCGGCGCGCCGTCGAGCGCGGTGCATGGGTGCTGAGCGTGTGCAGCGGCTCGTTCACGCTCGGGGCTGCCGGGGTACTGGACGGCAGGCGCGCGACGACGCACTGGATGTATGCCGACGAGATGGCCAGGCGCTTCCCGAAGGTGACCGTCGACGCGGATGTGCTCTATGTGCAGGAGGGGCGGATCATCACGAGCGCTGGCACTGCGGCGGGCATCGACGCCTGCCTGCACCTGCTGCGGCAGGAGATCGGTGCCGAGCTGACGAACATCGTCGCGCGCCGGATGGTCGTGGCGCCCCAGCGCGACGGCGGGCAGGCGCAGTTCATCCTGCGCCCGTTGCCGGAGGCTCAGGGCATGTCGCTCGCGCCCACCCTGGACTGGGCGATGGCGCACCTCGACCTCGACCTCACGGTCGATCGGCTCGCGGCCCACGCGCACATGTCGCCGCGCACCTTCGCGCGCCGGTTCAAGGCCGACTACGGCACGACCCCTGCCGCCTGGCTCGCGCGGCAGCGCGTGCTGCACGCCCAGCGCCTGCTCGAGCGCACCGACTGGGGGCTCGACCGCATCGCCGCGGAGTGCGGCTTCGGCTCGGCCGCCGTGCTGCGGCAGAACTTCACGCGCGCCCTTGGCACGAGCCCCACCGCCTACCGCGCCCGGTTCGCCGTCGCGCCGGCGGATCCGTCAGCCGGGCCGGTCACTCCCACGCTCGCCTCCAGCGCGGCGTAACGCGTCTCGCCAACGGCGAGCACCACGCGCCGGCGTCAAGCGCATCGCGATGGGCATCACCGCCCGCGACGAGCGCATCGGATCCGCCGGGAATCTTTCGCGCGTGGCCGCGCGTTGATAAAGTTGAGTGCGCGCGACTCAACTTTCGCGCGAGGTCTTCGTGCGAAGCGTCAGGGGAGGATCCATGCAGGCAGGACAGCCGCAACAGGAGGAGCAGCAGAGCGCCCTCGAGCAGTTCGGCATCAATCTCACCGAGCGCGCGCGAGCGGGCAAGCTCGACCCGGTGATCGGGCGCGACAGCGAGATCCGCCGCGTCAGCCAGGTGCTGACCCGGCGCACGAAGAACAACCCCGTGCTCATCGGCGA
>k87-293124_pt1 | contig 11939 bp, 14 predicted proteins | sample MGYA00084031_6733416 | MGnify analysis MGYA00084031
AATGAGCCCGAAGGGCGATGACTGCGGCCGCGCAGCGGCCGACCGTCACCGGGCGGCGCAGCCGACCGGCTGCCCGGACGTGCAGCTCGTCGACGCGAGCCGGGTGGCGGCTGTCCCCACTGTGTGCAGGCCAGCCCGGCGATAGCTGGGCTGTGCACATTGGGGGCAGGCGCAGAACGACCCCGCCGTGGCGGGGTCGTTCTCGGTGTGGGAGCGCTACGTGAGCGTCGACACGCCAGGCGGGGGAGTGGGGTCGTAGCCGAGCGCGAAGCCGACGCCGTATGCGGCGGCGATGACTGCGAGCACGGCCGCGGCCGCGGCCGTGACGATCCATGCGCGGCGTCGTCTGCTCATCGGGCTCATGCTGCACGCTCCCGGATCGGGTAAGCGCGGAAGTGGGCGTAGCCGCCCGCTTGCACGATCCAGAAGGCTCCGTCGTTGGCCTCGCGAATGTCCTGTGGCGGGATGACGTAGGTGTGCTGCGCGCGGCCGCCGCCGAGTCGGTCTTGCACGTTGGGATCTCCGGACGATTCGAGCTGCATGTACGTTCCGGCGAGCTTGACGGCCTCCTCGGGGTCTTTCGCGCGGCCCAGGATGACCGCGGCGCCCGAGCTGAGGACGCGACGACGGCTGACGTCGTCGCGCGAGATCCCGATGACGCTCTGCACGATCAGCACGAGCCCGTATCCGGCGCTGCGCATCGTCTCGCAGAGCGATGCGGCCGCGTCGCCAGGGTCGCTTCCGTCGATGACGAGCTGCGGGAATTCGCCGAGGACGACGAGGCCGGGCGCCTTGTCGCCCGCGTCGAGTCGCCGCGCGATGAACGCGCGGAGGTCGACGAGCATCAGCTCGCCGATCTTGAGCTGCGCCTGATCGACGGGCGAGATCGGCACGATGGTGAGATCGCTCGGCCGATTGTCGTACGACCACCCTTGCGGCGATATGTGCGCCTCGAGCGGCCGATACGCCTGCGTGAGGTCGTGCAGCACTCGCTCGCCCGTGGTGGTGCCGTTGCGGTCGATCTCCTTGGATACCTGGCGCACGTCGAACTCATCTCGGCAGTACGCCTCGGGGTTCGTGAGTCGGTGTCGGAGGTCGTGATAGCTGCGGATGGGGGAGTGGGCTTGAACCGCTTGCAGAACGCCGCTGGCCTCGTTGAGGTAGTGCTGGTTCGCGCCGTCCGGCTTCGGCAACAGGCGCATGAGCTTCGTCGAGATCTGCGACGCGGTGCCGGTCCAGAAGTTCCATTCGCGCGCGATCGTCACGCTGTGGCCGTAGCTGCGCACAATCCGGGCGATCTGCTCGGCGTCGGCAGGATCGCCCTTCGCGTCGAGGAACGTCACGGGCATCTTCTGCTCGAGCGCGCACAGGATCAGGGCCGCGGTGAGCATGGTCTTACCGGTGCCCGATTCCGCGGCGATGATGGCCCGGATATGACCGGCCTCGTCGGGGAGGAGCATTTCGCGGCCGGGCGCGTCCGTCCACTGACGGACGCGCCGCACGTCCTCGAACAGCTCGGGCACCGTCTTGACGGTTGCCCGGTTGATGATGCCGAACGCCTGGCGTTCGGCGCCGTCGTCGCGCACGCGCCGGGGTGCGATCCGTGCCCCGGCGCCGACGCCTTCGATCCGGCCAGTCTTCGCGTCGACCTGCACACCGATCGAGCGCGCCGACGCGAGATCGGCCGCCCGCTTGCGGGCGCGGGCGATGCGCTCGGCCTCGATCACGTCGGGGTGGCGGCGCTTCCAGACGAGCCACGCGAGACGTCGACGGTAGAGCGTGAAAACGAGCGGCAGGAGCGTGAGCCCTGCCACGACGTTCAGCACGGCCCAGGGCCAGAACGTCTCGAGCGCTGCGAACCACGGGTTCGCGGCCGCCATCATTGCATCCCAGCCGCCCGAACGTACGAACTCGATCAGCGCACGGACCTCGAACAGGAGCACGCCGAGGACGATGACCGGCCCCAGCACGTCCCACACCCATCGTGATCGGCGCACGGCCCAGAACGATGCTCGCGATCCGAGGTGCGGCCCGATCGAGCGCACGATGAGCGCCGGTACGGCCACGGGGATCACGAACAGCGAGAGCACGGCAGCACCCGCGATCGCCGCGGCGATCGCGACTTGCTGCACGATCTCGCCGAGAGGATCCTTCTTCGTTGGCGCCGACTCGATGCCCTGCTCTTGCTTCTTCATGGCTGCCCTCCCCAGAGCGTCGCCGCCGACGCGGCGGCGTCCTGTGCGACGTCGACGCGGGAGATTGGGAAGTCACCAGTGAGATCCGGCCACGCCTCCGCCCTATCGCTGCGCCATCGCCCGCGAACGTCGAAAACATCGAGCACGTGAATGAAATTGAGCGCGGGGTTACTGTCGACTCGCTTTTGCACAGCAATCGCCGCATTCGTCGTGCAGAAATAGACGACGGCCGTTACGCCTTCATGATGATGCCGCGCAAGATGGTTGTCGAAAATCTTCTTCTCGGCGTCTTTCGTCTTGGGCGTCAGCTCGACTTCGATAAGCACGCGCTGCTCATCACGTATCGCCACTCCATCGGCCTGGTGATCGATCTTCTTGATGACCGGCGCCCGGTCTCGCTCCCACGTATAGCCACGTGCCAGGAACCGTGCTGACGCTGTCCCGACGCCAACCTCGTGTCGCGTGGTCTGTCGGTGAATGTCGGGCGCCGGGCGCCCCGACATGTGAGGGGAGAGCCAGACGATCGCCCCGTCACGAAACAACGGACGGGCAGACTCGAGGAACCCCGCCGCTCGGCATCGAGCGATCCACTGCTGCGCCCGCCGAACACCGACCGGCTCCGATCGGCCGTCGACGCCCGCGAGCGCCCAGCGGATCGCATCGACGTCCGCCACGCGCACGGTACCGAGCCACTCGAACATCGCATGATCCCGGTCTGTCTCTCGCATCGTCTCAGCCTCCCAAACCTGTTAGCTCAAGTGTACAACCTACGCCCGCCCGGCCTCACGAACGCAACCACCGCGACGCTCCGCGTCGCACAGCAAAATGCCCGGCTCGGCCGGTCCACTACATCCCTCGAACACGCAACTGGCCCTCGATCACGTAACCGCCCTGGAACCCAGCCCGCCCAACGCAACAGGCACTCGAAAACGCAACCACCTACCCAACTCTGCCTCCCCAGCCCAACCCGCACTCTGGAACTCAACCACCCTCCCAACTCTGCTCTCTGTCTCTCTCCTCTCCACTCTCTCTGTCTGCTCTCTGTCTCTTGTCCTCCCTGTCCTCCTGCCACCCCTTTACTTCCCAATCTCCCTCACTCATAAGCTTGCGTTGGGTGGGGGAGATTGGGAAGCGAGCACCGCTCGGGGGTGGCAGGAGGACAGGGAGGACGACCGCGTAAGCGGTCGTCAAGCTATTCGCGCTCAGTGAATAGTTTGACGAATAGGTAAACGAATAGCTAGGGGAGGGGCTGCCGCCCGTCGAGTGCGGGGACGGCGGCCGTCGGAGCGATCAGCGTGAGCGCTCGATGCCGCTGCGCGGCGGCGGCATCGGCCAGGCGGTCGACACTGCCGCGATCGCCGTCGAGCCCGTGGTTACAGGCTCGCGTCGAGCGGCGCCAGCGTCCCGCTTCGCTCACGATCGCGGCGACGTCGACGATCGCCCCGGTTGCACTCGCACACGCGACGCGAGGGTCGAGCGCGCTGCTCGAGCTGCGCGCGCTCGTGCTCGCACCGGTGCCGTCGGCGGCGTCGACAGCTCCGGGAAAGCTGGCGATATAGGTAACAGGCTGAGCGGTCATCGTCCGTACCTCCGGGGGCGGGGAGTGCGCGGGAACCGCGCGTGCATCTCGGCGATGATTCGATCGATCTCGGGCTGCTGCTCGGCGATCTCCTCACGTCGACGAGCCGCGGCCGCGGCCGCCTCCCGACGCTCTGCGAGGAGTCGAGCGCGCTCGCGTTCACGTCCCAGCCGCGGCGATTCGGCGTCGGCGGGAATCGCCCTCTTGACCATCGCGGCGAAGAACCCGATGGGGTTGCGCAGCTCGGCCGACGATGGCGCAACACGGCCCGTCTGAGCCATGTACCGATCGACCGCGGCGATGATCTCGAGCGCCGTCCAGCCGCGCGCGGCGAGGCGCTCGCGCTCGAGGAAGTCGCAGAGCACGCCGATGTGCTTGCGACCGAGAAGCCAGCGCTGAGGCCGGAAATTCGGCGTGCCTTTCTGGTCGGGATCTCCGTCAACAATTCGTGCTGCAAGCTGCTGCGTCGCGAGCGTACGAGGCGTCGAAGACCGGGCCGACGTCTTCCTTTTCTTCATCAGCTTAGGCCGCCGCGTAGCGGTGGCCGCACGCGCGCGCGAATGCGCGCGCTTTGGTGAGTTCTTTAGAACGGAAGATGAAGAACTAACCCTCCTAGGGGAGGGTAGGTAGACATTCTCCACAGGCGCGGAATCATCGGCCGCAGCACTCGTGCGCGGCATGATGAGCGCGCGCGTCGACGCCGCCTTGAGCTGGCGGCCGCCGTGACGTGCGTGAGCCTCCCGGCGCTCGGCGGCCGTCAGATAGCGCCCCTCGACGACCGTGGCCGCGAGCCCGAGCCGCTCGAGGAGACGGCGCGCACGCTGCACCGTCTTGGCGCTCATCCCGAGCTGCTCAGCGACGGTCTCGTGAGCTGTTGCGACACCGCGACCGGTGGCCTGGTCGGCCGTCTTCCGGTCGGCGTACGCGACCCGCAGCAAGGTGTCGCGTGACACCTTCGCTGCCGCGCGGCACTCCTCACCCGCCGTGGTGTTGAGGGCGTCGAGCACAGCGTCGAACCACGCCTCGCCGGACGTCCAGGCGGGGAGCTGCGAGTACGCGCCAGCGGGAGCCGGAAGCGTCCACGAGCCCCCTCGGTCTCGCGACACGCCGCTGCTGCTGGGGGATTCGTGAGTGATAGCCACGTCGGGACGCGCTACAGTATGCATACACACTTCCTCTGCACGGAGGTACGACGAAGTCCCGCCCCTGCCAGGGCGGTTCTTCTGAGGAAGTTCGAGACTGCGCTAGGCGCCAACCAGGGAGCAGCTCGAACTCGAAGGTCTGAGGCCCGCCACACGGCGGGCCTTCTTCGTTAGGCCGTATCGATAGGCAACTCCCCATCTCGACGTGCGGGGTCGTCTGGCAGCCACGTCGGCCGATTCGGCCCGTCGACCTCGATGCTCTCGACCATGCGATCGAAGAGCGCACCGCCCGAGATCTCGAAGCGCGCTGCAATAGCGTTCCAACGCTTGCGGTTGCGCTCCTCGATCGTCCAGCCCGCAGTAACCGGCTCTTGCCGTGTATTGCGAGGGAGTCGTGGGGATGCCATGCCGTCGAGACTAGTGCTAGTGCTAGGCGCTATGCGAGTGTGACACGCCGTGGGTGGCACTGTCACCACTCGGCGTCTTGGCTCGCAATCCGGGTCACGGCGCCCTGCCAGACCCAGCAGCGCAGCCGTTCGCCGTCAACGTCGACGGCGACACCGACGGCGTCGTTCGTCCAGCGCAGCACGCGGACGGTGGCGCGCACGTCGACGTCGCCGAAGCGCAGCCACGCCCGCGCCCAGAGTGCTGTGTCGTCAGGCGCGATCGACACCACGCGCGACCCGATCGCGAGCTGCTCGTCAGTGAGCGTCTGCAACGGCCCGCGCGCCCGCGCCTCGCGCAGCTCGCGCTCCTGAGCGAGCCGCCCCGCGTGGTACGGGTAGCGGCGATTGCCTCCCATGTCGATGTCCTCCCGGACGCACTTGAAGCCCCTCGGAAGGGGCTTCAAGTGTAGAACATAGGTACGAAGCAGAATCGCTGATAATCACCGTTATGTCAGAACGGATATTCGACAGCTACTGATCGCAGCTCCCCCACAGGCCGAGGCGAGCGTCGCGCGCGGCGCTCTCGGCGGCCTGGTGAGCGTCCTGGCCGTCATAGGCGACGTCGAAGGTGTACTCGTGCCCCGCACCGGCTGCGAGCGTCTCCACGGCCGCGCTGTGGCCGTCGATGAAGACGTGTCGCAGCAGTCGGCCATAGGCGTCGACGTCCGCCTGTGTCGCATCGCCGCGCAGCTCGACGTCATGCCCGTAGAGGAGGTCATCGACAAATTCCCGTGCTTCCTCGGCGTAGCACTCGGATGCGTCGCCGCCCCGGCCGATCTCCGGCGTATCGATGCCGATGATGCGCACGCGCTCCTCCCCCGTGGGAGTCATGACGTCGATGGTGTCGCCGTCGACGACGGCCACGACCTCGGCCGCGGCCGCCGTCTCGCTCGGTGTCCCCTCGTCGCTCAGCGCAGAAGGGGTACAGCTCGTGAGCGCGAGCAGCGCAGCGCTCGACATGAGCGGCTTGATGACGCGTCGCACGCGCGCTCACTCCCCGCGCAGCCGAGTGGGCGGTAGCGCGGCGTGGAGGACGTCGCCAAGGCGCGATCGCTCGGGGGCGTCCTCGGTCGGCCCGTGCACATCGAACTTGACGTGCTCGTAGACCTCGCGCACGAGGTCGTAGACGAACTGTGCGCGGTCGGCCTCAGTGGTCGGCACCGCGTTGAGCGCGGGCCGGACTGAAGCCACGACGTTTGCAAGCTGGTTGTGGGGCATGGATGGCTCCTGAGCGTGAGGGTCGAACGTTGGAATGTATGTGAGCCCGCAGCCGCGGCAAAGGAGCGCGCGGCCGTCGGGGTACAGGACGGTGCCGCACTGCGGGCAGTGTGGCTGTGCTCCGGCGTCGATATCGTCTGTCATGGGCGCTGTCCGAAGGCACGCAGCGCCGTGAGTGCGGCCAGCGATGCTCCGAACACGATCGCCACGGCGAGAAGGTAGCCCCAGCGATTGAACGCGAGAATGCCGAGGAGCATCGGCCCGATCAGTGTGCCGCCGCCGAGGAGGATCCAAGCCCAGCGCGCCCACGTCGGGCAGTCGTAGTCGAAGGGCGACGGATTCACGTTCGGGTTGACGATCGCGGTCGCGGCCGCAGCGGCCGCGATGCACGTGACGATCGTCACCAGGACAGTGATGGGCGTGAGAACGAAGCTGAATATCTGCGCCAGCTCGCGGAGCGCCCCGGCGTCGGCTTCCGGCGCCGGGACAGCTGCCAAGTGGGTCATGATCTGCATTGGGCTCTCCTCGCGTTCGGGGTTCGGTCTCCCTTCCGGCACCGGCCAGGATGCCGGACGCTTCGCGCCCGGCTGGGGCTCGGTGCCCGGAAGGGACACCTGCGTCTAGCTCTGGGTCCAGAGCGACGCGGCGGGGTTATCGTCATCGGGGCCGGGGGCGTTGGTGCCCTGGTCGAAGGCAGGATCGTCGGGTGCTGCGTTCGTGCCGCCGAAGTTCGTCGGCCGCTGCTCGGTGCTGTCCTGGCGCACTCCTCGAGACGGCGCCGCGGCAGGCCGGTCGGCGGCGCCGCGGTCCTCGCGCGGGGTGCGCGTCACGACGGCGGTTGCGCGGATGAGGTCGGGGCCGATGTGGGTTGCGTCGATGACACGCTGATACACGATCCCGTCGTCACCCTTGAAGCTCGCGTCGCGCTCGTTGCCGATGACGATGACGGCGTGGCCCTCCTCGAGGCTGGCGGCCGCGTTGGCGCCCAGCTCGAACTTCGCCTCGACGATGTGGCGGATGGGCGCGAGGCCGGGCACGCGCTCGTCACCGCGATAGGTCGCGGTGTTCTCGAGCACGGTGAGCTGCACGATCTCGATGCGTCCGGCCTGCCGAACGACGGGATCGGCTGCGAGGTTGCCGATGATGTGGCGAACAGACATGGTGTTTCCCTCCGGTAGCGGTACTGCTTACTTGAGACCGTCCATGACGGCCGCGGCGGCTTCCAGCCATGCCTCTCGGCTGGGAAGCTTGAGCGCGTCGTGCTCGATGACGTCGCCCCGGTCGAAGGCCGGGTCGAACGGCACGGATACGACGGCCCTGGTCAGCTCGCCCATGTGGGCGCGCAGACGGTCCTCGAGATCTCGGTGAGTCGTTGTCGACGTGTGGCCCATGATCGTCACCGCGTTCGCGAGCTTGTCCTCGTGGCCGAGTGCGATGAGCTGATCGGCCAGGCTCGCGAGCGTGCGGGCGCTGTCCTCCTTGACGATCGTGGCGAGCACGAGCACGTCGGCCTTGTCGACGGCCGCGCGCCACGTCTCGGCCCGGCTGTTGTTGCCGGTGTCGACGATGATGATGCGGTAGAAGCGGCTGAGCGCGGTGTGCAGCCGCTCGAACGCGGCCGCGTCGATCACGTCGCTGTCGCCCTCGAGGTTCTGCGAGGCCAAGACGTCAAACTTGTTCTCCCCCTGGGGGCGAACGAAGTTGACCAGCTCGGCCGAGTGGCTCTGGTCGGTGAAGTCGCCGATGTACTCGAGCAGATCGTTCGCGGTGTGGTCGTGCGCAGCGGGGATCGCGCGGATGCCCAACGTGCCCTTGTACTCGTTGTTGTCCCACGCGAGCACCGTCCCGCCGCGCACGCGGCCGAGCGTGGCGCCGAGCATGTACGTGTCGGTGGTCTTGCCGACGCCGCCCTTCTCGCCGACGACAACGATCGTCTTGTGTCCGGCGATGCCGCGCTGGATCGATGCGCGCCGCGCACGGTGGGTCTGCTCGAGGCGGCCGGGCTGCAAGCGCAGCGCTCCCCCGGTCATGCGGTTCAGTCCGCCTCGCCATCCTTCCTTGGCGGGCGCGGAAGGTGCCGGCTGCTTGGAATCGACGAAGTCGCGAGCGGTCAGCCGACGCTCACGGCGCGTCGCCGGGGCGTCGCTCGCCGTGCCGCCGCTGGCGGTCGTGGGTTCGGGCGCGACCGCGGCCGCGGTCTCCTCGACATCTGCCACGACAGGCGCCGACGACTGCGGAGCGGGCTCAGGCGCGGGCGCCGGTGCTTCTGCGGCCGGGTCGGGCGTCTCGGGAACTGCGGGCGGGGGAACCATCGAAACGCGCCCGTTCGGCGCGATCTCGATGAGGTTCTGCCCGGTCTTGGGGTCGATCGCGAGCGCACGGATCGGCACGCCCGCGGGCGTGGCGACGACCGCGGCGACGTGGTCGACGGCGGCCTTCGTCGCCGAAGGAAGATCCCGCTGATGCAGCACGGTCTCTGCACCGTCGACCGTGATGATGGCCGTGCCGTCCTCACGGGCGTCGATGGTGACGGAGTGGCTGGAAGCGGCGCCGTCAACCGCGGCAGTGGCCTGGGGAGTCGACATGTGTTGTCTCCTTAGTTGTCGGGCCGGAAGGGAATCTCGTCCGGCGTGGGCTGGGTGATGCTCGTGACGGCGCCGGTCGTGCTGTCGACCGTGATGCGCCAGGTGGCGGTGAACTCGGGGGCTTGCTCCGTGGTGCCGTCGTCGGTCGACCAGCGCGGCCGACACTCGACGTCGACGGCGAACCGGTACTCGCTGCCGGTCGCCGCCTCGGTTGTCGTCGACGGCGTGCCGATCACGTTGACAGCCGCGGTCAGCAGCGTGTCTCCGGTGCTTTGCACCGGGACGGCCGAGACGTTCGGGGAGTCGAAGATCTCGAACCACACGGGCTCAAGCTCGGCCGCGATGTCCTCCGGGATGCCTGCGGCGACGTAGCCGCGCTCGCGCGCGTCGCCGGTCTGCATCCCGTCGAAGGACGCGACGTAGGCGGCCGCGGTGATCGCGGTCGCCCGAATCTCGGGGGCAACGCTCGGCGCCGAACTCACGGTCGGGTCCGGCGTCGGCGCGGCGTCCTCATCTCGAGGAGTGGCGGCCCAGAAGATCGCGCCGCCGATCAGAACGACAGCGACCCCGCTGATGATGAGAGTGCTCTTTCGGCTTGGCATCGTCGTCTCCTAGTACCAGTGGTGCGGCGTCTGGTTCTGCCAGAACGCCCACGCTTCGCACGGCGTGTTGTAGCGCTGCTTGATGTAGTCGAGGCCCCAGTCGATCTGCGTCTTGAAGTTCGTCCGCCAGTCGTCGCCGTGGCTCGCCATCTTGTCGCCGGGGAGAGCCTGCGGGATGCCGTAGGCGCCGGATGACGGATTCTCGGCCTGATAGTTCCAGTTGCTCTCGTGCTCCCAGAGCGTCTCGAGACACGTGAACTGTGCCGTGGGGTCGGCCATGAGTCCGAAGACGTCGGTGATGCGCAGACGGGCGTATGCCTTGGCGTCGTCCGCGTCGCCGCCGCTCCCCTCGTCGCCGTCGCCGCTGTCCCAGCCCCAGAAGTCCCAGTGCCACGGCTCGGGGATGCTGCCGCCCGGCTCGGCCCAGTCGGGGTGACGCCAGCCGTAGGCGGGTGCGTTCTGCTTCATCCAGTTGTACTGAGGTGTGTTGAACGTGGCGATGCCCGTGCCGAAGTCGACAGCCAACGCCCATCCGTGGTTCGACGTCCCAGGCTCGGCGGCGCCGTCCCCGTAGATCTCTTTCGCGCGGACTTGCTCGGCGTAGTCGCGGTAAGCGTCCGTGATGCCCAGGTCATACCCGAACTCGGCGCGGAACTTCTTGTTCAGCTCGATGAGGCTGATGACCGCGTCAGAGCGCAGATGATGGTGAGGCGCCCACGGGATTGCCGCGAGCAGGTCTTCCGGGATGAAGCCGTTGCCGTAGCCACCCCACGGGCCGGGCGGCACGCCCTCGGGGTAGTCGCCGCCATCGATCTCGTCGTCGCCGCCGCCGCTGCCGTCGTCGCCGTCGTCGGGGCCGCCGCTGATCTCGGCGCCGCCCATGAACCCGCCTGCCATGACGGGTCCGACGATGACGACCCCGAGGCCGAGAAGCGCAAGAAGGATGATGCCACCCTTGATGAGCGTCGCGGCCTTGACGGTGCGGGTCGCAGCGTAGAGGGCGAAGCGTCCGAGATCGTTGCTCACTGCGAGTCGCCTGCTTCCTCGAGCGCGACGGCGGTGATGATCGGTGCATCGGCAACCGACACGGTCACGCGCAGCGTGACGGGGTCGAAGCCGTCGACGAACGTGACCGTGGCGAGGCCCGTCCACACGCCGTCGGCGTTGGACGTCTCGCCCCAATCGAGGCGTGCAACGGCCGCGCTGTCGACGTCGGCCGCGTCGAACAGCGTGGCGTGCAGCTCCTCGAGGTCGGCGACCGCGCTCTCGTCGACGAACTCGCGCCATGCACCGCCGCCGAAGAACGCCGCCGCCCAGTTCGCCGCGACAACGTGCGGCGTCGGGTGGTCAGCGGTGGCGGTCGGCGCGGGCGCCTCCGTGCTCGTCTCGGGCGCGGGTGCGGCGGGCTCATCGTTCGGCATCGGGCGGTTGATGTACCCGATGATGAAGATGGCGCCGAACGCGAGGATCGCGACCGTCAGGAAGACGGCCGTGCGGGGTTGTTCGCTCCGAGCTGCGCGCACGCGACGCTGCATGTCGCGCTTGACGGTCACGCGGCGCGAGCGCTGCTGTGCACGGCGCAACCGGCGCCGGTCGCGCTTGCTCAGCAGCTCGACATCGACGTCGCCCAGCTCCTCGAGGAGATCACGCGGGCTCATCCGCGCTCACCTCCCTGCCGACGACGACGGCGCGCACCGCTGCGGGGCCGCGCCGGAATGTCCTGGCGCGGCGGCTTCGTTCCCGTGCCGCGACCAACGGGCGTCGTGCGCCCGCGCGCGGGACGCGGCTTGCCGTCGCCCGTGCGCGGTGTCTGCACGGGGCGACGTCGCAGCCCTCCCGCGGTCGGTCGCTGGTAGGCGTAGGTCCGCTCGCCGCGGACAGGGCTCAGACGCTCGCGACGATCCGCCGCGGGACGCTGCCCGCTGGCGGCGCGGCCTGTGCGCGGCCTGGTGGTCGAGACGGGCGCACGGCCGGTCATCCGCTGCGCGGCACGGCGCGCGTAGCGGCCGCCTGCGGCCAGCCCGCGCCCTGTCGCCGCCGCTGCGCGGCCCGTGCCTCGAGCGGCACGGCCGACCTTGAGCGCGCCTTCCTTCATGCGGCCCGGCAGGCGTCCGGCCATCCGACCGGCGCCGCGCATCAGGAACGCGCCTGCGAGAGCCGCACGGCCCGCGC
>k87-515147_pt1 | contig 11932 bp, 7 predicted proteins | sample MGYA00084031_6733416 | MGnify analysis MGYA00084031
ACTGGTTTTATGCTTATTCGACAAATTCAAATTCAAAATTACCAATCCGAACAATGTCGCCATCTTTCGCGCCACGTGCTCGTAATGCCCCATCGACACCCATACCACGTAATTGACGTGCAAAACGCATTACTGTTTCATCATGATCGAAATTCGTCATTTCAAATAATTTTTCTAATTTTTCACCAGATAAAACCCATGAAGCATCTGGTTCACGATCAATCGTAAATTCTGGACCTTCTGGTTGGAAGCCATAACGAACGGTTTCTTCCTCTACCACTTCATCTTCATATAATGGGAATTCAGGCGTTACTTCCAACAAGTCAGCTGTTGCATTTAATAAAGGTTCAATACCTTTACGAGTAACCCCAGAGATTGGGAAAATAGGTAGCTCATCAGCATACTCATCGGTGCGTTCCTTCGCAAGTTGCTCTTTAAATTTCGCTAAATTCTCTTCTGCTTCAGGCATGTCCATTTTATTGGCAACAATAATTTGAGGTCGCTCCATCAAACGTAAATTGTGTGAAGCCAATTCTTTATTGATTGCCAAATAATCTTCATAAGGATCGCGTCCTTCCATGCCACTCATATCAATGACATGTAAAATAACACGCGTCCGTTCAATGTGGCGTAAGAACTGTGTTCCTAAGCCGACACCTTGAGAAGCTCCTTCAATTAAGCCTGGCAAATCTGCTGCAGCGAAGCTTCGACCGTCACTAGTAGTCACCATCCCTAAGTTTGGAACTAACGTCGTAAAATGATAGGCACCAATTTTCGGACGAGCGGACGAGATAACAGAGAGTAACGTTGATTTTCCTACAGAAGGAAACCCAACTAAGCCAACATCTGCTAAAACTTTTAATTCTAATTCGATTTTACGTTCTTGGCCCGGTTCGCCGTTTTCGGCAATTTCTGGTGCAGGGTTTCTTGGGGAAGCAAAGCGAATATTCCCGCGACCACCGCGTCCGCCTTTTGCTACTACTAAGGTCTGACCATTCTCAATTAAATCCCCAATTAAGGCTCCAGTTTCTGCATCACGAACTGTTGTACCTGGTGGAACTTTGACAAGTAAATCTTCTGAACCACGACCGTGCATTCCTTTACTCATACCATTTTCTCCAGGTGTCGCCTTAAAATGACGATTAAACCGGAAATCCATTAATGTGCGTAATCCTTCTTCAACAACTAAAACAACGTCGCCACCGCGACCGCCATCACCACCAGCGGGACCCCCGTCTGGTACATATTTTTCTCTACGGAAAGCAACCATTCCGTCGCCGCCTTTACCAGCTTTGACATCAATCGTCACTTGATCTAAAAACATGGACATATAATTTGTCCTCCTATTCTACTTCTACTATCTTTAATCACCTCAAAAAGCGTGATTCGAAAGTCTTTATTATTGTATCGGGAAAACAACCGTTTGTCTAGCAATTCTAGTTAGTTATCGTTGGAAAAAGCAAAATTTCTCATGAATCTTTCGCTTTCTTTTTGTCGCTTCGCTATCAGTCTTTTGACAAAAAAATTTTAGAGGTTCATACTATAGATAGTTGAAGAAAATCACTTTTTCAGCAAGGGTCCAAAGAAACACAAACATCTAAAGGAGGAATTTTTGTTATGACAGTCAAAGTAGGAATTAACGGTTTTGGAAGAATTGGTCGTTTAGCCTTTCGCCGAATAAAAGAAGTTTCTGATGATATTGAAGTTGTGGCTATCAATGATTTGACTAGCCCAACAATGTTGGCTCACTTATTACAATTTGACTCTACGCATGGCACCTATCCTGGCACCGTGACAGCCACTGAAAATGGCATTGTGGTTGACGGCGAAGAAACCCGTGTCTACGCAGAACCAGATGCAAGTAAAATCCCTTGGGTTAAAGAAAACGGAGTAGACATTGTCCTTGAATGTACAGGTTTTTATACCTCTGAAGAAAAAGCACAAGCTCATTTAGATGCAGGTGTGAAACGTGTGGTTATCTCTGCTCCTGCAGGCGCAATGAAAACAATCGTTTACAACGTCAATGATGATACACTTGATGCCAACGATAAAATCATTTCTGCTGGTTCATGTACGACAAACTGTCTAGCACCGATGGCTTACTTCTTAAATAATGAATTCGGTATTGAAGTTGGTACCATGACAACTGTCCATGCCTACACATCAACACAAATGCTATTAGATGGCCCTGTTCGTGGCGGAAATCTTCGTGCGGCACGCTCTGCTGCAGACAATACTATTCCCCATTCAACTGGTGCTGCTAAAGCAATTGGCTTAGTTATTCCAGAACTTAATGGAAAATTACAAGGCCATGCCCAACGTGTTCCCGTTGTGGATGGATCCTTAACAGAATTAGTTAGCATTTTAAAAACAAAAGTAACAGCTGATCAAGTAAATGAAGCAATGAAAAAACACACCATTGATAACCCTTCTTTCGGTTATGATGATCGTGAAATTGTTTCTGGAGACATAATCGGCACGACAGAAGGTTCGATTTTTGACCCAACGCAAACAGAAGTAACGACAGCTGGTGATTTCCAATTAGTGAAAACTGTGGCTTGGTATGACAATGAATATGGTTTTACTTGCCAAATGATTCGCTTATTGGAAAAATTCGCTAATTTATAATGCCAATAAATAAAAAACTGCCTTGCATAAATTAATGCAAGGCAGTTTTTTTAATGTTTACTTTGACAACTTTGACAAATACCATGAAAAGTTAAGCGATGATCTTTGACTAAAAAATGATACCGACTTTCAACAATTTGCTCTACTTCACCAAGCAAGTCTTCTTCCACTTCCTCAATTGTGCCACATTCTAAGCATAACAAATGGTGGTGAAAGTGTTTGGCGCCTTCTTTTCTTAAATCATAGCGAGCTAAACCATCGTTAAAGCTCACTTTATCAACGACTTTTAAGTCTGTTAAAATTTCTAGCGTTCGATAGACTGTTGCTAGACCAATTTCCGGACTTTTTTGTTTTACCAAGAAGTAAATTTCTTCTGCTGATAAATGATCTTTTTCATTTTCCAATAATACAAGTACGGTTGCTTCCCGTTGTGGTGTTAATTTAAAGCCTGATTCATGCAATTGTTTTTTTGTCTTTTTTAAAGCAGCAGTCGAATCCATTATTACAGCTCCTTGTTTAGAATGATTACAAATTAAGAAACCTAATTTATCAATCAAATTAAAATAATTATAAAAGAAATAACTGTAATTTGCAAGATATTCTCAATTAGCTACCTTAATTTTTTTCTTTTGATTGTTCCAACGAGCCAATTAGAATTGTTTTACCATCTTCTTGTTTAATTAATTTTTGTTTCATTAAATGGCCTAAGGCGCGTTTAAATTGAGCTTTACTAATGCCAAAGGTTTGTTTAATTTCATCAGGGCTTGATTTATCGGTGAAAGGAATTTGGTGATCGTTTGCTCTTTCTAAGAAAGTTAGAATCATTAACGCATCATCGCTGATTACTTCATGACTTCTTGGTTTTAATGAAAGATTCAATACGCCGTCCGGCCGCACGCCAATCACACGTCCCACTACTTTTTCACCTAAACGTGGTTCCTGGAATCGTTCAGAAGGATGGATAAATCCAATGTATAAATCATCAGTTAAAATATACGTTCCTGCAAGTTTCAGACGATACACATGCCCGGTTAAGTTTTGGTTTTGCATTTCAGCATTCCCGCGTTTTGCCATTGCTTTAAAGACTTTTTCATCTGCTAATTCGCCCCAAATGCGGTCTTTACTGTCCACTTTTAAAGTAACCATTACTCGGTCTTCTTTTTTAGGCCAAAGTTCCCGCATAGTTGGTAATTCATCCAACGAAATAACGACATCTTTATCTGGTAAGCCAACATCCACAAAGACACCTAAATCACGTCTCGTTCCTGTGACAGTACCAAAGCCATAGCTACCAATGCGCACAGTAGGAATTGTAGTTGTCAGTGCTGGCTCTTGTTTTTGATTTAAATAACCAAAGCCTTCTACAGCCTCTCCTATGGCATGCGTACCTTCTTCTTTTTTTAAACGGAATGTGATGCCATTTTTTTGAACAAAATAAAATTGTTCATTTTCATCGACCACAATGCCGGTAAATGTTGTTGCTAGTAATTCTCTCATTTATCATTAACTCCTCAAGGAAAATCAATCGAACAAAAGATTTCCACTTTTGTTCGATTGTTTCTATTTTCTTTTATTGCCCTGCATTACGAGAAGCGTTCCCTTTGAACCAACCTGTTTTAGCATTGATTGTAACTAAATACATGTGAACATTTTTCTCTGTAGTGCCTTCTAATAATTTTGATTGATTGTTTGTTGCATAAAGATTGTAGTAACCTTCGCCATTCACAATTTTGGCAGGTTCTAAAGAATATCCGCCAGGAACCACATAGCCACGAGCAATCACTGTGTCTAAGACTTTTTCTTTCACACCTGGTGCCCATGTCCACGCTGGATTGCTACTATCAGCGATATCGGCAGCATCTGGCGCATAAAGCGGACTAGTGTAAACCCCGTCACTATTCGGCGCCGTGTAGCCATTCGCTTCTGTTTTTGCTGTTTCTTCCTTCTTAGCGTCCTCTTTTTTTGCGGCAGCAGCTTGTTTCGCTTGTTCTTCTGCTTGTTTTGCTTGCTCTGCGGCAGCTTGTTCTTCTGCAATTCTTTTCTGTTCTTCTTCAACCTTGGTTAACGCTTGGTCAGCTGTCGTGACTTGTTTGACCAGTTCTTTTTTCAGCTTATCACTTGTTACTTTATCTACTTCTGACTTAGCAGCTTGATACGTGTCTCGATTCAGCTGATTGGTAGTTTTTCCATCTTTATAAATGACCTCAACCGCTTTTTTAGCTTTTTGTAATTGGTTGTATTGTTGGTTCGCTTGATCGATTGCTTGGTTCATCAATTGGTCAAATGGATCATTTCCTGTTAATTTCTTTACGGAAATTGGTTGATCAGCAGCTAAAATCGCCGGTTTCAACTCATTGCCATTGACAATCGGCGCCTCAAATAATTGGTTGATTTGTTGAATGGTTAGTTGCTTCTCTTTCAATGTTTGAATTTGTTTATTTAATTGAGAATACTCTTCTGAATCTTTAATTTCCGCGACTTGTTTTGAGAGTTTTTCTGGACTAACAGTCACCATATCTGGTTTAATAAAAACTTGCTCCTTCGTGGTATAAAAGGCTGCTAGTTCATCTTTCAGCGTATCTGTTTTCTTGGTTAGTGCCGCCGCCTCTTGTGCGGCAGCTTTTTGCGTTTGATCATGATACGCCCAAGCACTACCTCCAGCTAATAAAACAACCGCAAGCGCAACGAAAGCCACTTTTTTTGATGGTTTCTTCGGAGCAGGCGCTGGTTGAGCATTCCCAGTTTCATTCATCGGTGGTATCACACCTGAATTTGAAACTTTTTCCTCGGTTACGTCAGCTTCGCTCGGTTCCTCTAGCGACGCTGCACTTGTTAACCCTTCTTCAGAATCTGAAATGGATTCAGTTGGTGTTTCGGCTTGGGTTAATACTGCCTCACCGCTGTTTTCTAACTCTTGGGTCTCTGCTGTTTCTTCTGATGGATCTTCAGACATTTCTGTATCTGCTCGATGCGCTTGAATATAAGCTTGCAAAGTTTCGTTTGGTGTTACATCTTGATCTTCTATCGGTGGTTGTGAAAAAATTTCTTCTTCAGAAGTGGTAGAGATAACTTCAGTTCCTGAAATCTCTGTTAAAGCTTCCTCTTCTGACTTCACTGTCTCAGATACCTCAGCTGTTTCTGCTTCAACAGTAGTTGTTTCTTCTGTTGTTTCTTCTAAATTAACTGCTTCGTCCGTTGCTAGTTTTTCTTCTGTTGAATGAGTAGGCGTCGCTTCTGTCGCTGGTATCGTTTCCTCCACCGAATCATGAGTCTCCTCACTAGCCCCTTCTTGAAGCGCTGCTTCTGAATCAGAGCCTATTAAGTTATCTTCTATCGACTCTTCTTTTTTGTCATCATTACTTTCTTCTTCTGGTGATTCGCCAAACAGTTCCATCACATGGCCTAAGCTCATATCTTTTAACTCAGACCATTCAATATTCTCATTTAATTGATCTTCGTGTTGTTCATTTTCCTGTGTTTCAAAATCTATATTTGTTGAAGTCGTTTCCGCTTCTTCTTTATCAACTGTTGTGTCAGTTAGTGAATAGCCACATGTTGGGCAGGTCGTTAATTCTGCATCGAATTCGTTCCCGCACTTCGGACATTTTTTTGTCATTCTTCCGCCTCACATTCTGCTAATATTCCATTACTTCTAATTTACCACAACTTGCGCCTTCTTCCAATAACTAGCAATGACATTTAGAGACTTTTTAAAAATCAAAAGCGGCTCTTCTCGCATGCACGAAAAGAGCCGCTAAACGGTATGTTTATTCTAAAAAGTCTTTTAATTGTTTTGAACGAGAAGGATGTCTTAGTTTTCTTAACGCTTTTGCTTCAATTTGACGAATACGTTCGCGAGTGACACCGAAAACTTTTCCGACTTCTTCTAGCGTACGTGTCCGACCATCATCTAAACCAAAACGTAAACGTAAAACATTTTCTTCACGGTCTGTTAAAGTATCCAGAACATCTTCTAGTTGTTCTTTTAACAATTCATAAGCTGCATGTTCAGCAGGACTGGTAGCATCTTGGTCTTCAATGAAATCACCTAAATGTGAATCATCTTCTTCACCAATTGGTGTTTCTAAAGAGACTGGCTCTTGTGCGATTTTTAGGATTTCACGAACTTTTTCTGTTGGTAAATCCATTTCCGCACCAATTTCTTCTGGCGTTGGTTCTCTACCTAAATCTTGCAATAGTTGGCGTTGAATCCGAATCAATTTATTGATTGTCTCAACCATGTGAACAGGAATTCGAATCGTTCTAGCTTGGTCCGCAATTGCCCGCGTAATCGCTTGACGAATCCACCAAGTAGCATACGTAGAGAATTTGAATCCTTTACGGTAGTCAAATTTTTCAACAGCTTTCATTAAGCCCATATTACCTTCTTGAATTAAATCCAAGAATTGCATACCACGACCTACATATCGTTTGGCAATTGAAACAACCAAACGTAAGTTGGCTTCTGCTAAACGTTGTTTTGCTTCTTGATCGCCTTCTTCAATTTTAAGTGCCAATTCAACTTCTTCTGCGGCAGTTAACAATTGAACGCGCCCAATTTCTTTTAGGTACATACGCACGGGATCATTAATTTTAACACCTGTTGGCGCAGATAAGTCTTCTGCTTGGGCCTTTTCCGCTTCTTTTTCATCTTTTTTCAAGCTATGTTCACTTGGGTCTCCATTTTCATCGACCACGCTGATACCAGCATCTTCAACTTTTTGGATCAATTTTTCCATAGCTTCTGCATCCAAAGTATACGGTGTGGCTAATTGATTCGCTAAATCATCATAAACCACTGTTCCTTTAGGCTTGTTTTCTTTGATAAATGCTGCCACTGCAGCTTCATATTTTTTACTTGTTTCTTTTTCCATGAAAGAAGGCCCCCTTCATTTTTCGGTTCACGCTTGAAATAACTGATAAATCACTGGGACTTATCAAAATAAAATGAACAAAACGCTTAGTTCTATTCATTTATTGCTTAAGTAAATGTTCGTTGAGCTTTAAGCTGTCGAGCCAATTGGATAATCTCCATTGTTAATTCGGCTTCAAGCTGTTGGTTGCCCACTCGTTTTGCTTCTTGCTGTTGAATCTTTTTCTGCTCAATTGCCTCTGCAATACTTGATAAGGCAATTACATGTAATAAATCGGCAACTTCTCGCTCAGAGCTTTCTTCTGATAAATTCTGATACGCAATTTCAATTGCTAATTGTTTGGTTTGATTATCTTGCAAGAAATTAATAAAATCGGCAATGTCGAAACTTTGATGCAGTGTCGCATAACTTTCTAGCAAGAAATATAATTCTTGGTATTCATCATGAGCGAACGAAAAATCTGGCAATTGTTGAATGGTTTGCCGTACTCCTTGTTCATTCATTAAACGAAATAATAAAGAACGTTCTGCTTTTTGAACTTGGGTTAACGGTAACTTGTTCTGGACGTGATTCTCTTCAAAAACAGGTTCTTCCATTGGTGGTGGCATCATTTCATCTTGATAAAATTGTTGCCTTTCTTGCCGTTGGACTGAACGTTGCTCTTGCTTCAATTGATTGAATTGTTCTTCTAAACTATGAACAGAAAGTTGAAATTCCTGAGCAATTTGGTTTAAATAACGATCACGTTCCAAGGGAGATTGAACATTGGTTAACTCCCGTAACAATTCGTTCACATAATCCAATTGTTCTTTTTCGTTATTCATGTTTCTAGTTAACCGATGATAATTCATTTTAAAACTAAAAACTGTTTCTCGGCCATGATTGGCTAAATTTTGAAAAGCTTCTGCGCCATATTTCCGCACATATTCATCAGGATCCAGCTTTTCAGGGATGCTGACAATACTCAAGTCAAAATGACTGTTTTCTTGCAATAATTGAATCGCACGGTTTGTGGCTTGAACACCGGCATTATCGCCATCGTAACAAATAACTACTTCCTTAGCGACCCGTTCCAAACGCCGAATTTGTTCATTGGTCAAACTAGTCCCCATTGAAGCCACGCCACTTTTTACGCCTGATTGCCAAGCAGCGATAACATCCATGAATCCTTCAAAAAGCAAGACTGTATTTTCTTTACGAATTTCTTTTCTGGCTTTATCAAAGTTAAACAGCGTTTCTCGCTTATTAAAAAGTGTTGTTTCAGGACTATTCAAGTATTTAGGCATCTCATCCCCTGGAAAATCAGCTGTTTTTAACAAGCGACCAGAAAAGGCGATGATATTGCCTTGGGGATCATTAATTGGAAACATGATTCGTTGATAGAAACGATCCAAAAACGTACCGTTATCTCTTTGGACAAACAGCCCAGAAGGCTCAAAAAGCGTTTCATCCAGTTGTTCATTTTTAAAAACTTGACTTAAGAAATCACGTTTTTGCGGCGCGAATCCAATTTGAAAGGTCTCAATTAGTTCTTGTGTTAACCCCCGCTCTAATAAATAGTTTAATGCGGGTTCGCCAATTTTAGTATTCACTAAAATATGATGGTAAAGTTCTGCGGCTTTACTATGCAGTTGTAACAAACTCCGTCTTTGTTGGTTTTCTGGGGTATCCTCTACTTCACGCGGCTCTGACCAATCAAAGTCCACAGATAAATGTTCCAAATCTGCAACACGTTTCACGGATTCTGGAAAACTAATGCCTTCAATTTCTTGCAAGAAATTAAAAACAGTTCCACCTTTCCCGCAGCCAAAACAGTGAAAAATTTGTTTGTCTTCTGCTACTGAAAATGAAGGGGAACGTTCTTCGTGAAACGGACATAAACCCATATAATTTTTACCGGATTTTTTTAACTGGACATACTGCCCAATAATATCTACTATATTCGTTCGGTGACGAACTTCCTCAATGACTTCCTGAGGAATGCGTTGTGCCATTGTCCTCACCTCCTAAGAATAGCATTGTGCTAACTCATGTGATTGACCGTTTAAAAAACGCACTGTCATTTCAGTGCGAATTCCAATGGACACATTTACACATGATTTATTGTATCACATAATCTCTGTTTTTCAAGTATCTTGTTTCAACTCAACAAAAAAAGAAAGTATCTAGGACAAAAGTCATCCTGACTCCTGCCCCAGACACTAACTCTTAAAATAATCAGTTAAACATCAAGCTTGCTCCGACTTCCTTCAAGATTTAAAGAAGAACTGCATTTCTGGAGACGAATGCTTTTAGATCAACCTCTGCTTTTTATAAATCTTTAATTGTTTTTCCAGCACGTTTCATTTGTACGAAACCAATTGCTACACGCACCACAATATTAATGGCCATCATAATAAAGAAGAGACCCATTGTTTGCGAAGTTAAGAAACCAATTTCTAAAATGTTGTGGAATAACATAGCTGCTACATAAATACCAATAATGGTACTGAAAACCAAGAAAATGCGTAATGGATTTAAAGGCAGACATGCTCGAACAACAGCCATACAGCTAATTCCAACTAATAAATAATACATTAACGTCGTGGTGTCTAAAGAAGAAAATCCTTGATTTTGTCCAATCAGATAAACAGCAATGATATTCGCTACAACTAAAAGCGCATTAACAGACGCATTTTTCAAAGCCGTTGGTAAAAACTTCCCGACAACTTTTCGTTTGTCCCCTTCGAAAGATAAGAAGAAGGCTGGATATCCTTCAATTGCTAAATCAATCAAGGTCACTTGAATCGGAATGAACGGGAACGCAATGGCCGTTAAGGCACAAATGATTGAGAGAATAAACGAATAAATCGTTTTAATGAAGAAAACGCTGGAAACTCGGGTTACATTATTTACCACACGTCGTCCTTCAAACAAGACATCTGGTAACGTTGTAAAATCAGAATCTAGCAAAACTAGATTAGAAATTTGCCGAGTAGCGCCATCTCCTTCTGCCATGGCGATACTACAATCCGCTTCTCGTAACGCTAAAACATCGTTGACGCCATCGCCGGTCATCGCCACGACATGCTCTGTGTCTTTCAACTCACGCACAATGGTTCGTTTTTGCTGAGGCGATACACGTCCGAACACTGTGTATTGCTGAACTGCTTCACGCACTTCTGCTTCTGTCGTTTTGGTCGACAAATCAATATAAGACTCATAACCGGGTAGCCCAGCACGACGAGCAATATTTGAAACAGTCACCGGATTATCACCAGAAATTACTTTTAAGTCGATTCCTTCTTCTTTTAGATAAGCCAGTGTTTCTTTGGCATTTTGGCGAATTGGATCGTCAATTTCTAGAATTGCTAATGGCTCTAAATAAGGCATTTTGGTTTCGTTTAACGGTTGTTGTTCCGCAATGGCTAACATCAAGACGCGATAACCATTCTCTTGTGCTGTAAAAACAGCTTCTGGCAACCGACTATCGTCTACCAAACGCTCCGGAGCCCCTAAATAAACTGTCCCAATTTCTGGAAATTCAATAGCTCCCCATTTTCGTTCAGAAGAACAAGCCAAGACTTCTTTTGCGCCAAATCGATTGGATACTTCATAATGATCACGAATTGCTTGCATTGTAATATTATTATCCGTACTTTCAGATAGGTAGCTTCCGATAATCTGCGGGAAAAGTTCTTCATATTTGTCATGCAAGATAATCGCCTTTTGCACTTTCATTTTACCTTCTGTAATCGTTCCAGTTTTATCTAAACACAAAGTGTCCACATGGGCCAATGTTTCAATTGAGTACATATCTTGTACTAGAATACGTTTTTTGGCTAACTTAATGACACCTGTTGTCAGCGCAATACTAATTAATAGTACTAATCCTTTTGGTAACATCCCCAACAAAGCTGCTGCAGAAGCAACAACAGATGTTTTGATACCAGCATCTCTTAACCAAAAAGCTTCAACAAATAAAATAATCCCTAGAGGAATAATCACCCAACTTGTAAATTTAGAGACTTTACGAATCGAATTGACTAGCTCTGATTGGATTGGTTTATGCACTTTGGCTTCTTGGGTGATTTTCACAGCATAGTTTTCGGCACCAACGTGGATAACACGGGCATAGGCTTGTCCGCTAACAATGAAACTTCCAGAAAGCAAAGTATCGCCGATTTCCTTTTCAATTAAATCTGATTCACCTGTTAACAACGCTTCATTCGCTTCGACTTTACCGTCAATAACTTCCATATCAGAAGGAACTTGTTCCCCTGCAGAGATAATAACAATATCTTCCATAACTAGTTCTTTTGTATCAATTTCTTGTTGTACGCCATTTCGAACAACATGAACATTTTCTTTTGCCACAATAGATAATTTTTGAACTAAATTACGGGCATGAATTTCTTGGAAAATCCCGATTGACATGTTCACAATAATAA
>k87-14071_pt1 | contig 11926 bp, 10 predicted proteins | sample MGYA00084031_6733416 | MGnify analysis MGYA00084031
GCGGCGCGCCGCACCGGGTGACGGAGGCGTCCGCGGGGGAGGGCGGACTTTCCGCCTTGACCGGGCCGGAACGCGCCGCGGGGACGGTCTGGAAGCCGCCGGGACGGTCTAGAAGGGGTGCGTGGGACCCGGGTTCTCCACGACGTACGAGTCCTCCGGTTCGGGCGTCGGGTAGGTCTGCTTCTTCTTTTTCTTCGGCTTGTTGTCGTCCTTGGGTTTCTCGGTCCGCTTGGGGGTGGGGTCGTCGGGCTGCTGCGGCTGGGAGGTCGTCACGGCGTGGTCGCCGCCGCACTGGACCTTGCACTTGGGGGTCTTGCCGAGCTTGTGGCGGAGGGCGGCCACCTCCGGGCTCGGCGAGTACGTCCGGTTGCCGTCCTTCCAGGCGTCGAGGTAGTTCCACGGGTTCACCATGCCCCGGCGGATCCACCACTTGACGGGTTCGGTCTTCCAGGAGATGCCGAAGTAGAGGTTCGGGGCGGTGGACCGCGCGAGCCCGGAGTTGCCCACCTTGCCGAGCACCTGGCCCGCCTTGACCTGGACGCCCGGCTTGATGCCCTTGGCCACGGAGTCGAGGTGGCCGCCGATGTACAGGACGCCGTCCTTGCCGAAGACGGTGACGAACTTGCCTTCGCGGTCCTCACCCCGGTCGGTGGCGGGCGACCAGCGGTCCGTGGTGTTGACCTCGTGGACCGTGCCGTCCGTCGGCGAGACGAACGCGCAGCCGCGTTCGGCCCAGATCGTGGTCTTCGGCAGCACCAGCAGCTTGCGGGAGTACTTGACCTCGCAGTCGCGGACGGGGAAGACGTAGGTGTGGTCCGACAGCTTCGGCGGCGGAACCTGGACCGGCTCCATGGCCGGGGGCCGCTGCACTTCGGTGGCGGTGTCGCCGCCGTCGGCGTCCCCGCCGTCCGTCGGCGTTCCCGACGGCTCCGGCGTCGAGGTGGGGCTCCCGGACGGCGAGCCGCTTCCGCCGTTCGCCCACCCGGACGTCAGCCGCAGGTCCGGCCGGGAGGCGGCGTCGGCCGAGGACGCGGACACATCGGCTGACGTGCCGGCGGAGAGGGCGCGGGGCGGCTCGGCGATACCCGCCAGCCCGCCCACCGAGGTGCAGGCGCTGGTGAGGAGCGCCGCTCCGGCCACGGCCGCCAGACGTGTCAGATGCCGCGATCGCATACTTTCCACCCACGGAACTGTCCCATATTCAGCCATACCTTTGTAACCGACCTTCCCTTTAGTCACGACCTGTTCCGCAAAGTCGGCCCTGTCGGATGGCCGGGCTCGGCTCACGATCGCCGCGTCACCGGAAATAGACTCACGACGTGGCAGGCCGGATCAGTGACGAGGACATCGCGCTCGTACGCGAGCGATCGCCGATCGCCGACGTGGTCGGCGAGCACATCCAGCTCCGCAACGCCGGAGGCGGCAACCTGAAGGGCCTGTGCCCCTTCCACGAGGAGAAGACCCCCTCCTTCAACGTCACGCCCGCCCGCGGCTACTGGTACTGCTTCGGCTGCGGCGAGGGCGGCGACGTCATCACCTTCATCCGCCGCCTGGAGCACCTGACGTTCACCGAAGCGATCGAACGGCTGGCGCAGCGCGCGGGCATCCAGCTCCGCTACGAACGGGGCGGTTACGTCCCCGGCAGGGAGCAGGGCGAGCGCATCCGGCTGCTGGAGGCGCACCGCGCCGCCGCCGAGTTCTACGCCGAGCACCTGTCCTCTCCCGAGGCCGCGCCGGGGCGGCGGTTTCTGTCCGAGCGCGGCTTCGAACGCGTCGACGCCGAGCGTTTCGGCGTCGGCTTCGCCCCGCCCGAATGGGACCGGCTGACCCGCCACCTGATGGGCCGCGGGTTCAGCGCGGCCGAACTGATCAAGGGCGGGCTGGCCCGGGACGGCCGCAGAGGCCCCATCGACAGGTTCCGGGGGCGGCTGATCTGGCCGATCAGGGACATCACCGGTGACGTGATCGGCTTCGGCGCGCGCAAGCTGTCCGAGGGCGACGACGGCCCCAAGTACCTCAACACGCCCGAGAGCCCGCTCTACCGTAAAAGCGAGGTGCTGTACGGCATCGACCTCGCCAAACGGGAGATCTCCCGGCGCTCCCAGGCCGTGATCGTCGAGGGGTACACCGACGTGATGGCCTGCCACCTGGCCGGCGTGCCGACCGCGGTGGCGACCTGCGGCACCTCCTTCGGCGCCGACCACATCAAGATCCTGCGCAGGCTCCTGCTCGACCAGGCGGAGTTCCGCGGCGAGGTCATCTTCACCTTCGACGGCGACGCGGCGGGGCAGAAGGCCGCGCTGCGGGCCTTCGCCGAGGAGCAGAAGTTCGTCACCCAGACCTTCGTCGCCGTCCAACCCGAAGGGCTGGACCCGTGCGATCTGCGTCTCAAGCACGGCGACGCCGCGGTCAGGGATCTGATCGCCAGCAGGGAGCCGCTGTTCGCCTTCGCCGTGCGCAGCGTCATCTCCCGCTACGACCTGACCACCAACGAGGGCAAGCTCGCCGCCCTCGACGCGGCGGCGCCCATCGTCGCCTCCATCAAGGACCGCGCGCTGCGCCAGATGTACGCCGTCGACCTCGACCGCTGGCTCGGCTTCATGAACGAGCGGCTGGTCGTGGCGCGGGTGGCCGAGGTGGCGGCGCGCGGCTCCGCCCGCCGCGAGCAGGTCGCGCGCCCCGCGTCGCGGCGGCCCGACCCCGCCGATCCCGGAGTGCGGGTCGAGGTGGAGGTGCTCAAACTGGCCGTGCAGCGTCCGGCGCTGCTCGGCCCCGGCTTCGACACGCTGACCCCAGAGGCGTTCACCGTGCCCGAGCACGCCGCGCTGTACTCCCACATCCTCGCCGCCGGCGGTGCGGCCCAGGCCGGTCCCGGAGGCCGGGAGTGGGTGGACCGCCTGCTCAACAACGCCGAGGAGTCGCTGAAGCCGCTGATCACCCGGCTGGCCGTGGAGGAGCTGCGCGCCGACGCCGGGGACGAGGAGCGGTACGGCGCGGCGATGCTGGCCGCGCTGGAGGCCATCGCCGCCGACCGGGCCATCGCGGAGCTGAAGTCACGCCTGCAGCGGCTGAACCCGGTGGAGGCGCGGGAGGAGTACAACCGGCTGTTCGGAGAGCTGGTGGCGCTGGAGCAGCACCGCAGGGTGCTGCGTGAGCGCGCCGCGGGCAGCCCGTGATGCTCCGCCGGTGACCGTCCCTGCGGCCGCTTCCGCGGCCGGGCGCGCCGGGCCGTGCCCGGCCGGTGCTCCGCTGCGGGCGGCCGCGTCGCCTCCGCGCGTGCTCCGAAGCGCGCGCGACGCGCTTTCGGCGACCGCGTAGATCGTTTGACTGCGGCATTGACATGCGGTCGATCACTCATTGAAGTGGCCGGGGCAGGCGCTGCTCGCGGTTCACGGAAGCGCCGCGAACCGCCGTCTTCACCCGACGCGTAATCGGGTTTTCTTTCCTGGTCAGCGGAGGGTCAAACCTGAATCTGATCTCGTTTTGGTAATGACTCGCTTCTTACCTTCGGTGACAAAAATAGGTCTGCCGTTTTACGGGCCCAATACAGCAGACTGTGTCACGTGGGTGCATCGGTGCTGCCAAGTGGGCCGCCCTCGGTAGACCGAGTGGCGGACCTCGTCGCGAAGGGAAGGGAGCGCGGCAGCGTCACCGTCGACGACGTGGCCGCCGCGCTCGACCGATCAGAGCTGCCGTCCGACGCGCTGGAGCGCGTCGCGAGGATGCTCGCCGAACACGGAGTGGAAGTCCTCGATTCGCAAGGCGACGAGGACGGCGCCCGGCTCGATGAGGATGACGTCGGTAAACGGGCGCCGACGAGTGATCTGGTCCGCATCTACCTACGCGAGATCGGCAGGGTCCCGCTGCTGACCGCGGAAGAGGAGGTGGAACTCGCCAAATCGATCGAGGCCGGCCTGTTCGCCGAGGACAAGCTGGCCAACGGCGTTCCCCCGCTCGCCTACCCGGAGCTCGAAGAGCTGGTGTGGGAGGGCCACCGGGCCAAGCAGCGGCTGATCGAGGCGAACCTCCGGCTCGTCGTCTCCATAGCGAAACGGTATGTCGGCCGGGGGATGCTCTTCCTGGATCTGATCCAGGAGGGCAACCTCGGACTCATCCGCGCCGTCGAGAAATTCGACTACACGAAGGGGTACAAGTTCTCCACCTACGCCACCTGGTGGATTCGCCAGGCGATCACCCGCGCGATAGCCGATCAGGCGCGCACCATCCGCATCCCGGTGCACATGGTGGAGACGATCAACAAACTGGTGCGGGTGCAGCGGCAGCTCCACCAGGATCTCGGCAGGGAGCCCACCCCCGAGGAGATCGCGCTGGAGATGGACCTCCCGGTCGACCGGGTGGTGGAGATCCAGCGGATCGCGCAGGAGCCCGTGTCGCTCCAGTCGCCGATCGGTGAGGAGGACTCCGACCTCGGTGACTTCATCGAGGACGCCGACGCGGTGGTGCCCATGGAGGCCGCCGCGTTCATCATGCTCCAGGATCAGCTCGAGGACATCCTCGCGACCCTGTCGGAGCGCGAGCAGCGCATCATCCAGCTGCGCTTCGGCCTGTGCGACGGCCATCCCCGCACGCTCGAGGAGGTCGGCCGCGAGTTCGGGGTCACCAGGGAGCGGATCCGGCAGATCGAGTCCAAGACCCTCGCCAAGCTCCGCCACCCGACCAGGGCTCAGATGCTCCGGGACTATCTCGACTGAGACGAGGCCCCCTCGCCGCCTCGCCCCGGTCGTATGACCGGCCAGGCGCCGTTCGGCCCGCGGTGCGCTCGCATCGCGGGCCGCGCCGTGCCTGAAACGCCCTCTGACGGCTGTGTCGCGCCCTCGGGAGGGCGGGGCAGGGGTTCGGCCCTCGCGGAGGCGGTGCGTGCGCCTGCGGCCGTCACGCCGCGCACGGCCCACGCCCTCGGCCCCGGGTTCCCACGGCCTCCGCCGGATCGGACGGCAGGGCATACGGTTGAGCCATGAAGTTGCCGTTCGGTTCTCGCCGCCTGCCCGCCGACGTCGTGATCGAGCGGGGGGATCGGGTGCTCGCCCACGCCAGGTCCGCCGACGGCGGACACGTCGTCGCCACCGATCACGCGCTCTACCTGCCCGGAGGCGTCCGCCTGCCGTGGCACACGATCGAGCGCGGCACGTGGAGCGAGGAGGGCCTGCACGTGCGCACCACCGACGGCGCGACTCACGAGGTCGCGGTGCCGGAGCCGGGGCGGCTGCCGGAGACGGTGCATGAACGGGTCATGTCCTCGATCGTGGTCACCCGGCATGTGAAGCTGCCGGGGCGCGGGGGAGTACAGCTGGTCGCCCGGCGTGTCCCCGGCAGGAACGAGCCGGTGTGGGACTTCCTGTTCGACGAGGGGCTCGACCCGTCCGATCCGGGCCTGCGCGCTCTGGCGGAGCAGTCCCTGGAGGAGGTCCGCCGCAGCCTCGGCGTGTGACCTCCGCGCGCCGGCGTCGTCCGGCCGCCGCCGGCGGGCGCCGGAGGCCGCCTGGCCGCGGGGCGTACGGCCTTGGGGCGCCACTGGTGGGGCGCCCGGAGCGCGGCGGGACGGGGCGGCGGTCGGAGGGCGGAACGCGAGCGTGCGGCGCGACACCGCACGCCCGTCCCCTCCGGGTAGCCCTGTCACCGGCTGGGAGGTGGCAGCAGGCCCGATATGACATGGAAAGCCGAGACAGGCCGAGAAACGCCCAAGAAGACGGGATTCGTGGGACGGATCAGTACGGCGACTTCGAGACCGTCGCCTTCTCCTCCTCCGGCCATCCCGTCGCCGACTCCTGCCGCTCGGTCCGCCCGCGGAACGGCATCCGGTCGCCGAACATGTCCTCGGCCTTGCTCCGCGCCATCCCGGCCGCCTTGGTGGCCTTGGCCCTGACCAAACCCGCCGTCTCCTGCACACTCGGGTTGTCGGCGACCCGCTGAGCCATCTGCTTGATCTGCTCGTAGCGCTCACGACCCGCCCGGCTGCCCAGCACGTAACCGATCGCCAGACCCAGGATGAACATCATCCGATAACGCACTTCTCTCACCTCCGCCTGTCATCGGGCTCCCGCTCAACGGCCCTCTACCCCCGGAACGAGGATCCATCCTGATCTAACCCGGGGAATCGGGTGGAACACGCACCCCCAGATGTGCGCTAATCTAGTTCCGCACCTTCGAACGGGCCCCGGCCCGACGAAGGGGCGTGGCCGATCCCGCGTAGCTCAATCGGCAGAGCGTCCGGCTGTTAACCGGCAGGTTATAGGTTCGAGTCCTATCGCGGGAGCCACGAGATGAAGGCCCCCGGCATCCGCCGGGGGCCTTCGCATGTCCGCGGTCTTCGCGCGCCGGCCTCGCCGGGATGCCCGCGGGCCCTGCGGGCCTTCGCACGTCCCCGCGCGGGCTTTCGCGTCCGCCCGTCAGGCCGCCGGACGGGCCCACGACCCGCGGGGCGGCCCTTTCCGCCCTTCGCCCAACGCGAAAAGCCCCGGAGGCGCCGCGAGGCGCCTCCGGGGCCCGATCCAGGCCCGCGCGGCCTACGGCTGGACGCGGTGCGCGCCGGCGGCCGGGGTGGCGGGCAGGAAACGCGGCGCCCGCCAGCCGCGCTCGGCGTAGGCCGCCTCCACCGACTCGCGCACCGACGCCTCCCGCTCCTCGGCCACCAGCGCGATCGCCGACCCGCCGAAGCCGCCGCCGGTCATCCGCGCCCCGCGCGCGCCGCCGCGCACCGCCGCCTCGACCGCCGTGTCCAGCTCCGGGCACGACACCTCGTACTGGTCGCGCAGCGACAGATGGGAGGCGTTGAGCAGGGCGCCGATCTCGGTGACCGCGCCCGCGCGCAGCAGTCCCACCAGCGCCTCCACCCGGTGGTTCTCGGTCACCACGTGCTGGACGCGCTTGCGCTCGTCCCCGCTCAGCCGCGCCAGCGCCCCGGCGAGGTCGGAGACGTCGCGCAGCGCGGCCACCCCCAGACGCGCGGCGGCCCGCTCGCAGTCGGCCCGGCGCGCGGCGTACTGCCCGTCGGCCAGCTCGTGGTGGACGCCCGTGTCGATGATCAGGATTCGCATGCCGTGGGAGGCGAGGTCGAGCGGGATGGTGCGGAACCCCAGGCTGCGGCAGTCCAGGAACAGCGCCTTGCCCTCTTCGCTCAGCGCCGACGCGGCCTGGTCCATGATCCCGCACGGCATGCCGACGAACTCGTTCTCCGCGCGCTGGGCGAGGCGGGCGAGGTCCATCCGGGGCAGGCCGAGGCCGTACACGTCGTCGAGGGCGGTGGCGACGGCGACCTCCAGCGCGGCGCTGGACGACAGGCCCGCGCCCTGCGGCACGTCACCGTCGAGCGCGATGTCGGCCCCCTTCACGGGGTGCCCGGCCTCCCGCAGCGCCCACACCACACCCGCGGCGTAGCGCGCCCAGCCCTGCGCGGCGTCGACGTCGGCGAGGACGAGCGGCTCACCGGGGGCCTGCAGCGACAGCAGCCGCACCACGCCGTCGTCGCGCGGCGACACCGCGGCCGTCACCCCCCACGGGACGGCGAACGGCAGCACGAAACCGTCGTTGTAGTCGGTGTGCTCGCCGATCAGGTTCACCCGTCCGGGCGCGTGCCACACGGTGCTGGGGGCGGAGCCGTACGCCTCGCGGAAAGCCTCGACAACACGCATGATCAAAAACACTCCTCACCGGCGGATTCCCCCGGTAGGTTAGCGTGGGCGGCGAACGGTCCCACCGCGCGGATCGTCACCGTTCGCCGGTGGTCCGGCCGGGTGGCCGGGAAACCCTCACCGAGCGGGGACCGAACCGGGCGCCGGCCGCCGAAGCGGAGCCGGCGGCCGCCCACCGCCACCCGCTCCCACGCCGTGGAGATCACCGGCCGAGACGGCCCGCCGCCGCCCGTCAGCGGCGGTGACGGCGGCGGAAGGTCGCGCGCAGCCGGTCGAAGAACGCCGCCTCGCGGCGCTCCGGCGGCCGGGACGACGCCGCGTGCCCCGCCGGGACGTATCCGGCCGGGCCGTACCGGGCGTGGCGCAGGGCATCCAGGGCCTGGGCGGCGCTCGGCCGCTTCTCCGGGGACGGGTTCCGCATCGACCGCGCCAGATCGAGAACCAGCGCCTCCGGTCCGGTTCCGGCCGGGCCCGCCGTATCCGCGGCGTCCGGGTGGGACGGGGGGAGTTCGCCCGTGATGAGCCTGTGGGCGATCACCCCCGCCGCGTACACGTCGGAGGCGAACGACGCCCGCTCCGGCGCACTCCGGCACTCCGGCGCCACGTAGTGGACGTCCACCAGGCCGGGCAGCTCGTTGGCCACCGTGTAAGGGCGCGGCCCGGGCTTGGCGTGGTCGAACCCGGTCAGCATGGCCCGGCCGTCCTCGGTCACCAGCACGGTGGCGGGGGAGAGCGCACGGTGGATCACCCCGTTGTCGTGCACATGCGCCAGCCCGCGCAGCACGTCCTCCACCAGGTCGAGCGCGCCCTCCACGGGCCCCTGCCCCATGTGCAGGTGCAGGGCGCGGCCGTGCACGTCGTCCAGGACCAGCACGAACCGGCTCTCGTCGTCGATGGCGAAGAAGTCGCGGGAGCGGACCACACACGGGTGGGCCGGGATGGCGGTCAGCGACCGGTAGGCGTTGGCGATCCGCTGCCGTTCGGCCTCCCGCACCTCCCGCACGGCCAGCGGGTCGGCCTGGTACACCCGCAGCAGCACGGTCTCCGTCCCGGGAGCGGTCGCGTTCACCGCGCGGTACTCGGTGACCCGGCTGTCTCCGCCGAGCTGCTCCTCCACCTCCCAGTTGCCGAAGCGGGGCGGCGCGGTGGAGCGGCGCACGGTGCCGTTCAGCGCCTCGATGATCGCGGTCCGGTACGGCGCGGTGTCCGGCGTGCAGCCGCGCCGCACCCGCGCGACGTCGTTCAACTCGTCCAGGAGCCGGTCGAAGCGGGTGACGTCGCGCGCGTCACGCCCGGCGGGATCGACGAGCACGGCGTCCGGGGCGGTCAGCACGACGAGGCCGTCCACGTACACCCGCTCCAGTTCGGGGCGCCGGGCGGTGAGCAGCCCCTTCAACGCCCGCGCGGTGCCGCGCACCTTGGCCACCGGCGAGCCGAACGCGCCGTGCCGGGGCGGGAACCAGCGGGTGCCGCTGACCTCGATCCGGCCGCGGGTGCCCTTGACGTCGATGACGCACAGCGAGTGGCCGGTGAGGACGAGCAGATCGACCTCGAAGACCTCCTCCCCGCGAGGCACCTCGATGTTGTGCAGGAGCAGCCAGTCGTGGGGCGCGCTGTCACGCAGATGCGCGATGACCCTGCGCTCGGCGTCGTTGACCGGGACGCCGCCACCGACGATCTGTGCCATATCGACGCGTGCCGCCCTTCTCCCCGCGGAGCCGTACCGGAGGTCCATCCTTCACGGGACACGGCGGGGACGCGATTCGGACATATGACAACATCTTGTCGAATTGACAGGTTGTAGCTAAGATGACAAGTGATTGTCATATCGCGAGGAGACCGGAGGCGGAAATGGGCCGCGAGATCGTTCACCTGGCCGTCTACGACACGATGGCCGACTGGGAGGCCGGCCACGCCGTGGCGCACATACGCAACGGCGCCTGGCAGTGCGAACCCGGCCGGTTCGACGTCGCCACCGTCGGTGCGACGACCGACCCCATCACCACCATGGGCGGGACGCGTGTCGTCCCCGACACCGCCCTCGACCGCCTCGACCCCGGCGAGAGCGCGATGCTGATCCTCCCCGGCGCCGCCGCTTGGGACGCCGACCCCGACCGGCTCGCCCCCTTCGCCCGCAAGGCTGGTGAATTCCTCGCCGCAGGCGTGCCCGTCGCCGCCATCTGCGGCGCGACCGCCGGGCTGGCCAGGGAGGGCCTCCTCGACGACCGCGCCCACACCAGCGGCGCGGTCGGCTACCTCAACGCCCAGAAGGGATACGGCGGAGCCGGGCGCTATCTCGAACAACCCGCGGTCACCGACGGCGATCTGGTGACCGCCGGGCCCACCGCGCCCGTCGAGTTCGCCCGTGAGATCTTCGCCAGGCTCGGCCTCTACACCCCAGAGGTGCTCGACGCGTGGTACCGGCTGTTCAGCGCGCACGACCCGAGCGCCTACGCCGTGCTGGAAGGGGCGGCTCAGCCGTGACGGGCGTCGGGGAACCCGCCGCGGCCCGCCCGCCCCGGCCGGCCACGGCGGAGCCCGGGGAGACGGGCGTCGCGGCGCTGCTGTCGGGGACGGCGCTGGCGGTGTTCCGGCTCAACGGCCAGTTCCTCGAAGCGTCGGAGAAGCTCGCCCGCCCCGCCGGGCTCACCGCCGCGTGGTGGCAGGTGCTGGGTGCGGTGCTGGCCGAGCCGCTGCCCGTGGCGGGCATCGCCCGCGCGATGGGCGTCACCCGCCAGGCGGTTCAGCGCACCGCCGACCTGCTGGTGGAACACGGCCTGGCGGAATACCGGCCCAACCCGGCGCACCGCAGAGCCAAGCTGCTGGCCCCGACCCCCGAGGGCCGGGCCGCGGTGGACCGGATCACGCCCGGCCACCACCGCCTGGCCGAGCTGCTGGCCGACCGGCTCGGTGGCGAAGACGCCTTCCGCGACGTCCTCACCGTCCTGCGCACCCTCAGCCGGGCGATGGACGCCCTCGCCGACGAGCTGTGACGGCCGGGCCGAAGCCCCGCGGAGCCGCCGAAGAAGAGGCGTCGCCCCCCGGGTCGAACCCGGAACCTCCGTCTCCTGAATGCGGCGCCTGCGCCGGGGCCGGGCCGGGGCGGCTCGCCGGGGCCGCCCCGGCCCGGTACGGAGTGAGCGGCGGGAGTCGAACCCGCTCCTCGACCGTGGCATGGTCGCGTGCCGCCGTTGACACCTCGCCCACTTCCGCCCCGGCCCGGCGTGGCGGAAGCCGCACCGGGGCGATGACGGGCCTGCGTCCGCCCGGGGGTCGCCACTCCCGCCGGGCAGACCGGAGCCCGTGCCCTATCAAGGCAGAGCCGCAGCGGGGAGTCGAACCCCGTCCAGCCGGTTGGAAGCCGGCCGCCTTACCGCTTCGGCTTCTGCGGCGGATTCCGGCCCGCGATGGACCGGATCGTGGACCGACGGGGAGTCGAACCCCGAACTCCTGTGTGCAAGACAGGCGTGATTCCGTTTCACCATCAGCCCGGAATTCACTGGAAATCCACGGAGAACGGCCATGAAAAAGCCGCCGGGAACACTGTTCTCCGACGGCCTCCGGCTGCTCCCGCGCAGGTGAAGCTAGCCGGAAGGCCGTCCGGCGCCCGGAAGCGCCAGGGCCCGCGCGGCGGCGAGACCGCCGGTTTCCGCCGTCGATCCCATGGCCACCCCTTCGTTTCCTCCGGGCCCCTCCGGTTTCGGGGGACCCGCCGTGCATTTCCTGGTCGATAAAGTAGACCGCGGGCGGGAAATGCGCCACATATTTATTTCCGCCCGCGCGTGACCGGGTCGGGCAGGTCATGGCCGCGCGCCCGGACGCCGTTCATTTCTGCCCGCGCGTGCCCGGTCTGCCCGCGCGTGCTCCGGCGTGCGGACCTCTCGAAGCCGCGGGCCTCTCGCCCGGCTCAGCCGGGGATCTCGTCGAACAGGCCGAGCCGGTGGGCGGTCGCCGCCGCCTCGCCGCGGGTGCCGACACCGAGCTTGGCCAGGATGTTCGACACGTGGACGCTCACCGTCTTGACCGAGATGAACAGCTCCTCGGCGATCTCCCGGTTGCTGCGCCCCAGCGTGAGATGGCGCAGCACCTCGGTCTCGCGCGGGGTCAGCCCCGGCCCCGCCGTGCCGGGCTCGTCCCGGTCGCGTGTGATACCCGCGCGGCGGGCCAGCGTGGAGACCCGATCCGCCAGTGGCACGGCGCGCAGTCGCGCCGCCAGCTCCCCGGCCCGAGCCAGGCAGGCCGCCGCCTCCTCCCGCGCTCCCGCGGCGGCGGAGACC
>k87-345815_pt1 | contig 11913 bp, 12 predicted proteins | sample MGYA00084031_6733416 | MGnify analysis MGYA00084031
CCGCCGCGCTGACGCCCCACGGCCGCGGCCCCGGACACGGGAACCCCACGCCGGCGTCCGACCGGGGGCGCTGAAGGCGCGGCCGCCGGTCGCGGGCGCGGGAACCCCACCCGCACCCGCTTCGCCCGGAACGGAGAGGAGCGGCCCCCTCGTGCGGCTCCTCGAACCGGACCGGCGGACGGCCGGGCCTCTCGGCGGCCGTCAGGCGTACACCCGGTCGCGCTCGGCCTGCCGTACCGCCTGCGCGTGCCGGATCACGACCAGCTCGGCGAGTTCCGGAGCCGGGCCGAGAACACCGGAGACCCTCTCGGCCCCGGCGGCGAGCGCCTCCCGGCTCACCTTGTCGGCGAAGTACCCGGGCGCCAGCAGATAGGGGGCGACGACCACCCTGGAGGCGCCCGCACGCAGCAGCCGGGCCACCGCCTCGCCGGGAACCGGGGCGGCGGCGGAAGCGTAGGCGGCGGTGACGGCCCACCACGGGCGGCGGCGCGCCCAGTCGCGGGCCATGCGGGCGACCACCGCGTTGGCCCGGGCGTCACTGGAGCCCGCCGACACCAGAACGACCGCGGTGTCGGGATCGCCCGCTTCGACGCCGGCCTCGGCCAGCCGGCGCTCCAGCGCCGTGAGCAGCAGAGGATGCGGGCCGAGCGTCGTGCCGCGGTGCACGCGCAGCCGAGGCCTGCGGGAGGTGATCTCGGCGAGCGCGGCGGGGATGTCGACCCGGCTGTGGTAGGCCTCGGTGAGCAGCAGCGGCAGCACGACCGCCTCGGCCAGACCGTACAGGGCCTGGCCGAGCGTGGGAGGGGCGTGGTCGAGGTAGGCGGCGCGCACGTCCAGGTCGGGACGGCGGCGCCGCACCCCCTCGAGAAGAGCCTCCACGGTGGCCGCGGCCCGTGGATCGCGAGACCCGTGTGCGACCGCGACCAGCGGCGAGTCGGGCGTCACAGGTGGATGCCGCATTCGGTCTTGCCCGTGCCGGCCCAGCGGCCGCTGCGCGGGTCGGCCCCGTCGAGCACCCGGCGGGTGCAGGGGGCGCATCCGATGGAGGGGTAGTTGTCGTAGTGCAGCGGGTTGACCAGCACGCCGTTGTCGGCGATGTAGTTGTCGACGTCCTCCTGCGTCCACCGGGCGATCGGGTTGATCTTGACCATCTGCCGCTTGGCGTCCCACTCCACGACCTTGATGTCGGAGCGGGTGGGCGACTCGTCCCGGCGGATGCCGGAGATCCACGCGAGGTACGGTTCCAGCGCGCGGTTCAGCGGCTCGACCTTGCGCAGATAGCAGCACAGGTCGGGGTTGCGGCCGAAGAGCCGGGGACCGAGGTCGCGGTCCTGTTCCGCCACGGTCCGGGACGGCTTGACGTCGATCACGTTGACGTCGTAGACCTGCCGCACGGCGTCGCGGGTGCCGATGGTCTCCGCGAAGTGGTAGCCGGTGTCGATGAACAGCACGTCGATGCCCGGCTTGATCCGGCTGACCAGGTCGATGAGGAGAGCGTCGCTCATCGATGAGGTGAGGCACAGGCGGTCGCCGAACGTCGCCACCGCCCACCTGATGATCTCACGCGCGGGCGCGTCCTCCAGCGACTTCGCGGCGGACTCCGCGACGTCCCGGAGGTCGAGCTCTCGTCGCTGCAGTCCGACCTCGATATCGACCAACGTCATGAACGGACTCCGATCCCGAGAAACTTCAGCCTGAACGCACGGGCGCACGCGCGGCAGTACCAGCCGCCGGCGTCCTCATGCGGTTCCAGGTCCTCCTCACCGCAGTAGGGGCAGTGGAAGGGGACGGCTCGCTCACTCACTTGAGATCGGCCTCCTCGGCGCGCTGCACCCACTCGGCGAAGGTCTCGCCGTCCTTACGCTGTGCGTCGTAGTTCCGGACGACCCGCTCGATGTAATCGGGCAGCTCGGCGGCGGTGGTCTTCAGACCGCGGACCTTGCGGCCGAAGCCCGAGCTGACGCCGATGGAGCCGCCCAGGTGGATCTGGAAACCCTCGACCTGCTCGCCGTTGTCGTCCATGACGAGCTGACCCTTCAGGCCGATGTCGGCCACCTGGATGCGGGCGCAGGAGTTCGGACAGCCGTTGACGTTGATCGACAGCGGGACGTCGAAGTCGGGCAGCCGCCGCTCCAGCTCATCGATGAGCTCGGAGGCCAGTTTCTTGGTCTCGACGATGGCGAGCTTGCAGTACTCGATGCCGGTGCAGGCCATCGTCTGCCTGCGGAAGGTGGAGGGCTTGACCTGCAGGTCGTGGGCCTCCAGCTCGGCCACCAGCGAGTCGACGCGGTCGGGCGCCACGTCGAGGATCACCATCTTCTGCTCGGTGGTGGTGCGGACGCGATCGGAGCCGTGCCGCTCGGCGATGTCGGCGACGGCGTGCAGCAGTTCGCCGCTCATCCGGCCCACCCTCGGCGCGAAGCCGACATAGAAGTTGCCGTCACGCTGCGGGAAGACGCCGACGTGGTCGCGGCGGCCGTTCCGCGGCGGCGCCGGAGCGGGACCGTCGGGCAGCGGGTACCCGAGGTACTCCTTCTCCAGCACATCGCGGAACTTCTCCGTACCCCAGTCGTTGACCAGGAACTTGAGCCGGGCCCGGTGGCGCAGCCGCCGGTAGCCGTAGTCGCGGAAGATGCTGGTGACTCCGGCCCACACCTCGGCCACCTGCTCGGGCCGCACGAAGACGTTGAGCCGCTTGGCGAGCATCGGGTTGGTGGAGAGCCCGCCGCCGACCCACAGATCGAAGCCCTTGGTGCCGTCGGCGAGTTCCACGCCGACGAACGCCACGTCGTTGATCTCGTGGACCGTGCAGTGAGCCGTGCACCCGCTTATCGCCGTCTTGTACTTGCGCGGCAGGTTGGAGAAGGCGGGGTCGCCGATGTAGCGGTCGCGGATCTCGCGCAGCTGCGGGGTGGCGTCGATCACCTCGTCGGCGGCGATCCCCGCCAGGGGGCAGCCTATGATCACGCGCGGAGTGTCGCCGCACGCCTCCGTGGTGTGCAGGCCCACGGCCTCCAGCCGCTCCCAGATCTCCGGGACCGACTCGATCTCCACCCAGTGGAGCTGGATGTTCTGCCGGTCGGTGATGTCGGCGGTGCCCCGGGCGTAGGTGGTGGAGATGTCGGCGATCACCCGCAGCTGCTCCACGGTGAGCTGGCCGCCGTCGATGCGCACCCGGAGCATGAAGTAGCGGTCGTCGAGCTCCTCCGGCTCCAAGATCGCGGTCTTGCCGCCATCGATGCCGGGGCGGCGCTGGGTGTACAGGCCGTACCAGCGGAAACGGCCGCGTAGGTCAGCGGGGTCGATGGAGTCGAACCCGCGCTTGGCGTAGATGTCGATGATCCGTTGACGGACGTTGAGACCGTCGTCGTTCTTCTTGTTCTCTTCGTTCTTGTTGAGCGGCTCGCGATAGCCGAGGGCCCACTGCCCCTCGCCGCGCGGGCGCTTGTGGTGGCGGTTCGCCGGCCTGGCCGGGGTCGTCATGGCGCGTCCTTTGCGTCAGCTGGTGCGGTCGCGGGCGCGCGGCTCAGGCGGCCTCCCGCCTCGCCGTTGAGTGCGGGGGTTGCGCATAAAGAACGACGCCTGATTGGCCACGCTGCCCTAGGGAGATGAAGGGGCGATGGTCAACGGGCGTCACGACAGATGGCACTGCGGACACGCAGGAAGTCGACGTGGCGTCGCACGACGAGAAGCGGGTCCGCTGGCATATTCGTAACCATACCTCCCGCCCCATGGATATCCAATGCGGGGTCCACACTCTGGACACGCCTGGACGGAAGGGGATCGATCAGCCCTGGCGGAGCCAGTCGACCGGCGGCTCGGAGGGGCGATCCTCGACCTGGTGCTGGCAGTCGCACCACGAACCGCCGGGGCACTCCTCGTGCCGCCGGTCCTTGCAGTTCTCGCAGATCACGCCGCCATTATGCCCCTGTTACGCCGCTGGTAGCGGTTTCTGGCACCGCGACCGGGCATGCTGGGGGCATGCGTACGATTCTGAACGTCATCTGGCTGGTTTTTGCTGGCTTCTGGCTGGCCGTCGGATACGTCGTAGCCGGCATCATCTGCTGCATTCTCATCATCACCATTCCGTTCGGCATTGCCTCGTTCAGGATCGCCGCATACGCCTTGTGGCCGTTCGGCCGTACCGTGATCCGCGACCCGCAGGCGGGGATCATGTCCACGGTGGGCAACGTGATCTGGTTCATCTTCGCGGGCCTGTGGCTGGCCATCGGGCACGTCCTCACCTCGATCCCGCTGTTCGTGTCGATCATCGGCATCCCGCTCGGCGTGGCGAACCTCAAGATGGTGCCGATCTCGCTGCTGCCGTTGGGGGCCCGCATCGTGGACGCGGACGACCCGTACGCCATCCCCCGCTGACGCCCTCCGGAAGCCGGCTCCCGGCCGGAGCGGGACGCGATCGCCGCGGCGGCGTGACCTCCACCCGGGCTCCGCCGCCCGGACGCCGCGCTCGCGGCCGGATCCGCACGGTGCACCGCTCCCGGCCGCTCCCTCCGCGGCCGCACCTCGGCACCGGGATCGACCGCGTTCAGCCAGGTGAACGGCGCGGCGCGGCGTGTCCCGGGCCGCCGCCGGGAATGAGGGGGGCCCGGCCCGCACACACACGGCGTCGGCTATCGTCTACACGTCGCGACTGGCGCATTGAGGTGGGGCACCACCGGGGAGCGAAGGGAGCGGAGGCCGAGCGCCTGGGTCTTCGCGGGATGCCGACTCAAGGAGGAACGATGAGCCTCGCCGCAGTTGATCCGGAGATCGCCGAGCTCATCAAGGCGGAAGAGCGGCGCCAGGCCAACACCGTCAAGCTGATCCCGTCGGAGAACTACGTCTCGAAGGCCGTCCTGGAGGCCACCGGGACGGTTCTGACGAACAAGTACTCCGAGGGCTACGCGGGTAAGCGGTACTACGAGGGTCAGCAGGTCATCGACCAGATCGAGACGCTCGCGATCGAGCGGGCCAAGGCGCTGTTCGGCGTGCCGTACGCCAACGTGCAGCCCTACTCCGGCTCACCCGCCAACCTGGCGATCTACATGGCCTTCCTCTCGCCTGGCGACACCGTGATGGGCATGGGACTGCCCTTCGGCGGCCACCTCACCCACGGCTGGTCGGTCTCGGCCACCGGCAAGTGGTTCAACCCCGTCCGCTACGGCGTGCGCCGCGACACCGGCCGCATCGACATGGACGAGGTGCGTTCCCTCGCGTTGGAGCACCGCCCCAAGCTGATCTTCTGCGGCGGCACCGCCATCCCGCGGCAGATCGATTTCCCGGCCTTCGCCGAGATCGCCCGGGAGGTCGGGGCGGTCCTCGCCGCCGACATCGCGCACATCGCCGGTCTGATCGCGGGCGGCGCCCACCCGTCTCCGGTGGGGCACGCCGACGTGATCTCCACGACCACCCACAAGACGCTGCGCGGGCCGCGCGGGGCCATGCTCATGGCCTCCACCGAGGAGCACGCCAAGGCGCTGGACAAGGCGGTCTTCCCCGGCCTGCAGGGCGGTCCGCACAACCACACGACCGCCGCCATCGCGGTCGCCCTCAAGGAGGCGGCCACGCCCGAGTTCTCCGCCTACGCCCACAAGGTGGTGGCCAACGCCAAGACACTCGCCGACGAGCTGCTGGCCCGCGGGTTCGACCTCGTCTCCGGCGGCACCGACAACCACCTGATCCTGATCGACCTGACCTCCAAGGGCGTGGGAGGCAAGCCCGCCGCCCAGGCGCTGGACCGTGCGGGGCTGGAGACCAACTACAACACCGTCCCGTTCGACCCGCGCAAGCCGTTCGACCCCTCCGGCATCCGCATCGGCACGCCGTCGGTGACCTCGCGCGGCATGGGCGAGCAGGAGATGCGGCAGATCGCCGCCTGGATGGACGAGGTCGTCACCGCCCTGGCCAAGGGCGACGCCGAAGAGGTGATCACGCGGGTGCGTGCCGAGGTGAGCGAGCTGACCCGCGCCTTCCCCACCCCCGGCCTGGACGGCTGACCCGTGCCGGCCTCCTTCCGGGCGGAGAGCGGCCCGGAAGGGCGTGAGACGGCCGCGGACATGAAACGACGGCGCCCGCCGCGCCACGGGCGCCGTCGTCGCTTTCGGGGCGGCTACCAGCCGCCGTTGTAGGCCCGGAGCTGGCCGCGCACCGCGCCATCGGGGAACTGGCCGGTGCGCAGGTCGGCGTACCAGTTCTTCGGGTTCTTCCTGATGCGCTGCGCGAGGTCGGCCTTGATGGACACCTCGCCGGCGATTCCGGTGATCGACTTGGGCAGGCCGTCGCCGTCGGCGAAGAGCGACACCTGCACCGGGCCGTTCTCGCCCTTCGCGCCGCGGTGGACGTGCCCGCCGGTGGGCGGGGCGATCTTCTCCCAGGCCGCGGCGTAGAGCATCTTCTTGCCTTCCAGGAGGAACAGCCACTCGGCGCGGCCGTCCTTGTCGCCGACCTTGGTCCCCTTCGCGGGCACCTCCTGCTTGCCGGTGCCCACCGTCCACAGCGATTCCTTCGCCGGGGTGGCCAGCACCTTCGGCAGGTGGGTCGGCCGGACCCGCTGGAGCTGGGCGCGTACGGCCCCGCCGGGGAAGTCCTTGTTGTGCAGGTTGGCGTACCAGCCTTGCGGGTTGTTCACGATCCGGCTGAGCAGCGCTCGGTCTTCGACCTTGACCTCGCCCATCACGGCGAGAGCGCTCGCGGGGAGGGCCTCCCCGAAGAAGGGGATGACCACGTCGCCGTTGACGCCCGCGTTCCCCTTGTGGATGTGGAAGCCGTTCGGCCGGGCGACCTTGTCCCAGCGGATGGCGTAGGAGACGGTGTCGCCGTGGATGCGGAAGACCGCGAGGGCGCTGCCGTCCTCGTCGCCGGCGGGCTTGACGTTCACCTTCCACGCTCCGCCGGTCGGGACCTCGTTCTCCCCGACCATCTTGGCGGCGAGGAAGACGGGGGTCGAGACCGTGGACGCGGAGTGCGCGGGGAGCGGCGCCACGGCGGCGACGATCAGCCCGGCGGACAGGGCGAAGCCGAGGACGGCGAGGGGGCGCTTGGCCATTCTTCGAACCTCTCAGGTGCTGTCTCGATGGCGAGGCGGTGCTGATCGAACGATCTCGTGTGCCCTTCCCGCCACGTTGTACGGAGCCGTGCCGTTGAGGGGTTCAACCGGGATCGGAGAAATCTCGGGCCTTCGGGCCGATGGGGGAGGAGCAGGCAAGGGACGGCCACGGCACGCCCGCAGACCGCCGGGGCGCTTGAGGGAAGACCGTCGGGCGGCGCCGACCGGAAGGGAGAGGAGGGTCAGGTCGAGACGGTGAGCAGCGTGGTTCCGGTGGTGGTGACGACCTCGAAGCGGTCGATCTCCTCGGGCTTCAGCGCGGTTCCGCCGTGCACGTAGAGCGGATCGGGGGAGCCCGGCACGCCGTACCCCTTGCGCGGCACCGACCACCCGGTGAGCACCCGCCGCTCACCGGTCTTGGACACCGCGATCAGCTCGCACTCCAGGGGCCCGAGGATCCCCTTCAGCTCCAGGGCGGCGTGCGTGCCCCACAGTTTCGGCTCCATGACGACCCCGCCGGAGATGCCCGACTCGCCGACGCCGGTGAGCGGGGTGCCGCTGCGGTAGAGGGCCTCGGCCGGACTGTGCATGCTGTCGGGCCCGAGCGTGGGGGCGGCGGACACGGAGCCTCCGTCGTCCATCAGGAAGCCCGCCACGACGCCGCCGGCCACCAGCGTCACCGAGGCGGCCACACCGGCCGCGAGCATGACGTACCGTGAACGGCGCTCGGCCGCCCGCTTGCGGCGCAGCGCGGCCACCGCCGCGCCGGAGGCCCTGCGGGTGTCCTCCTCGTCGTCCTCCACGGGGCCCAGGCCGGAGAGCACGCTCGCCATGCCGGACAGCTCCTCCAGCTCCCGCCTGCACCTGGCGCACCGGGTCAGGTGGGCGGCGAAGGCCCGGCGGTCCTCCTCCTCGAGGAGGCCGAGGGCGTAGGCGCCCACATCGGTGTGTTCCACCTCAGGGCTCATGCCGTCACCCCCCTTTCTTCAAGCGCGATGCGCGCGGCGCGGATGGCGTAGTAAACCCGGGATTTCACCGTACCCACGGGTATGCCAAGCACCTTCGCCGCCTCGTTCACCGAGCGATCCCGGAGGATGGTCTCGTTCAGGATCTGGCGGTGGGCCGGCGAAAGCGACTTCAGCGCGTCCGACACGACCACCTGGCGGAGGAGATCCTCCATCTCATCCGGCATGGGCACGCTCTCCAGAGGTTCCTCTCCCGTCTCCTGGGGACGCGCGTCCTTGCGACGGCGGTCATCGATGACGATACGTCGGGCGACGGTCGCCAACCAGGGCATCAGAGAGGGAGCGTCCGCGTCAAGACGGGCGGCGCTGCGCCAGGCGCGCAACATCGTCTCCTGGACGACGTCCTCGGCCCACTGCCGGTCGCCGGCGGTGAGACGTACCACGAAGGCGAGCAGCGGCCGGTGGTATTCCCGGTACAGCTCGTTGATGATCTGCTCATCGTCCGGAGCCTGGTGGACCGGCCGCAGGCGCCGTAACCATTTCCGGGCGCTTTTCGGCATTCGTGAGACGTTCGCCATAGGGTCCGCTCCCGGGGCGTCGGCCGGCAGAGGGGGACAGGTGCTCTGTCGCATCATGACCTGGACCTTCGATCCGCGCGAATGCTCGGGCCTGCGGCCGGGGATTTTCCGGCTTCGGCAAGCAGTACGGTGCGCGCACCGCGGCGGGTTCAACGGTCCTCGCGATTCCCTGAATGGTGAGGAATTTCGCGTTATATGGAGCTCTGCGACGTTCATGAAGTGTGGTGGCGCCTCACCCGACGCTCCCGGCCATGGAGAAAACCGGATGAGGAGGGGAGGGGCGATGGTGTAGCGTTCTGAGGAACGAGCAGCCGCGAGCCGTGCGGCTCCCGAGTGCGAGGAGGTGAGGACTATGCGGGTTTTTCTGACGCGCCCGGGTTCCCTTTCCTCCTCGATGCCCGCGCCGCGCTGACGGCGCCGCGCGCGGCATCCTCGCACTCGAAGGATGCTCGACCATGTCATCGTCACCACGATCTTCCGGTCTGTTCCGTCTGTCCACCCTCGGCTGGACCGATGCGCTGGCGGCCGAGCTGCCCGCCGGGACCGTTCCGGCCCGCGTCGCCCGGGTCGACCGCGGCGCCGCCGAGGTGCTCGCCGACGACGGCCCGCGCCGCGTCCGCTACTCCGCGTCCGTACGGCGGGCCGCCGCGCACGATCCCATCGCGCTGCCGTGCGTCGGCGACTGGGTGGCCCTGCGCCCGCTGCCGGAGGGCCGCTGCGAACTGGCGGCCGTGCTGCCCCGCCGTACCGCCTTCACGCGCGGCGGAGTCTCCCGCGACTCGCTGGACGGACTGTCCGGCGACGGTCAGGGGCAGGTCCTGGCCGCCAACATGGACGTCGTCTTCGTCGCGGAGCCGTCCATGCACGCCACCGACTTCGCCGACCTGGGCCGCATCGAACGGCTCGTGGCGCTCGCCTGGGAGAGCGGCGCGCAGCCGGTCGTGCTGATCACCAAGACCGACCTGTTCGACGACGGTCTGGCCGACCTGCTCGCCGAGGTCGCCGCCGCGGTGCCGGGCGTGGAGGTGCATCCGGTCTCCGTGGTGCGGGGCGAGGGCGTGGAGATCGCCCGCGGGTACCTGGCCGGCTCGCGGACCGCGGTCGTCCTGGGCCCGTCGGGGGCGGGCAAGTCCACCCTCGTCAACGCGATGGCGGGGGAGGAGGTCATGGAGACCCAGCGGGTGCGGGCGGCCGACGGCCGGGGACGGCACACGACCGTCCGGCGCGAGCTGATCCCGATTCCGGGCGGCGGCCTGATCATCGACACGCCGGGGATCCGGCGGATCGGGCTGTATGAGATGACCGACGGCGTGGACCGGGTCTTCGCCGACATCGAGGAGCTGGCCGCGGGATGCCGGTTCTCCGACTGCGGGCACCGGAGGGAGCCGGGGTGCGCCGTGCTGGCCGCCGTGGAGGCGGGGGAGCTGCCCGAGCGGCGGTTGGAGAGCTGGTACAAGCTGCAGCGGGAGGCCGCCTGGATGGCGGCGCGCACCGACGTCCGGCTGCGGCGGGAGCAGACCCGCCAGTGGAAGCGCATCCACCGGGAGATGCGCCGCTTCGGGCTCTACCGCCCGTGACGGGAACGGGGGCGGCCCCGGGCCGCCCCCGTTCCGCTGCCGCGGCGGAGCCTTTGGCGAACAGGACGGTGGAAAAGGGGAGACGTGGGTATGGCGCTGAATATGGGGGGTGAGGCGCCGTTCGCCGACCGGGAGGAAGCCGGAGCGTTGCTCGCTGAGCGCCTGGCGTCCCTGGGGCTGCGCGACCCCATCGTGCTCGGCTTGGCGCGCGGCGGGCTGCCGGTGGCCAGGGAGGTGGCGCGCAGACTGGGCGGCAGGCTGGAGGTGCTGGTCACCCGTAAGATCGGCTTCCCGGCCCAGCCGGAGCTGGGCGTGGGGGCGATCGCCGAGGGCGGTGAGCCGGTGTTCGACACCGCGCTCATGCGCAGGCTGGGCCTGACCGAGGACGACCTCGCCGACGTGGTCGCGGCGGAGCGGGCCGAGCTGCGGCGGCGAGTCGAGGTCTACCGCGGGAGGCGGCGGCTGCCCGAACTGGCGGGCGCCGACGTCGTCGTGGTGGACGACGGGCTGGCCACCGGGGGTACGGCGCGGGCCGCCCTGCGCGCGGTACGTGCCGCCGGGCCCGGCAGGCTGGTGCTGGCCGTTCCGGTGGGAGCCCCGGAGACGGTGGAGTCGCTGCGTGATGAGGCCGACGAAGTGGTGGCCGTCATCACGCCGCGGGACTTCTTCGCCGTCGGGCAGTGGTACACCGAATTCGGCCAGCTCACCGACGAGGATGTGCTGGACGTTCTCGGCGCGCCCCACGGCCGGAAGGAGGAGCCGGGGTGACGGCGGCGGTACGCGTACGGCGAGCCGCGGGGCGGCGCGCCGTACGCCGGACGCGCGTGATCTCGCAGGCAGACGAGACCACGCGCGATGGAGGGAAATGCCGGGAAGAGGGGGATCAGGCGGCGCTGATGCCGGCGCTCGCGGCGCGGCGCATCCGACGGCGACGCTCGGAGGCTCGCTCGTCCTCGTTCAGGCCGCCCCAGGTGCCGTACTTCTCGGGACGGGACAGCGCGTAGTCGAGGCATTCGACGCGCACGGGACACTGGGCGCAGATCGCCTTGGCCTTGCGTTCGCGAATTTCCCGCTCCGGCTGACGCTCACCGTCGGGGCCGAAAAAGAGTACGAGGTCCTCACCCCGGCACGCGGCATCATCCTGCCAGCCCCAGCTGGGCCGCGGGCGGGCGATCTGCCGACGTACCTGAGACATGAGTCAACCACCTTATATCGAGAAGTATTTCGGGTTTGTGCCGCATTTGGGCGCTTTAGGCGTCCCTGGGTGCAACGCCAGGAAAGGCCGTGGTGTTCCCGAGATCAGGCCAGAGCAGGCGTGGAGTACCGCACAGGCGTGTGCCTGTCCAGTGACACCAGCCGGTAGGTCGTGATCGTCTCGGCGAAGGTCGCACCGCACGGCGGTGAGAACACCGTTGGTTCGACCACGACCCGGAACCGGACGTCACCGCAGCGCACCACGGCTTCGGTGACGTCACCGTCCGACCTTGAGGATTCCACGGCCACTGCGCCGACCGAGAGCTCGCCCGTATGCTCACGAACGAAGTGCTCGGCGGCCTGCGATGGCTCAGGGATGCCCGCGCGCCCCCGGAAACGGCTGAGAACGATCTCGCCGTGCCGGTAAGCATTAGCCGCCGCGAGCGCGGCAGCCTCAGACATGCTGCCGTAGTAAAGCCCGTGTGGCAAGCACACAAGGTTGGCGGCGTAGCGATCGCCGCCAACATGTGATGTTTCCCATACGCTTCCCGGCA
>k87-570444_pt1 | contig 11908 bp, 10 predicted proteins | sample MGYA00084031_6733416 | MGnify analysis MGYA00084031
TCCGTTGGGCGTTGCGCAGCTGCTGCTGCAATTTGCTCCGCTCGGCCGCCAAGGCGATCAAACGGGCCCGTTCTTCTTCTTCCACTTCTTCCGTCTCTTCAATGGCGTTGACAATTTGCGCCACCAGCGCTTTCTTCCGCTGCTGTTCTTGCTCCAACTTCGCCTTGAGCGCCGCCGCTTCTTCTTTCAATTTCTGCAACGATGCCAAATGTTGCTCAATCTCCGTTTTTTTCTGGGCAATGGCATCCCGATCCGCCTTTTGCTTCTCCAACAATTGGAAATCTTGGTTAATGATCAACTGAATGGCTTGCATCCGATCCAACAAATCGGTAAAGCTGTTGGCGCCAAACAACACTTCCAAATAGCTTAGATGGCCGTTTTCGTACATGAAGCGCACCCGGGACTTCAACAGTTCATCCCGTTTGGCCACCCGCTCTTCGGCTTCGGCCAACTCTTTTCTCGCTTGGTCCAGCCGTTGTTTCGTGTCCTTAATCTTACCGTTCAATCGGTTCAGGCGCGCTTCCGCCCGGCCAATTTTCGTATCCAAATCCCGGATTTGCCGGTTCACCGCATCCCGTTCATGGCTGAGCCGCCGAATTTTTTGGTTCGCATCCTCGATTCGCTTCTTGGCCGCTTTTTCTTGTTGTTGCAGCTTCTTCAATTCGCTTTGGATGCGCTCCACCTGCCCGCTGGCCTCCACCGGCATGACCGTGGAAAAGACCAGCAAAAGCGACAGCCCGCCCAGCAGGAGCCCCTTGGCCCACCGCCGGACACCGAAACGGTGTCTTTGCCCAAGCAATGGCTTGTCCCCCTTTCCCACAGCGTTGCTGCGTCGCGTGCCAGGACATCAACGTTAAACGCGCAAAAAACGGCTGACCGAAAGCCAACTGCCACCGCCGCCGATACAGGCGCCGATGACCAGCAAAAGGCCCGTCAGTTGTAACGTCAGCGGGAAAACCGGCAACAGCTGAATCGAATACATGGCCAACGTTTCCTGGGACTTGTCCACCATGACGCTGTAACCGACCACGAGGATGAGGGCCGCCACCGCCGCCCCGAACAAGCCGAGCAAAATGCCCTCCACCAAAAAGGGCCCCCGGACGAACCAGTTCGTCGCGCCGACCAGCTTCATGATCTCAATCTCCCGCCGGCGGGAAAAAATGGTCAGCCGAATCGTATTGGCGATGAGAAAAACGGCGGTCAAGGCCAGCAACAACACTAAGCCCAAGGCCAGCCAGCGAACGCCATCGGTAAACGCCAGCAGCTTGTCCACGTATTCCTGGCCGTAAATGACATTGCCCACCGACTCGAGGGATTTCAATTGTTCCGCCAGCGGCGCGATTTGCTCCGGCTTGTACGTCTGCACGACGAAAGCGTCCGGCAGCGGGTTTTCTTCCTTGAGCTCTTCCAGCAATTTGCCCCGTTCTCCTAAACTGGCAGCAAACTGTTCCAGCCCTTCCTCCTTCGGGATGAACCGGACTTCCTTCACCGACGGCTCATTGCGCAACCGTTCTTCCATGGCCCGCACTTCTTCCTCATCGGCCGTCGGTTCCATGAACACTTTCATTTCCAGCTGGTTTTCCAAGTCATAAGTGAAATGGTTAATGTTGCTCACCAGCAAATAAAACAGGCCGAGAATGATCAACGACAGGGCCACGGCGTTGACTGACGCCACACTCATCCAGCCGTTGCGGACAATGCTCTTGAACCCTTCCCGCAACGCCCGCACCAGCCGGTTAACGATCATACCCGTATTCCCCCCGCTGCTCGTCCCGGACGATGCGGCCGTTTTCCACCGCAATGACCCGCTTGCGAATCGTGTTGACGATCTCTTTGTTGTGAGTCGCCATCACGATGGTCGTCCCCTGCCGGTTAATATCGACAAAAAGTTCCATAATATCCCATGACGTCTCCGGATCCAAGTTGCCCGTCGGCTCGTCGGCGATGATCACCGACGGCTTGTTGGCGAGAGCCCGGGCCAGCGAAACCCGCTGCTGTTCCCCGCCCGATAGCTCAGACGGATAGCGGTCCTTTTTATGTAACAGTTGCACTTGTTCCAGCACTTGTTCAACCCGTTTTTTAATCCGCGACTTCGGCGTGTCGACCACTTCTAGGGCAAAGGCGACGTTTTCGTACACCGTCAAGCGGGGCAACAACTTAAAATCTTGAAAGACGACGCCGATCTTCCGCCGGATCTTCGGAATTTCCCGCTCCCGGATCCGCGACAAGTTGAACCCCTCAAAAAAGATTTGCCCCTTGGTCGGCTTTACCTCGCGGTACATCATTTTGATCAAGGTCGATTTTCCGGCCCCGCTGGGACCGACCACATACACAAACTCACCGGGTTTGATCGACAAATTGATGCCTTGTAACGCGTGGACGCCATTCGGGTACGTTTTCCATACGTCAAACAGATCGATCATGGTGTTCACCTCGGCTCCAGCGCCCGGACAAAGCACCCGGACATTGTTGCTATTTCGACATCTCTCCCTAAAATCCTCTATTACAATTCCTTAACATGACAAAAAAGCTGGCAATTGCCATGCGATTGCCACATTTCGGGGACAAAAAACACCGCCCTTCGTCATCATACCATGCCCGAAAAGGAAAGGAGGATGCAATTTCTGACAACTCCTTGAGGGATGACGACGCCGGACGGGCGGGGTGGGCTGATTCTTGTTCCCGGATTTGATACAATGGAGAAGAAAGTCTAGAGGAAAGGGAGCCTAAGCATTAATGGAGAGGGAAAGTTCGGACAAACAAGACAAAAAGGAACTACAGCGGCAGTTGCTTCATTTGTTGGAGGAAAACAGCCGGCACGACCTGTCGACGCTGGCCGGCTTGTTGAACTGCTCGGAAGAAACCGTGGCCGAGATGATTCGGGAATTGGAAGAAAAGAAAATCATCCTCAAGTATACGGCCACCATCGCCTGGAACAAGACCGACGCGGCACCGGTGACGGCCATGATCGACGTGAAAGTGACGCCGAAAAAAGGCGTCGGGTTTGACGAGATCGCCAGCCGCATTTACCGCTACCCGGAAGTGGAAGCCGTCTATCTCATGTCCGGCGCCTACGATCTGTCGGTGGTCGTCAACGGCAAAACGATGCACGACATCGCCGAATTTGTGGCCAAAAAATTGTCGCCGCTGGATTCGGTCATCTCCACGACGACCCATTTCATTTTGAAAAAGTACAAACACGATGGCGTCATCTTCGACGACGGGACAGATGACCGGCGTATGGTGATCGTGCCATGAGCAAACGACTGGCCGCACCCATCCAACACCGGTTGTCCCGGGTCGTCTCGGAGTTGCCGCCGTCGGGCATCCGCCGCTTTTTCGACCTCGCTTCGACCATGGAAGGGGTCATTTCCCTCGGCGTCGGCGAACCGGATTTCGTCACGCCATGGAACGTCCGCGACGCCTGCGTCGAAGCGCTGGAACAAGGGTACACCACGTATACCTCCAACAGCGGGCTGTTGGAACTGCGGGAAGCGGTGGCCGAATATTTGTGGACGCAATACGGGCTGAAATACGAACCGGAAGACGAAGTGCTGATCACCGTAGGCGCCAGCGAAGCCATCGACTTGGCCCTGCGGGCCATCCTCAACCCGGGGGATGAAGTGCTCGTCATCCAACCGGCCTACATTTCCTACGCGCCGTGCGTCACGTTGGCGGGCGGCGTACCGGTGGCCGTGGACACCGACCCCCGCACCGGCTTCAAACCGACCGCCGAACAACTGGAGCGGCACATCAGCCCGCGGACGAAAGCCGTCATCTTCTGTTTCCCCAACAACCCGACCGGCGCCACGTTGCGTCAGGACGAACTGGTGCCGCTGGCGGACGTCATTCGCCGCCACGATCTGTTGGTCATCTCCGACGAAATTTACAGTGAACTGACGTACGAGGGAAAACACGTGAGCATCGCCTCCCTCCCGGGCATGCAGGAGCGGACCATCCTCATCAACGGCATGTCCAAAGCGTTTGCCATGACCGGCTGGCGCATCGGTTACGCCTGCAGCCATCCGGAAATCATCGGACTGATGCGTAAAATTCATCAATACACCATGCTCTGCGCCCCCATCATGTCCCAGATGGCGGCCGTGGAGGCGTTGCGCAACGGGCTGGATGAAATGCGGGAAATGGTCCTCTCCTACAAACAGCGGCGCAACTTGTTCGTCAAAGGGCTGAACGAAATCGGCTTGGCCTGTCACAAGCCGGAAGGCGCCTTTTACGCCTTTCCGTCGGTCAAAGAGACGGGGTTGTCGTCGGATGAATTCGCCGAACGCCTCTTGTTCGAATGCAAAGTGGCCGTCGTCCCTGGACACGTGTTCGGCAACAGCGGCCACGGGTACATCCGCTGCTCCTACGCCACCTCGGTGGACCAGATCAACGAAGCGCTGGAACGGATGGCCCGCTTTGTCCAGAAGCTCCGTTGACGGGAGCTGTCCCACGGAAAAAACCCGCAGGCGCCAAGCGCCTTGCGGGTTTTTTGGTCACTCCTCGCCGATGCGGCGGGCCTGCTCCAGCGCCGCCGTTTTCTCCTGCAGCCACGCCCGCGTCTCCTCAAGCCGCGCCTCCGCCTGGCGAAGGGCCGCTTCCACTTGCGGACGGGCCGTTCCGCCGGCCACATTGCGGGCGTTCACCACACGTTCCGGTTGCAACACATCGTAAATGTCCGCCTCAAACAGCGGCGACCATTGACGGTACTCGTCCAGCGTCAAGTCGGCCAAAAACTTCCCTCGTTGCACGCAGTACAACACCGCTTTCCCGACTACTTCATGGGCTTGGCGGAACGGCAGCCCCTTGCGGACCAAGTAGTCAGCCAAGTCGGTGGCGTTGGAGAAATCTTCCCGCACCGCCTTCAACATGCGGTCGGCGTTCACTTTCATCGTCTCCACCAAGGGCGCAAACAACACCAAGGCGCCGTCCAACGTGGCCACCGTATCGAACATGCCTTCCTTGTCTTCCTGCATGTCCTTGTTGTAGGCCAGCGGCAACCCTTTGAGCACCGTCAACAAGCCCATGAGGTGTCCGTAGACGCGGCCGGTCTTGCCCCGCACCAGCTCCGGCACGTCGGGATTTTTCTTCTGCGGCATGATGCTGGAACCGGTACAAAACGCGTCGTCCAGTTCGATAAACTGATACTCGCTGCTGGACCAGAGCACCAGCTCTTCGCTAAGCCGCGACAGATGCATCATGATGAGGCTGGCCGCCGCCAAAAATTCGACGATGAAATCCCGATCGCTGACGGCATCCAAGCTGTTTTCGTAAATGCCGTCAAAGGCCAGCTGCTCTGCCACCCATTGGCGGTCGATGGGGAACGTCGTCCCGGCCAGGGCGCCGGCTCCCAGCGGCGAACGGTTGATGCGTTTGTAGGCGTCCATGAGCCGTTCCACGTCCCGCTGGAACATCCAAAAGTAGGCCATCAGATGATGGGCCAGCAAAATGGGCTGCGCCCGCTGCAAGTGCGTGTACCCGGGCACGATGGTGTCCAAGTGTTGCGCCGCTTTCCCGTGCAAGGCCTCCTGCAGGCGCAGCAGCCGCTCCACTAGCAGTACCACCTTGTCCCGCAGCCACAAGTGCATGTCCAGCGCCACCTGATCGTTGCGGCTCCGGCCGGTGTGCAGCTTGCCGCCCACGGGACCGACTTCTTCCAAAAGAAGGGCTTCAATATTCATGTGGATGTCTTCATGGGCGACGGTGAACGTCACTTCTCCCCGGCGAATTTTCTCCCGGATGGTCAACAGCCCGCGGACGATGGTGCGCACGTCTTCTTCCGGCAAAATGCCGCATCGGCCCAACATTTGCACATGGGCCAGCGACCCTTGAATGTCCTCTTCCGCCAGTTGCTGATCGAACGAAATGGAAGCGGTATACTGTTCCACCAATTCATCGGTCGGCTTCGTAAATCGGCCGCCCCACAACTTCATCGGTTCGACACCCCTTTGCATTTGGCGACAATCCAATTTGCACAACGTCTATTGTACTGCAAATCTTCCCATTCAGCACGTCACGTACGGAAACACTCGGTCCCCCCAGGCGACGGCATCCGTATAGATGCGGTACAACACGTCCTGGGAAGCCTCAAAAACCGCTCCCCGCTCATACGCCGCCGCCCAATCGCCGCTTTCCAAGGCCAAAGCGCATTGATAAAGTTCGTACTCCGGCCAATTGGATTTTCCAAGCAACGTGTCGACGATGAAGTCGGCCAACGGCAAATCCCGCAACACCTCTTCCATGGTCATGCCCAGCAGCACATCGGTCAAAGACAACAGACCGATCAAAAAACATTCCGCCGGCCGGTACACCTCCGGCTTCAGCCGCGCCAGTTGCTCGCAAATTTTGGCCCGTATGAGGCTGATGCGCAGCGGTTCCGGCGAAGGGTGGTTCGCATGCTGTTTCAGCGACAACAAAAAGACGATCTTTTTCACCTCTTCGATGCCCAACAACATGAGCGCCTGTTTGATGGTGCGGACCTTGTGCCGGGTCATGAAAGGCGGCGTGCGGGTCATTTTGAGAATCTTATAAGAAAGGGAGACGTCGTTTTCAATGGAGCGGGTCAGTTTATCCAAATCCGGCTCGTCCCGATGCAGCTCCATATACAAATCGGCCAAGGACGTCAGCGGATTGTGCGGAATGTCACGACTTTTAAAGATCACGGGTTTGCAAAAGAAATAACCTTGAAAATATTCGAAACATAATTCTTTGGCTTCTTCAAACTCGGACCACGTTTCCACTTTTTCCGCCACCAGTTTGGCCCGTTTGAACGTTTTCGTCTTTTCGACCATCACCTTCCGTTCTGCCGGCGTCGTCTGCCGAAAGTCGATTTTGACGTAATCGGCCAACTCCAGCAACGGATGATCAATGTTCTGGAACGTGACGTCATCTAAGGCGATTTTGTACCCATTCCGTTTCAACTCAAAACAGGCGTCAATGACCGGCGGATCCGGCTCGATGTCTTCCAACAGTTCCACCACGATGTTGTCGGGCGGCAGTTGGTGCGGCAGCCGGCGCAACAACAAGCTTTGGGTGAAGTTGACAAAACACGGCTTGCCGTCGGAAATGCGCTCCAATCCAACGTGCAGCAACGCGTTCACCAAGACGTCCACCGTGGCATCATCGGGATTGTCCAACGGGGTCGCCCAATTGGCGCTGCTGCTGCTGCGATACAACAGTTCAAACGCCGCCGCCTCGCCTTTCCGATCCAAGATGGGCTGACGGGCCACATACACGTCCATCGGCATCACCATCATCCGCAACCATATCCGCTCAAATATTTCATTTTTTTGCATAGATGTATTTTATTTCCATTTTAGCACCGCTTCCTTCTTAATACAATCCTAATTTGGATGCGTTTACAGTTATCAGATATTAAGAAACAAAAAGGGCGTCCCCTCGGCGACCACGGCGCCGGATGAGGACCCCCTTGATCCCGCATTTGCTCCCGCATTTGATTCAGACCAACGCGCCTTTTGCCTCGTCCATTTTCAACGGCGGCAACTCCACGGTCCGTCCGTTCACTTGCGAAAACACTTTCGTCGGCAAGCCCCACAGGGAGATGAAGCCCACCGCCGCATCGTGATCGAAGGCGTCGTTGGCCGTATACGTGGCCAACGCTTCGTTGTACAGCGACTGTTCCGAGCGGCGGCCGACGACAATGGCGTGCCCTTTGAACAGCTTGACCCGAATGGTGCCGTTGACCGTCTGCTGCGTCTCTTCGATGAACGCTTGCACCGCCTTCATCAACGGCGAAAACCAAAGGCCTTCGTAAATGAGGTTGGCCATTTTTTGTTCCAGCAGCGGCTTGAAGTGGGTCACTTCCCGGGGCTGGGTCAAAAACTCCAATTCCCGGTGGGCGGTAATGAGCACCGTCGCTGCCGGCGTCTCGTACACTTCCCGCGACTTGATGCCCACCAGGCGGTTTTCGATGTGGTCAATGCGGCCGACGCCGTGTTTTCCAGCGATCTTGTTCAACGTCATGATGAGCTCATGCAACGGCATGGCCCTCCCGTTCAGAGCCACCGGTGTCCCTTTTTCAAACGTGATCTCCACTTCTTCCGGCTCATCGGGCGCATCTTGAATGGAAGCCGTCATGGCGTACGCTTCTTCCGGCGGCTCCACCCACGGATCTTCCAGGACGCCCGCCTCGCAACTGCGCCCCCACATGTTCTGGTCGATGCTGAACGGATTTTCTTTGCCCACCGGCACCGGGATGCCGTGTTTGGCCGCATAGTCCAGTTCTTCTTCGCGGCTCATTTTCCATTCCCGCACCGGCGCAATGACTTTGAGACGGGGATTGAGGGCCGCCACCGACACGTCAAACCGCACTTGGTCGTTGCCCTTGCCGGTGCAGCCGTGGGCCACCGCCACCGCCCCTTCTTGTTCTGCCACTTGCACCAACAACTGGGCGATGAGGGGCCGGGACAGTGCCGACACCAGCGGGTATTTCCCTTCGTACAGCGCATTGGCCTTCAACGCCGGCAGCAAAAATTGCTTGGCAAACAGTTCTTTGGCATCCACCACATACGCTTTGACGGCTCCGACTTTCAGGGCTTTTTCTTTGATGAAGTCCCAATCTTTTTCCTCGCCGACATCCACCGACAAGGCGATGACGTCATAGCCGTATTTTTCCTGCAACCATTTGATGGCCACCGACGTGTCCAATCCGCCCGAATAAGCCAAGACGATTTTTTCTTTTGCCATCTCCATCTCCCCCAGCATACTCAAATGTTACCGCATCACGCCACTTGCATACACGTCACTTTGTATCTTACACCAGTTCCAGCCCGGCGTCACGGGTCCATCGTCTTCCTGTATCACTTCTTGCAGACCGCGGACTGCTTGCGCACCGTTAGCTCATGAGCGCCACGAGGACCGCTTTTTGCGCGTGCAACCGGTTTTCCGCCTGGTCGAAAATGACCGACTGCGGCCCGTCGGCCACATCATCCGCCACTTCTTCCCCGCGGTGGGCCGGCAAACAGTGCATGAACAAGGCATCGGCTTTCGCCTGTTTCATCAGTTTTGCATCCACTTGATAACCCCGGAAATCCCGCAGCCGTTGCTGGGCTTCCTGTTCCTGTCCCATGCTCGTCCACACGTCGGTGTACACCACATCGGCGTCGGCCACTGCCGCTTCCGGCGTGTTCGTCACGAACACTTGCCCGCCGGAAGCTTCCGCCTGCTTCCGCGAATATTCCAGCACCTCCGCCTTCGGTTCATAGCCGGGCGGCGTCGCCACCGCCACCTGCATGCCCATGATGGCCCCGGCCTGCATCAAGGAGTGGGCCATGTTGTTCCCGTCGCCGACGTAGGCCAGTTTCACCCCGCGCAACGTGCCTTTTTTCTCCAAAATCGTCAGCAAATCGGCCAATACTTGACACGGATGGAAATCGTCGGTCAAGCCGTTGATGACGGGAACGGTGGCATAACGGGCCAATTCCACCGCCTTTTCGTGGGCAAACGTGCGGATCATGATGCCGTCCACGTAGCGTGAAAGCACCCGCGCCGTGTCGGCGATGGTTTCGCCCCGCCCCAGCTGTAAATCGTGGCTGCTCAAAAACAACGCCTGCCCACCCAGTTGGTACATGCCGACTTCGAACGACACCCGGGTACGGGTCGACGACTTTTCAAAAATCATGCCCAACGTTTTACCGCTCAACAACGGCGTCGGCTTGCCTTCTTTTTGCCGTTTTTTCAACTGGATGGCCAAGTCCAACAACAGTTGAATCTCTTCAGCGGTATAATCGGCCAACGTCAACAAATCTCTTCCCCGAAAACGACGATAGGCGCTGGAGAGCACGAAGTGGCTCATGACGACCCTCTCCTCTTGACAAAAATTTCATCACACCACTGGTCATGGTTATGCAATATCCGACACGTTTTTTACTGTTCATCGTTTTTGCCGTTATTGCCCGGGAAATGTCGTCAACACGTCCTGCAAAATGCCGACAGCTTCGTCGATGTGGCTCTCTTCGACGACGAGCGGCGGCAACAGGCGAATGACGTGGGGACCGGCCTGCAACGTCAACAAGCCTTTCGCCTGGGCGGCCCGAATGAACGGTTCTGCCGGTTCCGCAAGCTCGATCCCGAGCAACAAGCCCTTGCCGCGGATGTCTTTGACCCGGAGGCAATCGGCCAACGCCGCCTGCAAAGCAGACATGAGACGTTCGCCCATCTTCAAGGCCCGCTCCGGGATGCGTTCTTCTTCCATCGTTTCAATGGTGCCCAACGCGGCCGACATGGCCAAGGGCGTGCCGCCAAACGTGCTGCCGTGACTGCCCGGTGTAAAGGCCGGAATCGTGTGGGCTTTGCCCAATACCGCACCCACCGGCATGCCGTTGCCGAGCCCTTTCGCCAACGTCACGATGTCCGGCTCCACGCCGTACCGTTGAAAGCCGAACCAGGCCCCGAGACGGCCCATGCCGGTTTGCACTTCGTCGATAATGAGCAGGATGCCCTTTTCGTCACACAGCCGCCGCACCGCCCGCAGCCAGTCGGCATCGGCCGGGTGCACCCCGCCTTCCGCCTGCACCACTTCCAGCAAGACCGCGCACGTGGCGTCGCTGATGGCGTCTTCCAACGCCGCCAAGTCGTTGTACGGCACGTGCTTGAAGCCCGCCGGCAGCGGCTCAAACCCTTCCTTCACTTTGTTTTGTCCCGTGGCCGTCAACGTCGCCAACGTCCGGCCGTGAAACGATTGAACAAACGTGATCACTTCCCCGGCATTTCTGCCCTGCACCTTTTGCGCGTACCGGCGCGCCAACTTGATGGCCCCTTCGTTGGCTTCCGCTCCGCTGTTGCAAAAAAACGCTGCATCCATCCCGCTGAGGCGGGTCAATTTCCGGGCCACTTCTTCCTGCAGCGGCTGTTCATACAAATTGGACGTGTGCCACAGCTTGGCCAACTGGGCTTCCACCCGCGCCTTCACCCGCGGATGGACGTGCCCCAAGTTGCAGACGGCGATGCCGGACGTAAAATCCAAGTAACGCCGCCCGGCCGCATCCCACAGCCAAACCCCCTCCCCGCGCTCAAAGGCGAGGGGAAAACGGGCATACGTCGGAAACAGCGCGCTCATCGGCTCACCTCCCGGGCCGTCCGAAAGACGGTGCCCACGGCTTCGCCTTGTAAAAACCGGCTCAGAACCCCTTCCTGGGCGCCCGGCAAAATGGCCACTTCCTGGACCCCTTGCGCCAAGACGTCCAAGGCGGCCCGCACTTTCGGGATCATGCCGCCGCGAATGTGCCCGTCGGCGATATACGCTTCCACCTCTTCCGGCGTCAATTGGCGCAAAAACCGTTTTTGCCCCTTTTCTTCCACATAGACGGCCTCTACATCGGTCAACAGCAGCAATTTTTCCGCGCCCAACGCTGCCGCTACCGCGCCGGCCGCCGTGTCGGCGTTGATGTTCAAATGTTGACCGGACGTATCGATCCCCAAGGAAGCGATGACCGGAATGTACCCTTGCGCGGTCAAGTGGGCAATCAACTCCGTGTTCACCGCGATGACATGCCCGACATAGCCGAGCCGCTCATCGGCCATCTCTGCCGTCAACAACCGGCCGTCCACGCCGCTCAAACCGATCGCCTTCCCGCCGGCCGTCAAAAGCCGCCCGACCAATTGCTTGTTCGTCAAGCCGGCCAAGGCCATTTCCACCACTTCCAGCGTGGCCGCATCGGTGACCCGCAGCCCGTCCACAAAGCGGCTTTCCACATTCAGCCGCGCCAGCAACCCGTTGATCACCGGCCCGCCGCCGTGGACGACGACCGGCCGCCACCCGGCTTCCGGCAACCGGGCCAATTCCTCGTAAAAGGCTGTCGGCAACTGCTCCAACGTACTGCCGCCACATTTGATGACCAAATACGGTTGCAACCGCACTCCTCCTTCCCGCATCCGCCCTCCCGCAAAA
>k87-475845_pt1 | contig 11906 bp, 9 predicted proteins | sample MGYA00084031_6733416 | MGnify analysis MGYA00084031
CAATCGGTGGATCCAGTTGATCGTCAGGTAAACTGTGCGCAGCACGCGCAGTCTGCTCTCACGACGTCCGATGCCCCACCGATCCGCCCAGGTCACCGCCGCCGACATCGCTCGGCTGGCCGGTGTCACCCGAGCCACCGTCAGCAACTGGCGGCGCCGCCACCCGGACTTCCCCGCCCCGGTCGGCGGCAGCGACGCCAGCCCCACCTACGACCTTGCCGCGGTGCGGGCGTGGTTGGCGTCCCGCGGCCAGCTTCCGGCCGAGTCCGCAGCCGATGACTTGCGCGCCGCCATACGCACGCCTCCGGCCGACGCCACCACCCCGGGCCGGCTCCTACCCCTGGTGCGCGCCGTAGCGTGGGGTGACGAGGTCGAGCTGACGGCACTCCTTGAGCTTCCCGACGACGAGCTCGCGCGACGCGCGCACAAGCTGGTCCGGCCGCACGCCGCCGACATTCCTGGCGCGGATGGCGTGTCGTATGGGGTCGACGAGGCCGGACTGATTCGCGCGCTGCTGCGCTGTATCCATACGGAGGGAGCGCGCGCCGCGCTCAACGTGCTCGCCGAGCGCACGTCAGAGACCAGCGACGCGGCTGGCGCCTACGAGACCCCCGAGCCGCTGGCCACGCTCATGGCCGGCCTGCTCACCCGGCCTGACCAGACCTATCCCACGAGCGTGTTCGACCCGGCGTGCGGCGCGGGCCACCTCCTCGTCGCCGCGGCGGTGCGGGGAGCGCGCGAGCTCTACGGCCAGGACGTCGTGCCGACTCAAGCCGCCCAGGCCGCCGTCCGGCTGCACCTCGCCGCCCCGCACGCGACGGCCCAGCTCCGCAGCGGCGACAGTCTGCGCGCCGACGCTTTCCCGTCCCTAACCGTTGAGGCGGTGCTGTGTGCGCCTCCCTACGGCGACCGGAGCTGGGGTCACGAGGAGCTGGCGTATGACCCGCGCTGGGTGTATGGCCTGCCGCCACGCGGCGAGCCGGAGCTCGCGTGGGTGCAGCACTGTCTCGCGCACCTGCGCCCCGGCGGGGTCGCAGTGCTGCTCATGCCACCGGCGACTGCGGAACGCCCCGCTGGGCGGCGTATCCGCGGCGAACTCCTGCGCCGCGGTGCCCTGCGCGCGGTGGTCGCCCTGCCCGCGGGCATCGCCGCACCATTCCACATTGGACTACAGCTGTGGGTGCTGCATCGGCCGGGGCCAGATACGCCCGTCCCTCAGCAGGTGCTGTTCGTCGACACGACCGGCGACGGGCATGCCACTCAGTCCGATCAGAAGACCACAGTGGACTGGTCAAGGCTCCACCAGGTTGTCCTGGAGGCCTGGTCGTCGTTCGCGGCGGATCCGGATGGCTTCGAAAGCATGGCGGGCACGGCCCGCGCGGTGCCGGTGATCGACCTATTGGACGAGACCATCGACCTCACGCCGGCCCGGCTCGTACGCGCCGTGCCGACGACCACTCATCCTGCCGATGTCGCCGAGTCGGTGCGGGCGTTGTGTGACCGGCTGCGCACCTCGATCGCGGAGCTCACGGAGGCAAGCACCATCCTCGACTGGGCCCCAGCGGGTGCTGTGGCGAGGTCGTGGCGCACCGCGACCGTGGCGGACCTGCTGCGCGGTGGGGCGCTCACCCTCCTGCGTGCGGGGAGTAACCGAAAGAGCGATCCCCCGGAAGAAGTGGAGGTCCAGGCGGGGGACGTCATCGTGCCTGAGCTGCTGCACTCTCCCCCGCACGCCACCCGGGTCGCCGAAGCCAGCGACGCCGGCGCACCGCTCAACCGACACCTGTGCCTGCTGCGCCCCGATCCGGCCCGTCTTGATTCATGGTTTCTCGCCGGATTTCTGGGTGCTGATCAGAATCGACAGGCGGCGGCGACGGGCTCCTCGATTGTCCGGGTCGATATCCGGCGGCTACGGGTTCCGCTGCTGCCGTTGGCGGAGCAGCGCCGCTATGGCGAGGCGTTTCGACGCTTAGCGGCGCTCCGGGCGGCCGCGGAGACCACCGGCCAGCTCGCCAATGGAATCGCGCGCACGTTGGCGGCCGGCCTCACCACCGGGGCGCTGCTTCCCCCGGACGATAACGAACACGCATCTTGAACGTCCGGTCTCGCCTGGCGGCGATCCTCGTCCTCGGCGGGGATTCTCACCGGCCATTGCCGGAGTTCGACGCGCTCGCCGACGCGTACGCCCGCACCGCCGGCCCCACGAGCGAGGACGCGCTGCTCTGTCTCCGGCAGGCGGCCCACTGCCGGGCCCAACTCGGGCAGACTACCGCGGCTTTGCGGCAGTTCCAGCAGGTGCTCCCCACGTGCGCGCCCAACACGGCGACGCCTCCGCAACCGCGCTGGGGCTGCGTCGCGACATCGGGTTCCTGCTGCTCTCGGCTCGGAAGACCGACGAGGCAGCCAAGGCCTTCACGGATCTGTACGAGGATCTCTGTGTGTGAGCTATGGCCCCGACGACGTACAGACGCAAGAGGTGGCCCGCGTGTTAGCTCTCCTAAAGCGACCGCAAGGTGGTTATTGACGTAACGGTCGTATCACCACCGCTACAACAACCTATGCTTCCGGGCGTAATCTCGGAACTCAGAACCTTTGCATGGCAGTCGGGCGCCCAACGCACGAAAGTCATCAATCAGGTTACCTGCGCTGATCGCAGTTAGTTTCCCACGGCGGCATCCAGCTGCCAGGAGCCAGATCGTTCCGTGCACCTCTAAGTCGTGGCGCCTTGCCACCTTCGTCGCTTCGCGATCATCCGTCAGCGCGATACCGTCACGTACCTCGGCCGCAGCGAAAACACTCGCCTCTCCCCTACCCCGGTCACTGCCACCACAAATTCTTCTTACCCATTGGGCCAAGGAGAAGATCTCCTCAGCAGTCTCAAGATCGGTTTTAGACAGCCACTTGAGCTCGCAGGCAGCACCTAACTCAGGATAGTCAGTGCTAGCTTGGCGAAGTTCATCGATAACGAATCCGGTTGTCCAGCAGTCCCATTCATCAAGCAGATCTTCAAGGACATCCAAACGGTCTGTTCGAGAGAACTGGCTCAGGCACATTGTGTCAAGCACCAGTGCTCGCCGCCCGGCCGTTGCGCCTGAGGTCACGGCGCGATCTCCGGCTCGTCCCGTATCGGCAAGTCCTGCTCGGTTATCTGGCCATGCATCAAGGCGCCTGCCCGGGCACCCGTGATAAGGTGCTGTCGCCACGCCTCAATAACTGCCTGAGCAAAACTGGGTGGCACGAGCTCGTCGTCCAAGTCTGGCTGTGGTGTCCACCCGACAGCTTCCTTGAACTCAGCAAGAGTCGGGTTCGAGGCACTCCACTGCCGTCGCGTATTTGGTGAAATCGCATCTGCCAGCTCCGCCTGGCGTAGCGCTAGCGACCAGGAAGTGCGATAACGGGCAGCCAACTCAACGACGTGCTTTCTTTGCATCGGCAGATCAATTGCATTAGCATTAGCGAACGCCATTATCGCCGTTACTGGCAAGAGAAACTCGGCGGCAAACGCATCAACCAGCGCCTCCCGCTCCGCACGGGACGCGTGAAGCCCGAGATCACTCGAATACTCATCGCCAAGAACCAGGTGACCAAGCTCATGGGCAGCGATCGCCCGGCGTCGCCCTGGATCGGGATAGCGGCTGACCACAGCGACGGCCACATCGCCGTCAACCACGGATGCTCCCTCGCCTTGGACGTCGGTCACGAGAAGCAACTGGCCAGCACGTTCACAGACTGCTGCCATGCTACCAATAGGCTCATTTCCCAAATCCAGCCGATCTCGTAACCAGCGAGCTGCTTCTCGTGCGTCGTGCTCAGATGACACGCGGTTTGGATAAATCAGGCATTCACGTGGACTGAGCGTGCCGAGGTCTACCAGCTGGCGCACCTCCCGCAGCCACTCAGTGAGCACAATCTCCATCCGTTGCGACTGACGGGTAATGGTCGTATCCGTGTCCTCGGTCAGAGGCGCTGACCGGTGCGAAATCACCCTGGGCTGTGGCTGGATGAGGTAATCGAGCGACACGCCAAGCTTGGAGGACAAGCGGACAAGCTCGATAGCATTTAGCCTCCGCTTCCCTAACTCAATCTTGGCGATCATCGTCCTATCGAGGCCAACAGCCTGCGCGAGATCGCTCTGCGAGAGCCCCAACGACAGGCGAGCCTGCCGGACTCGCTCCCCGATCGCGTCCCACGCCAACTCCTTCGTCATGGTGCGATAATCGCACAGCTGGGTTGGCGGTTCAGAAGATTCGGCGAGACTGAGCAAGCCAGCCCACCTCGACGTCGAAACGCCGGAGACGTTCCGCGCATCCCAACACCCGCCCAGGCACGCCACTGGCTCTGTTCGCATAGCAAGAATCAGGCAAATCAGACTTTTCATTCAAACTGGGCCACTAACAGCACCAAGGTGGAAGAAGCTCACGTCGAGGACGTGTCATCGCTTCCTGAGCTTGTCCGGCAGCGGCTTGGTGTGCAGGACCACCAGCTCGCGGTTCGCCCGGGTCAACGCCGTGTAGAGCAGGCCGTGCCGGCCGAGGTTCTGCGGGAAATCCGCCGGCTCGACCACAATGACCGCGTCGAATTCCAGCCCTCGCGCGACGTTTGGGTGGGCGACCGTCACCTCGCCGTGCTCCGCGTGCTGCCACACCACGGTGTCACCGCCCGCTTTCCCCCAGCCCTCGCGACGGAGCGCGGCTTGCACCTCCGTCGGCTTCATCGTGATGATCGCGACAGTCCCTGTCGGATACGCATGCCGCAGACGATGGAGCTGACGGATGAGGGCCGCGTCGAGACCAGATTGACACTTCTCAACCACCGGCTCCGGCCCGTCCTCTTGCAGGGCCCGCACGCTCCGCTGCGCTGCGGGCAACAGGCGATTAGCGAAGCGCAGGATCGGACGGGTCGACCGATAACCGCGGTCGAGCCGGCAGATCGGTGGGTCGCCGTAAGGAATGGCGAGCAGCTCGAACACCTGCTTCCACGACCCGAAGGTGTGGTCGGAGCGCCGCTGGTTGAGGTCTCCGATGATGGTCCAGGCGTGAGCCTCGTTGATCGTTGCGAGCAGCATCCACTCCAGCGGGGTCACGTCCTGGGCCTCATCGACGATGATGTGCTCGATGCCTATGAGATCGGGATGTTTGGCAATCTCCCACTGGATGGTCGCGAGCAACGATAGATGTGCGTAGCGCGTACGCGGATCCGTGATCGGTGGCAGCGCCCACAAATACTCCGCCCACTCCGGGTCCCGGGTGAGCGGGTGGTCACCGCTGCCGTTACGACGGAGGTACTCGTAGACCTCGTCGACTTTGAGAGGGGTGACGTCTCCGCTCTTCAACCTCTCACGAGCAACGCGCAGACGCGCCACCGCCGCCCGCGCAAAGAGGGCGAGCTCCGCGGCAGCGTCCCGCCAGCACTGGGACACCGGGGTGATGGGGGCAGGGCTCAGCCGGAGGATGGTCCGCATCAGCGCAGGCAGGTCGAGCACCATCACCCGGTCCGAGCTGCCGGTGAGCCGGTCGACCACCGTTTGCACATGTCGCGAGTAGCTATCGGTAGGTCCCACCAGGAGGACCTTGCCGTCGAGGCTGTTCTCCGGCGGGGTGTCGTCACTGATGAGGTACGCCGCCCGGTGCGATGCGATGATCGTCTTGCCGGTGCCGGGTTAACCCTCGATCACGATGCTGTCCATCGCCGGCACGGTGACCAAGTCGTACTGGTCCGGTTGCAGCGTGGCGAGCACCGGGGCGAGCCTCTTCCCGCGCGGGGCGGCGAGCCGCGCCCTCAGCAGCTCCTCCGCGCGCGCAACGACGACTGTGCGGAGCCCGAGGCCCGACGCGGCGCAGGATCGGTGGAGGTTGGTTGGCGTGGGGCTGGCACCCGCGGCACATCGGTCGTCGCTAGCAGCGCGGCGCCGTTCGCGAGCGCGCTCGGCGGCGCTGACGTTGCAGCCCTAGCCGCCACCGAGGGTCGGGGAGGAGTCATGCGGGACGGCTCGGGGAAACGCGGTGCGTTGCGGCGCTGCGGCGCGGCCGGGATGGTGAGCGGCCGTTTTCGGAACGGCGACGCGGGTAGCTCATCCCCGATTCGCTCCTCCTGGAAATCGACGATGTCGTCACCCTGATGCTCGAAGGTGCGGATAGCTGCCACTTCGTCACACAGCTCGTGGTGACGCGAGCCGCGGAAGAAGGTACAGGCGACCGGGGCCGCCCAGCTGAAGACGTAGACACCGTCGAACTCGGCGTATCGGTCTCCGATGTAGAAGTCTTGGTGCCCGTCGAGAATCTCCGTGTTCGGCCGGCGAAGCGCGACCCTGCCGACAAGCGTCCCCGACTCGTGAGGCGTGTCGTAAGGCAACCCGGTTCGCGTCCAAAGATTGTTGCGGGACGCCTCCGCAAGGAAGGATCGGCGGTTCTTCTCGTTTAGCGCACGGCGGTAGCGCCGTTGCGCGGTCCGCTCATCTTCGAGATCGAGCTTTTTCGTGTCCACCCTTGATCATCCCTGGATCTGGACAACGCACGCGGCGAGCGGCTGCAGCCGGATCTCGGGTTGCTTCGCGCTTTCGATGTGCTTGCGCAGCGCGTCGTACTTCTCCTGCGCGAGGCGCGCTTGGCGCTCGAACAAGTCGATGCTTCTCGGCCCGCGGCCACGGGACCGCGCAGTCTCAATACGCTGCTGGATAGCCGCTAGCTTCCGCTCGTGTTGGGATTGAACGGTCAGCAGCCGAGCTCCCGGAGCGCTTCGAACTCCGCGTCGCGGCGCATCTGCTCCTCGTGGTGCCGCATGTGCAGGTAATGCATTGCCCGCTCCGCGAGCTTGCTGAGTCGCTCGATGGAAGGAAGTGGTGCGTCGCGGAGTCTCCCCTCGGCCAGTGCGGCTAGCAGGGCATCGACCGGCCCCTCGCCCGCGTCACGCCCGCTTTCGGTGACCGCGGTACCCCAAATCTCGTCACCTCGCGTGAACATTGCCGTGTTGTGGGAGGTTTCCGCCACCGCGAGGACGACCACGTACGTGCCGGGGGCAACCTTGCCGGGATCCGCGCTGATTCGTAGCGACGCGAACCGGGCCTGCCGATGGGCAGGGACTGCCGCCGCGGCCATGGCAAGCGGGCTGGTCGCGGTAAGCAGCGTCCCACCGTGAGCGCGGGCATACTCCTGGTCGAGCACCAGCGTGATCGGCCATTCGTGGCGCAGCCGCGATGAGATCGGCCGGATCTCAGAGCTTGAGCGGCGCGCTGACCGGGCGAGCTCGTCCACCCGAGCCGCCATTGCCGCGTTTCCCCGCAGCTCCAAGGTGCGCCCATCCGGCGCGATCGTCACGCCAGGCGCGCCATCAATACGCGCCCAGTCGTCAAGCAGCAGGGCCAGTTCGCGCTGACCGATGTAGCGGCCGGTACGCACCAGCTCGTCCTCGAGACCAGCGACGTCGACGTCGTTGCTCATGAGCAGCGCAGCTGAGGCGTCGGTGACGTCGCGCAAGCCGGCACGATGCTCTTCGATGGCGGTTAGCGCCTCGTGCAGCTTCTGTTCCAGCTGCTCCTTGGTCAGCGTGAAGTCGAAGCCAGCCTGCAGCATCTTCGGCGCGTAGGCGGAGATTATGGGCTCGAGCTCACCAATCGATGACTCGAAAATCTTGATGCGGTCAAGGAGGCGCACGAGGATCCGCTCGTCGATTGTCTCCTCGTTGATGAAGTTGATGACGAGGATCGCTTCTTCTTTCTGCCCAATCCGATCGATTCGACCGATGCGCTGCTCAATCTCCATCGGGTTCCACGGCAGGTCGTAATTGATTACTGCCGAACAGAACTCGAAGTCGAGACCTTCACTCGCCACCCGATTGGCGAACACGAAGTCGTAACCCCCAGCGCGGAAGTCGGCCATGATGCGACGCCGATCCTCGCGGCTGACGTCCCCATGCAGGACCGCGACCTTGAACTCGGCGCTGAGACGGTTGACGAGATACGCAAGGGTCGGGCGGGAGTGGGTGAACAACAGCGCCCGTCGGCCCTGCCGATGCAGCTCCCACAGCACATCCCGCAGGGCGTCGAACTTGGTGTCCACATGCTCGGGCAGTCGCCGAGCGGCTTCCACGAGCTCAGGATGCGGATCGATCCACCGGGTCAAGTCACTGGCCGCGGCAACGTCCTCTTCCCGCGCATCTGCGTCGGTGAGTTCACCTACGGACCGCGGGTTCAGCACCATCTGGCGCGCCACCGGCAGACATGCGCTGGCTAGCCGCAGCGGCATCTGCATCGCGAAGTAGAGCGGGCTCCCCATCGCCGCCGCTCGTCGCCGGCACCACTCGAGATACTCCTGGTAGAAGGCCGACTCCTCCGGCGTCCACTCGACGGCTTGCCGCTCCTCGACCCGTTTGGCCTTACGGTCGTCGACCTCAACCTTCTTGGTCCGCGTAGTGACCGCGGACAGGGTGTTGAGCCCAGCGAGGTAGCGTTTGGCGACGACGACGTCGCGAGGCGTCAGGTCGTCCTTGGCGAGCACCTCGCGCAGGAGCGCGAAGTCTGGCCGCTGCATGAGAGTACGGCCGAGCTGACAATTCTCGAGCTCGTCGAGCTGGACGAGGAGTTCTCGGCCTCGGACTCCCTTCTCGCTCAGGCGAGCGGCGACCGCGTTGATGACTCGGTTTGGTTCGAGCCGCAACTGCAAGTCGTCGAGGCTGCCGATGTCCTCGGGGACGAGAAGTTCAAGGAGGTTGAGCAGGTCCTGCCCGCCGAGGTTGATCGGCGTCGCGGTGAGGAAGACCAGGTTCGCCGCCCACTCCGCGAGCAGTGCACCAAGCGCGTAGCTCTTGGTGTCGCTGTTACGCATAGCGTGCGCTTCGTCAACGATCACCAAGTCAAACTCCGGAGGTAGCGCGGCCAGCTCCTTCAAGCCGTCCCACTTGCGCAGCCGCTCCAGGCTGCAGATGTAGGCGAAGCGGCCGGGCAGCCGGTTTTGCTGGTGACGTTCGAGGAACGATCCGAGGCCCCGGGTGTCGAGCTCCGTGAGCTCAAACCCGAAGCGCTGCTCCATCTCCTCTTTCCACTTGCCCACCAGGCTCGACGGACACACCACCAGCACCCGATTAGCCTCGCTACGCGCCTCCAGCTCTGTCCAAATGAGACCTGCCTCAATCGTTTTACCGAGACCAACCTCATCGGCGATGAGCAGCCGCGCCTTGCCGGTTTGCAATAGCTTGAGCACCGGCTTGAACTGGTACGGCCGAAACACGGTACGGGTGGCGCGGAAGGAATAGAGCGTGTTGGCAAACTTTCCGAGCAACTTGGCTCGAGTCAGCGTCGCGCTAAATCGACTCGCCGGAGTGGGCTCGTAGGTGACCCATGACGCCGGACCTTCAATGTCTGGAACGGGCCGCAGTTTTGACTCCACAACGGTTTGCTGCCGCCCGTCCACCCGCACGGTGTACGACCAGCCGTGCATGAAGAACTCACGGTCACGCACCACCACGTCCACCCCGCCGGACTCGGTGATGGCGACGTCGTTGATGGCAAAGCGTGGCGGGGGAACACACGTGGCCCTATGCCACAGCTCTTCGGCCCACGCCAAGGCGGCACGCAGGGGATGCTCGGCGTCAAGGTCGTCGGGCGACTCCACCATAGCGCCCCCCGGCGGTGCGCCAGTCGCCACCTGCATGAGGAGTGAGCCGCCGTCAACCCCGTGGAACCAGTAGATGCCCTCCGGAAGCTCCACATCTGGCTGCCAGAGCACCCGGCACTCGCTCACATGGTCGATGAGCGACCGCACCGGCATGTCGATGACAAGCGCACGTGTGAAAGGACCGTACTCAAGAGCCGTGTCGATCCGCACGCTATCGGGGAAGTAGCCGAACGTCACTCCGTGTGGCGAGGTCGCGGGCGTCATTGCTCGGGTGCTACACGGAAAACTCGAGACAGAAAACGGCCAAGAGCCTGGTCATGGTGTGCGACGTGGCCTGCCAAACCGCTGACAGCTGTAGCAGGGCTACCACACCGTCGGCACAAGGTTGCATCCCGGCTTACGCAGCGCGACGTAGTCGACCAACCAAGTCCAATATGGGCCCTCGGTTCGCTCCATCGGCAAGCGAGCCAGGCGCGTCCCTTGTTCTACCGCGCGGACCTCATGTGCGGTGCTACCCGTCAAGCCAGTGCCCGCTACGCCGATCGGCACATTGACTCCCTCGGATAGCTAGGCCTCCCTCAGTCGTTCGGCATACCGGAATGTCATTCGCGCCATGCCAACACAAGAACATTCATCCAAATCAGGCGGGCTGATCCCCTTAGGACCTTCGTGGCAAGTCCACCGAAAGCAGTCGATAATCCAGAGCTCAGTCCTCCCACGCCGCGGCTCCAAGCTGCCCGACCTCGGCTCGCTTACCAGATGAAACCTTCTACCTACGGTCCGCTAGTCCCGGGTGACAGGACCGTCCTAGAGACGTATATTCGTCGACGCACGGCTGTAGCCGCCGCCATATCAGCAACGGGTGAGGGAACGCGATCACCCTCCGACTTCCCGAAGCGCTCCAAACCCCAGATGACAGCCAGGCCATCAGTTTGCTCCGCAGGTACTTCGGTCGAGAGGACTACCTGGGCAGGGGCTGTGCCGAGGGCGCGTACTTCGACACGTAGGCTATAAAGCGAACTTGTCGCGGGCAAAGCGTCACCAATGGACGCCTTCGCCCTTGTCACGCCATACGTCACCGCGGCGAATCAACTCAATCGGGATCATGCGCATAGCTGGGCTCCATACCTCTTGCCGTCCTCCCAGTAGGCGACCGTCCCGCCGGCACCGATGATCCGAATGTAGCGAAGTACCGGCGAGCAAACTAGAGTGTCCAAACACGACCTTATTCCACCGCCAGACCGGAGAAGGGGGACAATGCTTGCAGACCACACGCGGACCACTTCGAGCCCTGGACGCCAACCGAGCGATCACTAAGAGGTACTTCAGGCCAATCGATAGCCGATCCAGCTGCAGTTGAGTTCATTTTTGTCCATGCCATTTCAGCGGACAGGTTGCATATCGCTAGATGATCAGGCCGACACGTGCACCAACACCCCTCGCCGCGCCCGGCTGAGCCCAGAATCCAGCCTACGGACCAGGAACATCTACTCCAGAGGACCATATTCCGGACATGCAGTAATCAAGGACTACGAGCTGGCAGACCGCCTGTTGAGTGGCATTGGGGAACAGCTTGACATCCCTGGTGGCGGCGACTGGGTTAGCGAACGAAATCAGGAGTCAGTCAAACGTGTGAAGAATTGGTTGCGCCCCGCCTTCGAGGAGCGCGACGATACCGAAGATTCCGGCCGATATGACTTGGCGAGCGAATTCGAAACCTTGTTGACAAACTCTCTCGTAGAGCAACAGATTTTCAAGTGCAAGCAGGGATTTTACACTCTTGGCGAAAACCGTCGCTTCGATGACAATTGATTCGACAAGATTTGTCTTTCTCGCGCATGCGGGGTAATCCAGCAGACGACGTCGTAGTGCTCGAACAGCTCCTCGTGTTCCCCGCGCCTCCTGGGATGGTCCCCTAACCCGGAGGGGGAGCCCGTAGTTCTGGGGGTATTCCCCGCACGTTGCGGGGGATGGTTCCTCTGCGCAACCGCGGCGCGCGGCACCTCAGCTGGCTGTACCAGTGGCTGTACCGCCATGACAACATAAGCCCAGGCCACAGGCGATCATGCCTGTGACCTGGGCTCATCTGCTGTGCGCCGCCAGGGACTCGAACCCCGAACCCGCGGATTAAGAGTCCGCTGCTCTACCCATTGAGCTAGCGGCGCGCGCCAGCAACGGGGGCAACACTAGCACGCCACCCGGCTTGCACTCCAATCGGGCCTCCCCGATTGGTCCCCCCGCGGCTCATCCCCGTGGTCGCCGCGCCTCCCACGACCGGCGCCATCAGGACCACCAGCC
>k87-773865_pt1 | contig 11893 bp, 10 predicted proteins | sample MGYA00084031_6733416 | MGnify analysis MGYA00084031
GCGACGAGCAAATGCGGCATCTTGGCCAAATCCGCTACGATCGGTTGTCCGGAAATATCCCTTCCCAGCGCGATGGAAATCTTCGATGTCGCTTCAAGAAATGCTGAACTTTCCATCACTTCTCTCAGCGTGACCGTGGAAACCGTCGGATTGGGCACTTCGATGCCTATCGCTGCCTTGCCAGGGATCGGCGCTTCCATGCGAATGTCCTTGGCGGCCAGCGCCAGGGCGATATCATCGGTCAAACTGACGATTCGGCTCACTTTGACACCGATATCCGGCTGTACTTCATACCGGGTTACGGTCGGACCGCGTACGACTTCCACGATCCGCGCCCTGACGCCGAAACTTTCCAAAGTTTCTTCCAGCTTTTTGGCGTTGGCCATATAATCCGTCGAATGGTTCCCTTTCGCAGCCGGTTTCGGTTTGGCCAGCAAGTGAAACGGTGGAAGCTGATAAGGTTTTTTGTGGGTGTTTGCATCCTTACGATAGGACAAACCGGTCGGTGTCTCAACGAGCTGTCCGCTTGGTGTAGCCTCGTCCTGTTCGGTTTCGGAATGATCATCGGAATGATCCGGTTCAATTTGTAATTCAACTTTATCTTCAATTTTATCTTCAATGGCACGATGTTCCTCGAAATCGCGAATGAGTGGCGTTTCATGGACAGGATGGACGGGTTCCGGCCGCTCGGAAATCGCTGGCGCAAGATCGGATACGTCCTCCGCATCATCCCGCTCATCGGACGACGGTTGCGCCTGAGGTGAGCGTTTATTTTTTGCCGGTGTTCTTCGTCCCACCAGAGCGATCAGTTCCTTAAGCTTGAACCCGAACTGTCTTCCGATCCGCCCCGCGAATTGCTTTACCTTACGCCCCATTTCCACATAAGACCAGCCGGTCAACAGGATCAGTCCGATCGCATAGAGAGCGACGACAAACAATTTGCTGCCGAGATTGTCAAACAACACGTACAGCAAAGCGTACATGAGCGCCCCGATCATCCCGCCGCCAAGCGCACGTTGGAACGCTTCGGCGCTGATCTCCTGCGAGATCATGCCGCGAATATTTTCCACCGGCTGGGTGATGATGTCCCTGGCGCTGTATTGTGCATCGGGGTCGAGTTGCTGGAACAGGGAAATATGATATGTCGTCAGCAAAGCCAGCAATATGAGAAATATGCCCGTTTTTCGGAGCGACCAGCCGATCGGCCATTGCCGTTTGATCATGACGTGTAGTCCGACATAGATACAGATGAGCGGAATGATATAATAGTGAGCTCCTGTCAAAAACAAAAATATGTAGCTGAAGGAGCGGCCTACACTTCCGATTCCCGGAATGACATCTCCTCTTCCCGCGAGCGACATGATGGAAAAAACGATGATCAGTATGCCATAAACTTCAAATTTGATGATGTTTTTCAGTTTTTTTCCGCCACTCTTCCTGGAACGGGCCAATGTGGACACCTCCGCTCATTCATTATACCACAGCTTTCCAGGGACAGACTATAATCGAAAAAACCTACGTTTTACATCAAAAAAAAGCCCTGCATCGCTAAGTGATGCAAGACTTTTTTAGAGTAAAGATTAGATCTGATGTTCGTCCAAAGACGGGCGGTAATGGATAAGGTTTCCGGGAGCATATCTCGGATTCAAATAATCTTGCGGATTGGGGCTGAGCAGACGGACGATCCGTGCCCGCTGTCCATCGATCGGTTGTACCTGCATGAGGATGCCTTCGACCTGAATTTCTTCCGGTGCTGTCACTCCATCTTCAATTCCCTCGATGATTTGTTCCAAGGGTACGGGGGAATAGATGATCATAAGATCGGTCCCCCATTGGGCTTGGCGGGTTGCAATGTAGATGGAACTTGATGGGATTGGGGTTGAAGTTCGGGTCGGTTGTTGCGGTACTGCTCGATCCGTTTGTTCAATTCGTTCAGCGCTTCAGAAATGCCTCCCGTCTGGTCTATGAGACCATACTTGACCGCATCTTCCCCGATCACAGTCGTGCCGATGTCCCGCGTCAATTCCCCGGTTTTAAACATCAGTTCCTTTAATTTATCTTCCGTAATTCTGGAATGGGAAGTAATAAAGCGGATGACTCTTTCTTGCATTTTGTCGAGATACTCAAAGGTCTGAGGCACACCGATCACCAGTCCGGTCAAACGGATCGGATGAATGGTCATCGTTGCCGTCGGTGCGATAATCGAATAATCGGCTGCGACCGCGATCGGCACGCCGATGCTATGACCTCCCCCCAGCACGACTGTCACCGAAGGTTTGGATAAAGAAGCAATCATTTCAGCGATGGCCAGCCCTGCTTCAACATCTCCGCCCACCGTGTTGAGAATGATCAAGATCCCTTCAATTTTCGGATTCTGTTCTGCGGCGACAAGCTGCGGAATGATATGTTCATATTTGGTCGTCTTGTTCTGCGGTGGTAACACGACGTGACCTTCCACTTGTCCGATGATCGTCAAACAAAAAATGTTGGAGTCGACTGCTGGTGTCGTGGTTTGTCCGAGTTGTTGAATATTTTCCGCGACTGAGCTCTTGTTTTCTGATGCCGGTCTAGCGGGCGGCGGCGGAGCCGGTGCAGTCGGAGATGCCAGTGCCGTCATGTTCGGTTGATTTCGATCATTCATTCCAAGGTCCTCCTGATTGGGTTCATTGTAAGGAAGCTTTGGCATCCACGCCATATATCGAATATTATGAGGTCCAGGGCACGGATTTATGTAAATCCGCTCATGAAAAAAGCATCCCCGGCAGATGAATAACCCAATCCGCCAGGGATGCTTTCTGATTGCGGTTTGTTTAAGTGACTGATACTGAGGATTACACTTCCATGATGATGGGCAGTATCATAGGTCTTCTCTTGGTTTGTTCATATAGAAATCGTCCGAGTGCTTCTTTAACGTGAGTTTTAAGCGAAGCCCATTCGTTTACATTGTCACTCATCAGTTTGCTCAATGTATTGGAAACGATTCGATTGGCTTCCTCAAGCAATCCTTCCGACTCTCGCACGTACACAAAGCCTCGGGAAATGATGTCGGGTCCTGACAGAACCTTGCCTTCCTGCTTGCTGAGCGTCACCACAATGACGAGGATGCCGTCTTGGGAAAGCAATTTCCGGTCTCTCAGCACAATATTGCCGACATCGCCGACACCAAGTCCATCGATGAGCACTTTGCCCGCTGGCACTTTTGCTCCTCGACGCGCTTCCCCGTTCTGAATCTCGACCGTGTCCCCGTTGTCCACAATAAAAATATTGTCCGGATCGATTCCAACCGATTCCGCCAACATGGCATGCTGGCGAAGCATACGATATTCTCCGTGAACCGGTATGAAATATTTCGGGCGCATCAGATTGAGCATCAGTTTCAGGTCTTCCTGGTTGCCGTGACCAGATACGTGTGCATCAAAGCCGGAACCGGTACCATAAATGACATTGGCTCCGAGCCTGAACAGCTCATCGATCGTGCGACCTACATAGCGCTCGTTGCCCGGAATAGGCGTGGCTGCAATGATAACCGTATCGCCAGGCATAATATCCACCTTGCGATGCGTTGAGCGAGCCATTCGTGTCAAGGCGGACATCGGTTCGCCCTGGCTGCCGGTTGACAGCACGACAACCCGGTTTGCCGCATATTTGCCAATGTCGTCCGGATCGATCAGCATGCCATCCGGTACTTGCAAGTATCCGAGTTCCGAAGAAATGGTAACGACGTTGACCATGCTCCTGCCGATCACCGCTACTTTGCGGTTGGTGGCAGCGGCCGCATCGATCACCTGCTGGATACGATGGATATTGGAAGCAAATGTCGCTACGACGACGCGCTGTTTCGCTTTTCTGAAAATCTCTTTCAATTCGCGGCCAACGTCCGTCTCCGAACCTGTATGTCCGGGCCGTTCAGCGTTGGTTGAATCCGACATGAGCACCAAAACACCGCGTCGACCGATTTCGGCCATTCTGTGCAAGTCGGCAAACTGACCGTTAACCGGCGTATGATCAAACTTAAAATCTCCAGTGTGGACTACGGTACCTTCGGGTGTATGAACGCAAATTCCCACCGAATCGGGAATGCTGTGATTCGTCCTGAAAAAGGTGGCTTTCAACTTGCCAAGTTTGACTTCCGAATCCGCGGTGATCAAGATCCGCTTCGTATCGCGGAGCATATTTGCTTCCTTCAGCTTGCTTTCCACCAAGCCGAGGGTAAGCCTCGTTCCGTAGACCGGAACATCGAGATGCTTCAGAACGTAGGGTAATCCGCCGATATGGTCCTCGTGACCGTGTGTCAGCAAAATTCCTCTTACCTTATCTGCATTTTCCATCAGATAAGTGATGTCAGGAATAACGACATCAATTCCGAGCATTTCCTCTTCAGGGAATTTCAAACCGCAATCAATGACGACAATGTCTTGATCATATTGTACAACATACATGTTTTTACCAATCTCGCCCACGCCGCCCAGGGCGAAAATGGTTAATTTTCCTTTTTTCTGCTTTGACAAAGATTCTTACCTCCTGCAATATAAATTGACGACGATTTTTATATGAAACTCAAACCAGATGAGAAACCCGTACCAAGTCACTTGAACACATTATACATGATCAGCAATCCAAAACACAAGTTCATAAAAAGAATGATTTGGACATAAAAAAAAACGGTGTTTGCCTTAAGCGGCTCAAACACCGTTTCTCGTTTGCCAGGTCAACCGAGCAAATCCTTGATGAACCGCTCTTCGTCTTCGTTGGCTTTTACGAGCGGCAAGCGGACTCCGCCGACATCAATTCCCCGCAAGTTGAGCGCACATTTAATCATCACCGGGTTGGGGCTGATAAACAAACCTTTGAAGATCGGATTCAGTTTACCGTGCCATTCGCTTGCTTTTTGAACATCACCGTTAAAAAAGGCATCGATCATCTGCTTGATCTCTTTGCCGAAGAGGTGTCCGGCGACGCTGACGACGCCGTATCCTCCAACGCTCAGCATCGGCAACGTAATGTCGTCATCTCCGCTATAGACGAGAAAATCGTCACGGGTTTGGCTTACGATTTTTGTAATTTGCGCGAAATCGGAATTTGCCTCTTTCAGCGAGGTAATGTTTTTAATTTTGGACAGACGGATGACCGTATCGGCTTCCAGATTGATGCCTGTCCGTTTGGGAACGTTGTACAGCATGACCGGCAAGGCGGTGTTTTCAGCGATGGTAGCGAAATGCTGATACAGCCCTTCTTGAGACGGGCGGTTGTAATACGGAGTGACAAGCAGGATCCCGTCAACGCCGATCGCTTCTGCCTTTTTGGTCAATTCTATCGAGTGAGCCGTATTGTTGTCACCGGTACCGGCAATGATTTTACAACGTCCGTTTGCCCGTTTAACGGCAAGTTCAAACAGGTTTAATTTTTCCTCATCGGTCAGTGTCGGCGCTTCTCCGGTCGTTCCGCAGACGACGATGCTGTCATTTTGTTGTTCTTCAATCAGATAATCGATCAAATATTCCGCCTTGTTGTAGTCCACTTGCAAGCGATCATCAAATGGCGTGACCATGGCTGTAATCAATCTGCCAAAATTCACTGCTTAAGCTCCTCCTTCTTGAGTGTTACCGAATGCCGGCTCCCCGGTTGGGTTAAAGAGATTTTCAAAATGCAGGGAAAATTTGCGGTGCAGCGCTCGCACGGCGTTTACGGCTTGTTCTTCTTTGACCAGCACCCAAATCGTCGTATTCGAGTCGGCCGATTGAAGAATGCGGATGTCTTCTTCCGTCAAGGCTTCGACGATTTTCGCCATGATGCCGGGGACACCGTTCATCCCTCCTCCAATCACCGCCACTTTAGCGCAATGGGGAGTGAGGGTCGGTTCGTACCCGAACTGTCTGAGCAAAGCGGATGCCTTCTCCGCATCTTTTTCCAAAACCGTATAGACGACCCCGGACGGGCTGACGTTGATAAAATCGACACTGATGTGATGTTGAGCCATCGTCTTGAAAACTTCCAGGTGAAGGTCATAGCGGCCCGGCGGAGCTGTAATTTGAATTTGCGTAATTTGAGAAACGTGCGTAATTCCGGTAACATGACGGTCGACGATGCGACTGTTTGCTTGTTTGATCCGTTCCGGGCTCGTAACGAGCGTCCCGAATCCGTCGGAAAATGTGGAACGGACACGAATCGGCACTCCTGCCTGCATGGCGATCTCCACCGCGCGCGGGTGGATCACCTTGGCCCCGTGATGAGCCATGTTACAAATTTCCGCGTAGCTGATAACATCCAGTCTTTGCGCCTCATCGACGATGCGGGGATCCGCTGTCAGCACCCCGTCCACATCTGTAAAGATGTCGACCCGTTCGGCCTGCAATGCTGCAGCGAGCGCAGTAGCGGTTGTGTCGCTGCCGCCACGGCCGAGAGTCGTCACATTGCCGTTTACATCCGTTCCTTGAAATCCGGCTACGACGACGACAAATCCTTCGAGCAACCGGCTACGAATCGGTGCAGGATCGATGGAAACGATCTGAGCGTTCCCGTATTCGCTGTTCGTACGGATGCCTGCCTGGGCACCGGTTAAAGCGATGGCTTTTATGCCTTCTTCACACAACAATCCGCACATCGCCGCTGCCGACATGACTTCTCCGCATGAGATGAAAAGATCCAGCTCCCTCGAAGGCATCCTTCCACCATGATCAGCGATCCAATTCAGCATCGTATCGGTTGCATACGGATCACCAGCGCGTCCCATGGCGGATACGACGACGACAGGAGCATAGCCGGACTTCAAGGCTTTAAGCACATGTTTGACGGCGCATTTGCGCGCTGCTGGCGTTTGGAGTGAAGTTCCGCCGAATTTTTGCACCAGAATTTTCAAGCAGGTGTCCCTCCCAAACCGATCGTCTTCAACGCGATTGTTGGGTCGAAACATCCAGATCAGCTGGAATCCGCCAAGTTAAAGCAGGTCAGTGAGATGTTCAGCGATTTGCACGGTATTCCATGCGGCTCCCTTCAGCAGGTTATCGGTGACGACCCACATGTTCAGCCCGCGCGGGTTGGCCAGGTCCCGTCTCAAACGGCCGATAAATACTTCGGTTTTACCAGCGCAGTCTACAGCCATCGGATACACTTGAGAGCTCGGATCGTCTTTGACCACAATGCCGGGAGCGTTCTCCAATACGGTGCGAACCTCATCCATGTCAAAATCCTGCTCCAGCTCAACATAGACCGATTCCGAATGCCCCTGGATCACCGGAATGCGTACGCAGGTGACCGTGATTTGCAAGGAATCGTCCCCCATGATCTTGCGGGTTTCGTTGATCATTTTCATTTCTTCAAACGTAAACCCGTTGTCGACAAATTTGTCGATTTGCGGAATCGCGTTGAAGGCGATTTGATGCTTGACAGGCAAGCTGCTGACGGGAAGCACCTGCGGATCGGCCGGTTTTCCTTCCAAAACGGCTTTGGTTTGTTCCAGTGTTTCTCTGACAGCCGACAAGCCGGCTCCGGAAACGGCCTGGTACGTTGAAACGATGATCCGCTTCATGCCAAACCGATCATACAGCGGTTTGAGCGCCACCACCAACTGGATCGTGGAGCAGTTCGGGTTGGCGATCACCCCTTTGTGCTTCCGGATTTGATCGAGGTTTACTTCAGGGACGACCAGCGGCGTATCCGGGTCCATGCGAAAGGCACTCGTATTGTCTACACATACGGCACCGTGCTGGATCGCAGCGGGAACAAGCTCCTTGCTGACGCTACCGCCTGCGCTGAACAGGGCGATATCCACGTCTTTGAAGCTGTCAGCCGTCGCTTCTTCCACCGTAATCTCTTCTTCCTTAAAGCGAACCTTTTTTCCTGCCGAGCGGGCTGAAGACAACAGCTTCAAATTTTTTATCGGAAAGTCTCGTTCTGCGAGCAGTTTGACAATTTGTTCTCCAACTGCGCCGGTTGCTCCTACTACGGCGACGTTGAACAATTTCCGGTTCGTCAATTGCTTCTACTCCCCTTTAACAAAAACATTCGTATGCTTCATTATATACATGAATATCTGAATCTTTCAATGACCATCGGCTGAAGCTGTTTTCCTTGAAGCGCCTGTTCGCACGTTTCCATAATCAGATCCATGCGTGCGACAAGCGAATTTGGCTTTGTTTCGGGTGCGTCCTGACCATAAGGAACAAAATAAATATTTTTGCTGTTGTACAGTTTTGCAATGTTTTGCGCATTCATGCTGAGCCCGTCATTGGTTGAAATGGCAAGCACAAGCGGACGTTGATTGCGCAGCTGTGCCTTGGCCGCCATGATTACCGGACTGTCCGTCATCGCGTTAGCCAGCTTGGCAATCGTGTTGCCGGTGCAAGGAGCTATGACAAGAATATCCAGTTTCCTGGACGGACCGATCGGCTCTGCATCCACAATGCTCGAAATGATCTCATTGTTTGTGATCTCTCTCAATTTTCGTTGCCAGTCTTCGGACGTACCAAAACGCGTATCCGTCGTTTTCACCGAGTAGGAGATAATCGGTGTCACGATCGCGCCGGCATCGACAAATTTTTGAATTTCCGGCATCACTTCGTCAAAAGTGCAATGCGATCCCGTCAGGGCAAATCCGACCTGGATCCCTTTCCAGTTCATTCCTGATCCCTCCGTTTCTTCGCGGTCTCTGACAAGAGTTGAGCCAAACATTTGGCCAATATTTGTCCGGCGGTCTTCGGGGCAACGATACCAGGAAGCCCGGGAGCCAGCAGTGCCTTGATTCCTCTTTTTTCCGCAAAGCGAAAGTCGGTTCCTCCCGGGCTAGATGCCAGATCGATAATAACGGCATGATGCGGCATGTTGGCGATGACGCGTGCGGTCACTACAGGAGCCGGGACCGTATTGAAAAGCAGGTCGCAATCCGAAACGTGTTCAGCCAGATCTTTCATATAGAAAGGACCCAGCCCCATTTCTTCCGCTCGGGCAAAATGTTCGCTTCTGCGGACACCGACTTTTACAAACGCTCCCATTCCTTTCAGCGTCCGTGCCAACGTCATACCGGTCCGACCGAGTCCAAGGACAATCGCGCGGGAGGAGTGAATCGTAATATCGGTATTTTCAATCGCCATCATGATTGCGCCTTCTGCGGTGGGGATCGAATTGTAAATGGCGACATCATCCCGTTCAAACAGTTCGACAAGCTTTACGTGATGTTTTTGGCACCATTGTTTTAGAAAAGGCTTGGCTAAGCCGGTATATACGACGGCGTGTTCCGGAAGGTTGGACAAAATTTCGTCGGTGAGAACCATTTCCCGACTTGAAAACAATGATTCGATCTTTCCGGTTTCATCCGTGACGACCGTAGGCAAAATCAGGGCATCGGCATGGGCGAAAAGCGGGGGATGTGGCTCTGCCATAGTGACGCCGGGAAAGGGCTGGCGCAAATTATCAAAACCGATCAGCGTCACGTTTGCGTCCAGCTCACAAAATTTGCGGATCATCTCCAGTTGTCGGGCATCTCCCCCCCAAAAGAAAACGTTCAGACCGGTTAGCATCGTTCGCACTCCTTTCGCTCCACCTTCCATAACCCATCATATGCCCGCATACAATAAGCGGTGACAGGGTGTACAACAAATAAAAAAGGAACGGAATGTTTACCGTACAAAACGTGTAAACATTCCGCTCCCCTTATTCCGCCCGTCTCTAAACACCCGTATGTCCGAATCCGCCCTGGCCACGGACCGTTTCCGGCAGTGTGTCGCTTTCCTCGAGTTTAACAGCAGGCACTTCCTGGAAAACCATTTGCGCGATACGGTCATTTCTTTGAATGACAAAGGGCTCCTCCCCAAGATTGATCAAAATGACCTTGATCTCCCCGCGGTAATCGGCATCGATCGTTCCTGGTGAATTGAGCACCGTAATCCCATGCTTGAGAGCGAGCCCGCTGCGCGGTCGGATCTGCGCTTCCAAATTTTCGGGCATCGCGATCGCCAGACCGGTCGGGATCAGTTTTCGTTCACCGGGTTGGATCGTAACCGGCTCGGTTACAGCGGCGTGCAGATCGTAACCGCTTGCCTGCGGCGAACATTTCCGTGGCAGATGAATATCTTCGTTCCCTTCAAGTTTTTTGATGAGGACTGGATATGGCAAGTTGATCCCTCCTGTACGATTGTATGGCGCTGTCCGTTTCTCCGACAGCTGCTAACGCAAACGGATGCTGAAACATTTCGCGCGCCAGGTTATTCACATCTTCAGCCTGCACGTTCTCTATTTTCTTTAACGTTTCTTCTACCGAATCATGCCGGCCGCGCATCAACTCGTTTTTGCCCAGGCGATTCATGCGGCTGCTTGTACTTTCCAGACTCATCAGAAATCCGCCGCGCAACTGCTCTTTTCCGAGCATGAGCTCTTCCTCCTGGATCCCTGTGGCCAGCCATTCCCCGATCGTTTCGTTCAAAACCGAAAGCAATTCCGAAGTATATTTGGGTGCTGCTCCGACATAGATCGTAAACTGCCCGGAATCTTCATGTGCAGCATGGTAGGAAAAGATCGAATAAGCCAGTCCACGTTTTTCGCGTATTTCCTGAAACAAGCGTGAACTCATTCCGCCGCCGATTACGTTGTTGAGCACCGCCATCGTATACAAGCGTTCATCCTGTAACGAAACGCCGGGCAGCGCCAAACAAATATGATTTTGTTCGGTATCTTTCTTGCGGAAAACGTATCCGGAGCGAAATTGGGGAAATGTAAGCTCAGTCTGCTTTCCCCTGTTTCCCTCTTTTCCGAAATAGTGATCAACCCGCTCCAGAATCCGATCATCGACATTGCCGGCGATGCTGATGACCGTGTTGTCGCCATGATAAAATTGGTTCATGTATTGGCGCAGATCAGCCGATGTTAACGCTTTTAAATTCTGCTCTGTTCCGAGGATCGGATATGCGAGTGAATGATCGCCGTAAGCAGCAATCGAGATCAAATCGTGCACAAGATCATCCGGCGTATCTTCATACATCGCGATTTCTTCATAGATCACATTTTTTTCCTTGCTCAATTCATGTTCATCGAGCCGGGAACGATAGTACATGTCGGACAGCACAGCGAGGGCGGTGTCGGCATGTTCGGCCAGTACTTTGGCGTAATAGCAAGTATATTCCTTGGTTGTAAATGCATTGACGTTGCCGCCGATGCGGTCGAACAAGCTGGCAATCGTCCTAGCATCATACGTTTCTGTCCCTTTGAACAGCATATGTTCAATCAGGTGGGAAATGCCGTTGTTCTGTTCGGATTCAAAACGGGAACCGCTCTTGACCCAGATGCCGATCGACAACGAGCGGTAGTGCGGCATCGGTTCTGCGACCACTTTTATTCCGTTATCGAGGACGATTTTTTTCACCCGCATCACCTATCGTCTCCATGTCATGCTTATACAAGTCTACAGGCTATGTTTATACACGTCTATTCATTATACACCACATACATCGCAATTGGTTTGATTCTACCAAAAAAGCGGATCGCGCTCAATATCACCGATTCGTTTGGAGGACAACAGCTCACTGACTGTTCCGATTTTGTATCCTCTTTCCTTAATTTCACGAATCAGTGTCGGTAATGCTTGTGCTGTCGGCTCTGTCGGGTGCATCAAAATGATCGCCCCCGCTTCCAGCCGTGGCACGATACGCTGGATGATCGTGCTCGGTGCTGGTTTTTTCCAGTCTACGGTGTCGAGCGTCCACAATACCGTTCTGAGCTGAAGTTCATGGGCAATCTTTACGGTTTCTTCATTGTAATCGCCCGACGGCGGTGCAAACAGCTTGTTATCGACACCGAGTTCGCTTTCCAGAAGCCGTTCGGTTTTCACAATTTCTTCGACAGCATCGGAACGGGAAAGCTCGCTCATATTTTTATGCGAATAGCCGTGATTGGATATTTCATGCCC
>k87-672673_pt1 | contig 11888 bp, 11 predicted proteins | sample MGYA00084031_6733416 | MGnify analysis MGYA00084031
GACTTCACGTTGCCGTACGCCACCAGCTCCCCATTTTCCATCACACCCATGTCGTCGCACAAGTCAGCCAGTTCAGGCAAAATGTGTGAACTGATCATGATCGTCTTCCCCATGTCGCGCAGTTCTTTCAAAATCTCACGAAATTCAATTCGTGCCCGCGGATCGAGACCGGAGGCCGGTTCATCCAAAATGAGCAACTCCGGATCGTGAACTAAACAGCGTGCCAACCCGAGACGCTGTTTCATGCCCCGGGAGAGGGAATCGACGTAGGCATCCCCTTTGTCACTTAAGTTCACAAGCTCCAAAAGCTGCGGAATGAGTGCATGGCGCTCCGCCTTGGAGATGCCGTAACTCGCCGCGAAAAAGTCAAGGTACTCCACGGCTTTAAACTGGTCGTACACCCCGAAGAAGTCGGGCATGTAGCCGATCAACTTCCTCACCTTGCGCGGATGGCGCAAAACGTCGTATCCGCCGACGAAAGCACGCCCCGCTGACGGTTCCAACAGCGTCGACAAGATGAGCATCGTCGTCGATTTCCCGGCGCCGTTCGGCCCGATAAACCCGAACACCGACCCTTTCGCAACTTCCAGGTCCAGATTTTTCAAAGCGTGCACGTTGCCGTACACCTTACTTAAACCTTCTGTTTGAATCATCGCACGACCTTCCCTTCCGCCTCTAACACGGGGAACGGGTAAAACTGATCGCTTCCCGCTTGATCCCGGCTGACCTTGACTAACACCTCACCTGTTCCAGACACATACTCGTCCAAGGATTGGTCAGAATGTCCATTCGTCTCTTCCCATTCTCCCGCCTTCCAGTTAAACCACTCCACCTTACTTACCGCGCCTTGCAGTTCGACGTTCAGCTTGTCTAACGTTACGTTTTCTTCAACATTTAAATCAAAGCGGAATGTGACAGAACCCGTTCCTTGCAGAATGTTAAACCCTTCCGGCATGATGTCGACAGCACCGGACGTCGCGACAACGGCCGGTATGATCGACCCTTTGGGGTACACCACTTTCCCGTCTTTATCCGGTCGTATTTCCAGCGGCGCGATGACGAGTGAAAGGGAGTACTGGTCCGAAGTTCTACCCGCAACCGTACTTTCATAAACGGGCTGTTCCGTCCATCCCATTAACTGTACTTGTGACGGGAACGGCTGTAAATGATAGCCTTCGTGTTCCAAATATTGCAACAGCATTACCTCACGCCGGAATTCGTCTGCCTTCCCCCCTGCTGTCGGGAGCAACTGCCTGCTTAAAAGTCCCGGATGTCGCACTGGGACCGGGTCTAACTTCACATCGATCTGTTTCGTCTCCCCCTTTTTTAACCCGCCAATGGCGCTCATTTGACCGCCGGCCAACACGTGGGCGTCTCTTAAATCCCACTTCGTTTCATTCGTCACCGTTCCGACGACCCGTTCTCCTTCCATCGTCAAGTTTGCGGCAATCTGACCTCCGTTCACATACCCTTCCACGTAGGCTTTGCGCAGCGACCAAAACTCCACCTTTTCAAACGTAACTTCCGTGCCTTCGGGTGTGATGTGGACACGCGAATCGTTCCAGTCGCCTGCAGTGGTCGTCGTAACGTCAGAACGTCCTGGCCACGCAAAGACCGTATTCGGCAACCGCAATGTGTACGTTCCCCCTTCAGGGACAAAGACGGCGGAGGCCCCTCTCAATTCAGCAAAGTCGTCCGGATACAGTTTCACAACTTGGACATCGTGTACCATGACCGCTTCGCTGCGTTTTTCAGCTCCGTACGTATATACGCCAAAAGCGACGAGAACTGCACAGAGGGGGATCACGCCCCACGCCCAGCCGCGTTTGTCAAAACGGCGCAGAAGCAGATAAAGCACTGGGCCTACGAGCAGCACATAAATGAGAAAAGCGATGGCCATACCACCGGGACTCGGTAATTGCAAGGAAGGGTTGTAGTCGACAGACTGCCTTAAACTCCACGGAAAGCGGTCAAATTGAGTGACGTACTGGCGGCTTCCGCTCAGAAAGCTCTCCCACCACACAGCGTTGCCGTTCCAATCGGCAATTGGCGGCGCGGTCAAGTTGTAAGCGGTGTAGATCACATCTCCTTCCCGCCACGCCTTGGAGGCGACAATGGGAAGGCCGTCTTGCGCCACCAATGCCTTCGCGTCTGGCCGCAGCGTCCCTTCACTTACCGTGAGTGGCGACGTGAACTTCAGTTCCGCCCCGTATTCCTTCTGTCGCTGAAAGACATCAACGGCGTCGATCGTCGTCGTGCCGGACACGTCAACGGGAGAAAGTTCTTGAAAGGCCTGGGCGCTCTTTTCGTATCCCGGACCGCCACCGAGGATAAGTGTTCCGCCCCTTGCCACCCAGTTTTTAACGGCTTCCACCTGGTTGACATTGAGCGTCTCAGCCGGGAAATTGTTTAAGACGAGCACGTCCAGACTGGAGAGGCCAATCCCCACTTCGGGAATAACGTCCGGCTGCAGCTCGTAAATGTGCGGCGCGCGGTTTCCGCCACCCATCTTTAAGCCGTGCAAAAATTTACCTGCTTCCGGAGACGTGGACAACACACCGACCGTCATCTCATATGGTCCCAATTGGTTGACTCGAACGTTAGCTTCCGTTACTTTACTCCCGTCTGCTGTGAAGACGAGTTTCTGTCCCGCCTGCACGCGTTCACTCGGAGCGAGTAACGTCAACGTTTTCGTCGTCCCTTGCGGAAGGTCAACATGAGCCTCCACTGTCCCCGTCCAATCGCCGTCATTCGCGTTACGGTTCACATCGAGATACACGTTTCCCTGGATCGCTGATCCGTTATTCGTAAGGGTAATACGAATCGGAGCCCAACTGCCGTATTTCACTTCACCGTTAAAACCTGTCTCGACAGACATTTCCACGCGATCCTGGCCGTAAGTCACTGGAAGATTCCCCGTACACACCAAGATGAACAGGAAGCCCACCGCGAGTATGTAGCGAATATAAGTGCTCAGCGCGCTTTTCCCCAAATTGAACTCTCCTACCTCACTCTGTACCTGTAACGGTACGTTGTCTCCTAACACACGCCTTCCTCCCCATGTGACGAATGGGGAAGGCAAAAGGTTGCATGATTGTGTCTCTCTTGTGACAAACATTCCTCTACCGGGCATTTTGGTTTATACTAAGAGATGATCACTCTATTTTGCAAGGAGCGAATGCGTGATGAAACTGGCGATTATTCTCATCGTTTTCATCGCTTTCCTCGGCGCTATTTTCACCGCCGGTTACAACGAAGACCGCACGTTTAACTTCTAACAAGACAGGTCTAGGGGTCTAGTCCGACTGCGACTAGACCTTTCGATGTCAAAGGTTTGAGTCAACGCATCCCCGGATAACCGATTTGACGCAACGCTTCGTAGACGACGATAGCGACGGAGTTCGACAGATTAAGCGACCGTACGTCCGACGTCATCGGGACGCGCAGGCACGAATCGCGGTTTTCCTGCAGCAATTCCGGCGGCAACCCGGCCGATTCCTTGCCGAATACGAACACATCGCCCGCCTGAAACGAAACATCGGTGTGGGCCTTGTCCGCTTTCGTCGTGAAATAAAAAAAACGGCTGTTTGGAAACGCCTGGTCCACTTCAGACAATGCGTCATAATACGTGATATCGACGTCATGCCAGTAATCACACCCCGCCCGCTTCAAATGGCGATCGTCAGTCGAAAAACCGAGTGGCCGTACCAGGTGCAGTTTCGCCCCGGTGGCGGCACACGTTCGGGCGATGTTTCCCGTATTGTACGGAATTTCCGGTTCCACGAGTACAATGTGAAAGGGCATGCGTGTGTCACCTCAAACTTGATGATTACTCCGCTACATCGTGAAAAGCTCTCAACATGTTTATGTTTGAGTTTGTCCAAAAAATGGCGGCCGTTTCGCACCGCCAATCAGTCGTCAATGTGGAAAAATTTGTAGCGCGATTGGGGAGTCCAAGCATGGGAGTCCCGGTAGCTCCACAGGCGGTGCCGGCTGTTGACGGTATGGGCGTTGACGAGTGGCATTCCATCTGCCCCGTGTCCGGTCACGATCGTCGTATGTTCCCACTTGCCACCGCCTGACCAGTCGTAGCAAACGACATCGCCAATGGCCAACTCTTGCGGACGTTGCACTTCCCAGACCGGTATGGGAGTGCGGCCCCCGGCTAAATACCAGTGCAAGCTGTGAGCCACGGCCCAGCTGTAACTCCAATTGTCATCCTCCCCGCCGTTTCCCCGGTACCACCATCCCTCGTCCCGTCTCTCGCCGCCCTGCATCGGAAACCCCCCAGCCAACAAACACTGCGAGACAAAGTTCGTGCAGTCCACCTCAAATTTCTTAAACTTCGGGTGGTAGTCGTTCCACCATCTTTCCGCATACTGTCGCACCCGTTCACGGTCATACGTGTGACGTGAAAGATTCATGCCAAACCCTCTTTCCCCCATTTTTATCGTCACATTGTATGAAGGGACTGCGGCGAAGATGATCTGTTTATTTTAGATAGCCTTCTAGCCTCAGTAAATACTCTTTTTTATCTAGTCCGCCGCCGTAACCGACTAATGCTCCGTTTGAGCCGATGACCCGGTGGCACGGTACGATGATGGAAATCGGATTTTTATTGTTGGCTCTCCCGACCGCTCGCACTGCTTTCGGCATGCCGATGGCTTTTGCAATGTCCTTGTACGTCCGCACTTCTCCGTACGGAATGTTTAAAAGCTCCTGCCAAACTTTTCGTTGAAAAGGCGTCCCGCCCAGAAAAGTGACGGACGTATCAAACTGACGGCGCTCACCGGAGAAGTATTCGTGCAACTCGTCTATAACTGATTGCACGTCTTCTCCACCTTCTGTCAGACGGACCGACGCTCCGAGGCATGATTTGCTCCACAACTCCAGCTCCCATTCAGCAGGCTTGCAACCGGCATAGGACAGCCAACACACCTCGCCGTCCAGCACAGCGACCGTTACTTGGCCTAGCGGAGTCTCCGTAGACCCGTACCGTAAATGAGTCCCTTTGTCAGGTTGTGCATCCAAAGCAAACCCTCCCATAAACTCCCCTTTGCCACAGAACTATCGGACACCTTTTACGATCTACCCGTACAGTTTTTATTCGATCCTTCCAAATACTGTTGCAGTTGTCTTTTCACTGTCGGGTCAGTCTCTTTAGATTCAGCTGTTATTAACACACGCTCCGCTTCTTCACCGCCTATTTTATGCAAAGCCCACGCCGCTGTTTCTCTTATGACGGGACGCGGGTCCTCGTAAAGAAGTTTGGCCAGCTCAGGGACAGCCGTTGTGTCTTTAAAGTGTGCCAGGGCAATGATCGCATTGCGCTGGATCGGTTTTTTGCCGCGCCAGGACGCAGATGACGCACCGTATTTCTCCCTGAATTCACTTTTTGTCATGCGTAACAGCGGTTTTAGTAACGGTTTGCTCGTTTCCGGGTCAGGCCTGAATTCTTCTTGATGTGTGGCATTCACACGTTGGTTGTACGGGCAAACCGTTTGACACGTGTCACACCCGTACAGTCGTGCTCCGATTTTTTCACGATCTTTTTCTTCGAGTGATCCCCGCGTCAGCGTCAAATACGCAAGGCAGCGCCGTGCGTTCAGTTGACGCGGCTGAACGAGGGCTGCCGTCGGACACGCATCGAGACAGCGCGTGCACTCTCCGCACCCGTCTGACATCGGCTCATCCCGCGGAAGAAAGACGTCCGTCACCATTTCTCCGAGGTAGACCCACGATCCGAATTCTGGTGTAATGAGGGCCGTATTTTTACCGATCCACCCAAGGCCGGCGCGTTCTGCCACAGCGCGGTCGGACAGTACACCTGTATCCACCATAATTTCTGCTTTAGCATGGGGGATGCGTTCCAACAGAAAGTCTTTTAACGCTTGGAGACGTTCCTTGAGGACGTGGTGATAGTCTTGCCCCCATGAAACTCTCGCCATCACCCCGCGGTAAGCGCCCGGGGCTTGTGCCGGGTTATACGGCATCTTACTCGGATAAGCGACGGCAATGGCGATAATGCTTTGCGCACCGGGAACGGTTAACGACGGGTCGACGCGCTTCTCGATGTCTTTTTCCTCAAACCCGGAGTCATATCCCTTTTTTCGATGTTCAGTGAGGCGCACGCGCAGTTCGTCGAACGGCTCGGCGGAACACACTCCGATTTTGTCTATGCCGATTTCACGGGCGTACGCGAACAGTTCTGCTTTTAGAGCCGATGCGTTCACTGCGTCCACCTCCCCCTTGAACAACATATGTTTAAGTCGTGACGTTCTGACGTGTTAGGTGCTTGGAATAGCTTTGCGGGCCAGTTCGTCGCAACGGTTGTTCAGGTCGTTGTCACTGTGTCCTTTTACCTTGTAGAAATTGACGTCGTGTCGCTTTACTTCTCGCAGCAGCTCTTGCCACAAATCTCTGTTTTCTACCGGTTGTTTCTTTCCGTTCAGCCAGCCGTTCCGCTGCCAGTTGCGATACCATTCCTCGTTCATGCCGTTCACCAGGTAGGCGCTGTCACTGTAAAGGTGTACGACACAGGGTTCCTTTAATTTCTTTAACGCCTCGATGGCAGCCGTCAATTCCATGCGGTTGTTCGTCGTTTCTTTGCTTCCGCCAGACAGCTCTTTTTCATGTTTTCCGTAAAGGAGGATGGCCCCCCAACCGCCGGGGCCCGGGTTTCCGGAACAGGCTCCATCTGTGTAAATCGTCACTTCTTTCATGATAACCTCCCGAGAGCCGCAAGGTCTACCCTAAAAAACCAAGAGATTTTCGAGGAACTGCCCTTGACTGAATGCTCAAGTAACGCGCAGCGTCCGGAGCCGGTTTACCGCTCCAGCCAACTCAAACTTGCGGGGCATAGCCAAATCTCCCGGATGCATCCCGTAAAACGGAGACACCGAATCGAGACCTTCACGCTCAATTTGTTCGTACAGCCGGTCGATACAGTCGACTAACGGCGTACTCCCGTCTGCAAGCTTTGCCAACACGCGCATCATCTCAGCAATGGCACGCGTTTGGCTCACATCGACGAGCTGCTCTAACGCTGAAAGGTCGATATCGGTTCGGCCGTAGACGATCCGGTGGAGACCTTTGGCGTCCACTTTTTCCTTGTTGCCGCGACGCGCCTGAAAACTGGAGGGCAGGACGTTTCGCGGTGTCACACTGCCGAACGATCCCCCGCTTTCTGCCTGGCGGGTGTTGTCCACTTGTTTTACAATTTGACGCGCTTTGTCCGTGACGTCGTAGGGCAAATATTCATTCATCATAATCACTGTATCACATACGTCGAAATAGTCTCCCGATCCACCGAGCACGAGGACGGTGGAGACAGACTTTTCTTCTGACAGCTGTCGCACGCGGTCGATAAACGGTGTGATCGGTTCCCTCTCTTTCGCCACGAGACGTTGCATCCTTCCGTCGCGAATCATGAAATTCGTCGCACTCGTATCTTCATCGATCAGTAAACAGCGACATCCGACTTCCAACGCCTCCACAATGTTCGCGGCTTGTGACGTACTCCCGCTGGCATCTTCCGTTGAGAAGCGCTCCGTATTCTGACCAAAGGGCAAGTTGTTAATAAACGGCGAGATGTTCACTTTTTCCACCCGTCGACCGTCTTCCGCTCTGATTTTAACAGCGGAGGGCTCGGTAAAGACATACTCCCGCCCATCGCCTTTAATGTGATCGTAGACGGAACGCTCAATCGCTTTCAGCAACGTGCTTTTCCCGTGGTAGCCTCCGCCAACGATTAAGTGGACGCCTCGAGGCAACGCCATCCCCTTTACCGGATCTCCGTGGGGAACAGGGACGGACTGCTCCAGTGTCGGAGGAGATTGAAAGCGAACGACCCGGTCACCGGTGAGCGGCCGATCACTGATCCCGCTCTCGCGGGGAAGCACCGAACCGTTGGCAACGAAGACGATCCACCCCTTCTGTGCCATGTACTGGCGAATAGCGAATTGATTGTCAGACAACTTTAAGTGTTCTTCCAGCTGATCTATATCTAGAGCTGTTTTTGGCAAAGATTTGGCGACGATCGACGGAATGACCTCCAGAAGCAATCGGGCGGCCTTTTGTCCCAAGATGCGCCGTCCGCTGGCCGGAAGGCCAATGGATATTCTCGCCTCCACGTATTCCGGTGTCACCACAACCGTCGTACGATCCAAAATCGTCTGTCCTGGAGCGTCGACGGCGATGAGACCGCTTTTCCCCGTGCCGCCGATGTTCGGTTTCTCCCGGCGGATCACCTCAGCTAACCTTCTAGCGACAAAATCTTTTAAGGCCACTTTACGGTGAGGGGTGTGATACCAGTCTGGATCGTATTTCGCCTGTCGCTGCTCCATGCGAACGCGAATTTTGGTAGGACTGGCGAACGGATCTCCCTGTACATAGTCGATAAACAGCAAAAACTTCGGAAAGCGGTATTCGCCCTGTATGTCTTTGTACGCTTTGTACCCTTTTCCGTCAATGCGTTGCAGTATCTCCCGCAGGCGATTCATGCACACGCTCCTTTCAGAAAACACGCACCTGACGACTGTGCCATTCATACGTTTCAAAGTAGATTGTCGGTTTCCTTACAATATCAAGTTTCCCCCGCGAGTGCAACCGATGGGGCTGTTCCCGTATGCTCTAATTCGACGTTCGTACGAGGGAACCCTTTTATACTTTTTGACACTTTCTTGAGTCTTCTAATCGAATGGCTACAATAGAGTGTAGGTTCACACCAGCACACGATGATTTACAAAACGTTAAAGCGTTCTTCACAAAATACCGTTACAATAGCAGTAAGGAGTGGATAACGTGAACTTAAAATACCGATTGTTTGTGTCAGACATTGATGGGACGTTGATTGGTGAGGACCGGAAAATTTCCGAAAAAAATAAAAACATGATCCGCTTATACCGGCAGTTGGGGGGCCAGGTCACCCTCGCCACCGGCCGGAGTTATTTGGAAACGAAAAAGTTTATTGAGGAACTCGGTTTGGAGTTGCCCGTCATTTTGTGCAACGGTGCCATCCTTTACGATCCACTGCAGGATCACTTGCACACTGTCACGTGCTTGGAGCGGAACAAAACGTTAAATTTTGTCGCTCGAATCGAACGCATGTTGCCCGATGTGGACATTCTCATCTTCACACCGAAGGCCATTTACACGAAGGGAATGAACGAATTTACCGCAGAAGGGTTAGACGAAGAAGGGTTTACCATCGTCGAGGTCAACCGACTTGTGGAGATCCCACAAGAAAATCCCATTATTAAGTTCGTCATTGTGAAACCGAACGTCGAGAAGACAGTCGTCCCCCATCTTCAAGAACAACCGGAATTCGACGAGCTGACCGTCATCCAGTCCGCCGATTTTTATTTGGAGGTGTTGCCCCTCCACACATCAAAAGGGAAAGCTGTCGTCCAACTGGCAGAGGAATGGAATATCCCCTTGCAAGATGTAGCGGTCATCGGCGATCATTTGAACGACTTGTCCATGTTTGAAGTAGCTGGATTGTCCGCAGCCGTCGGGAACGCACATCCGTCAGCAAAAAAAAGGGCGGACGTCGTGATGCCATCCAACGAGGAACATGCCGTCGCCCACTTTTTAAAACACTATGTGATTCCCTCTCCTTCCCAATACAAAAGCCGCACCGCTATTCGCTAATGTTTCACTTTACGCCGTGAATGTTGGCATGCGATCCACGACAGTGAGGGCTGTTTCCCTTCCGCCCTGTTTTGCCGACGTCTGCCCTCTGGCCTGGCGTCGCTGATATCCGCTAGCGTTCCTGTTTGGCGTTCCTGCTCCCATCCGACGAGACCACCGAGCCTGCTGCGAGGACGACCCCTTTGCCGACGGCCGTGCCATCTACAGTAGAACGGACCGTAAAAACGGACCCAGTTCTTAAATGGGCCAATCTGCCCCCACTCGTTCTATTGTTGAACGAGTTTTTCGCAAAGCCTTTTAAAGCGTTCTAATTGATTCGTCGTACTCAGAACCGATGGATAGCGACTCACTTTTTTAAACTGCCATTCTGTATCGACAGGCCAAACGACAACCTGGATCCCTGCGTCACGGCAAGCCTTCACATATTCATCTGTTAGAAATTCTACCCTGAAGGACAAATACGTTGCATCGATTTCCTTCATAAAGGGGATAACGGATGGTGTAATGCCGTACTGTATCAGGCCTAATTCAATGTCTTTTGAGAGACTGCGCATTTTTTGTACAGCAAAATGGTCGAACGAATTCACATAAACCTGCTTCAGCATACCAGTTTCTTCTATCACTTGGAGGACTGTTTCTTCCAAGCCAGGGTACCAATTCCCTTTCTGTTTTAACTCAATGCACACTCGCATTTTATCTTTGGCAAATCTTAAAGCCTCTTCTAGCGTAGGAATCGTTTCTCTGTCCCCGACCCGGAACTGCTTTAGTTCTTCATACGTATAATCTTTCACAAACCCCTTCCCGTTGGTCGTACGGTCGATCCTCAAGTCGTGCATCAGGACCGGAACCCCGTCCTTGCTTAGGTGGACATCCAACTCCAGATGGGTAAAGCCAAGGTCATAAGCTGCCCGAAACGAAGACAACGTGTTCTCCGGATATTTGGCAGAATACCCTCGATGGGCGAGAGCTTTAACTTTCACTGTATCCCTTCCTTTGTAGCGAAAGATGTGAGAGTGTCAAGGGAAGGCCCAGTATCGTCACTGCGCAAGACTGTCCTTCACCGAGAACACCCTCTTTACATATTATAAAGACTCCTGCCAAATTCGGTTTCGTCAAGTTGTGTATCTCGCGTGTTCCACGCCAATGCTCATGTGTGTTTGTTTTAATTTAAAATATCCGTGATTTAACCTTTTGATCGCTCAAAATTGCCCTTGATTGCCTATTTATCATTATTTAAAATGAAATACACATGCCGCGTAACGTTAAGAACATGGGCCATCGTACTGGTCCCAATCAACGTACAAGTGAGGTTGACCCACATGCTCCCACTGGAAAGGCAAAGGAAAATACTGCAATTTGTGAAACAACACGACGTCGCCACCGTCTCAGAATTGGCTAAGCACTTTCACGTTCACGAAGCGACGATTCGGCGCGATCTCTCGACTTTGGAAAAGGAAGGGAGACTGAAGCGCACTCACGGCGGTGTCATGATTGAGGAAGAAGTTCACTCAGAACCGCCCTTTCAAGAACGAGAGTCCGTACAATTTGAAGAAAAAAAACGAATCGGAAAGCGGGCAGCAGAGCTCGTGGAAGATGGAGACAACATTATTCTTGACTCTGGAACGACCACTTTGCGCGTTGCTGAGTCGATCGCCCACAAGAAAAACTTAACCGTCATCACGAACGACATTAATATTGCTGCCAATTTGCGTTTCGCCAAGTCTATCAAAGTGATCGTCACAGGGGGGATTTTGTTTCCCGAAAGCTACATGCTTAACGGCATGATTACCGATGAAGTTCTCGAATCCCTCCACGTTCACAAAGCGTTTATTGGAACACCGGCTCTTCACCACCAACATGGCCTGACTCACTTCGATGAGTATTTAGTCCCAGCGAAACGCGGCATGATCCGTGCAGCCAAACAAGTGATTGTAGTCGCAGACCACACGAAGATTGGGCGTGTATCCCTGCACACAGTGGTCAATACAAAACACGTGCACGATTTGGTTACCGGAGAGGAAGTCGATGAACATGACATACAAAAGTGGCGAGATGAAGGAGTGCGCGTCCATCTCGCATAAACGGCAACCTTGAAGGCAAACAAAGTGTCAGTCGGCTTATTGATCCCTCCTTTACGTCGTGAACTTGCGCAACTGCACTTCTTTGACGCCGTGAATGTTGTGCAGTCGATTCACAAGTTCGAGGGAATCTTTCTTGGCTGGCATCCGAATGCGGAA
>k87-28334_pt1 | contig 11871 bp, 9 predicted proteins | sample MGYA00084031_6733416 | MGnify analysis MGYA00084031
CCGCCAAGGCACACGTCTCCTGCGTAAAACACGACAGCTTGGCCAGGTGTGACCGCTTTTTGCGGTTCGTCGTACTCTACGACACACGTGTCGTCACCCTTCACGTGCACCGTGACCCCTCGATCCTTCTGTCTGTAACGGAACTTCGCCGTACACCTAAACGTGCTGTCCGGTGGACGGCCGCTGATCCAATTCACTCCGCTGGCAGTGAGGCTGTTCGAGAAAAGGGCGGGATGGTCTTCCCCTTGCGCGACGAGCAGCACATTGTTCTCCAAATCTTTCCCGACGACGAACCACGGTTCACCCGTTCCGGATCCGCCGATCCCCAATCCGCGGCGTTGGCCGAGGGTGTAGTACATTAACCCGTCGTGTGTCCCTTTCACTTCACCGTCGAGTGTACGCATTTCCCCCGGTTGAGCTGGCAAGTACTCGCTCAAAAATTCCTTGAAATTGCGTTCGCCGATGAAACAGATACCGGTGCTGTCCTTCTTCTTCGCCGTGGCCAGACCGGCCTCTTCGGCAATGTTGCGCACCTCTTTTTTCGTCAACTCTCCAAGGGGAAACAGCGTTCGCGACAGTTGATGCTGATTCAGGGCACATAGAAAGTACGACTGGTCTTTGTTCTCGTCCACACCGCGCAACAGTTGGTACGTGCCGTCTTTTTCGACAACCCGAGCGTAATGTCCCGTCGCCATGTAATCGGCTCCGAGGGACAGAGCGCGTTCGAGGAACATTTTAAATTTGATCTCTTTGTTGCACACGATGTCCGGGTTGGGAGTACGCCCTTTTCTGTACTCATCGAGGAAATACGTAAACACTTTATCCCAGTACTCTTTTTCGAAATTGACCGTGTAATACGGAATGCCGATCTGGTGACAGACTCTCCGCACGTCGGCGTAATCTTCGTCTGCCGTACATACACCGTACTCATCAGTGTCATCCCAGTTTTTCATGAACACGCCGATCACGTCGTATCCTTGTCGTTTGAGGAGCAGAGCGGCGACTGACGAATCGACTCCTCCCGACATTCCGACGACCACACGCGTACCTCCACGCCTGTTTTGCACATCAACCATCTCCCACTACAGCAAAAGCAGTGACTGGGCTAAACCCCGTCAGGACATTGCACCCTTTAACGGGAGACTTACGCCTTTCGCTTATGTTACCGAATTTACGACACGTTGACAAATGGGCAAAATTACCTATGAACGACACAAAAGGCTGCGCAGTCTGAGCGCAGCCTCCCTTCCTTCAATCGACGATATTGGCTTTGTAAATGGCCGCCATGTGTTCCAAGAAAATGTCGTGTTTCTCCTGGTCGAAGTCGGCTACACACGAGCGTCGCACCGTGACAGGATAGCCGCGAAATGTAGCTCCTCCCACAGTCGCATTCACACAGATTGACGTGCAGACCCCGGCCACTTCCACTTCGTCCGGATCGCGCCGTTTCAGTTCTTCCTCCAATTCCGTGCGGAAAAAAGCATCGTACTTCGTTTTGTTCACTTTTTTTATCCGCCCTGTCCCTTCGAGCTGCTGAAAAGTGGTCTCGATCGGCTCCACCCACGCGGCACCGCGCGTCCCCTTTACCGCGTGTACCGGCCACGCATCAAATTCGGGATCGTCCGGATCGTGGGCATCACCGCACAAGTAGACGATCCCCCCGTTATCGACTGTACGGTGTATTTCCTGGACGATGTTCGGTACAATCGCCTGCCCTGGTTTACCACACGTGAGCGACCCTTCATCGGCGACAAAGTCGTGAATCATATCGACGACGATCAACGCTTTGCTCATGCCATTCATTCCTCCTCCAAAGACAATCTCTCGTGTGAAGTCGTACGACGTCCCTCCTCGACACAACCGGTCGGCCGGAAAAAAGGTGATTGGGCGGTCGTGATCAAGCCTTCCCTTTATCCGAGTGACTCCCACAAGTAAAAAGTCGCATAACTGCTCCACGGCGACCAGGCTGACCCGATGTTCCGAACCTCAGTTTCCGTCGGCTGGCGGTCAAGTTTGTAAACGCGGCGCACAGCGTTGCGCAGACCGATGTCAGCTGCCGGAAGCAGATCAGGACGCCCCATGCCGAACAGAAGCAAACACTCTGCCGTCCACCGGCCGACACCGCGAACGCGGGTGAGCGTCGCCACCACTTCTTCGTCCGCCATATTCCACAAGCTGTCCAAATCGAGTGCGCCGTCCACAATTTTGCGGGCGATGTCGATAATGTATTCGGCTTTGCGCCGATTGAATTGCAGTTGCTGCAACTGCTCGTAACGGAGTTTTGCCACTTGCTCCGGAGTCGGAAAGACACGCCACGTCTTTCCTTCTGCTTCGAGGGTGTCTCCGGCCAACGCGATCAAGCGTTTTGTCAGTGTCCCGGCAAACGCCAGATTCAACTGCTGACTGATCACCGTTTTGACGAGACACTCGAACAAATCAGGGTCACGCACCATGCGGACACCGGCAAATTGGTTGGTCAACGGGGCCAGGTGACAATCCTCCGCCGCGTGCCGGTAAAATTGGGACAAATCGACGTCTGTTGAAAACATGTGGCGCACAAGCTGCTCGGCTTCAGAGAGCTGTTCGTCTGTCACCTGGCCCTTCACGTCTACTTGCAGTTGTTGACCCCCTTCGTCATAGCGGAAGCCGATGAGAAAAGGTTCCTTTGACAAGCGTACAGTGCGCACGACGTATCCATTCAGTTCCCTGTACGTCGATTTCTCTAGTTGAAGCAACCGCCTCGCCATCCGCTGAAAGTGGAACGGTTGTGTCGGACTAACGGCAAATGTGGGCATGGCATCACCCGTTCACTCGTATCTGGAATCAATCATACCGCAGCTGTGCCCGATCTTCAATCAATACGGGAGATCCATCCACGTCAACTAGCACGGGTGAAGGGCGGGGGAATACGACAACCCGCCCTGGAAGTACTCATTCAGTTCATGACGTACACTTTAACCCCTTTTTTTACGCCGAACTGGCGGGCCTTAAGAAGATTTGGAATGTATACGTCGATTCTGTTCCCTTTAATCGCACCTCCCGTATCCTGGACAACCCGGGTGCCAATTCCCTCAATGTAGACGGTACTTCCCATCGGAATGACGTCAGGGTCAGCGGCAATCGTCACACCCGGTTGCACTTTCGCGCCGCTGGCGGTGATCCCGTACCCGGGGTCTCCGGGGCGCTTCCCAGTCGACTCAGGACCTGCCGTGTAAGCCGTCAACGTAAAGTGACCGAGAAAGCTTCCCCTTTCTGCAGCTGACACAGTGCTGTCCCCTGACGTTTCGCTGCGGCGAGATGCCAATTGGACACCTGAATCTTTCGTTTCCGGCCAGCGCTTCGGGTTTTTCAAAAACAGTTCTTCACCGCTAGCCAGTGAGTTCGCGTCGACGAAAGGGTTCATCTCCCGAATAGTGTCCTCGGATACACCGTACCGCGAGGCAATCTCCGTTAATGTGTCGCCTTCTTTCACTTTGTAATAGAACCCTTTCGCCTGCGGAATGCGCAGTTCATCCCCGACGTGAATCACACTCGGGTCACTTAAATTGTTCGCCAAGGCTATCGTTCGGACATCTGTTTCGTATTCTCTCGCGATCTTGTACAGCGTGTCCCCTTCTTTCACCTTTACCGTTTGGACAAAGGTTTCCTCCAAATCTTTGAACGCGTCCAACTCTTTTTTTACTTTTTCATAGAGCACGTTCATTTCAGCGTGCCCAATGTTCATCAACCCTAAACAGACGATAAGCGTAAGTAATGCGGCTATCCAACGTTTATGGTCCATGCTGTTCACCTCTTCCACAAGGTTTGTTAACAACATGGACCGTTTTTTACCCTTTTATACTATGTAAATTACTAGATTGCGTGAGACAGACTCACCCCCGCATCTTTTTTTCAGATGCGGGGGTTAACCAGAGCGACCGCTATGTCAGTCGTTCCATTTCGTCCAGCAGTTCTTCAAATACTTTCAGCGCTTTGTTGACCGGTTCGGGAGACGTCATATCCACCCCTGCCCGCTTGAGCAAGTTGATAGAATAGTCGGAGCTCCCGCTCTTGAGAAAGTCCAAATACCGCTCTACGGCCGGTTTTCCCTCCTGTAAAATTTGCTGCGACAGTGCCGTCGCCGCAGAAAATCCCGTCGCATATTTGTACACATAGAAATTGTAGTAGAAATGGGGAATCCGTCCCCACTCGATGTCCACGTCCCGGTCGACAACAATGTCATCGCCGTAGTACTTCACGTTTAAGTCGTGATAGAGTGCGCTCAACCGCTCCGGCGTTAACGCCTCCCCGTCCTCGACCATCTGGTGGGTGAGCATTTCAAATTCAGCAAACATCGTTTGACGATACAGGGTGGTGCGGAACTGCTCCATGTAATGGTTCAGTAAATACTTTTTACCTTCTTTCGTCTTAGACCGGTCCAGCAAGTAGCGGATGAGCAACGCTTCGTTCAGCGTGGAGGCCACTTCTGCTACAAAGATGGTGTAATCGGCGTAAATGTAAGGCTGATGTTGGTTGGAATAGTAGCTGTGAAGGGCGTGACCCATCTCGTGCGCCAGTGTGAACATGTGATCCAACGTGTCGTGATGGTTTAACAGGACGAACGGGTGCGTGCCGTACGGACCGAAACTGTACGCCCCGCTCCGTTTCCCTTTGTTTTCCATCACGTCGATCCAGCCGGATGTCAACCCTTTCTCCAAATTGGCCAAATAGTCCTCACCCAGCGGCTGCAGTGCTTTTTTGATCGTCTCTTTCGCTTCTTCATACGTCACTTTGACGTTCATGTCCGGCACCATCGGGGTGTACAAGTCGTACATGTGAATCTCATCCAACCCGAGGAGCTTTTGGCGCAAGGCGACGTACCGGTGTAACAAGTGGACGTGGTCATTCACGGATTTCAACAAGTTGTCGTAAACAGAGAGAGGAATGTTGTCAGCATCGAGGGCTGCCTGCCGGGCAGACTCGTATTTGCGCGCGCGAGCGTAAAAGACGTCTTTTTTCACACTCGCCTGTAACGTCGCGGCCAACGTATTTTCCTGCCTTTTGTACGTTTGGTGCATCGCTTCGAACGCTTCCCGCCGCACGCGGCGATCGGGGCTCTCGATAAACTGCCGGTATCGACCTTTCGTCAATTGAACTTCTCGACCCTGTTCGTCTCGAATTTTCGGGAACTGGATGTCGGCGTCGTTAATCATGCCGAATATGTAGGACGGAGCCTGGGCCACTTCCCCTAAACGGGCCAACAGCCGCTCTTCTTCGAGGGACAACACGTGATCCTTCTGTCTGAGGACGTCTTCCAAATAGTGGCGGTATAGGCCGAGTTCTTCTTTTTCCTTAATAAACTGCTCCACTCTCTCCCCCGGGATCGCCAACAATTCCGGCACGATGTACGAAGTAACCCCCCGAACGTCGATCAAGAGCCCTCTCGCTTTGTCGTCTAGCGCCTGGTATTTCGCGTTCGCTGTGTTTTCGTCTTTGCGCATTTTGGCGTAAGCGTACAAAAGACCCGTTTTCTGACTGATCTCATCTCTTAACTTGAGAGCCGCAAGCAACGTTTCTGCACTTGATCCCAGCTTACCTTGAAAGGCCTCTAAGTCGGGTAACTGACTCTTGACTTCGTCGTAGTCCTGCTGCCACGCCGCTTCGGAAGCGTAAATGTCCTCCAGGCGCCAGCGGTATTCTTCCGGTACCTCGTGCCGTTCAGGCAATCCTTGATCTGATTCGCCCATCTACGTCACTCCTCATCTATTAACTGTCTCTGTATATCTTACCACTGTCGCCTTATCCAACAAAACGTCCGGGGTCATTTTCTTAAAACTTCAATGAGAAACTCCCGAAACAGTCGGGCAGCTGGTGTAAGTTCGCTCTGTTTATTGTAAATTACACTGAACTTTCGCGTAATTTTCGGTTCAGTCACCTTTACCGAGACAGGTTGTAATTCTGACGCCCTCTCGACGAGGGCAATTTCCGGCAATAAGCTGACCCCGAGCCCAGCGGCCACCAGACCGCGAACCGTGTCTGTCTCCTCTCCTTCAAACGCAATCTGAGGTTCAAACCCCGCGGCCCGGCACGCCTCCCAACTGATTGACCGCAGCGTGTAACCGGACTTCAGCAGAATAAAGGGTTCGTCCGCCAACTCGTTTAACTGGATGGATTTTTTCACCGCGAGGGGGTGTTCAGGGGGGACAATCGCCAACAATTCTTCCGTAAACAGTGTTTCAGAGGCAATGAACGGGGTGCTTCTGGGCGGGGGTGAGACGAGGGCCAAGTCCAGCTCTCCCCTCTCAATACAGTCTGTCACTTCAACAGCCGGTCCTTGACGAAGGGAAAAGCGCGTTCCCGGATGTCGGCGTCGGAAAGAAGCAATCAAATTCGGAATGAGTTGTATCGCTAAGCTGTGGGGAAACCCGATGCGCACTTCCCCCATTTCGGGATCGAGAAAAGCGCGCACTTCCCGCCTTCCCCTTTCAATCTCGCCTAAAGCGTTTTCGGCACGGGTGAGAAACAGTTTCCCTACTCGCGTCAACCGGACATTCCGGCCCTCCCGTTCAAAGAGCGCGGCGCCGAGTTCTTCTTCCAACTGGGCAATCTGCCGGCTCAATGCAGACTGGGCCACATGCAACTCCTTGGCCGTCTGGGTAAAATGCTCCCGTTTGGCCACTTCAATAAAGTATTCCAATTGCCTCAGTTCCAACCCCTGTCGCTCCCTTTCTATCAATCTCAAAATGAGATCATTATTATCTAAACATTATATTAGACGTATTGATTTTTGTCACGTACTATAATAGTAATAACGTTTACATGTACTCACCAAGGAGTGTTGATGGAATGTTACACCAGTTGTCTTGGATGGTTGGAGGGCAGCAAGGGGAAGGCATCGACCCGACTGGGTCCATCCTCTCTAAAGCGCTCAACCGTCAAGGCTACTTTATTTACGGCTACCGCCACTTTTCTTCGCGCATAAAAGGGGGTCACAGTCACTACAAAGTTCGGATCAGCACAAATCCTCGCCTGTCCAACGCTGACGCGCTCGACATGCTGGTCGCCTTTGACCAGGAGACGATCGACCTGAATGCCCGCGAACTAAAGCCGGGCGGTCTCATTCTCGGAGACAGCAAGTTCAAACCGTCGGTCGACCGCAACGATGTTCAACTGCTACACATTCCGCTGACAGAAATCGCCGAAGGACTGGGATCGCGCATCATGAAAAACATGGTCGCCATCGGAGCGACGACGGCGATACTCGGCATCGACCCATCCATCTTCACCGACATGATCAAGAAGCAGTTCGCCCGCAAAGGGGACAAAATCGTACAAGCGAACCTTGAAGCCATCCGCAAAGGAGCCGAAAGTGCGAAAGAACAACTCAATCCGAAAACAGATTTCACACTCGCCCCTGCCGACGGCAAGTCCCGGTTGTTAATGATGGGGAACGACGCCATTTCCCTCGGTGCCATGGCTGCCGGATGCCGTGTCATGCCGGCTTATCCCATCACACCGGCCTCAGATATCATGGAAAGTTTAGTCAAAAGGTTGCCGGAAATTGGCGGCGTCGTGTTGCAGACGGAAGATGAAATTGCGGCTGTCATCACCGCCATCGGCGCCTCTTACGCAGGAGCCCGCGCCATGACCGCGACGTCAGGGCCCGGACTGTCCCTCATGATGGAAGCCATCGGTTTGTCCGGCATGACGGAAACCCCTCTAGTCATCGTCGATACCCAGCGGGGCGGACCGAGTACCGGGTTGCCGACTAAAAATGAACAGAGCGACTTGAATACAGTTCTTTACGGATCGCACGGTGAAATTCCGCGCATCGTTCTCGCGCCGAGTACTGCAGAGGAATGTTTCTACGACACGGTACACGCATTTAACTACGCCGAACAATATCAGTGTCCAGTGATACTCATGACCGACCTGGCCCTTTCCCTGGCACTGCAAACCGTCGAACAACTCGATTACAGCCAGGTCAAAATCAGCCGCGGCAAGCTGCTATCTGACGAAGAAGTGGCCGCACTGACTGATGAGAATGGGTACTTCCCCCGCTACGCCGATTCACCGGACGGCATTTCCCCCCGGGCCATGCCGGGACAAAAGGGCGGGATTCACTACGTGACCGGAGTCGAACACAATGAAATCGGACGTCCGCTCGAAGGAACCGCCAACCGAGAAAAGATGATGAAAAAACGGATGCGAAAACTGGAGAACGTGCAACTTCCTAACAGCCTCATCACTCGCGAGAAAGACGACGCCGAATGGCTCATCGTCGGATTCGGTTCCACCCGCGGGCCGATCGAAGAAGCGCGAGAACAACTGGCGGCAGACGGCATTCCCACGAGTCACCTACACATTCGGGTGCTCGCCCCGTTTCCGACCCAGTCAGTCAAAGACGTCCTCTCCCGCTACGAGCGCGTCCTCGTCGTCGAGAACAATGCAACCGGCCAACTGGCAGCCCAGTTAAGACAGTACGTTGGAGACATAAGCACCATTTACAGTCAGACGAAATTTAACGGAGACCCGTATTACCCGTCTGAAATTACCGAGCACGTGAAGGAGTTGATGGCTCATGGCAACAGTCAAAGACTTTCGTACGTCCGTTAAACCGAATTGGTGTCCCGGGTGCGGCGATTTCTCCGTTCTCGCCGCTTTGCAGCGTGCGGCTGCCAATCTCGATCTCGATCCGTCACAGATGGCCATCGTCTCCGGAATTGGGTGTTCGGGACGCATTTCCGGCTACTTGAAAGCGTACGGATTCCACGGTGTACACGGTCGCGCACTACTCGCAGCCCAAGGAATTAAAATGGCCAACCGCGACCTGACGGTCATTGCGGCAGGAGGGGACGGCGACGGTTTCGCCATCGGCACGAATCACACCATTCACGCCATGCGCCGCAACATCGACATTACGTACATTGTCATGGACAATCAAGTGTACGGTCTGACCAAGGGCCAAACGTCACCGCGAAGTACGCAAGGTTTTAAGACGAAGAGCACCCCAGACGGTTCACTGGAGCGCGAAATTTCTCCGCTGCAACTGGCCCTCGCTTCTGGTGTGACATTCTTGGCACAAGGTTTTTCCGGCAGCACGAAAGAACTGACGAAACTCATTGAAGCCGGCATTCAGCACAAAGGGTTTTCGATGATTAACGTCTTCAGCCCGTGTGTCACGTACAACAAGATTAACACGTACGACTGGTTTAAAGAGAACATTGTGAGCCTGGAAGATGACCCGGATTACGATCCGAGCAGCCGAGAGATGGCGATGCAAAAAGTGATGTCCACGAACGAGCTGTGTACTGGTATTATTTACCAGGAACAGCGCCCGTCGTACACGGAGCTTCTCCCGAACGCCAATCATAAACCTATTGTGAAACAGGAATTAGAACTCGGCGAAGAGCGGTTCCAAGAACTGGTCGCCGAATTTGCCTAATACGGTGTCCTTTACACAACAGGCCCCGCGGAAAGTAGACGGGGCCTGTTTGTTTCACATTGCCTTTGTTCGCGTGAACGCTCATGTTATGATACAGGAGGAAAGGGTGTCAAACATGCAAACAGATCCAGACCAAACCCCGTACGAACTGATTGGCGGAGCAGAGACCGTACGCAATCTCGTCAACGCTTTTTACGCGCGCGTCGCCCAGGACCCGGACCTCTCCCCTATTTTCCCGGACGACTTTACAGAAGTGAGAGAAAAACAGTACATGTTTTTAACCCAGTTTCTTGGGGGGCCCCATCTGTACAGTCAGGTTCACGGGCATCCGATGTTGCGCAAGCGCCATCTTCCGTTTCCGATTACGCCCAGAAGAGCCAAAGCTTGGTTAGCTTGCATGTCCAGGGCAATGGACGACATTCGACTCCAAGGCCCGGTGCGGGACTTTATCTTCGCCCGTCTCTCACAAGTTGCCCGGCACATGGTCAACCAACCGGATGACACAAGCCGTTAAAACACAGCGATCACCCCGTGGTTCACATTGCAACATTCCTACTCATAATGAACGTCGACCTTTCTTATACTGAACTGAGATTCCCTATCGATGAGGGGTTGTTGTACATGCCGAACCGAACGGGTAACATATGCCCAAAGAAGCCTCACATGACGGTGGTGCACCGGGATAAAATTTCGGAAATTGAAAAGGTCAACGAGCGGATCACGTTCATTGAGAAGATGATGAACGCCTACAATTTGCGGGACGTCCTCATGTCGATCAACAATCCCCGCCGATTGCTCTGGCTCAATTTTATCGCCGGAGTGGCCCGCGGCCTCGGGCTCACTGTCGGGACTGCGATCGTGTTGGCCGTCCTCTTCTTCATTTTACAAAACTTCGTCTCGCTCCCGTTTATCGGGGAACACATAGCCGAACTGATAAAAATTATAGACGAATACCGCGGTGACATATACCGCTACTAATCTCAAAAAGGGGTCAACAAAAAAAGAACCTACCGTCTGGCAGGTTGGACAAAACGAGGTGTCCAATGGGGGTTCTTGAGGCGTAATCCGGGACTAACCGGATGGGGAAACAGGCGGAATTCCACCGCCTGAGGGGGTCATCTCTAGTATTCCCAGAAACGATTACGTTATACCATCCCCCCTATTTTCACTTCTTCGTGAGTCTCGCTACGCGACAGAATGCCCCTGGACATCACGTGTCCTGACTCATGACAAACGCCTTGCGGATGTCCTTCCAGGAACTGTACTTACCGTACAACATCACGCCGCCCCGGTACACACGTGCACCGAATACGGCGCAGGCCACGATAAATCCGATCAGGAATAAAAGGGAGAGTCCCACTTCCCACGCCGGCACCTCCGTCATACCGACTCGCAAAAACATGATCATCGGAGTAAAGAACGGTATAAACGACATCGCGGTGATGAACGGCGAATCCGGTGACGAAAGTCCGAACATTGAGATGAAAAAAGCTGTAATCAGAAGGTAGATCACGGGTGTAATGGCCTGGTTGACGTCTTCCGACCGGCTGACCAGACATCCGAGCGTTGCAGACAATGTGGCGTAGAGCAGGTAACCGAGCAAAAAGAACACGACCACGTACACAATTGTCGATACCGGAACGCGTTCTAATCCGAGAGCACCGATGACCCCGCTCCATTCGCTTTCGCTGTCCTTTTGGAGGCGATACCAAACGGACACGGCGCCTGCTCCCCCGATCAATCCAAATTGGAATAGTCCGAGCAAGGCTATTCCCGTAATTTTGCCGAACATTTGCGTAACAGGCGAGACACTTGAAACGAGCAGTTCCATAACGCGGGAGGACTTTTCTGTTGCCACTTCCAAGGCAATCATGTTCCCGTACGTTAAAATCCCGAGATAGAGAACAAACAACAGCGCATATACGAGCCAACGCGTCTGTTCCCGCGCCTCTTCGGACATCCCATTGGCTTCGTCATAAGTTTGTGTCTGGAAAGTAACGGGTTCGCTGACTGACTTTCGCACCTCCGGAGACACTCCGAGCTTCTCTAAGGCGACCGTTTCTTTTACTGTTTGCAGCGCCTGCTCTATGTGTCGGGCAAGTTCGAACGCATCGCTCTCTGCCACGTGGAAAGTCCCTTCCGGCAAACCGTTCTGAGACGCCTCCAAGTGTAAAAATGCACCGACCTCTCCCTCTTTTACACTTGCGATCGCTTCTGTTGCCGTTCCTGTGAACGGTTCTAACGCCACATTCTGATGCTGTACTGCCAACGCTTCATGCAGCGCTTCATACAGTTCAAGCCCACTGTCGTCAATAACCGCAACTTCCTGTTGCCCGTCGTTCCCTTTAAACCAAGACATCATCACATCTGCGTTGATGAGTCCCACGATAAACACGATGCTGATCACGGTTGAGATAAAAAACGACTTGTTTCCTGTGTACTTGGAG
>k87-265350_pt1 | contig 11858 bp, 10 predicted proteins | sample MGYA00084031_6733416 | MGnify analysis MGYA00084031
GTGTCGGAGATCGAGTACCGCATGCGCGCGATCCCGCCCTCGTACATGAGGTCGACGATCAGCTTCAGCTCGTGCAGCACCTCGAAGTAGGCGATCTCCGGCGCGTAACCGGCCTCGGTCAGCACGTCGAAACCGGCCTGCACGAGCGCGGAGGCGCCACCGCACAGCACGGCCTGCTCACCGAAGAGGTCGGTCTCGGTCTCCTCGCGGAACGTCGTCTTGATGACGCCCGCCCTGGCACCTCCGATGGCCGCCGCGTACGACAGCGCCAGCGCCTGCGCGTTGCCGCTCGGGTCCTGCTCCACCGCGATGAGACACGGCACGCCCTTGCCGTCCACGAACTGCCTGCGCACCAGGTGGCCCGGCCCCTTGGGCGCCACCATCGCGACGTCCACATTGGCGGGCGGCTTGATGAGGCCGTAGCGGATGTTGAAGCCGTGGCCGAAGAACAGCGCATCGCCGTCCTTGAGGTTCGGTGCGATGTCCTGCTCGTAGATCGCGCGCTGCTTCGTGTCGGGCGTGAGGATCATGATCAGGTCCGCCTCGGCGGCCGCCTCCGCCGTCGTGAGGACCCGCAGCCCCTCCTCCTCGGCCTTGGCTCGCGACTTCGACCCCTCGGGAAGCCCGATGCGGACGTCGACACCGGAGTCCCGCAGGCTGAGCGCGTGCGCGTGGCCCTGGCTGCCGTATCCGATCACGGCGACCTTGCGGCCCTGGATGATTCCGAGGTCGGCGTCGGCGTCGTAGAAGATCTCAACTGACATGAGGGGTGGTACTTCCTTTCACTTCGGTTGGGCGGGCGTCAGCGGGTCGCCGTCGCCGTGATCGAGCGGGCGCCCCGCCCCACCGCGACCATTCCCGACTTCACGAGCTCACGCACGCCGTAGGGCTCCAGCATGCGCAGCAGTGCGTTGATCTTGTCGGCGGTGCCGGTGGCCTCGATCGTCAGCGCTTCCGGCGAAACGTCGACGACCTTCGCCCGGAACAACTGCACGGTCTCCAGCACCTGGCTACGCACCGTGGCATCGGCCCTGACCTTCACGAGCAGCAGTTCCCGCTGCACCGACTGGGCAGGGTTGAGTTCCACGATCTTGATGACGTTGACGAGCTTGTTGAGCTGCTTGGTCACCTGTTCGAGTGGCTGCTGATCGACAGCGACCACGATCGTCATCCGGGAGACCTCGGGGTTCTCCGTGGGTCCCACGGCGAGGGATTCGATGTTGAAACCACGGCGGGAGAACAGGCCGGAGACCCTGGCGAGCACGCCGGGCACGTTCTCGACCAGAACACTGAGAGTGTGGTGGCTCATGAGCGTTTCCGCTCCTTTCCTTCCTCGGTACGCGGAAACCTCACTGCGACACCTCGTCCTCGTCGAACAGCGGCCGGATTCCTCGCGCCGCCATGATCTCGTCATTGCTCGTGCCCGCGGCCACCATCGGCCACACCTGCGCGTCCTTGCCCACCACGAAGTCGATCACGACCGGACGGTCGTTGATCTCCATGGCCCTGCGGATGGTGTCGTCGACGGCGTCCTTGCTCTCACAGCGCAGCCCCGCGCAGCCGAGCGCCTCGGCCAACAGCGCGAAGTCCGGGATGCGGTGCTTGTGCGTACCGAGGTCGGTGTTCGAGTACCGCTCCGAGTAGAAGAGGTTCTGCCACTGCCGCACCATGCCGAGGTTGCCGTTGTTGATGACGGCCACCTTGATGGGCGCGCCCTCGATGGCGCAGGTGGCGAGTTCCTGGTTGGTCATCTGGAAACAGCCGTCGCCGTCGATGGCCCACACCTGCTTGTCGGGCCTGCCGAACTGGGCACCCATCGCCGCGGGCACGGCGAAGCCCATCGTGCCGAGGCCCCCCGAGTTGATCCACGACCGCGGATGCTCGTAGGAGATGAACTGGGCCGCCCACATCTGGTGCTGTCCCACCCCGGCCGCGTAAATGGCGTCGGGTCCCACGAGTTTCCCGATGCGCTCGATGACGTACTGCGGGGCGAGGGTGCCGTCGGAGGGCCACTCGTAGCCCGCGGGGAACGTGTCCCGCCACGAGTTGAGCTGCAGCCACCACGCGGACAGATCCGCCGGTTCGGCCTCGGCCGTCTCGTTCTTCACCGCCGCGATCAGCTCCGTGATGATCTCGGCGCAGTCACCCACGATCGGCACGTCGGCCTTGCGGTTCTTGGAGATCTCCGCGGGGTCGATGTCGGCGTGCACCACCGTGGCGTCGGGCGCGAACGACTCCAGCTTGCCCGTCACCCGGTCGTCGAACCGCGCGCCCAGCGCCACGAGCAGGTCCGCGCGCTGCATCGCCGCGACCGCCGCCACCGAGCCGTGCATGCCCGGCATCCCCAGGTGCTGAGGGTGGGAGTCGGGGAACGCGCCACGTGCCATCAAGGTGGTCACCACGGGGATCCCGGTGAGCTCGGCCAGCTCCCGCAACTGCTCGGACGCACCGGCCTTGATCACCCCGCCACCGACGTAGAACACGGGTCGCTTCGCCCGCGTGATGAGACGGGCCGCTTCCCTGACCTGCTTGCCGTGCGGGCGCAGGGTGGGCCGGTATCCCGGCAGGCGCATCTCGGGCGGCCACACGAACGACGTCGTCTCCTGCAGCACGTCCTTGGGGATGTCCACCAGCACGGGACCGGGACGGCCGGTGCCCGCCAGATGGAACGCCTCGGCGATCACCCTCGGGATGTCGGCGGGCTCGGTGACGAGGAAGTTGTGCTTGGTGATGGGCATGGTGATGCCGCAGATGTCGGCTTCCTGGAACGCGTCCGAGCCGATCAGCGTCCGGGTCTGCTGCCCGGTGATGGCCACCACCGGCACCGAGTCCATGTAGGCGTCCGCAAGCGGCGTCACCAGGTTGGTCGCTCCGGGGCCGGACGTCGCCATGCACACGCCCACCTTTCCGGTGGCCTGCGCGTATCCGGTCGCCGCGTGTCCCGCGCCCTGCTCGTGCCGCACGAGGATGTGCCGGACCTTGGCGGAGTCGAGGAGCGGGTCGTACGCCGGAAGGATCGTGCCACCCGGAATGCCGAAGACCACCTCTACTCCGACGGCCTCGAGTGACCTGACTAGAGACTGCGCGCCCGTCACCCGAACGGGTGTTCCTGCGGGTGGGGCCGGTTTGGGGCGGGGGCCAGAGTTGGCGGGTGACGCCGGGTTCGGGGTCGACCCGGCGGTCGTGTCCGATCGCGAGGTGGCGCTGGTCATCGGTTCTCGCCTCGTGGGTTCGTCCGGTTGTCTGGTCAGGGCTTTTCGGTCGTCTTCGCGGGCGGGGAGGTCACGTCCACGTCGTCAGCGCAACAAAAAACCCCCGCCGACCAGGTGTGGTCGCACGAGGGCCGCGCGTCGACGAAGAGAATCCCCTACGCGTCGACGCGCTGGGGAAGTACGAGAACAATCTGCGGTGTCACGCTGATGACGTTAATGGTCCACGGCGAGAAGTGTCAACTCTGCGGGACAGTGATCCCGGATACTGGACCCTTCAACAATCGGAAGCCCCCGAGTGGCCCGGCCTCCGACCTGCGGTGCACCATCGTGGAGTGGCGGATGGAGAGCAGGACACGACCATGACAGCGACACGACGCGACGACAACGCCGACACCGGTACCGACACCGACACCCGCGAACGCGGGCACAGGGCGGTGTTCCGAGTTCCGGGAACCGCGCTGATCGGCGTGCTGATGCTGTTCATGTGCATGTTCCCGTTCGCGGCCGCACTGCCGTACCTGCTGGTGCTGCTGCTCGTGCCCATCGTGCTGGCGGTGTGGATCGTCAGGACCCGCACGACGGCCACGCGCGAGGGCCTCACCGTGCGTACCCTGCTCGGCACCCGCGACGTGCCGTGGGACGCGATCAAGGGCTTCACCATCACCCCGAAGTCCACGGTGGTCGCGGTGCTCACCGACGACACCACCGTGCCGTTGCCCTCCGTGCGCACCCGGCACCTGCCCGTGCTGTCGCTGGTCAGCGAGGGCCGGGTGCCCGATCCCTCGGGCGTCCTCGACTCTGCCGAGGAAACGGATTCCGCCGAGCCGAAGACGGACGGGCAGGCCGGCCGAGAGGCCGGGAACCGGTCCGACGCGGAGGCGACGACCGAACGCTCCGACGACACCGAAGGCCGGTGACGAGCAGCGACCGGCGGTTTCGGGCGTCCGAGCCGGGCGTACAGTTTGCCCATGCCTGCTCTGCGTTCCCGAACCACGACCCACGGCCGCAACGCCGCGGGAGCCCGCTCCCTGTGGCGCGCGACCGGCATGACCGACAGCGACTTCGGCAAGCCCATCGTCGCGATCGCCAACTCCTACACCCAGTTCGTGCCGGGGCACGTACACCTCAAGGATCTCGGTGAGGTCGTCGCCGAGGCGGTGCGCGAGGCCGGGGGCGTCCCCCGCGAGTTCCACACCATCGCGGTGGACGACGGCATCGCCATGGGACACAGCGGCATGCTCTACTCGCTGCCCTCCCGCGAGATCATCGCCGACTCGGTCGAGTACATGGTCAACGCGCACCGGGCCGACGCGTTGGTATGCATCTCGAACTGCGACAAGATCACGCCGGGGATGCTCAACGCCGCCATGCGGCTCAACATCCCCACGGTCTTCGTCTCCGGTGGCCCGATGGAGGCCGGCAAGGCGGTGGTGGTCGACGGCGTCGCCCACGCTCCCACCGACCTCATCACCGCGATCTCGGCCTCGGCCAACTCGTCCGTCGACGACAAAGGACTGTCGCTCGTCGAACAGTCGGCCTGCCCGACGTGCGGCTCGTGTTCGGGCATGTTCACCGCCAACTCGATGAACTGCCTCACCGAGGCGCTGGGCCTCTCCCTGCCGGGCAACGGGTCCACTCTGGCCACTCACGCGGCGCGCCGGGAACTGTTCGTCGAGGCGGGCCGAACCGTCGTGGAGCTCGCCAAGCGGTGGTACGGCGAGGACGACGACTCCGTGCTGCCCCGCTCCATCGCCACCAAGCAGGCTTTCGAGAACGCGATGGCGCTCGACATGGCGATGGGTGGCTCCACCAACACCGTCCTGCACATCCTCGCCGCCGCGCGGGAAGGCGAGATCGACTTCACCCTCGACGACATCGACCGGATCGGTCGCGAGGTCCCCTGCCTGTCCAAAGTGTCACCGAACTCCGACTACCACATGGAGGACGTGCACCGGGCGGGCGGCATTCCCGCCATCCTCGGCGAGTTGCACCGGGGTGGGTTCCTCAACACCGACGTACACGCCGTGCACTCCTCCTCCCTGGAGGAGTGGCTGTCCACGTGGGACATCCGAGGCAAGTCGCCGTCCGAACGCGCGCTGGAGTTGTTCCACGCCGCGCCGGGTGGAGTGCGCACCACGGAGGCGTTCTCGACGTCGAACCGGTGGTCCTCACTCGACACCGACGCCGAGAAGGGCTGCATCCGGGACGTCGCGCACGCCTACACCGCCAGCGGTGGCCTCACCGTGCTGCGCGGGAACCTCGCCGAGAACGGCGCCGTGATCAAGTCGGCCGGTGTCGACGAGGAACTGTGGCGCTTCCAGGGACCCGCCCGCGTCGTGGAGAGTCAGGAGCAGGCCGTCTCGGCGATCCTGAACAAGGAAGTACAGCCGGGCGAGGTCATCGTCGTCCGCTACGAGGGCCCCGCGGGTGGGCCGGGGATGCAGGAGATGCTGCACCCGACGGCGTTCCTCAAGGGAGCCGGACTCGGCAAGGTGTGCGCGCTCATCACCGACGGCCGATTCTCGGGCGGCACCTCGGGCATCTCCGTGGGCCACATCTCCCCCGAGGCTGCCGCGGGCGGCACCATCGGCCTCGTCGAGAACGGCGACCAGATCCTCATCGACATCCACGAGCGCAAGCTCGAACTGCTCGTCGACGCCGACGTGCTCGCCGAACGCCGAGCCAAGATGGAGGCCTCGGAACGACCGTGGCAACCCGTCGACCGCGACCGGCCCGTCCCCGCCGCGTTGCGCGCCTACGCGCGGATGGCCACCTCGGCCGACACCGGAGCGGTGCGCGACCCCGACAAGTGATCGACGGCGTGGGGGCGATGCGGTTCGCCGCTCGCCCCCACGCCCTCACCGGAACAGCACGACGACGGCCGTCGTCAGCCCGGCGGCGATCACCAGCGAGACCAGCCCGAGCGGCCACGGCTTGCGCCGCCACGGGGTGTTCTTGTCGATCGACACGCGGCCCGCACCGGTGAAGAGCAACGCGAACGCGATCAGCGCGATCAACAGGTCGAACTCGAACCCACCCGTCGCTGCGAAGAACCCGTTTTCGAACTTGACGTAGACGGCGTTGGCGAGCACGCCGAGCACTGCCGCCGCGCCGAACGGCGTGAACAGTCCCAGCACCAGCAACGCGCCACCCCCCACTTCCGCCAGTGCGGTGACCCACGCGAGCAGCGTCGTCTGGTCGCTGAACCCCATCGCCGTGAGTGCCTGCGCGAAGCCGTCGATGCCGGGGCCCCCGAGCAGGCCCAGCTTCTGCAATCCGTGGGCGATCACGAGTCCGCCGACCGCGAGCCGGACGACGAAGAGCCCGAAGTCGACTCCTCCGTGCATCGACTCGACGGGGCGTGCGGGCTCGGAGTCGTCCACGAGCGCCTCCGACGTCGTGAAGCCGCTGCTGTCGAAAGCGGCGGTCGGAAACGCGGTCGTCGGGGCGTCGAATCCGTCGTTGTCGTGAATCGTCATGGGCGGGCAGCGTAGAGTAACGCCCGGCCACGATGTTGCCCTTTTCGGCAACCGAGCCCACGTGAGCACGTCACATCGGAGATCTCACCGATGTCACCGGGGGACGCACGGCACTGGTGCCGCCTCTGCCTCCGGCGACGTAAGCCACCACGTGTTCCACGGCGTCGCACCGCCGTCCTGAGCGAACAGGGGGACGACAGCATGGCGGGCAAGGTGACCCCGGCCGGCCGGATCGCGATCCTTCGGGCGGCGGGATTCACGGTGTTCGGGGAGATCGAGGAGGCCTCCGGCGTCACGCCGCTGGCGGCGATCAAGGCCGCGGCCTCGGGGGGCGTGGCTCCCGCGGTCCGCATCGACTCCGAGGCCGACGACGTGTCGGAACGGACCGAGCAGGCGTGGCGGGACACGGGCCGCGACGTCGGCCTGTTCGACGACGACGGCGCGTGCCTGATCTGCCTCACCGGCCCCGGCGCCTCAACCCTGCCGTGGCTTCTCGCCCGCCCGCCCGAGCACGGGGGCTTCCTCCCCGTCCTCCGGGAGCACACGACGACGTTCGAGTTCGTCTCCGCCTCACCGACGGGCAGCCCGATCGTCTCGGTGTCCGAAGAGGAGTACGAGCACTGGGTCGTCGTGACGTCGGTGGGCGGCCACTGACGTCACGACGACACCCTACGACACCGACGTCCGCACCGGAGGAGACCGCCTCCGGTCGTCACCGGGCCGAGGTCAGTACTCGCCCTGCACCAGGTTGTTGGGCAGCTCCCCGCGCACGTAGCGCTCGATCTCGGCGGCCGCCACCCGGTACGAGCGACGCCGCGCGTCACGAACGGCTCCACCGACGTGCGGGGTGATGAGCACGTTCGGCGCGGTCCACAACGGGTGGTCGGGAGGCAGCGGTTCCGGATCTGTGACGTCCAGGGCCGCGCTCAATCGGCCCGCGGTGAGTTCGGCCAGGAGCGCGTCGGTGTCCACGACCGGGCCTCGGGAGGCGTTGACGAGCACCGCACCGTCGGACATGGCGGCGAGGAACGCGGCGTCCACCATCCCCCGCGTCCGTGACGTCAGCGGCGTCACCAGCACCACCACGTCGGCGTCGGGCAACAGCTCCGGCAGTTCCTCGGCCCCGTGGACGCCCTCGCGGGGCGTGAAGCCCACCATCGTGACCCACGCGTCGAACGGAACGAGCCTGCGCCGTACCTCCCGGCCGACGTCACCGGCCCCCACCACGAGGACCCTGCTGCCCTGCAAGGTGCGGGAGGTGCTCGGGCTCCACGTCCGCTCCCGCTGGGCCCGCGCGAACTCCGGAAGCCCCCGATAGAGGGAAAGCAGGACGGCCAGGACCCACTCGGCGGTACTCCCTCCGTGGGCACCCCGGCAGGTGGACAGCAGCACGCCGTCGGGCACCCGGTCGATCCAGTCCTCGGCGCCGGCCGAGAGCAGTTGGATCAATCGCAGCCTCGGCATGGCGTCGAGCAACGGCAGCAACGCGGCGGGCTTGGCACCGGGGACGAGCACTTCGGCCTCGGCGGCCTCTGCGGGCACCCCCTCGGCGAGGGAGTCGACGTCGTAGCGCACGGCCCGCACACCCGGCACCTCCGACAGCGCGGTCACGCCGTCGTCGTGGGGAACGAGAACGGTGATGGTCACTCCCCCATCGTGGCCGATGCGCCGCGCCCCACTTACCCGAGGTTCACCTCGCCCCGCCTAGGCTGGACCATTGTGCGCAGGGGTCCGAGACGCTCATGGCCGATAGCGGTCCTGGCCGCTGTGGCCGCACTACCCGCCGGTTGCGCGCGGTTCGACGACTCGACCGCCGCCACCGACTGGCACGACGCCCCGGAACTCACGGCGGAGGCGGCACCGCAACCGGAACTTCCCGAGGTCGACGAGGCCCCCACTCCCAGAGGGCCGTCGACGTCGGAGACCCCCGTCCCTCCGCCCGAAGGGTGCACCGACTACGACAAGGCCGTCATCGCCACCTGCCTGGACACGGTGTCGGCCGTGGCACCGTTGCCGTCCGACGGGTCCGCCGTGACCGTCCTCGCGGGCGAGCGACGCAGTGGCCGGGTGTTCCTCGTCGGTACCGACGGTGAGCCACGCGAGGTCGCGAAGCTGGACGTGGAGGCCACCGGCGACGGCGGTCTGACCGGGCTCGCGCTCTCCCCCACGTACGCCGAGGACGGTCTCGTCTTCGCCTACATCACCACGTCGGAGGACAACCGGGTGGTGCGTTTCGCGCAGGGACGGGACCCCAAGCCCGTCCTCACCGGCATCCCGAAGGGGGCGACCAACAACCGGGGTGCGCTGCTTTCCGGACCCGACGGGGCGCTGCTGGTGGCCACCGGCGACGCGGGGAAGGCGACGGCAGCCGCCGATCCCGCCTCACTGGCCGGGAAAGTGCTGCGCATTGACCCCGCGGGGGGACCCGCGAAGGGCAATCCGAAAGCCGACTCCGCCGTCTACGCGAGCGGACTGCACGCTCCCGGAGGCCTGTGCGGCACCGCCGACGGCTCCCGCCTGTGGGTCACCGACCAGGCCGACGAACACGACGCGGTGTACCGGATCGAGGCGGGTGAGGATCTCTCCGTGCCCGCCTGGACCTGGAAGGACAAGCCCGGCGTCAGCGGGTGCGCCGACTGGACCGACATGCTCGCCGTCTCCACCGAGGAGTCGGGCAACATGCAGAACCTGCCGTTGACGGAGGACGGCTCGATCGGCGGCGAACCGCAGGTCACGCTGGACGGGGAGGACGGCGTCACCTACGGGCGGCTCGGCAGCCTCGCCCAGGTGACGGGCGACGTCGCCGTCGCGGGCACGGTCAACAAGGACGGCGGCGAACCGATCTCCAGCGACGACCGCGTGGTCGTCATCGTGCGGCAGCCTTCCTCCGGTTCCGGTCGCGACTGACCCCCGCGCGGACGTCCAGCACGGCCGCCACGAGCGACACCAGCACCGCCACGGCGGCGAGGTACCGCCCCGGAGCGGCTTGCACGGCCACCCCGCTCTCGGCCAGGAAGGCGTACTGTTCCTCGCCGAACTCCCAGTCGATGAACGCCCACGTCAGGGCCGTCGCGCACGCAGCCACCGAGGCGGCCACCACCCACACGTGCGGCAGGCCCGCCACCCGCAACGCGGGCCGCTGCCCGAGCACCACCACGCAGCCCCCCGCGAGGGCCACCAGCAGCGGCGCCAGCCAAGCGAGGAACGTCGTCCGCCACACCGAGCGGTGGATGTCCGCGTCCGGCAGTTCCGCCAGTGCGGCACTCACCTCGGGATGCGCGGAACTCAGTTGGGTCCACGGCAGGAACAACGACCCGAGGGCGAGCAGCCCGGCCGCGAGGCCGAGCCACTCGCGCCACGAAGTCCGAGCGATCGACCAGCCCGGCTCCCGTCGGCCGCGCTTCGACACGGTCAGGCGCCGACCCTCTCCAACACCAGCTCGCGAACGCGCTTGGCGTCGGCCTGGCCCTTCGTCGCCTTCATCACCGCACCGACGATGGCCCCCGCGGCCTGCACCTTGCCGCCCCGGATCTTGTCGGCCACGTCCGGCTGCGCGGCGAGCGCCTCGTCGACCGCGGCGATCAGCGCCGAGTCGTCGGAGACGACCTTGAGGCCCCGCTTCTCCACGACCTCGTCGGGCTCTCCCTCGCCGGCCAGCACGCCCTGCACGACCTCGCGCGCGAGCTTGTTGGTCAGCTCGCCGGAGTTGACGAGCTCGATCACGCGAGCCACCTGCGCGGGCGTGATCGGCAGCTCGGCCAGCTCCACCTCCCGCGCGTTCGCCTGCTGGGTCAGGTACTGCACCCACCAGCTCCGCGCCTCGTTCGGCTTCGCACCGGCCTCCACCGTGGCGGCGACCAGCTGCTCGGCGCCCGTGTTGATGAGGTCACGCAGTTCCTCGTCGGTGAGGTTCCACTCCTCCTTGATGCGCTTGCGGCGCTCCCACGGCAGCTCCGGCAGGGTCTTCCGCAGCTCCTCGACCCACTCGCGCGAGGGCGCGATCGGCACCAGGTCGGGCTCCGGGAAGTAGCGGTAGTCCTCCGCGGTCTCCTTCACCCGGCCCGGCGACGTCGTGCCGTCGGCCTCCTGGAAGTGGCGGGTCTCCTGCGTGACACTGCCGCCCGAGGCCAGGACCGCCGCCTGCCGCGTCATCTCGTACCGCACCGCGCGCTCCACGCTGCGCAGCGAGTTCACGTTCTTCGTCTCGGTGCGCGTCCCGAACTCGGTGGCGCCCTTCGGCATCAGCGACACGTTGGCGTCGCACCGCAGGGAGCCCTGGTCCATGCGCACGTCGGACACGTCCATGGCCCGCAGCAGGTCCCGCAACGCGGTCACGTACGCCCGCGCCACCTCCGGCGCCCGCGCCCCCATGCCCACGATGGGCTTCGTGACGATCTCGATCAGCGGCACACCCGCACGGTTGTAGTCGAGCAGCGAGTGCTCCGCGCCGTGGATGCGGCCCGTCGAGCCACCGACGTGCAGCGACTTGCCGGTGTCCTCCTCCATGTGTGCGCGCTCGATGCCCACGCGCACCACCTCGCCGTCGTCGAGCACCACGTCGAGGTAGCCGTTGAAGGCGATCGGCTCGTCGTACTGCGACGTCTGGAAGTTCTTCGGCATGTCCGGATAGAAGTAGTTCTTCCGGGCGAACCGACACCACTCCGCGATCTCGCAGTTCAGCGCCAGGCCGATGCGGATGGCCGACTCCACCGCCTTGCCGTTGACCACCGGCAGCGCACCGGGCAGCCCGAGGCACGTGGGGCACACGTGCGTGTTCGGCTCCCCACCGAACTGGTTCGGGCAGCCGCAGAACATCTTGGTCTTCGTGTTGAGCTCGACGTGCACCTCGAGCCCGAGCACCGGGTCGTAGGACTCGACGACCTCGGCGTAATCCATCACGTCGGCAACCGCAGTCACGTCGTCGGCGCTCCCTTCAGCTCAGGCATCTTGTCCAGCACCGGGCCACGGGCGGCCTCGTAGGCCGCGCCGACGCGGTAGAGCCGATCGTCGGCCAGGGCCGGCGCCATGATCTGCAACCCGACGGGCAGACCGTCGTCGTCGGAGAGCCCGCTCGGCACGCTCATCGCCGCGTTGCCCGCGAGGTTCGCCGGGATCGTGGCAAGGTCCGCCAAGTACATCGCCAGCGGGTCGTCCACGCGCTCGCCGA
>k87-309658_pt1 | contig 11858 bp, 10 predicted proteins | sample MGYA00084031_6733416 | MGnify analysis MGYA00084031
CCTAGCGCAGCCGGACGGCGCCCGGGCACTGGCCCGGTTGGGCATTGGGGCACGACCTGCTATCCTGACTATCTCGTTTGCTGCAGATGAGGAGCGCTGTGGAAGGCACGAGGCTCAACGGCGGAATGGGTGCGTCGGACGAGGTCTCGCTGACCGGCGGGCAGCGGCGTCTGCTCCTGACTGTTTCGGCGGGCCTCTGCGTCGGGCTCCTGGCGGCAGGGGTCTTCTTCTGGAGTCATTCTTCTCAGGCCGTCTTCGCGGACTGGCTGCTCACGGCCATTGCCGGCTGCTTCTGAGGCGGGAGCAACGGTATCCGGGCCATGTGATCGGCGTCTCGCCGCCTCGGACGTGCGGGCGAGCCCATGCTCCGTCTTGTTCCAGCGGAAGGGGCTGCGGACGAGTTCGACCACGCCCAGCCATGTGGCGACGGAAATCAGCGTGAAATACAGTGGCATGAGCGCGGCATAAGGCGCCAGCCGGAGCAGCTTGCGACGCTTCAGGCCGATGAGCGCGGGCAGGAGCATGGCGAGGCAGCCCGCAATGAAGAGGGTGAGGCCGATGGCGGCAAAGGCGCGGCCTAAGAGCCCGTCCGCAATGAACAGGCTGCCATCGGTGAGGGAGAGTACCGATGCGATCAGGAATAAGGGGAAGAAGAGCGCTGTCAGTACGGTGCCAGCCAGCGTCGCGGTGACGCCCAGCATGCCGTCGGCGCCGAGCTGGCGCAGCGCGGTCAGGGGCTCGCGCGTGTGTGTGATACAGACCTGCATCCAGCCCTTCATCCACCGCGCCCGCTGGGCGAGCCAGGCGCGCAGGCGGGCGGGGGCCTCCTCGTGGGTGGTCGACGGCAGATCCGCCACGGCATATCCGAGGCGTGCCAGCCTGAGGCCGAGGTCGGCATCCTCGGTCACGTTCCATGCATCCCAGGCGTGGATACGGCGCAGCACCGCCGTGCGGAAATGGTTGGACGTGCCGCCGAGTGGCACCGGAAGGCTGAAGGCGGCGAGGCCCGGATTGATGACATCGAACAGCGCAGCATACTCGATCGCGAACAGGCGCGTCAGCAGGCTGTCATCCACGTTGTCGATGGCGAGGTGAGCCTGCAGGCACGCGATACGTTCCGGCGCGGCTGCAAGGCTTGCTGCCGCCAGGCGGAGCTGCTTCGGCTCGGGCACGTCCTCGGCGTCGTAGACGACCGTGTATTCGCCCCGCGCCAGCTGCAGGGCCAGGTTGAGCGCGCGCGGCTTGGTCCGCGGCAGGCCGGGTGGCGCAACCACGATCTCGAACCAGGGTGGCAGTGTCTGGGCGCGCAGGGCTTCGGCCGTCGTTGCATCGTCGCTCTCGATCACCAGCTTGATGTCGAGTTTGGCGGGTGGATAGTCGAGGCTCATGAGCGCGGTGAGAAGCTGCGGCACGACCCGCGCCTCCCGGTGCAACGGCACGATGACAGTATAGATCGGCAGCTCGTGGTCGGCGGGCATACGGGCCGGGGGGCGTCGCGGCCGCTCCATGCAGCAGGCGAGGCGCACCATGACCATGGCTATGAAGACGAGGCTGCAGAGCGCTGCGAACAGGCCGAAGGCCGCCGTCGGTGCCCGGACGAGGAGAAAACTCGTAACCCCCGCGGCGAGCGCGAGTATGCCGATCTGGAAGCCGTTCATCTGCCCTCGATACGACAGGGCGGCGGCAGCATCGGCGAGACCGTTGGCGGCGAGATGGGCGATCTGCCGCGGGTAGGTTCGCATCACCAGTCTGGTCAAAAGGCGTGGCGTCGTGAGCGCCACGCCGGCGTTCTGCCAACGCGCGTACTGCTTCATGAATCGGCCGAGATGCGGCACGCCCGGGGCGACGAGAAAGCGCGGACCCCGCCCGTCCGGGCGCAGGGGCACGATGCCGGCCGTCAGACATTCGGGAAAGCGGGCGTCAGCGCCGATGCGCACGCCGCGGTGCAGGAAGGGCAGGCCCATCGTCTCGGCGACGGCGGCATAGAGCCGTTCCTCGTCGATCGCGCCCGAGGCGAGAAGCGCCTCGAAGGGTGATACGTTCCACCGGTATGCCTGGCGACGTGCCTCCGTGAGAGCGTGTGCCGACACGCCATACTGCAGCAGGAAGACGAATTCGTCCGTGCCCGCCGCGTCGTCCAGACTTGTATAGTTCAAACAGACATCTTGATTGACGTTCTTAAAAAAATTCCGTTTTCCCCCGCTGGCGTCGGGAGCGATAGCATCATTCATCATCTATTACTCCCTGCAACCCCTGTGGAAAGATTATCGACAGTTCTTGATTTGTAAATTGGCCCGTGGGGTGAGTGCGTGTGCGCGCGCAAAGCGGCGACACCCTCTTGCCGGGAGGGGGTGGCTGGCGCACAACTACCAAAATCGGCGACAGGTTCCGGGGGAAGCCGGGTGTTCCGGGGATTGCTCTTTCGCTTGCTCGTCCTCTGTCCCTTCCTCGGCGGCCCGGCCGTCGCGGCCGGGGGGACCGGTCCGGTCGTGCCCAATTTCTGGGATACCCGTACCCGCATCGAGAAGCCGGATCTGTCCTGGGTGCGGGTCGTGCGGATCATGACGGACGACGAGTTTCCGCCGCTGCACTTCGCTGGTCCCGACGGTGTGCCGACCGGCTTTGCCGTCGAGCTCGCGCGTGCCGCTTGCGAGGTGCTGGCGGTTGCCTGCACCATCCAGGCGCGGCGCTTCGACACGCTGTTGCCGGCGCTCGAGGCCGGCCACGGCGACGTGGTGGCTGCCGGCATCCCCATCACCGCATCGCTCCGGGAGGGCTTTGCCGTCACCGCGCCCTTTCACCGCATGCCGGCCCGCTTCGTCGCCCGGCGCGAGAGGGCGCCGGACCGGTTCAGGCCCGAGGTTCTCGCCGGACGCACGGTCGCGGTCATTGCGGGAACGGCGCATGAGGCCTTCCTGAAGACCCATTTCCCCGAGGCGGAGGCAAAGCCCTACGCCAATCTCATCGCCGCGCGCGAAGCGCTCCGTGCCGGTGAGGTCGACTATCTGTTCGGGGACGGGATGAGCCTCGCCCTGTGGCTCAACGGGCGCGTGGCCGCCGATTGCTGCCGCTTCGTCGGCGGCCCCTATCTGGAGAGCCGCTATTTCGGCGAGGGCGTCGGCTTCGTGTTCCGGAAGGACGACAAGGTGCTCAGACGCGCCTTCGACTACGCGCTGCAGCGTCTGTGGGACAACGGCACCTACGCCGAGCTCTACCTGCGCTATTTCCCGGTGGGCTTCTATTGACCTTTCCGCGATTTGGCGGGAAATGCCGCGTTGACGCAGCGGGGGGCCCTACCTAGTGTCCGCCGCCTCGCCCCCGGAACGTTATCGCCGGCCGGTGCCCCTCATTCTTGAAGAGATGTGTGACATGACACAACCGCTCCAGCTCGATCCCGCGCTTGTCGAGGCTGCCCGAGCCTCGGCTGCCTGGCCGTTCGAGGAAGCGCGCAAACTCGTCGTGCGGCTGGAGCGTTCGGGCAAGAAGGAGGCGCTGTTCGAGACCGGATACGGCCCCTCCGGCCTGCCGCACATCGGCACTTTCGGCGAGGTGGCGCGCACCTCCATGGTGCGCCATGCGTTCCGCGTGCTGACCGAAGACCGCATCCCGACGCGGCTCGTCGCCTTCTCCGACGACATGGATGGCCTGCGCAAGGTGCCGGACAACGTGCCGAACCGCGACATGCTGAAGGAGCATCTCGGCAAGCCGCTGACGCGGGTGCCCGATCCCTTCGGCACGCACGAGAGCTTCGGCCACCACAACAATGCGCGCCTGCGCGCCTTCCTCGACGCCTTCGGCTTTGACTACACCTTCATGTCGGCGACCGACTGCTACACCTCCGGCCGCTTCGATGACACGCTGCGCCTGGTCGCCGAACGCTACGAGGAGGTGATGGCGATCATGCTGCCGAGTCTGCGGGCGGAGCGGGCGCAGAGCTATTCGCCCTTCCTGCCCATTCACCCGAAGACCGGCGTCGTCATGCAGGTGCCGATCGAGGAGGTGAAGAAGGACAGCGCCACCATCGTCTGGCGCGATCCCGAGACGGGCGAGCGTTTCGAGACGCCGGTGACGGGCGGACACGCCAAGCTGCAGTGGAAGCCGGACTGGGCCATGCGCTGGGTGGCACTCGGCGTCGACTACGAGATGGCGGGCAAGGATCTCATCGATTCCGTGCGCCTGTCGGGACAGATTGCCCGTGCGCTCGGCGCCACCCCGCCCGAGGGCTTCAACTACGAGCTCTTTCTCGACGAGAACGGCCAGAAGATCTCCAAGTCCAAGGGCAACGGCCTCACCATCGAGGAGTGGCTGCGCTACGGCACGCCTGAGAGCCTCGCCTTGTTCATGTACAACAAGCCGCGCGAAGCCAAGCGCCTGTTCTTCGACGTCATTCCGCGTCACGTCGACGACTATCTCGGTTTCCTCAACGCATACGGCCGGCAGGAGTGGAAGCACCGGCTGGGCAATCCGGTCTGGCACATCCATGCCGGTAACCCGCCGCCCCCGGAGACGGTCGAGGCGGCCGGTGCCACTGGAGCGCCGACGCAGCTCACCTTCGGCATGCTGCTCAACCTCGCAGGCGTGGCCAATTCTGAGGATCCGGCGGTGCTGTGGGGCTTCATCCGCCGCTATGCGCCGGCTGCCTCGCCCGAGACGCATCCGCGGCTCGACAAGCTCGTCGGCTACGCCATCAACTATTTCCGCGACTTCGTCCGGCCGGCCAAGACCTTCCGCCCGCCGACCGAGGCGGAGCGCGCGGCGCTCCTCGATCTCGACAACGAGCTCGCGCCCCTCGAAGGCTCGACCGATGCCGACGCGCTGCAGGCAATGGTCTACGAGGTTGGCCGCCGGCACTTCCCGGACCTCAGCGGCAAGACGAAGAGCCCCGACGGGCGCCCTGGCGTCTCGCAGCAGTGGTTCTCCAGCATCTACCAGGTGCTGCTCGGCGAGGAGCGGGGGCCGCGCTTTGGCTCCTTCATCGCCCTCTACGGCGTCAAGGAGACGCGGGCGCTGATCGGGAAGGCGCTGTCCGGCGCGCTTCAGGCCGAGCACGAGGCCTTCCTGGCGGCGCGCTGAGCCGGCCACGGCGCGGGTCGTTTTCGGGTGACGGTCCGGGGGCGCGACGCGTCGTGCCATGGCGCGTCCGCGCCGGCCGGGCTATGGTCCCGGCGTTCGATGGGGTGGGACGATGACGGCAGCGCCAGACGACAACACGCATTTCGGTTTCACCAATGTCCGCCTGGCGGACAAGCAGCGCCTCGTCGATGATGTCTTTCACAAGGTCGCCAGCCGCTACGACCTGATGAACGACCTCATGTCGGTCGGCCTGCACCGGGCGTGGAAGGATGCACTCGTCTCCATGCTGCGTCCGCCGTGGCACCGGCCCTTTCGTCATCTCGACGTGGCTGGCGGCACGGGCGACGTCGCCTTCCGCGTCAGTGACGCCGGCGGGCCGCAGACCAAGGTCACCGTGCTCGACATCAACGGCGACATGCTCGCCGTGGGGCGCGACCGGGCTGCGGCGCGCCGCAACAAGGGCGAGATCGAGTTCGTCCAGGGCAATGCCGAGAGCCTGCCCTTTCCGGACGGCAGCTTCGACGCCTACACGATCGCCTTCGGCATTCGCAACGTGCCGCGCATCGAACTCGCCCTCGCGGAGGCCTATCGTGTGCTCAGGCGCGGCGGCCGCTTTCTCTGCCTCGAGTTCAGCCGCGTCGACGTGCCCGTGCTCGACGCAATCTACGACGCCTATTCATTCAACGTCATTCCGGCAATGGGCCGCGTGGTGACAGGGGATGGCGAACCCTATCGCTATCTCGTCGAATCGATCCGCAAGTTCCCCAATGCCCGCGTTTTCGCAGGCATGATCGAGAAGGCGGGCTTCGCCCGTGTCACGGCCCGGCCGATGACGGGCGGCATCGTCGCCCTGCATTCCGGCTGGAAGATCTGAGGCGGTCGTGATCTCTGCGCTCGTCCACTGCTTCAGGCTCGCCCGCGTCGGCTTCGTGCTGGCGCGCGAGGGGGCGCTCTCCCTCGCCGACGTCGCCCCGCTGCCGCCGGCGATCCGCCTCCTGATCACCCTCGCCCGCACCATCGAGCGGCGCGGCGCGCGCGAGAGCGGCTCGCGCCTGGCGGCGGCGATGACGCGGCTCGGGCCGTCCTACGTCAAGTTCGGCCAGTTCCTGGCGACGCGCCCCGACGTCGTCGGCGTCCGCGCCGCGGCGGATCTCGAGACCCTGCAGGACCGGCTGCCGCCCTTTCCGCGCGAGGAGGCCGTGCGCACCATCGAGGCCTCCTTCGACATGCCGATCGACAAGCTGTTCAGCGAGTTCGGTCCGGCGATCGCCGCCGCCTCGATCGCGCAGGTGCACAAGGCGCGCATTGGCGAGGGCGAAAATGCGCAGACGGTGGCGGTCAAGGTGTTGCGGCCCGGTGTGCGTGAGCGTTTCGCGCGTGATCTTGCCTCCATGCGTTTCGCCGCCGCCATGGCCGAGCGTCTGTTTCCCGCCATGCGTCGCCTGCGGCCTATCGAGGTGGTGGAGACGCTGGCGCGGTCCGTCGCCATGGAGATGGATCTCAGGCTGGAGGCGGCGGCGCTGTCCGAGCTTGGCGAGAACACGCGCGATGACGCCGACTTCCGCGTGCCGGAAGTGAAATGGGATCTCACCGCCCGCGACGTCATGACGAGCGAGTGGGTGGACGGCACGCCGCTGTCGGACATGGCGGCGCTCGTCGCCGCCGGCCACGACCGCGAGGCGCTGGCGCGCACGGTCATCCAGTCCTTCCTGCGCCAGGCCTTGCGCGACGGCTTCTTCCACGCCGACATGCACCCCGGCAACCTCTTTGTCGATGCGCAGGGGCGCCTTGTCGCGGTCGACTGCGGCATCATGGGCCGGCTCGGCCACAAGGAGCGGCGCTTCCTCGCCGAGATCCTGCTCGGATTCATCACGCGCAACTACCGCCGCGTGGCCGAGGTGCATTTCGAGGCAGGCTACGTGCCGCGGCACCACAGCGTGGCGGACTTTGCCCAGGCCATCCGGGCGATCGGCGAGCCGATCCACGACCGGCGCGCCGACGAGATCTCGATGGCGAAGCTCCTGACGCTGCTCTTCGAGATCACGGCGCTGTTCGACATGAACACGCGCACCGAGCTCGTCATGCTGCAGAAGACCATGGTGGTGGTCGAGGGTGTGGCGCGCTCGCTCGACCCGCGGCTCGACATGTGGTCGACAGCCGATCCTGTCGTGCGCGAATGGATCGAGCGCAACCTCGGCCCTGTCGGCCGCCTGGAGGAGGCCGGCCGCGGCGCCGTCTCGCTCGCCGGTTTCGCCGCCCATCTGCCGTCGATCCTCAACCGCGGCGAGCGCATCTTCGAGCAGCTCGAGATCGCGAGTGAACGCGGCTTCCTGCTCGCGCCGGAGAGCGTGGCGGATATCGGTCGCGCCGAGGCCCGCCGCGCCCGCTGGGGCAATCTCGCGCTCTGGGTTATCGCCGCCATCCTGGCGGCGATGTGGCTCGGTGGCTGAATTCTTGCCGGCCTGCACGTTAAGGTTGATACTCCATTTCCGTTCCGGGGGGCCCCCTGCGGCGCTGAATCGTTTGCGTACGATGCACGACGCGCTAGTTTGCGGTCGCGCCGCGCCGGCCTTGCTCGCCGAAGCGCCCGGCGCCGGAGCGATCCTCGACGGGAGCGGCGCGTGAGCAAGCGGATCCTTCTTATCATCGGAGGCGGCATCGCGGCCTACAAGTCGCTGGACCTCATCCGCCGCCTGAAGGAGCGTGGTTACGGTGTGCGCGCGATCCTGACCACGGCCGGCGCCGAGTTCATCACGCCGCTGTCAGTCTCCGCCCTGTCGCGCGAACGCGTCTTCACCGATCTGTTCTCGCTGACCGACGAGGCGGACATCGGCCACATCGAACTGTCGCGCTCGGCCGATCTCGTCGTCGTTGCGCCGGCAACGGCCGACCTTCTTGCCAAAATGGCCGGTGGCCATGCCGACGATCTCGCCTCCACAGCGCTGTTGGCCACCGACAAGCCTGTTCTCGTCGCCCCGGCGATGAACCCGCGGATGTGGCAGCACCCGGCGACGCGCCGCAACATGGCCCTTCTCGAGGCTGATGGCGTCGCCGTGGTCGGGCCGAACGAGGGGGCGATGGCCGAGCGCGGTGAGTTCGGGCCCGGTCGCATGGCCGAGCCGCTGGAGATTGTTGCCGCCATCGAGCGGCTGCTCGGCGGCCGGGATCTGCCGCTTGCCGGCCGCCATGTCCTCGTGACCTCCGGGCCGACGCACGAGCCGATTGACCCAGTGCGTTACATCGCCAACCGGTCCTCGGGGCGGCAGGGGCATGCCATCGCTGCCGCTGCCGCGGCTGCCGGCGCGCGGGTGACGCTCGTGTCCGGCCCTGTCTCTATTGCTCCTCCGGCTGGCGTGACCACGGTGGCCGTCGAGACCGCGCGGGAGATGTTGGCCGCGGTCGAGGCGGCGCTGCCGGCCGATGCCGCCATCTTCGCCGCTGCGGTGGCGGACTGGCGCACGGCCGGCGAAGCCACCCAGAAGATGAAGAAGACGGGCAAGGGCGTTCCCCAGCTCGCCCTTGTCGAGAACCCCGACATCCTCGCCACGATCGCGCAGCGGACTGACGGGCGGCCGCAGCTCGTCGTCGGCTTTGCAGCTGAGACGGAGAACGTGGTGGAGCATGCCCGCCAGAAGCGCCTGCGCAAGGGCTGCGACTGGATCGTCGCCAACGACGTTCGCCCCGGAACGGGGGTGATGGGCGGTCGGCACAACACGGTGCATCTCGTCACCGCCGAGGGGGTCGAGGACTGGCCGACCATGGACAAGGACGAGGTGGCGCGCCGGCTGGTGGCGCGCATCGCCGCTGCCTTGCCGAAGGGATGACGATGACATCGATGTCACCTGCCGATCCCATCGTGGAGATCGTCCGCCTGCCGCATGCCGGAGACCTGCCCCTGCCGCGCTACGAGACGAGCCAGGCCGCGGGGCTCGACCTCATGGCGGCTGTACCGGCCGACGCTCCGATCACCCTGCGACCCGGCAGCCGCGCGCTCGTGCCGACCGGCTTCGCCATGGCTCTGCCCCCCGGATACGAGGCGCAGGTGCGGCCGCGCTCGGGCCTCGCACTGAAGCACGGCGTGACCGTTCTCAACGCGCCGGGGACCATCGACGCGGATTACCGCGGCGAAATAGGTGTTATTCTGATCAACACAGGTTCAGCCGATTTTGTGGTTGCTCGCGGGATGCGCATCGCACAGCTGGTCGTCGCCCCCGTGCGGCAGGCTTTGCTCGTGGAGGTCGACCGGCTCGGCGCTACGGAGCGTGGTGCCGGCGGGTTTGGATCGACGGGTGTGTGACCCGCGAGAGGCAGACGAAGAGGAACGACGACAATGATCCTGCTGTCCCGGCGCAGCTTGCTCGCCATTGCCGCCGTGGTGGACGTGGCCATCCACGCCCGGCCGAGCCCGGTTGCGGCGAAGCTGCTCGCGGCCCGTCACAACCTGCCGCCCCGCCATCTTGAGACGGTGCTGCAGCAGCTGGTGCGGGCCGGCATCCTCAAGGGGGTGCGGGGACCGCGCGGCGGTTACGAGCTTGCGCGCGAGCGCCGCCGCATCACGGCCGGTGAGATCGTGCGGGCGGCCATGGCGACGTCGTCCGAGGAATCGATGCCGCCTGTGCCGGACTCGGCCCTCGTCGACCTGGTGGTCGGGCCGGTGGTGCGCAAGGCGGGCGAGGCCTTTCTCGAGGTTCTGGACAATTCGACGGTGGAGGACCTGTGCCGTCGCGCCGAGGAGGCGAAGGTTTTCGGGCAGGTGCCGTCGTCGGTCGATTTCACAATATAGAATGTAAATATACTAATATATCGACAATCTTTTTGTAAATATGCTATCGGGGCTGAGGTTCAATCGTCGGGCCTGCCCCTGGTTTCGCGGCAGGCCGGCACAAGGGTGGAGTCGAGACCATGGCCGAACCAGCCGCCAAATCCGCCGCCGACACGCAGCGCGTGCCCGGCCGCGGGCGCATCTACAATTCCATCACTGAGACGATCGGTGACACGCCCCTGGTGCGGCTCGACCGCCTGGCCAGGGAGAAGGGCGTCAAGGCCAACCTCCTCGCCAAGCTGGAGTTCTTCAACCCGATCGCGAGCGTGAAGGATCGCATCGGCGTCAGCATGATCGACGATCTCGAGCAGCGCGGCATCATCAAGCCGGGCGCGACGCTGATCGAGCCGACGTCGGGGAACACGGGCATCGCGCTGGCCTTCGTGGCGGCCGCGCGCGGCTACCGCCTTATCCTCGTCATGCCGGAGACGATGTCGATCGAGCGGCGCAAGATGCTCGCGCTGCTGGGAGCCGAGCTCGTGCTCACGCCTGGTCCACAGGGCATGCGCGGCGCCGTCAACCGCGCTGAGGAGCTGAAGAACGAGATCCCCGGCGCCATCATTCCGCAGCAGTTTGCCAACCCGGCCAACCCGGGGATCCACCGGCGCACCACCGCCGAGGAGATCTGGAACGACACCAACGGCGAGGTGGACATCTTCGTCGCCGGCGTCGGCACCGGCGGCACCATCACGGGCGTTGGCCAGGTGCTGAAGCCGCGCAAGCCTTCGCTGCGCGTCGTGGCGGTGGAGCCCGAGGATTCGCCCGTGCTGTCCGGCGGCCAGCCCGGCCCGCACAAGATCCAGGGCATCGGCGCGGGCTTCGTGCCGCAGGTGCTCGACCGCTCGGTGATCGACGAGGTGGTGACGGTCGGCAACCAGACGGCCTTCGACACGGCGCGCCTCGTGGCCCGGCTCGAAGGCATCCCGGTCGGCATCTCCTCCGGCGCGGCGGTGGCCGCGGCGCTCGAGATCGCAGCCCGTCCGGAGAGCGCCGGCAAGAACATCGTCATCATCATCCCCTCATTCGCCGAGCGCTATCTGTCGACGGCGCTGTTCGAGGGGCTGTGAGGCGGCTCATTTGCCCGTGGGGGAATGGCAAGAGCGGGGGCGGCCCATGTGGCCGCCCTTTTCATTTCTCGGCTCCGGCTGTCCGCCACGTGCGGGGGCGCACGCCGGCCAAATCCGGCCCGGCGCAGATTATCCCGGCCTGAAGCGCCGATGCGGCGCCGGGCACCGGGAGCCGAACGATGTACCGCCGCCTCGCCCTCCTCTCGATGTTCGTCTTCTTCGCCGCGGCCTATGCGACGCAGGACCGGATGCCCCGTTCGGCGGTGAAGCTGCTGCGCGGTGCCAGCGAGCATGTCGCGGTCATCCCGGGGCCGGAAGCGAGCATCGGCCCGGAGATGTGAGGCAAGACCGCCGGGCCACAAAAAAGGGCGCCTGAGGCGCCCTTTTCGCTGTCCGGCGTCAGCCTGCCGCCGCTTCCTTGGCGCGCTCGGCGCGCTTGCGGTCGTTGGGGTCGAGCAGGATCTTACGCAGGCGGATGGATTTCGGCGTCACCTCCACCAGCTCGTCGTCCTGGATCCAGGCAAGCGCCCGCTCCAGGGTCATGCGGATCGGCGGCGTCAGGCGGACGGCCTCGTCCTTGGACGTGGTGCGGATGTTGGTGAGCTTCTTGCCCTTGAGCACATTGACCTCGAGGTCGTTGTCGCGCGTGTGCTCGCCCACGATCATGCCCTGATAGACCTTGCACCCGGGCTCGATCATCATCGGGCCGCGGTCCTCCAGGTTCCACAGCGCATAGGCCACGGCCTCGCCGGCGTCGTTCGAGATGAGGACACCGTTGCGCCGGCCGGGGATCTCGCCCTTGTAGGGGGCGTAGGAGTGGAACAGCCGGTTCATGATGGCCGTGCCGCGCGTGTCCGTCATCAGCTCCGACTGGTAGCCGATGAGGCCGCGCGTCG
>k87-846786_pt1 | contig 11856 bp, 9 predicted proteins | sample MGYA00084031_6733416 | MGnify analysis MGYA00084031
CAGCTTTGGAGTCAGTTCCGGACATATTAAATCCTCCAAATGGTTGATAACCGACAATAGCTCCTGTACATCCTCTGTTGAAGTATAAGTTACCTACATGGAAATCTTCACGAGCTTTTTCAATATTCTCTCTGTTATTGGAAATAACAGCACCTGTTAAACCATATTCTGTATTGTTTGCAATTTCAATCGCTTCATCAAAGTTTTTAGCTTTCGTAAATCCAACAACTGGACCAAAGATTTCTTCTTGCATAATAACAGCGTCCGGAGCAAGGTCAGCAAACACAGTTGGTTGAATAAAGTAACCTTTTGAATCGTCTCCTTCACCACCAACCATTAATTTGCCTTCACTCTTACCGATCTCAATGTATTTCATAATTTTGTTGAAAGCAGATTGGTCAATCACTGGGCCTGTAAAAGTAGATGGATCGGAAGGATCACCAACTTTTAATTCTTTTGTTAGCTCTACCACTCTATTTAATACTTGATCATAAACGTCTTCAAGGACAACAACTCTAGAGCACGCTGAACATTTTTGACCAGAGAAACCGAATGCTGAGCTTACAATGGATTGAGCTGCTAATTCAAGATCAGCTTCTTTATCAACAATGATTGTATCTTTTCCACCCATTTCAGCAATTACACGTTTCAACCAAATTTGTCCTTCATTTACTTTAGATGCACGTTCATAGATTCTTACACCTACATCACGAGAACCTGTAAAGCTGATAAAACGAGTTTTTGGATGATCAACTAAATAATCTCCAACTTCTGCTCCACTACCTGGAACAAAGTTTAAAACTCCTTTTGGTAAGCCAGCTTCTTCTAATACTTCAACAAACTTAGCAGCTACAACAGGAGTTGCAGAAGCTGGTTTTAACAATACCGTGTTACCAGTAACAATAGCAGCGACCGTTGTTCCGCACATAATAGCTAGAGGGAAGTTCCAAGGAGAAATAATGATACCGACTCCTAATGGAATATATCCGAAACGGTTAAACTCACCTGGTCGGCTATTAACTTCTATTCCATCTTTTAATTTTAGCATTTGACGAGCATAGTACTCCATAAAGTCAATGGCTTCCGCTGTATCCGCATCTGCTTCTTTCCAAGGCTTTCCTGCTTCTTTAACAAGAAGAGCTGAAAATTCATGTTTGCGACGACGTACGATTGCAGCCGCTTTCAATAAGATATCTGCTCTCATTTCCGGTTTTGTTTTTCTCCAATTTTGGAATGTTTCATAGGCAACTTGCATCGCTTTTTCCGCAAGCTCTTTGTTTGCTTTAGAAACTCGTCCAATGATTTCGGATTTATTTGCCGGATTGTAAGAAATTATTTTATCTTCAGTCGAAATTCGTTCTCCACCAATAATTAAATCATAGTCTTGACCTAAATAGCTCTCCACTGTTTTTAACCCAGTAAGAAAAGCTTCTTTATTTTTTTCATCTGAAAAATCTGTAAACGGTTCATGCTTATATGGTTGTACCATCAAAATCCCTCCTATATTTAAACGTTTACATCCATAACTATTCTACATGTTTTATATCGTTTCTTCAATGAAGTATAAGAAAACAAATAAATATACAATTTTTGGAATAGTGATACGATATGAAAAAGGATTGGACATTTGCCAATCCTTTTGTAATTGGTCATTAATTCCTTCGCGTTGTACAATAATGCCGTATTTGAGTGGAAAATGACTGACAATTAATAAATGTGTACAAATGGTTGGTCTTGGTTAGGAGTTCGAATAATTAATGCTTCCTGACCGCTAATGGATCCAACCTTTACTTCTATTACCCAATGTTTTGGGAAATACTTCATAATTAAACCAGTCACATATTGAGCAAATCCTATTGTCTCTGCTTTCCCCTTAAATTGAATGGTTATATCAATCTCTAATTTTTGAAGTTCTTTTCCTATATAAAATGCTTTCCCTACTACTCCGCTATAATTTGGGAAATAATCTTCAATATCTTGCTTAAAATAAGTAAATGCGGCTACGTCTTCCCGATGGTCTTCTTCTGCTTGCGTAGATGGAAACACATAATATTTTTCTTCTATTTTCTTCCAATCACCTAAAGATGAGCTTCCTTTTTTTACTGTACTGTAAGCAAAAAAGTTTCCCGGAACAATCGAATTTTTACTTTCTTGCTTAAATAGTCCAACTACTATAGGGACCTCTTTTAATCCTTCCATTTGTCGCAAACGTTTAACGACTTCTTGAGCGATTTTCTTTCCTTCTGCTTCAATTTTTTTATGATCGATTTTATTGTTAAATTCAGGACCAAATTGTTCCGTTTGGTAGTAGTGGACAGAATTTAAAGCTAAGCCGATAACAACTCCACCTAGTTTGACTTTATTATCATTCTCTTTGATTAAATAATTATGTTCAAGAATATGGGCTAGATATATTGGACTTTCTTCATGAGCCTTATGCAAATCTTTTTGATTGGTATCTAACATAGGATTTAACCCTACATTTTCATCCTCAGTTTTTCCAAGTTCTTTTAATTGATCTTTCGTATACTTTCGTTGCAGCCATTTACTTATTGTTTCCCTATCTAAATACGCACCATCTTGAAATACATATTCCTCTGTAGAAAACTCGTTTTGAGCAATGCGAAGTAGCCCTTCTTCAAATTCATCACTGTCTAAACGAGTATTTAATCTGTCTACAACTAGTCCTCTGGAATCGGATGCTTTAAAAGGTAGTAATGTGCTATAAAATGAATCAGAAATTTTATATTTTGGTATAATAGCCTTCTCATCTTTGTTATTGTTATTTTCCTGTACTACCTCTTCTTGTTTATCCAAATTAGGTGTACAAGCTGTTAATAAGATAAGCGTGGCCATTAAAAAAATTGACAGCCTCTTCATATCAACACCTCATATTTATTGGCGTACATCCATTTTATTTAACTCTTGCAAAAATCTATCTTCATCCCATACTTCAATACCTAGCTGGTTAGCCTTCGTAAGTTTTGATCCAGCATCTGCTCCAGCTATGACCAGATCTGTTTTTTTGCTTACACTACCAGTTACATTTCCACCGAGTAGTTCAATTTTTTCTTTCGCTTCATTTCGAGATAATGATTCAAGCTTTCCAGTTAGAACGATGGTTTTTCCTGAAAACACTGAAGAATCATTCGTGTTATTATTCGGTTTTAAACCCTTATAAGTCATATTTACACCGTAAGACTCTAATTCCTTCAGTAATTCTTTTACTTCAGGCAATCCAAAATAAGTTACAATGGAATCTGCCATTTTTTCTCCAATTTCATAAATGGCTGTTAATTCCTCTTTTGTTGCATTTGCTAACCGTTCCATTGTACCAAAATGTTGAGCTAAAGTTTTAGCCGCTTTTGCACCTACATGACGAATTCCTAGTCCGAAAAGGAGTTTTTCTAGTGAATTTTCCTTTGATGCTTCAATTGCTTCTAACAAGTTATTTACTGATTTTTCTCCCATTCTCTCTAATTCTAGTAGTTGGTCTTTTTTAAGTTTGTATAGATCCGCTACATCACTGATCAAATTTTCTCTAAATAATTGTGAGATAACTTTTTCTCCTAGGCCTTCAATATTCATCGCATCTCTTGACACAAAATGAATAAGTCCTTCTCGAATTTGTGCGGGACATTTTGGATTAATACATCTTAAGGCGACTTCCCCATCTAACCGAACAAGATCTGCCTCACATTCTGGACAATGTGTTGGCATTTGAAACTCTACTTCATGACCGGTTCTTCGATCGAAAACAACACTGACAACTTCAGGTATGATATCACCTGCTTTTTTTATGACAACGAAGTCACCAATCCGAATATCTTTCTCTTTTATTAAATCTTCATTGTGTAAAGAAGCTCTTTGTACCGTTGTTCCCGCCACTTTTACCGGTTCCAAAATTGCTGTAGGAGTTACAACTCCTGTTCTTCCAACGCTTAGTTCAATATCTATTAATTTTGTAATAACTTCCTCCGCAGGAAATTTATATGCAATTGCCCACCTCGGACTTTTGGCAGTTGTCCCTAATTGCTCTTGTTGTTCAAAATTATCTACCTTAATAACAATACCGTCTATTTCATAAGGAAGAGTCGGACGTTTCTCATTCCATTCCGAAACGTATTGAATAACCTCTTCGATAGAAGAACATGTTCTTCTTTCCTTGTTTGTTTTAAACCCTAACTCATCAAGCAAATTTAAGCCTTCACTATGGGATTCTATACCAATAGCTTCTGGATTAGCGATTGAATATAGGAAAATATCTAAATTTCTTGAAGCAGCAATTTTCGGATCTAGTTGACGTAGGGATCCAGCAGCTGCATTACGAGGATTGGCAAAAGGCTCTTCTCCGTTTTCTTCTTTCATTTTATTTAATTGCTCAAATGATTTTTTTGGCATAAAAGCTTCGCCACGGACCTCGATTGTGAGATTATTTTTGATTCGGAGAGGAATCGAGCGAATCGTCCTTAAATTAGACGTAATATCCTCCCCAATTGTTCCATCTCCTCTAGTTGCCCCCTGAACAAATAGCCCGTTTTCATATTTTAGCGAAACAGCAAGTCCATCAATTTTCAATTCACAAACATAAGTGACATTTTGGCCCACTTCTTGTTTTACTCTTCGATCGAAATCTCTCAAGTCTTGTTCATTAAAAGCATTCGATAAGCTTAACATAGGAATGGAATGTTCAACTTTAACAAACATATCTAGTGCTTGGCCACCAACACGTTGAGAAGGAGAATCAGTCGTTTGCAAATCTGGATATATTTGTTCAATTTCTATTAATTCTTTCATTAATTTATCATATTCAGCATCAGGAACCGTAGGATTATCCAACACATAATATTCATAATTATATTTATTGAGCAATGCATGGAGCTCTTTTACTCGCTTTTCAGCCTGTAATCGATCCATCCTATATCCTCCTTTCATTACGCTTTTGTAATTGGGGCAAATTTCGCCAATAACCGTTTAATTCCAACAGGATTAGGGAAAGCAATATCTAATTCTAAATTTTCTCCTTCACCTTTCACTTGAACAACTGTGCCTATTCCCCATTTTTTATGTTGGGCTTTATCTCCGACTTTCCACTCTAATGATTCCCCACCAGTCGCAGATGGTACATGTGCAACCTTTTTGAAAGCAGGTTGTTGAACCGTTTTTGTTTGATAATTCCCTCTGACAGATCTCCGCTCATTTACATGTTCAATTAAATCCTCAGGAATTTCATCGATAAATCGAGATGGTGGGTTTTCATTTGTACGTCCAAACAATGTTCTTTGTTGAGCATTCGTAAGATACAATTCTTCCTCTGCTCGTGTAATTCCTACGTATGCAAGTCTTCTTTCCTCTTCCATTTCCGCTTCTTCCATTAAACTTCTACTATGTGGAAAAACTCCTTCTTCCATTCCAATTAAAAAGACAACAGGAAACTCTAAACCTTTTGCAGCATGCAAAGTCATTAATACTACTGCATCTTTTACATCTTCTTTGTCAATCTGATCAATATCAGACACAAGTGCCAAATCCGTTAAAAATGCAATTAAACTTTTATCTTCGTTGGTTTGTTCAAAGTTTTTAGTAACAGATAAAAATTCCTCTAAGTTCTCTAATCTACTTTCTGCTTCTAATGACTTTTCTGCTTTTAACATCTCAATGTACCCAGATTTCTCTAAAATTTCTTCCACTAGTTCCGTTACAGAAAGATAATCTTGCATGGAATGCAACTGTTGAATAAAGTGGTGAAAATCCATACAAGCATTTAATATTTTCGGACTCAAGCCAATAAAATCGCCTTCTTGGATGGCCTCATACATCGAAATTTCATTATTTGCAGCATATTGAGCAATTTTTTCTATAGAACTTTGTCCAATTCCTCGTTTTGGAACATTAATCACTCGTAATAAGCTAATATCATCATTCGGATTAGCTACTAATCTTAGATATGCTAAAATGTCTTTAATTTCTTTTCTATCATAGAATTTAATACCGCCCACAATTAAATATGGAATATTGGCTTTCATCAACATTTCTTCCACTACGCGTGATTGTGCATTTGTTCGGTATAAAATTGCTATGTCTGATCGTTTTCTTTTTCCTGATTCAGTTAATTCTTTAATTTTACTTGCGACAAACATAGCTTCTGCTTGTTCTGTATCCGCTCGATAATATTTAATATTGCTACCTTCATCATTTTCCGTCCATAATTTTTTAGGTTTACGATTCATATTATTTTTAATTACTTCGTTTGCAGCATGTAAAATTTTCTTTGTGGAACGGTAATTTTGTTCTAATAAGATCACTTTTGCATTTGGATAATCTTTTTCAAAAGATAATATATTAGCAATATCTGCTCCTCGCCAGCGATAAATCGATTGATCTGAATCTCCAACGACACATAAGTTTTTTAGACGTTTTGCAAGTAAATGGACCAATTTATACTGAGCTTTGTTTGTATCTTGATACTCATCCACATGAATATATTGGAATTTCCTTTGATAATATTCCAATACTTCTGGAACTCGTTCAAATAACTGGATAGTCTTCATAATTAGATCATCAAAGTCCAAAGAATGATTTTTTCTTAATCGTTTTTCATATTCAATATAGACTTTGCTAACAACATCATCATAATAGTTACCAACAAATTCTGAAAACTTTTCTGCACTTATCAGTTCGTTTTTTGCACTGCTAATTTTCCCTAATATTCCACGCGGATCAAATTTCTTCGGGTCTATATTCAAATCTTTTACAATCCCTTTAATTACAGACAATTGATCTGTAGAGTCTAATATTGTAAAATTTCTATTTATTCCTATCCGGTCTATATCCCTTCTTAAAATTCGCACACACATGGAATGGAAGGTAGAAATCCAAACTTCTTCCGCCGCTCCACCTAATAATTTTTCTATACGTTCTTTCATTTCTCTTGCTGCTTTATTTGTAAATGTTATCGCCAGTATATTATACGGATTCACGCTTTTTTCAACCATTAAATAAGCAATTCGATGAGTTAATACACGAGTTTTCCCACTCCCTGCACCAGCCATGATTAATAATGGACCTTCTGTTGTTTTTACCGCCATCTGCTGCTCTTTATTTAGTCCATTCAATAAACGATCCGTTAAAAATTGCATCATCATCCACCTTTTCGCGAACAAATGTTCCTGTTTCTATTATACAAAATTTATCTATTTAACCGCATTAACTGTTTTTAAGGCTTGTTCAATATCTTCATAAATAACATTTCCAACTACAATCACGTCTGCATACTTTGACATTTCTAATGCCTGTTGTTCGTTTTTTATTCCTCCACCGTAAAATAAAACCGTATTTTTCAGTTTATTTTTCATAGCTTCCACGATAGCAGGATTCCCATATGTACCACTATATTCTATATATAAAATTGGAAATTGAAACATTTTTTCTGCTAGTAATGCATACGCTTCTAAATCTTCTTTTGTAAGATTTGTGTTTGCTTTTGTTAACTTTGCCACTTTTGAGTTTTCATTTAATACAACATATCCTTCAACTAATATTTCTTTCCAATCCATGATTTCTCCATATTCCTTAACAGCCTTATGATGTAAATCGACCACCCATTTCGTTTCACGACTATTTAATACGGAAGGAATAAAATATAAGTCATATCCAGGAGTAATAATCTCAAAAGAGGAAACTTCTAATATACAAGGCACAGTATATCTTCTTATTCTTGCCATTAGATCTAAAACTTGATCAAGCTCGACTCCATCTGTACCACCAACAATAATTGCATCTGTACCAGATTCACAAACTTTTTCCAAGTCTTCATCAGAGATTTTTTTATTAGGATCAAGTTTAAAAACATGTTTCCAATCACGAATATTATACATGGTTATAAAACCTCCAAAATATATTCCATTTAGACATTATAACATTCCTTCATTTTATACTTAAAGTCGTACATAATAGCTTTTCACTGGAAATCATTTAAACAAACATTTGTTTAAAAATAGGTTAATAATGCTAACATTCAAATGGAAGGACTTAGGGAATTTAAATCATGAATATAAAAAAGAAAAGCACTCGCATTGTGCTTTTCTTATTCCCTACTCTCTTTTTGAATTCTTTCTAATACCATGTGATAACCATCATTTCCATAATTCAGACAACGTTTCACTCTAGATATGGTAGCTGTACTAGCTCCTGTTTCTTCTTCAATGGAATGATATGTTTTACCTTCGCGTAACATCCGTGCAACTTCTAATCTTTGAGATAAAGATTGGATTTCATTGATCGTACAAAGATCATCAAAAAAACGATAGCACTCCTCCAAATCTTTTAATGAAAGAATGGCTTCAAATAATTGATCTAATTCTCTTCCACGTAATTTGTTGATTTGCACATTTTTACCCCCTCCATTACTCTACTGTAACGCTTTGGCTTAAACCAGGGTAAGTAGGTACTATATTAATCCATGTTTTTCCGGGAACTAGTGAAGCTTCTTTTCCATTCTCCAACGGAATCAGACGGTTGTTTTCATACTTCCATTCTATTTCTTTCATGATTCCCTTTTGGAATAAATATCCTTTTCCACCTGATTCAAAAGAAAGTGCATTTCTGCCATAATCATCAATCGATTGATGTGGTATTTCATAAATAATTATATTATCTAATAACACCTCTTCTTCAGTATCATAATCGACTGTTTGAATATTGGCAGAGTACCTTCTATATTTATTCGTTACTGAGTCATATTCATATCTGACTTGAAAATCCGAGGATGAATAATTCACAGTAATGTTCGTTGCTTTTGTTCCTGACAACTCTTCTAATTGATCCTTAGATAAAAATGAAAGCGGTTCTGGAGCTCCTTCTAATTTAAATTTATTACGCTCTGCTCCGGCAACAATATTTTCATAAGATATATAAGAGTTATGTGGGGCCTTGCGATCATTTGAACGAACAAATAATGTCCCATCATAAAATAATCCATTTAAAGAATCAATGTAGCCACTTTCAATCAATTTTTTTGCTTGTGGGCTCCACCCATGGTGAACGAATATACTGTCAAAACCTTTTGCTAATTCTATATAATAATCTCTTGCACTTCTCACTGGACCAACACGCTCTGGCATTTCACTTTGAAAAATAGCTAAAAACCTCGTGACTCCACCTTCAGCAATGATCTCATACACAACATCTGCTTTATGTAATCCTGATTGAGGTCTCGCTGCAGGATGGTTGTTTATCATCACTCCAATGGCACGGTGGTTTACGTTCTCATTTGTTTCAATTCCTGTTAAAGCAAATTCCTGCTGTTTTTGCTCTACTTTCTCTTCTTCTTTTACATCCTCTTTTTTTGATGCAGTTTCTTTATTTTTACTACAAGCTGCTATAGATAGTAATAAAATTAACATAATTAGTCGGATTCTTTTTTTATACAAAATCCCACCCCTTAATTCATTTACCTTTAATTATTTTATCGCATCACAGATGGAAAGAGTACCATTTTGTTCATGACATCATACATTCCTCTTTGAGTAATCCGTACATATGGTAAATGTGTCGAGGAAAAGAATAATAATGTATATATTGGATCCGCAAATTGGTATCCACGATTTGTTAGTAATAATTTTAATTTCTTTTCTTTTTCCATAATCCATTCCAATGCCTGATCGGAAGCCTTTCCTGCCAGTGTTAATGGAATTTCATGCAATACTTTGTTTTTTTCAGTTAGAACAATGCCCCCACCAATTTCTTTTAAGCGATTAAACGCATGTACGATATCACTCTTTCTTTTTCCAATTAAAATGATATCTCCAGTATTTGAAAAAGAAGATGCGAAACCACCTACATTAGCAAAACCTTTTAATAAGGTATTTATTCTCCATTTACCGTTACGATCGATTAACATAAAGAAACATTCATCATTCATTTCATTTAATTCATCACCTGATGCATCAATCGTAATCGAATAAGGTTTTGTAATAACAGCATTTTCCATTTTAATACCTACTGGCATAGAAAACTGAAGGTCGTCATTAGTTATATTCCAATTGATTTTTAGTGGTTCAAAACCTAAAGTTTTCCAAGAGATGCTTGGGAACCCATTCAAATTTTCATTATCTTTTTTTAGCCATTTTCCTTTTGATAATACTGATGTAGGAGTTGGTTCATCTATAGAAGAAAGAAAATTAATATTCGCAATTCGGCCAGTAGCAATGTTCCCAACTAGTTGTTCTAAATGATAATATCGTGCAATGTTGTAAGTTGCCATATGGTATGCATCAATAGGAGAAATTCCTTTTTGAATAGCTATTTTGATTAAATGGTCCGTTACCCCTTTTTCGTAAAATGATGAAGGGGAACCGTCTGTCGTTAGCATGCAATGGTCAAAACAATCGATACCTTCATCTAACATCTGTTTAATAATAACTGGAAGATCAGGTCGAATGGAAGAATATCTTAACGAAACATAATATCCTTGCATTAATCTACGTTTAACTTCTTCACCAGTCATGGATTCATGGTCACAGCTAGCACCTAGTAACATTAACTTAGCTAATGTTTTTTCTGATGCACCCGGAAAGTGCCCTTCTATTGGCTTACCTTGCCTTTTTGCCTCTTGCATCCAATAAAGCATGAAGTCGTCCCCTGACAAAAGTTTTGGCCACCCAGTTAATTCCCCGCCTTGAATGACATAATGTTGATCCAACCACTCTTTTATGGAACGGTGGGAAAATACAGTTTCTTCTTCTAATAATTCAGTTTGTGAATCAAATCTGCACCACCAATATGTAGTAACAGGGAGATGATTTATCTCTTGTATAAATGAAAACGCTTTCTTATTATCTAACAATAAATTGAGCATTAAGTTGTCATTGATAAATGTCGTTGTTCCAAACTGTGATGCATAACTAGAAAAAGAATGGGGATTATATAATTGAAAAGGGTGGGCATGTGGTTCTATATAGCCCGGAACAAGGAACTGGCCTTCACAATCAATTATTTCACAATTGTCTACACAATCCGGCATTTTTTCACCAACATAGACAATTCTATCTTTGTATATCCAAATATTTGCTTTCATCCAACGTCGAAATACTGAATTTAAGTAAGTAGCATTCGTTAATAATAATGTTGGTGATTTCTTTCCATCTAAAACTGACACATGATCTCTCAATTCTATTAATTTCCAACGATAACATTGTTCCGGCATCTGCCACACCTCCTTAAAATTTAAAAATATTTATTTTTTATACTAACATATTTTACATTTTAAAGCATTAAAGAATCGATTAAATGTTATGAATATTTTTTTACAATTGGGGGAATATTCTATGAAAGTTATACCGAATATTGGAATTTTTAACGCATTGATACGAATTACATGTGGTTTAACCATTGTTTCTTACTTTACGTCTAAACTCATTAGACGACCTTGGAACAATTCTTATATTATTATGATCCTTTTAGGTGCAATGAAAGTTGCTGAGGGTATCGTACGCTATTGTCCTGTCACAGCATTATTTCAAGAGGGTCAGGAAAAGTTAGGAAATATCAATATCAAAGATTTAGGATTAGGAAATAAATCAATTAAAGATTTTATGGATACATTTACTAACAACAACAAATTAGAGGATTCTGTAAAAAATAATTAAATGAATTTAGGGAAATTTATCTACCGTTGAAGATAAATTTCCCTTTTCAAAAGTTGAGGAGCTGAATAAAAATGTATTTTGAATATTTGACCGATATGTCGTTTGTTTTAATCATGATTATCGGAAGTATTGTCGCAATATTTTATGCTTTTATGAAACGTTCGAAAAGAAAACAGTCTAGAAAATATAGATAAACTTACTGATTGAA
>k87-931949_pt1 | contig 11855 bp, 10 predicted proteins | sample MGYA00084031_6733416 | MGnify analysis MGYA00084031
GGCCGCGCTCCCGGCCGGCGGCGGTCACAAAGGGCTCGATGCCGTCCCACCCCAAGTAGGGGTTCACGGTCAAGGCGTCCGCCTTGGGCCCTTCTTGGTCCGCCGCGTCGAGCCAGGCCCCATCGGCGCCTTCGGCGCCGGCGGCGGCAGGCTCGCCGTGACTGCCGGCCCCGCCCAGATAGGCGGCGGCGTACTGCGCTGCCGTCGAGGCAATGTCGTTTCGTTTCCCGTCGGCGATCACCAAAAGTCCGCGCTGCTGCGCGAGCTCCACGATTCGCTCGTACGCGGCCATGCCCGCAGGACCGAGCCGTTCGTAGTAGGCCAGCTGCGGCTTCACCGCCACGGCAACGTCACGCACCGCGTCTAAAATCTCCTCGCAGAACGCCACGACGCCCCGGGCAAGGCGCTCCCGCGCGCCGCCCGTGCCGGCCCCGGCCGGAAAGTACGCCCGGGGAATGAGGCGGGGATCGGGGTCGAGGCCGACCACGACGGCGCTTCCCTTCTTCTCCACCGCGCCGAAGAGCCGGTCGGCGAACGCTGCCATCACAATCGGCCCTCCTCCGCCCAGCGTCCCAGCGCGCGTCCGCGCGTGTAGACTCCTTCGACCCGCCCTTTCACGGCTCGCCCGGCCAGGGGCGTGTTGCGCGCCTTCGAGCGCCACGTCGACGGGTCAACCGTGCCCTCGACGTCCGGGTTAAAGAGTGTGAACGCGCACCCTTCGCCTTCCACGAAACGCTGCTGGGCCAGCCCCAGCACCTGCCGGGGACGCCGGCTCAAGGCTTCGACGACGTCGTGCCACGTAAGCAGCCCCCGCTCCACCAGTTCGGTGTGGATGACGGGGAGTACGGCCTCAAGAGCCGCCGCGCCGAACTCGGCGTAGTCGAACTCCCGGCTTTTCTCCTCGAGCGTAAGCGGCGTGTGATCGCTGACGATGCAGTCGATCACGCCTTCGCGCACGCCTTCCAAGAGGGCGTCGACGTCCTCGCGCGGCCGCAGAGGCGGCAGCACCTTCGCGTTGGTATCGTAACTTTTCAGGCTTTCATCCGTCATAATCAAATGATAGAGGCTGCACTCCGCCGTCACCTTCACGCCCCGCTCCTTGGCGTCGCGAAGAAGCTCCACCGAGCGGCGCGTGCTCACCCCTTGCACGTGCAGGCGCCCCCCCGTGCTCTCGGCAAGCAACAGATCCCGGGCCAGCGCGACCCACTCAGCCGCCGCGGGGATCCCGGGCAGGCCGAGCCAATCGGCGACTTCGCCCTCGTGTGCCGAACCGCCGTGCGCCAGGCTCTCATCGCGCGCCTCGGAGAAGACGGGAAGGGAGAGCATGCGGGTGTACTCCAGCGCGCGCCGCATCACGCGCGCGTCCGCGACCGGCCGCGCGTCTGCGGCGGCCACGGCCCCCGCCTCTTTGAGCGCGGCCAGCTCGGCCAGCTCCTTCCCCTGCCGCCCTTTGGTCAGGGCAGCGCAGACCAAGATCTCCGCACCGGCGATACTCGCGCTCCGATCGATTAAATACCGTACGTCGGAGGGGCGGTCGGCCGGCGGATCGGTGTCAGGCATGGCCAACACCGCGGTAAAGCCCCCCCAAGCGGCCGCCGCCAGCCCGCTTTCCAGGCTCTCGCGATCCTCCCGCCCCGGCTCGCCCAAGTGAACGTGCAGGTCGACGAGCCCGGGGAGGATGAGCCAGCCGTGGGCCGGAACGACGCGGGCCGCTCGATCGGCGAGCCCTTTGCCCAGGCGGAGCAAACGTCCCCCTTCGACCAAGAGATCGCACTCGTGGACCGGCCCCGCCTCGCTCCAAAGCACGCCTCCCTTAATCAACAGCCTGGAGCCCACCGCGCTCACCCCCCGACATCAGATAGAGGACGGCCATCCGCACCGCGACCCCGTTGGTCACCTGCGTGCGCACCACCGACCGGGGATCGTCCACCACTTCTTGCGTGATCTCGACGCCCAGGTTTGCCGGTCCCGGATGCATCACCATCACGTCGTCCTTCGCCCGCTCGAGCCGCTTTGCCGTGAGGCCGTACAGGCGGCTGTACTCGCGGATGCTGGGAAAGAGACCGCTGGCTTGGCGCTCCTGCTGGATGCGCAGCACGATGATCACGTCCGTCCCTTCGATCGCCTCGTCGAGGTCCGTGAACACGCGCACGCCCAAGCGCTCCAGCCCCTTGGGAATCAGCGTCGGCGGCCCCACGACCCGCACGTGCGCTCCCATTTTGAGCAGGCCCCAAATATCCGAGCGGGCCACCCGGCTGTGGAGGATATCCCCGACGATCGTTACGGTAAGGCCGGCAATCCGCCCCTTCACTTCTTGAATGGTGAAAAGGTCCAAAAGCCCTTGCGTCGGGTGCTCGTGCCGGCCGTCGCCGGCGTTGATCACCCGCGCCCCGATGGAGCGGGCAAGAAGGTGCGCCGCGCCCGAGGCGCTGTGCCGCACCACGACGATGTCCGCCCCCAGCGCCTCCAGCGTCTTCGCCGTGTCGACGAGGCTTTCGCCTTTGACGACGCTGCTGGACGAGGCCGCGATGTTGACGACGTCCGCGCTCAGCCACTTCCCGGCCAGTTCAAAGGAGGTGCGGGTGCGCGTGCTGGCTTCGTAAAAGAGGTTGACGATCACTTTCCCTCTTAAGGTAGGGAATTTTTTGACGGACCGCTCGAAGATCTGTTTGCAGGGCCCGGCGGTCTCCAGGATCAGCTCAATCTCGGCGGGCGTTAAGGGCTCCAAACCGAGCAGGTCCTTGCGGGACAGACTCATCTCTCCTGCCCCTTCCCTTCGCGGCCCTTGCTCGGGCCGTAAATCACCACTCGCTCGTCGCCGTCGGTCTCGTCGAGGAGGACGGCGACGATCTCATCGCGAGCCGTGGGGACGTTCTTGCCGACAAAATCGGCCCGGATCGGAAGCTCTCGGTGCCCCCGGTCGATCATCACGGCCAGTTGGATGCGGCGCGGCCGCCCTAAGTCCATCAACGCGTCGAGCGCCGCCCGCACCGTGCGGCCGGTGAAGAGGACGTCGTCGACGAGGACCACCGTCCGCTCGTCGATGCTGAAAGGGATCTCGGTGCGCCGCACCAGCGGCTGGCGGGCGATGGTCGTCAGGTCGTCCCGGTACAGCGTGATGTCGAGGATGCCCACCGGACAGGGCCGGCCTTCGATCTCTTCGATCCGCTGCGCCAACCGCTTGGCAAGAGGGGCGCCGCGGGTGCGAATTCCGACGAGGCGCAGGTTTTCGGTGCCCCGGTTTGCTTCGAGAATCTCGTGGGCGATCCGGGTCAGCGCCCGCTGGATCTGCCCCCGGTCCATTACTTCTGCTTTGATCTGCATTGTCTCACTTCCGTCCGCCCGCTCGGGTTTCAGCGGGCATAAAAAAAGCTTCCGCCCTGCCGGCAAGAAGCGATGACCGCAAACCTGTACGCGCATGTCCCCCTTCGCCCGAAAGCCGTGGGCCCAGCCGCGCCCCCGGCGCCCGCCTCGAAAGGGGTCGTGAACGTATTCAGCCATCCTTACCGGCCTCACAGGGCCCGCTTAAAGGACGTATGTAACCTTTTTATAGGATAGCAAGGGAGATCGCGACGTGTCAACGCTCTTTGGCGGAGCGCGCGGCGGGGCTCAAAGGGCGCGTCGCTTCCCGCTCCTTTGGCGCCCGCTCCTTGCGCAGCTGCTCCAAAACCTCTAAGAAGCGGGGCGGCGGCGGCGCCTCGAAGGTGAGCGGCTCGCCCGTCGTCGGATGCGCGAAGCGCAATCGGAACGCGTGGAGAGCCTGCCCGTCATCGAAGAGTTCGGGCCGGCGCGGGCCGTAGCGCGTGTCGCCGGCGACGGGATGACCGATGTGCGCGAGGTGAACCCGTATCTGGTGGGTGCGGCCCGTCGCGAGAGAAAGCTCGAGAAGGGAAAAGCGTTCGAAGGCCTCGAGCACTCGAAAGTGAGTGATCGCCTCCCGCCCCCCTGCCGCGAGCACCGCCATTTTTTGGCGATGACGGGGGTGGCGCCCGATGGGCGCGTCGATCGTGCCCGCGGAAACCGATGGTATCCCGTGAACGATGGCCAAGTACTGCCGGCTCACCCGCCGCTCTTTGAGCGCCTGCACCAAAGCCCGGTGGGCGGCCTCGCTCTTGGCGACCACCATCAACCCCGAGGTCTCCTTGTCCAAACGGTGCACGATCCCCGGCCGCCGCACGCCGCCAATGCCGGCCAGATCGGGGCAGTGATGCAGGAGGGCGTTCACTAACGTGCCTTCCGCGTGGCCAGGAGCCGGGTGGACCACCATCCCTTTTGGTTTGTTGACGACGATAATCGCCGCATCCTCGTAGAGGATCTCCAAGGGGATCGCTTGAGGCTCGGCCTCGGCCGGCTCGGGAGGCGGCGGCCACACCTCCACGCGATCGCCCGGGCGCAGACGCACTCCAGCTTTTGCCGGACGGGAGCCGTTCACCAACACGAGGCCTTCGTCGATCCAGCGGCGCACCTGGGCGCGCGAGAAGGCGGCGTCCAGCGCGGTGACGTAGACGTCGAGGCGCGTGTTCGCCTCGTCGGCCTGCACCACCCGTTCGATGCACCGGTCATGCACGGCAGCCCGCTCCCCGCTCCGGCCGGACCACCGCGTGCCAGGCAAATAGGAGCACGCCGACAAAGATCGTCGCGTCGGCTACATTGAAGACGGGCCAGACCCGCAGATCGACGAAGTCGGTCACCCAGCCCAGCCACACCCGGTCGATCAGGTTCCCCAGCGCCCCGCTCACCGCCAAGGTGAGCGCCAGGCGCTCGCCGGGACGCGCTCGCCTCCATTTCGCGCGCTGCGTGAACGCCAACGCGCCCAAGGCCAGGGTGATCGCGATGAGGAGCGGGCCTTGCCCCTGAAGCAGTCCGAAGGCCGCCCCCGTATTGCGGACATACGTCAGATGTAAAATCCCGTCGATAAGGGGACGGGTCTCGCCGAGAACGAAGGCGCGTCGCACCCACGCCTTGGTCGCCTGATCGAGCGCAACCAGCGCGAGGCCGAGGAGAAAGTGTCCCAAAAAAGAGGCACCCCCTTCGCCGGCCTATTCTAACACAGCATGCGCTGGCTGCGAAAGGCATTACCCGCGCCGGCGCTTGTCCCCTTCCAGGGCGAGATCGTCTTGAGGCGAGTTAGCCGTTCCGTAGCGCGCCACGTCTTGCCACGCGTCCTCGCCGTCGTAGGCGACGTTCGCGGATCTGTCGGTGAAGGTGCGAGCGAAGGGAGGATGCAGCGCCTCCTCCTCGACGGGGCGGTCGCTGCCCGTGGAGGCCCTTGCCTCGGCCCGCCGGCTGCAGGCAATGCAGCGCTCAGCGTACGGCAGCGCTTCGAGCCGCTCCCGCGCAATGGCTCGGCCGCATTCGACGCAGACACCGTACGTCCCCGCCTCGATGCGTTCCAGAGCGTCGTCGATGCGGGTGAGCGTCGCCAACGCCGCCTGCCGAAAGCCCAGGTCCCGCTCCCGCTCGTACATCTCCGCGCCCGCGTCGGCGGGGTGCTGGTCGTAGGAGGAGAGTTCGCCCACCGCCTCCGTCATCGCAGTCTCCAGCCCCGCCTCGTTCATCCTGTCCACCAGGTCCTTGAGGCGGTCACGCTCGCGGCTTAGCGCGGCGCGAAAGTGCTCAATGTCGGCGGAAGAGAGCGCTGTCGGCACAATGGTCCCTCCTTGAGAATTCGATCGCCCAGGGCAACGCCGCCCCCCTAGCCGCCGCCTCTCGCGTCGCCGGGACGGTCAGGGGCCCCGCAGTTCGAACTGCACGATGCGGGCGATGTCGGCGATGAAACGTCCGATCACGGGGAGGTTGAGCTGTGCGATGTACCCCAGGAAGATGACGAAGACGGCGCCCATGAAGGTGAAGCCGACGGCAATGCCAAAGCCGCGCACAACGCCCGCCAGGAAGTTCAAGTAAAGGAGGCGGCGCGGCTTGCGAAACAGCTCGACCCACTCGGCGATTCCCGCTTTGTCGAGCCCCCAAAGCACCTCGTCCAACTTCGCCAAGAGCCGATCGACCCACGGCGGTCTTCCCTGCTGCGTCGGGACCTCCCCCTTGGTCAAAGCCCGGCTTCTCATTGCGTAATATCTCCGCCCCCTACGGGGAGTATCCCGGCCGCAGGGACGTAACCGGCCTTGCAAAAGGGCGGGTGATCCACCAGAATGAGTTAGGTAAGGAGGCATGTACACTGTGAAGGTAACCGAATCCGAGCGGCTCTTTGCCCGCGCGGTCTGCCGGATCGCGGGCGGCGTGAACTCTCCTTCCCGCTCCTACGACGCGGTGGGCGGGGGCGCCCCGGTCTTTATCTCCCGCGGCGAGGGGGCCTACCTCTACGACGTGGACGGCAATGAGTATATCGACTACTTGGGCGCCTTCGGCGCCATGATTTTAGGCCACGCACACCCCGCCGTGGTCGAGGCGGTGGAACGGGCCGTCCGCCTGGGCACCGTGTACGGCACCCCGACCCCCGGCGAAGTGCGGCTCGCCGAGCTCCTTTGCGGGGCGATCGACGGCCTCGACCTCGTCCGCTTCACCGCCTCGGGGACGGAGGCCGTCATGACCGCCCTGAGGGTCGCCCGCGGGTTCACCGGCCGGCATAAAATTCTCAAATTCGACGGCGCATACCACGGCCACAGCGATCCGGTCCTCGTCTCGGCTGGCTCGGGATCGTCCACTTTGGGCATCGACGAGAGCCTGGGCGTCACGCCCGGAGTGCGCTCCGAAGTGATCTCCATTCCGTACAATAATATCCCCGCGCTGGAAGAGGCCTTTCACCGCCATGGAACCAGCATCGCCTGCGCGCTGGTCGAACCGGTGACCGGCAACTTCGGCATCGTTGCGCCGCCGCGGGAGTTTCTTGAAGCCCTTCACCGGCTAGCCCGCCAGTACGGCGCTTTGGTCGTCTGGGACGAGGTGATCACCGCGTTCCGCTTTCAGTACGGCTCCATTCAGCAGCACTACGGCCTTACACCCGATCTATTCACTTTGGGAAAGGTGATCGGCGGCGGCCTTCCCCTGGGCGCGTACGGCGGCCGCAAAGATGTGATGAGCATTGTGGCGCCGCTGGGCGGCGTGTATCAGGACGGCACGCTCTCGGGAAACCCCTTGTCGACGGCGGCCGGCGCCGCCTGTCTCGAGGCCTTGGCGGAACCGGGGCTTTACGAGCGCCTCGACAAGTTGGCCGAGCGGCTCGCCCGCGGGATGGAGGAGGCCGCCAGGGCGCGGGGGATCACCCTCAGCGTCGGGCGCTTCAAAGGAGCGCTCAGCCCCTACTTTCGCGCCCGTCCCGCCCGCTCGTTCGCCGAGGCCCAGGAGACGCCCGACGGCCACCTGGCTCGCTTTTTCCGCCTCCTGCTGGAACGCGGGATCATGACCGCGCCTTCGAAATACGAGGCGTGGTTCATCTCCGCCGCTCACACGGAGCGCGACATCGACCGCACGCTGGAGGCGATCGACGACGCGTTCCGCGTGATGGCGGCGGAGGGACTCACGTAGCCCCGCTCAGCCCGACGCGCACAGGCTAGAGGCTGACGACCACATCGCGACAGCGCGTGCAAAGCTCGGGGTGGTCGCCGTGGCGGCCCACCTCGTCTACGTGCCGCCAGCAGCGAGCGCACTTCGCGCGCTCCGTGCGCCGCACGGCGACCGCCACTCCGTTCTCTCCCGTCTCCACCTGCACACCCGCGGGCGGCGGCCCCGGCTGCAGGCAGACGCTGGCCACGATCATGATCTCGGCCAGCTCCGCCCTGTAGTCGGCAAGGAGTTCGGCCAGTTCGCCTCCGGCGTACACGGTGAGCTCGGCCTGGTTCGAGCTGTTGATCAGCCGTTCGTTGCGGGCCCGCTCCAGCGCGCGCAGCGCGACCCGGCGCACCCCCAACAGCCGCTCCCACCGGTGCACGAGGCGCCGTTCTTCCTCAGAAGGCTCGCCGGGCTGTTGCCAGCGCGTGTAGTGCACACTCTCCGCCCCGGCGCGCAAGGCCTCCGGCATGTGCTCCCACACCTCCTCGGCCGTAAAGACGAGGATGGGCGCGATCAGTTGCGTGAGCGTGACCAGGATTTCGCTCAGGGCCGTTTGCGCCGACCGCCGGGAGTGGGACGAGCGCGCGTCGCAGTAGAGGCGGTCCTTGATCACGTCGAGGTAAAAGCCGCCCATGTCGACCGCGCAGAAGTTGTGCACCAGCTGGTGCACTGTGTGGAAGGCGTACTCTTTGTACGCTCGGATCGCCCGCGCCGCGATGGCCCGCACGCGCAGGACGGCCCAACGGTCGATCTCCCTCATCGACTCCCACGGGACGCGGTCGCTTTGAGGGTCGAAATCGTGGAGGTTGCCCAGCAGGAAACGGCATGTGTTGCGGATGCGCCGGTACACCTCGGCCATCTGCGCCAAGATCTCGTCGGAGACGCGAATATCGCCGCGGTAGTCGGCCGAGGACGCCCACAAGCGCAGGATGTCCGCCCCGTATTTCTTCCAAATCTCCTCGGGGGCAATCACGTTCCCCAACGACTTGGACATCTTCCGCCCTTCGCCGTCGACGATGAAGCCGTGGGTGAGGACGGAGCGGTAAGGCGCCTCTCCCCGCGTGGCGACCGCCGTCAGCAGCGACGACTGGAACCACCCGCGGTGCTGGTCGCTTCCCTCCAGGTACATGTCGGCCGGCCAGCGCAGCTCCGGATGGGCGGTCAAAACGGCCTCGTGGCTCGATCCGGAGTCGAACCACACGTCCATGATGTCCGTCTCTTTTTCAAATTCGGTGTGACCGCACTGGTCGCACGCCGTGCCGGGCGGCAGGATCTCGCTCGCCTCCCGCTGGTACCACGCGTCGGAACCTTCGCGGCGGAAGAGGGCCGCGACGGCCGCGATCGACTCGTCGCTGATGAGCGGTGTACGGCAGCGCCGGCAGTAAAAGATGGGCAGCGGCACTCCCCAGGCCCGCTGGCGAGAGATGCACCAGTCGCTCCGCTCGGCCACCATGTTGCGGATCCGGTCGATCCCCCAAGCCGGGATCCACTCCACGCTTTCGATGGCCTGCAAAGCCTCCTCGCGAAAGCCCTCCACCGATGCGAACCACTGCTCGGTGGCGCGGAAAGCGACCGGGTTCTTGCAGCGCCAGCAGTGGGGATATTGGTGCACGATCGTCTCCAGGTGAAGGAGCGTGCCGTCCGCTCTCATATCCTCCGTGATGGCCCGGTTCGCTTCCTCGAGGGTGAGCCCGGCATACCGGCCCGCCTCCGCCGTCATGCGCCCTTTGCCGTCCACCGGCGCCAAGACCTCAAGGCCGTACCGCTGGCCGATCTCGTAGTCTTCGAGACCGTGGCCGGGCGCCGTATGCACGCAGCCCGTACCTTGCTCCAGGGTGACGTGCTCGCCGAGAATGAGCGGTGAAGGCCGGTCAATAAAGGGGTGGCGGGCCGCGACCCCCTCCAGCTCCTTCCCTTTGAAGCGGGCCACCACCTGGGGCGAACCCCAGTCGAGCTTGGCAGCGACCTGAAGGGCCAGCCCCTCCGCGACCAGGTAGCGGCGCTCGCCGACGGCCAGCAGGACGTAGTCAAAATCCGGATGCAGGGCGATGGCCAGGTTTGCGGGCAGCGTCCACGGCGTGGTCGTCCAGATGAGAACAAAGGCGGCCGCCGGGTCAAATAGGCCGCGCGCGTCTTCAACCGGGAATGCGACGTAGACGGAGGGCGAGTGGTGGTCGGCGTACTCGATCTCCGCTTCAGCCAGCGCCGTCTCGCAGTGCGCGCACCAATAGACCGGCTTCAGCCCTTTATAAATGTAGCCCTTTTTCGCCATTGCGCCGAACACTTCCACTTGGCGCGCCTCGTACTCGGGATCGAGCGTCAAGTAGGGGTGCTCCCAATCGCCCCAGACGCCGAGGCGGCGAAACTCCTCACGCTGAATCTCCACGAAGCGCAGTGCGTAATCCCGGCACGCGCGCCGGAACGCGGCGATCCCTTCCGCGTGCCGGTCGCGCCCCTCGTCCCGCTCCAGCTGCATCTCGATGGGAAGGCCGTGCGTGTCCCACCCGGGAACGTAGGGACAGCGGTACCCCTCCATCGACTTCGCGCGGATCACCATATCTTTCAGCACCTTGTTCAGCGCGGTGCCGATGTGAATGTGTCCGTTGGCAAAGGGCGGACCGTCGTGGAGCACGAAAAGCTCGCGCCCTTCCGCCTTGGCTCGTTCCTGCAGCCTCCGGTAACGGTCCTCGCGCCGCCAGCGCTCCAAGCGCTCCGGCTCGCGCTGGCTCAAATTCGCCTTCATCGGAAAGTCGGTCTGCGGCAACAAGACGGTCTGTCGGTAGTCCAAGGTCTTCACCTGCTCCTGCACATCCCTGGCGTTGTGTGGACAGCGGCAGCGAAAAAACGCCCGCCCTCCCGAAAAGCATCAGGAGGACGGGCGTTTCGCACCCGCGGTACCACCTCAATTGGAGCCGCACCCGCGACTCCCACCTCGTCTTAAGCCACGTTAACGGAGGGCTTCCCGGCCCAGCCTACTGAACGCCCGGCTGAGGCGCCGTTCGGTGAGCGGCTACGAGGGCGATGGTCCACACGACCGCTCCTGCCGGGCTCGCACCCTCCCCGGCTCGCTTAAGGTGCGCCCTGTCGCGCGGACGTCCCTCATCATTGCCTTTGGCGCGCAGTGGACCCCGCCCACGCGGGGCCGAGATTTTCTCCTATTATACCCCCACGCCCTCTCGCACGCAACCAAGCCCGCGCCCTCAGGCTACTTCGCTCGCCTCATGTTCACCGGACGCTGCTTCCAAGAGCGCGTCGAGCGCCGCGTCCACTTCGGCGTAGAGCTTTTCAAACTCGTCCGAGGTCCGATCGACTTCCAAAAGGCGAAGGAACTTCTCCTCCACCTGAGCCAACGAAGGCGTGACCACCTGGATCGTCGCACTCATTGTGCATTCACCCTTTCGGACCGGGGCCCGCGCCGGCGGCTGCCCACAAGGTCGTCGACACGAGTTGACCCGTATTCGAGAAATTCCGACACGATGGTGAAGAGAGTACGCCGCGGGATGGGATTTTCCTCCACGATCCTACACTTTTTCCAATTCCTCGTCTCTGGACGCGGCCAGTTGCTGCACGTACCGGCGCAGCGTGTCGCCCCGCAGCGCTCGCCGGGTCGCCTCCAAAGAGAGCACGTCCTCCGGCTGCACGTTGCCCAAATTCGCGTCGGCCCCCAAGCGCCCCAGCCAGTACTGCTGCTGCGCCACCAGCGGCGCCTCCCACATCACCCGCTCCGGCGCCGGAAGGGCCTCCACAATCGCGTCGATCAACGTGCGCTGGGGCGTCCCCTCCTCGTCGTACACCCCCACGCCCTTTCCCGAGTCTCGGCCTTCGATAATCACCAGTTCCGCGCCCCACTCCAAGTCTTGCTCCACCTGGCGCACCACCTGGTCCACGTCGAAGCGGAAGCCCTTCTCCTTCTTTCCCACTTCCGAGATGACCCGCAGCCCCGCCGCGCGGGCCTCTTCGATCAGGATCCGCCGCCGGGCCGCAGAAAGTTCCGTCGTACCCTCCGAGATCTCGACGGCCGTGAAACCCAGCTCTTTGGCCCGGTCAAAGAAGTCCTCCGCCCTCCCCAGCAGGCCGGCAATCTCAAGGAGGGTGCCGCCCGGATACACGTCAATCCCGCGGGCGCGAATCGCCTCCACTTTCCGGCGCAGCAGCTCCTTGGGATAGAGGACGGACGTGCCAAAACCCAGTTTGATGAAGTCGATATACGGCGCGCAAAGAGCCAGCAGGTCCTCCGTCTGGCCGAGCCCCAATCCTTTGTCGATCACCATGGTCAGGCCGTGCCGGCGGGGCTTCTCCGACCGTTCACTCACCGGCGCCCCGACTACGGGGTCCCAGGCGTTAACGCC
>k87-9113_pt1 | contig 11854 bp, 9 predicted proteins | sample MGYA00084031_6733416 | MGnify analysis MGYA00084031
CGACGCGGTCTACCACGACAGCGGCGCGCAGGCGGACCTGTACCACCGGGGCGTGCTGCAGCCCATTGACGAGTTCGTCGCGCGCGACAATTTCGACCTGAGCCTTTGGCCGCCCCAGCTCCTGGACGCGTACACCTACGGCGGGCGCCTCTACTCGCTGCCGACCGGCGTCAGCAACTTTGTCGTCTTTTATAACGCCGCCAAGATGTACGAGGCCGGCCTGACCGATTTGCCGACGGACTGGGACCAGCCGGGCTTCACCTTCAATGATTTGCTCGAGATGGCGCGCAAGCTCACCCGGGATGCCGACGGCGACGGCGCCCCCGAGCAGTACGGCCTTACGGACTTTTTGAGCCGGGGCGCCCAAGGGATTCACATGTGGGGGCTCGACTGGATCAACGACGATCAGACGGAATTCATCGGCAACAGTTCGGCGCACCTTGAGGCCGTCTTGGAGATGCGCCAGCTGTGGGAGTACGGCGTCGTCGGCGGCAACTGGCTGAACGGCACCTCCATCCTGATGCCGATGCAGCCCTACTACCTGAACACCATCGCCACCACGATGAGCCAAAGCGGCCTCTTCGAGTGGAAGATCGGGATCCTGCCGACCGTGGAGTGCCGCTGCGCCCCTTCCGGGTTCCACTCGATGGGCATGGCCGCGGGCGCGAAGAACCCTGAAGGCGCCTGGAAGTTCATCAAGTTTATCGCGACGGATCCGGTCGGCTCGGTGCACTTCTCCCGGGCCGAGAATCGCACCCCGGTGGTCCCCGCTTCCATCGCCGATTTCTACGACCGCTGGGAAGGCCTCAACCCCGGCATGAACGCTCACGTCTTCACGTCAGGCCTGAACTACATCCTGAACCCCAAGTGGGCAGGCCTGCCCCGGCCCGTCTTTAACAACCTCTACTCGACCATGACCCAGATCGTCCTGGGGCAGAAGGACCCGCGCCTGGGCCTTGAGGAGCTGAAGCCGGTCATCGACGCTATCCTCAAGGAGATGCACGAACAGCGGGCCCAGCGCTAAGGCGGAGCCGGGAGCGCCGGCGACCGTCTCATCGCGACCCACGACCCGCGGAGGCCCCCGCGGGTCGTTTAGATCCCCGGGGGACGGAGGAGCCGGCGGGGGACGGTAGGGGATGAGCGCAGGAAGGTGAATCGTATCGGGTGAGGTCGCGACGATAAGGAGGGTGCAGGCGTGACGTGCGAGGCCGCCCGGGATGAATTGGCGCTTCTCGCCCTGGGCGAGGCGAGCGAGCGTGCGTCGGAGGCCGTCGCACACCTGGCGGCCTGCTCCCAGTGCCAGAGCGCTTACCGGGATTACCTCAGCGCCGTCGAACACCTGGTGGCGGCTCTGCCCCGCGCCGAGCCCCCGCCCCACCTTCGGGACGCCGTCCTGCGCAGCGTGCGGGAGGAGAAGCTGGCCGGCGCGGCGCCTCCTCGCCGGGTGCGGGCAGCGGCCCGGCGCTCCTGGCTGTGGCGGCTGTTCGAGCGGGGCGAGGCGTGGGGGGCCGCCGCCCTCGTTCTCGCCGCCGTCAGCGGGCTGTTGTGGTGGAATTCGCTCGCGTTAAGCCGCCGGCTGGAGGAGCTGCAAGGCCAGCAGGCGCTGCTGCGGGCGGAGCTTCTTGAGACCTGGCGGGCCTTTGCGGGCGCGCCGGCGGTGTACGCCGGGCTCATCGTCTTTGACGGCGACCGCGGCGCCGGCACAGGCGCATCGGGATACCTGTACCAGCGGCCCAACGGGTGGGCCGTCATCATCCAAGTGCGCGGCCTTGGGCCGGATGCGCGGTCCAACTATGCGGTCTGGCTGCGGGAGCCGGACGGCTGGGTTCAGGCCGGCCCCCTCCTGGTCGACGAGGAAGGCGTGGGCCTGTTTATCTACTATGCCCGGGAGCCGGAGGTCGCCGTCGAGCGCGTCCGCATTGTCAAAGCGGGGGTGCTGCCCGGCACGCCGCAGTGGGCGGAGGCGGCCATCGCCGAGGGGCGCGTGGTGGCGGATGCCCCGGCATCCGGCCGCGAGGGAGCCGGTCCGGCCGGCGCGCCGGGCGGGCCGGCCGGAGCGCGGTGGTGAGGAAGGGCCCTTAGCAAAAGCCCCGCTGGCGCAGCCATGCCGCACACAGCTGGGTCCAGCGGCCCACTTCGGGGTCGTCAGGAGCCAGGCCCAGGCCGTGGCGGCCGTGAGGGAAGACATGGAGGGCGAACGGGACCCGGTGGCGGCTCAGGGCTTGGGCGAAGGCGAGGCTGTGCTCGACCGAGACGCCGCCGTCGTCCGCTGTATGCCACAGGAAGGCGGGCGGCGTCTCCGAGTTCACCTGCGTTTCGTTCGACAGCTCATGGAGCAGCGCCTCGCTGGGAGCCTCGCCCAGCAGGTTCTTGACCGAGCCCAAGTGGCGGTAGGGAGCCGCAAAGCTGATTACGGGGTAGCACAGAATCGCCAGGTCGGGGCGGCAGCTTTGGCGCTCGACCGGGTCGGAGGCGGCGCCGTCGCCTCGATCCCAATGCGTGGCCAGCGTTGCCGCCAAGTGGCCGCCGGCCGAAAAACCGAGGACTCCGATGCGGTCCGGGTCGATGGCCCACTCTGCCGCCCGGGCGCGCACAAGCCGCACCGCGCGCTGGGCGTCGAGGAGCGGGTACGGGTGCCGGTAGGGCGCGACCCGGTAGTGGAGGACAAACGCGTGGAGTCCCAGGCTGTTTAGCCACTGGGCCACGGGGCGGCCTTCGTGCTCGGCCCGGCGTGCGTAGCCTCCTCCGGGACAGACGACGATCGCACCTTTAGGGGCGCCGGTGGGCTCCAAAAGCGCGTACGGTTCGAGATAGGGGGGAGCGTCGCCCCTTTGCAGGCCGGGGACGTCGCCTTCCCACAGCGGGACGGGGTTCACGGGATATCGCCTCCGGATGCTTCGACGGTCTCGGTTTGAAATGGAGAATGCAGGATAACTTCGAGCACCCCGGGGGAACTCCTCGGGACCATCGCCAAAGCTTCCAGAAATTCTAAAACCTAGTCACAAAGAGGTTCACTGCGGAGGGCGACTAATACACACTTCACGTGTTACTATTGAGGGTGTACTGTAAAGTCCCCATTGCGCGCTTCACCGATCCTAACTCCACGAGGAGGAGGGACTTCTGTGATTTCGGTCCAGAATGTGACGAAACGCTACGGGGAGAAAGTTGGCGTTGAAAACGTCAGCTTTGAAGTAGGAGAGGGTGAAATCCTGGGTTTTCTCGGCCCGAACGGCGCGGGGAAGACGACCACGATGCGTGTCATCACGGGATACCATCCGCCCACGTCGGGGACGGTGACCGTGGCCGGATACGACATCGTGACCCAGGCGCACGAAGCCAAGCGTCACCTGGGTTACCTTCCCGAGCACCCTCCTTTGTACCTGGATATGACGGTGGCGGCTTACCTCGATTTTGTGGCGTCGCTCAAAGAGGTGCCCCGCAAGGAGCGCAAGTCGCAAATCGAAGAGATCGTTGAGATGCTCAGTTTGACGCCGGTATACCGCCGGTTGATCCGCAACATCTCCAAAGGGTACCGCCAGCGCGTGGGGCTCGCACAGGCGCTCGTCGGCCGCCCGCCGGTGCTGATTCTCGACGAGCCGACCGTCGGCCTCGACCCGAAGCAGATCCACGAAGTGCGGGAGATCATCCGCGGCCTCGGCGGCCGGCACACGATCATTCTCAGCTCGCACATCCTTCCTGAAGTGAGCATGGTGTGCGGGCGGGTTGCCATCATCAACAAGGGGCGGATCGTCGCGGTGGATACGCCCGACGCCCTGTCGGCCAGGCTCGGCCGCTCCCAACGCGTGATCGCCCGCATCGCCGGGGAGGCCGAGCGGGTTCGGGAGGCCATCTCTCGCATCGACGGCGTCCTGGCCGTGCACCAAAGCGCGGATGCCGACGGCGAGGCGTTCTCGGCGCCCCGCTTTGTCATCGAGACGGAGGCGGACAAGGAGATCCGGCCGGAGCTGTTCTACACGCTGGCGGAGCTTAAAGCGCCCCTTTTAGAGCTGCGCAAGGACGAGATGAGCCTCGAGGACGTCTTCTTGCAGCTCACCACCGAAGAGTCGTTTGACAGCGAGGCGGAGGCCGGCGCGGCAGATCGTGCCGAGGAGGTGGCGACCGGTGCGTAAGGCCGGAGTTGTCTTCCGCCGGGAGCTGGGCAGTTACTTTCGCTCCCCCATCGCTTACGTGGTGATTGCGGCCTTTATGGCGCTGGCAGGGTATTTCTTCTCCATCGCGCTCTTTGCGACGCGGCTCGCGGAGATGTCGTTCACCTTTGGAAATCTCAGCGTGGTGCTCCTTTTCGTCGCCCCGATCATCACCTTGAAGGCCCTGGTCGACGAGCGGCGCTCGGGCACCGACGAGCTGCTGCTTACGGCCCCCTTGAGCGTGCCGGCGATCGTCGTCGGCAAATTTCTCGCGGCCGTGGGCGTTTACGTGGCGATGCTCGTCGTCTCCCTTATTTTCCCCTTGATCTTGGGCTATCTGGGCTCGCCCGATCTGGGTCCGATCTTCACGGGGTACCTGGGGCTCTTCCTTTTGGGAAGCGCGCTGCTGGCGGCGGGCATCTTCTCCTCGTCGCTCACTCAAGATCCGGTGGTGGCGGGGATGATCGGCTTCGCGATGATGCTCCTTTTGTGGTCTTTTTCTTGGATCGCCGGCGCGCTGCCGGGGGTGTGGGGACAGATCGCCTCGGCGCTGGCCCTGGTGGACCGGTTTGACACCTTCATGCGGGGCGTCGTCGACCTGGTCGACATTCTCTTTTACCTCAGTTACATCTTTGTCTTCCTCTTCCTGACGGTGCGCGTCGTCGACAAGAGGAGGTGGAGCTGATGCCTCAAAACGTGCGCATCATCGTCACCGTCGCCGGCGCAATTTTGCTCTTGGTCGGCACGGGCGTCTACCTCGGCAGGATCGGCATGCCGTGGCTGCCGGTGATCCTTTGGGTGCTGGGCGCCGGGGCCATCGCCTTCGCCTTGCTGAAAGGGCAGGACTGGAAAAGGCTGCGCAGCAGCCGGTCGCTCTACTACGGGACGTCGTCGACGATCTTGACGCTGGCGGTCGTCGCGATCGTCGTGCTGGTGAACGTGATTGCGGACCGGGACTTCCACGTCCGCTGGGACCTGACCGCCAACCGCATGTACAGCCTCTCCGAGCAAACCCTGCAGATGCTGCGGGAGCTGGGAGAGGACGTGACGGTCTACGCGTTCGTCCGCGAGGGGGATCCCCGCGGCCAGCAGATCGTCGACTTGATTCGCGAGTACGTGTACCGCTCGGACCGCATCCGCCTCAACGTGATCGATCCCGACGCGCAGCCGAGCCTGGCGCGCACCTACGAGGTGACCGCGTACAACTCGGTAGTCGTCGAGGCGGGCGACCGGCGCCGCACGGTGCAGCCCTTCGACATCTTTGGCGTCGACCCGTTCGGCCAGCGTCTGGAGTTTCGGGGGGAGCAGGCGCTCACCCGGGCCTTCCTCGGCGTGACCCGGGGCAGCCAGGGGACGGTCTACTTTACCACCGGCCACGGGGAGCGGACGCTCGAATCGGATTTGGCGCAGCTGCGGTCGTACTTGGTCGGTGAAGGATACGAAGTGAAGCCGCTCAACCTGGCGGAGAGCGGGGAGGTTCCCGAAGACACCACGGTGCTCGTCATCGCCGGGCCGCAGCGGGACTTCGATCCCCGCGAAGTAGAGGCCGTCCAAACGTACATCCAGGAGGGCGGCCGCGCCTTCGTGTTGATCGATCCGGTGCTGCAGGCGTCGCAGATCGAGCGGATCGCCGGGGTCCTGGCTCCCTACGGCGTCACCTTCCGCCACGACGTGGTGGTCGATCCCGAGCGGCATTACTTTATCGACCCGTTGAGCCCGATTCCGTCTTACGAATTTCACGCGGTGACCCAGAACCTGATCGAAAAGAACCTGGGCCTCGTGCTGCCGCGGACCCGCAGCTTGGCCGTGGAGGAGACGGACGACTTTTGGGTGCGGACCACGGAGATCTTCATGAGCAGCTCCGCCGCCTGGGGCGAGACCACGCTGCAGGGGAATCAGGTGACCAAGGACGACCGTGACACCGCCGGTCCCCTGGCGCTGGGCGTGGTCGTAGAGCGCCGGGACACGCGGGTCATCGCGCTGGGCTCCTCGTCGTTCATCACCAATGAGGCGATCGCGTTCCAAGGGAACGTCGATTTCTTCGTCAACGCGGTGAACTGGCTCGCCGGCCATGAGGACCGGATCACGATCCGGCCCAAGACTCAGGAGTTCCGTCAGGTGACCTTGACGGGGGCGCAGGCGAGCGTGATCTTCTACTCGACGGTGGTGTTCATTCCGGTCCTCTTCCTGGTCGGCGCGGGCGCGATCGCCTGGAGGAGGCGGCACTTGTGAGTCCTAGAAACAGTGTCATCCTGGCACTCCTCATCTTGGTCGTTCTGGGCGCGTACTTTTACATGGGGCCCCAGAAAGAGGAGGAGACGCCCGTCTCAGGACCTCCGACGCTCGTCGCACTGGAGAGCGACCAGGTCCGGGAGATCGTCATCGAGCGGGCCAACGGTACGGTGATTCGCCTGGAACGGGACGAGCGCGCGGGCGACGGCAGTGAGGCCGGCGCCGGGGAGCCGGCCGGCGCATCCGCATCGGGGCAGGGCTGGCGCCTGGTGGAGCCCTTGGAGTGGAAGGCCGACGCGATGCGGGTGAGCTCGATGCTGAACGTCCTGAGGAACCTGCGCGCCGTGCGCAACGTGACGGGCCAGGGAGCGGACGGCGATGAAGAGGATCCTGAAGGAGAGGCCGCGGCCGTCGCGGACCCGGAGGCGTATGGGCTGGCCAATCCTTCGGTGGTGATCACCGCCCGCACGGCGGACGGGGAGTTCTCGCTGCGCGTCGGCGAGCCCACCCCCGTGGGTCAGACCGTCTACGCGCAAGTCGCGGGCGATCCGGCGGTCTACACGGTCTCAATGGTCGATGTGCTCCCCTTCCTCGACACGGTTCCCAATTACCGGGACCGCACGATCGTCAGCGTGGCGTCGGACCAGGCGCGCAGGCTCCAGATCGAGACGGCGAACGCCGCCGTCACCTTGGAGCGGGAGGGCGACACCTGGAACCTGGTCGAGCCGCTGCACCATCCGGCCGACCCGCAAGAGGTGAACAACCTGCTGGGTCCCTTCGCCTTCCTGCAGGCCCATGAGTTCATCGACAACCCCGGCTCGTTGAGCGAGTACGGCCTCGACGAGCCGCAGGCGGTCGTCCGTCTCACGGCGGGCGAGGGCGAAGAGGAGCGAACCCATGTCGTTTACATCGGCGCCGCGCTGGAGGACGAGAGGGCGTACGTCAAGACCGACGGGCCGACGGTTTACGTCGTGCAGCTCGATCCGGAGCCCTTCGCCCAGGTGAGCGCGGTCGGGGTCGGGCTGAAGGATATCGTCCTCACCAACGATATCTTCACGCCGCAGATCGAGCTCATCTCCCAGACCGGCCTGTCGCTCATGCTGATTAAGAATGAGGACGAGAACCGCCGCATCACGTGGCGCCGGGGCGACGGGCAGATCGTCGAGCCGAGCAAGATGACCGAGTTCCTGGGCGCGCTGATCGCCATTGACTCGGAGGACCTGGGCCGTGAGGTCGACGACGTAAATGCGGTAGACCTCAACTACGTCACCATCCGCATGCAGGCGCCGCCCGGAGAGAGCCCGGAAGGCTGGCCGCGGGTCGTCCGCTTCGGCCGGCCCTCCGCCGACGGCACGGTGGAAGTGGTGGTGAACACGCGCAACCGGGTGTACACCACCAAGGCGGAAGTGCTGGAGACGCTCCTCGAGCGGGCCCGGGACATCGCCGACACACCGGCCGACGAGGACGAGGAAGAGTAGGCGCGCCGGCGCCGTCCGTGACCCGATGGGGTCCGGGCGGCGCTTCTTTTTTGGCTTGAGCCGGGGCAGGGAGCCGGCGGCGCTTGCCGAAGATTTCGGCGTTGCGTGAAAAGGCTTCCCCTGCACGGCGGCGCCGGAAGGCCTTTCACCCGCTGGCCCAGCGCCCGGAGCAAGTGACGGCCATGGTGCTTTGCTGGCCGCCGGCATCCGAACAAAGGGAGGAACACCTGTGTGAGCGCGCGCTCGGATTCGGCGAAAGTGTATCGGGTCGCCATCGTGGGTTTGGGGCGGATGGGGAGCACGATCGACCTGGAGTTCCCCGATTGGCCGCCTTACTCGGTCGCCGCGGCTTGCGCCGCGAGCTCTCGCCTGGAGGTTGTCGCCGGAGCGGACATCGACGCGGCGAAGCGGCGAGCCTTTACGGAGCGCTGGGGCGTCCGGGCGGTGTACAGCGATTACCTGGAGATGATCGCGAACGAAGCGCCCGATCTGGTCGCGATATGCACGCGCGGGCCGCTGCACGCGGAGATGGCCGTGCAGGCGGCGGAGGCGGGCGTTCCCCTGATCTACTGCGAAAAAGCGATGGCCTGTTCGATGGAGGAGGCCGACCGGGTTTTGGATGCGGTGACCCGGCGGGGCGCCTTGTTTAACACCGGAGTGCTGCGCCGTTTCGACAGCCGCTACCACGCGGTGCGCGAGCGGATCGCCGCGGGCCAGATCGGCGAAGTGAAAGCGGTCGTGCACTACGCCCGGTCGACGCTGATGCACGGACACATTCACTCGATCGACACCATCAGCTTCCTGCTCGGCGATCCGCGGATCGAAAGCGTGTGGGGCGAGCTGCGCCCGGCCGGACTTACGGCCGAGAACAACCGCTTCGACAACGATCCGGCGGCCGTCTACCAGCTGCTGTTTGCAGGGGGCGTGGAGGCGACCACGGTGCCGTCCGGGACGTGGGAGTTTGAAGTGATCGGCACCGAGGGGAGCATCCGCACGCTCAACAACGGGACCGGCGCCCTCCTGCGGCGCGCGGTCCAGCGCGGGAAGCTGCGGCATTTTGAAACGATGCCCATGGCCTTGCCGCCGCGGGGGAGCGCGACGCAGGCTTGTCTCGAAGATTTAGTGAACGCTTATGAAGAGGGACGCTTGCCTTTAGGCCATGTGACCGTCGCTCATCACATCACGGAGGCGTGCCTGGCCGTGGCCGAGAGTCACTTGACGAAGCGGCGGGTCGAGCTTCCGATGACAAACCGCAGTCTGTACGTTTGGCACGTGTAAGCTAAGCGTCGACCCAATACTCGTTGTGCTGGGGCTTCCATTGCCAGCGCCCGCTCGTCCCCCCGACGACGAGCTCGAACTGCTGGAGAGAGGGGGCCCCGCTTTCGCTCCACCTGGCGATGATCCGCTGCAGCGTGCGGCACGCCGCGTCGGAGGTGTAGACGAGTCCCATGGGGGTGATGGCGGCAAAGTGCGTGGCGTCGCCGACTCCAAACTCCCACCGGCCGCCGGGAAACTGGATCGAGACAATCGGGTCCCTTTCAAGGAGCCCGAAGAACGCGAACCCGTAACGGTCAGAGAGGCTTCCTGTCAGCCGGCGAACGGCCGGCGAGGATTGGTAAAAGGGGACTTTCCGCAAAGACCAGGTGGCGCTTTGGACCACGGGCATCAGAAGGCTGGAACCGCTTTGGCCCGTCAACGGCATAAAACTGTAGATCCCCCGGCCAAAGCGGCTGAGCCACCGGGGCCCGGAGCGGTCCGTGACCAGGGTGGGGCTCCAAATTCCCAACCAGTTGACCGGCGCGACGCACCTGCCGCCGTCGGCGAGCGACCTCAGCCAAACCGGATGAAGATCTTGAACGGCCGCTGTCACGACGATGCGGTCGAAGCGCCGGTCGAGCTCGAGCTCGGCGGCATCGGCGACCACGACCGTGACATCGTACGGACGGAGCGCTTCCCGGGCGCGGCGCGCCACATCGGGTTGAATCTCTACGCTTACAACCGAGCCGGCCTCGCCTACAATGCACTTGAGCAGTGCGGCGTTGTACCCGCTTCCGGTGCCGATTTCAAGGACGTGGTGTCCCACGTCGACGTCGAGGTCGACCAGCATGGTCGCCATCGTGTCCGGCGCCGAGCTGCTGCTTGTGACCGCATCGCGAGCGGCGTCGCGCTTGATCGGCACCACTTTGCCGGCCGAGTAAACGTCCGCCAGCGAGACGGCGCCGCTTTGCAGCTCGGGTAGCAGGAAGTGGTGGCGGGGCACCCGGCGAAAGGCGCGAAGGTAGCGCTCCGGCAGCGCGAGGTTGCGGGACGCGAGGATTTGCGCGAGCTCCTTTACAAGCTGCGCCGTCAAAGTCTCCGATTCACCCGTGGAGCCGCCTTCATATGCGGGCATGTTCTCACCTCCCCGGGGAGCCGGCAGAGCGCGTCATTTTGAACTGCTCGCCGGCGCTCAGTAGAAGTGCAGCCCCCTTTGTCCTGAAAGTCCCCGGTCGGGACCCGAGGTGTAGCTCCGATCGGGAAGGCCGACGAGCCTGCCCCCTTGCACCCAGTCGCGGTCGCGGCCGTACAGTTCGGCGATCAAGGCTTCGGTCAGCTCCTGCCGCACCCGGGCGTAGGCGGGATCGTCCGCGACGTCGTGCAGTTCGTAAGGGTCGTCGACCAGGTCGAAGAGCTGCAGCCGGTTCCCGGTCGGGTAGTAGATCAATTTGTAACGGGCGTCCCGGATCATGCGCGTGGCGTTCGCCCCTTCGCGGCACTCTCCGTATAAGTACTTGCGCTCCGTGTCGCGGATGAGCGACATTCCTTCCACCGTTTCGGGAATTTCGATGCCCGCCATGTCGAGGAGGGTGGGCATCACGTCGCGCAGTTCCACCAGCCGGTGATCGACGCGGCCGTGACCGAGGGTGGTATCGTGGGCTGTCGGCACGATGATGAGCGGAATGTTGGCCGAGTCCTCGTAGAAGATCGATTTGCGGCACAGGCCGTGATTTCCCAGCATATCGCCGTGATCGCTGGTGAAACAGATGATGGTGTCGTCCAGGATGCCCTCTTCTCGCAGCGTTCCGATGACGATCCGGATTTGATGATCGATGTGTGTGCACAGCGCGTAGAAGGCTTGCCGGGCCAGCGTTTGCTCCAGGGGCCTTAACTTTTCCCACTGATCGCGCACCGCCCGCAGGGCGTAGGGGAGGGACTGGGTCTCCCGGGCCCACGCGCCGACGTAAGGCGGGGGGATGGCCGCCTCACGGTAGACGGCGAGGTACGGCTGCAGGGGCATCAAGGGCGGGTGCGGCTGTGGGAAAGAGAGGTACCAAAAGCCTGGCCGCTTCGGATCCCGCCGCTTGATCATGCGGCACATCTCGCGAACGGCCCAGTTGGTGGGATGGGTGTACTCGGGCAGGTGCCATGGGCGGGCCAAGTAGTCGTTGTTCCCCAGCCCGTGGGCGAATTGCAGTCCGTGAAAGCCCTCCTCGGTGAGAAAGTGCTCGTAGTCGTCGCAGCGCATGCCGGGCTCGTGGCGCCCCTCTTCCATCAGGATGACATCGTGGAAACCGATGCGATCTCTTTGCGGGGTCACGTGCAGCTTGCCGACGGCGTAGGTTTGGTAACCGGCGGCGGCAAAAGCGCCCGCCAGCGTCGTCACCGGAGGCATTTCCAGCGACGTGTTTTGGCGGCATCCGTGGCTCTTGGCTGTCATTCCTGTCATCAGAGCCCGCCGGGCGGGCACGCAGACCGGCGACGCGCTGTAGGCGTTGGTGAAGCGGACGCCGTTGCGGGCCAGTTGATCGAGGGTCGGCGTCAAGATGCAGGGATGGCCCGCGACGCCCATCAGGCTGGCGGGCCAGTGATCGGTGCAGATGAGCAGCACGTTGGGTCGTCTCACAGCAGCGCTTCCCCCTTGGCTCCATGGTTAACTACATCGCCCGAGAAACCTTGTCGGCGCAGCCCCTTTTCCGACCCGCGGGGGCAATTTGCATCTTTGAAATTTGACCTAGA
>k87-403951_pt1 | contig 11847 bp, 9 predicted proteins | sample MGYA00084031_6733416 | MGnify analysis MGYA00084031
CCCGGCCCATCGACCACCCCGTCTTTGACGACGAGCGCTGGAAAGTGCATCCCGGCGTGGCGGCGCTGAAAGAGCTGGCGCGCCAGCAGCTGGGCACCGTCGGCGGCGGCAACCATTACGTGAACCTGATGGAAGACGTCGCCACCGGCGACTTGTGGGTGGCCGTGCACTTCGGCTCCCGGGGCTTCGGGTACAAGACGGCCACGGGCTTTCTCAACCTGGCGGCCGGGCGCCCCTTCGACGTGCCGCCGCCGGGGGAGTCCATGGACGCGCCGCCGGTGCTGCTGCGCCTCGACAGCGAACTGGGCCGCGCGTACCACGAAGCCATGAAGCTGGCGGGCGCGTACGCCTACGCCGGCCGCGACGTGGTCGTCGACGAAGTCCTGAAGATTTTGGGCGCGAAGGCTACGTTCACGGTGCACAACCACCACAACTTCGCCTGGGAGGAGGAGCACGGCGGGCGCAAGCTCATCGTGGTGCGCAAAGGGGCCACGCCGTGCTGGCCCGGGCAGCTGAGCTTCGTGGGCGGCAGCATGGGCGACATTTCCGTCGTCATCCGCGGCAAGGACACCAAGACGTCCCGCAAGACGCTCTACAGCGCCATGCACGGGGCGGGGCGCGTCATGAGCCGCACGCAGGCCGCGGGCAAGTGGAAGCGCGTGCGCGGCAAGCGGGTGCGAGTCGGCGGCCTTGTCGACATGGATGAAGTGCAAAAGCAGCTGAAGCGCATGGGCATCGAGCTGCGGGGCGGCGGGCCGGACGAAGCGCCGGCCGTTTACCGCAAGCTGCAGGAAGTGCTCGACGCCCACGCCGACACTATCGAAGTGGTGCACGTGCTCAAGCCCGTCGGCGTGGCCATGGCGAGCCCCGACGAGTACGATCCGTACAAAGACTGACCAGCCGGCGGCGGATGCCCGGCGCGCCCCGGGTTCAGTGGGTGGCGAGCGTGCCGAGCATCCGCACTCTCCGCTCGATCCGGTCGAAGACGACCCGTCCCAGCACCACGAACACGATCATCGACACGGCCACGACGGCGAACGACACCGCCACGGGGACGAGCGGCGTCGAGCCGATGAGCAGGGCCCGCATGGCGTCGATGGCGTACGTCATCGGCAGCGCCAAGCCCACGATCATCAGCGCCCTCGGCAGCGCCTTCACCGGGAAGTTGACGCCGGACACGAGGTCCAGTACATAGCCGCCCATGTCGGACAGGAAATTCGCCTCCCGTAGGTACAGCACGATGCCGGCGTAGGCGATGCCGAAGCCGTACAGGCCGATAACCATGGGCACCAGAATTACCAGCGCGGCGGCGATGGACCCTGTGATCTCATAGCCGAACAGCCAGTACGCGACCAGCAGCACGCCCAGCGTATTCAGGCCCGTAATCAGCACGCTGATGGTGCTGCGCCCGATGAGCAGCCACAGCCGCGAGTTGGGCGTCAGCCAGAGGCTCTCCAGCGTCCCCTGTTCCATCTCTTGCTTCAAAGAAAAACCGATGCCCCACAGCACGGCGCTGACGTAGCTGCTGACGACGCTGCCCAGCAAGATGAAGGCCAGGAAGTCGCCCGTGCCGGTGAACGCCTCAAAGCCCAGCGCCCGCCCGTCCTGCGAAAAGCTCATGCCCATAAAGTACACGGGCACCAGCCACATGACGGGCTCTACGATGCGCATCACCGCGTTCAGCGGGTAGCGCAAAAACACCCGCCATTCCTTGCGCATGACAGCCCACAACACATGCCACTCTTGCGCCCGCACCGTATACCCTCCTCCGACGGCGCTTCTCCCCCCGGCGCCTGCGGCGTTCGTCCTCCCGTACGTCCGCCGCGCCGCCGGCGACATGTGGCGGCATCAGTAATGCGCCAGCGTGCCTTCCCGCTGGCTGCGCCGCTCCACCATGCGAAACGCCGCAATTCCCAGCGCCAGGAACACGACGCTGAAGAAGGCCAGCATCGTCACTTCATACTGCACGTCGCGCCAGCCCAGCCCGACCAAGCCCACGAGCCGCATGGCGCGAATCGCGTGCGTCAACGGCAGCCACTCCGCGATGGCCTGCATCCACGGCGGCAGCACCTCGACGGGGTAGGTCATGCCCGCGAAGACCATGAAGATGCCCCGCACGAGAAATACCAGCGAGTTGATTTCCTTCAGCCACAGCACCAGGCTCGCAAACAACATCCCCAGCCCGATGACGGGCACCAGCGACAAGGCCATGAGCCCCAGCAGCGTGAAGGGATTGCCCCGCAGCTCGAAATCATAGACGACATCGACCACGACCAGCGTTCCCGCGAGGAAGCACAACGACAGCATCAGCTGCCAGGCGGCCGCGCCGAAGAGCATGGCCAGGCGCGACGCGGGCGTGGTCCACGTAGCCTCCAGGGTGCCGCGAACTTGCTCCGTCCGCAAGTGGGTGCCCAAGCCCCAAAGCGCCATGTTCAAGATCATCCAAAGAGTCGTGCCGAACAGCAAGAAGCCCACGTAGTCGTCGGTGCCCGCCACGCTGCGGAACGCCGCCACGGCCTGGCCGTCGGGCCCGGACAGCGCCCGCGCCGAGAAGATGTACATGGCCGGAAACAGCGCGGGCCACACCAGCACGGCCACGACCCAGGTCGGGTAGCGCCGCACGACGATCCAATCTTTGCGCAGCACCGCCGCCGCCGTGCGAAGATGCTGCATCACGACGCTTCCTCCTTCCTCTCAGTCGCGCAGCCCGCGCCCCGTCAGCGCGATGAACACGTCTTCCAGCGTCGGCTCCTTCACGCTGTAATTGAGCACGCTGAGGCCGTTGCCCGCGATGGCTTGCCACAGCGCCTCCGGTCCCGCCTGGCCCTCGGCCAGCGTGAAGGTCAAGTGCGTCGAGCCCGACCCCTCGTTGCGCTTTTGCTCGAGCACCTTCATGCCGGGCACGCGCGCGGCCAGCTGGTCGACGCTGCCGTTGAGCCCGGCCACTTCCAAGCGGTAGATGCGGTCGGCCGCCAGGCGGTTCTTAAGCCCTTCCGGGGTGTCAAGAGCGATGATCTTGCCGTGGTCGATGATGGCGATGCGGTCGCTGAGGAAGTCGGCCTCCTCCATGTAGTGGGTCGTCAGCAAGATGGCGCGGCCTTCCCGCTTCAGCTCCAGCACCAGCTCCCGCAAGTTGCGGGCCGACTGCGGGTCCAGGCCCAAGGTAGGCTCGTCCAGCAGCAACACGGGCGGGTCCGCCAAGAGCGCCCGGGCCAGGGACAGCCGCTGCTTCATGCCCGTCGAGTAGCGCTCCACGAGCTCGTCCGCGCGATCCGCCAGCTGCATGCGCTCCAGCAGCTCGTCCACGCGCTTTTTGATGCGATGTCGCGGGACGTGATAGAGCGTGGCGAAAAACTCCAGGTTCTCCCGGCCCGACAGTTTCCAATACAAGCTGCGGTCGCCGGCCAGCACGGCACCCAGCCGCTTGCGCGCTTCGGCAGGCTGGCGCGTCACGTCGTAGCCGCAGATATAGGCGTGTCCCGCCGAGGGCTCGAGCAGCGTCGCCAGCATGCGAATGGTGGTCGTCTTGCCCGCCCCGTTGGGGCCCAGCAGCCCGAAAATTTCCCCGGGCTTCACCTCGAAGCTGACGCCGTCCACCGCCACGATGAGGTCCTCGCGCGCCTCGCCGCCCGTCCCGTGGTTTTCGGCCGCCGCTTCGGCCTTGCGGCTCCCCCGCCGCCAGAACCAGCGCGCCAGCGGATTCTTGCCTACTTGCCGCCGCCGGAAATGCTTGCGCAAGTCCACCGCCGCCACGGCCGCCTCCATGCCGTTCGCCTCCCTTACTTTTCGAACTCTTGTCGCAGTTGGCTCTATCATAAGTCACAGCATCACATCTGTCAACAAGGACTTTGACATATTCAATGGTCTTGGTAAAGATCATTGAGTTTCTCGCCTTAAGGCAGGATAAAACACTCGGCAAGGCCAGGAGGCGCCGCGGATTTGGCGAAACACGCCAGTGCGGCAAGCTAGAAGCGAGGCGCTGCGCCAAGCCGCGCTCGGGAGGAGCTGAACGGGATGACGACGGAGCGGCCGCGCCCACGGCAGGGGCAATCCCGGCGGGTCGTGGCGCCGTTTTCGTTCCGGGGCCACACGTTGGACGAGTTCCAGGTCCAGGCCATCATCGCGCTCCAGCAGGAGATGACGACGCTGGTCAGCGCGCCGACGGGCACGGGCAAGACGCTCATCGCGGATTACTTGGCCGACGACGCGCTGAGACGGGGCCGCCGCGTCGTGTACACCGCGCCCATCAAGGCGCTGGTGAATCAAAAGTTCCGGGATTTCCGGGCCGCCTTCGGGAGCGCCAATACGGGCATCATGACGGGGGATGTGACGGAAAACCCCGACGCCCCGCTGCTGGTGATGACGACGGAAGTGCTGCGCAACATGCTGCTGGCGGAAGACCGGCGGCTGGAAGCCCACTGGGTCATCTTCGACGAGATCCACTACATCAGCCACCCGGAGCGGGGCACCGTGTGGGAAGAAGCCATCATGCTGCTGCCCCCCGGCGTGCGCGTGCTGGGCCTGTCGGCCACTGTGCCGAACGTGTGCGAACTGGCCGCGTGGCTGCAGGAGGTCACGGGCGAGCCGGTGGCCACCGTCGTGCATACGGAGCGGGCGGTACCGCTGCGGCACCGGTATTTCACGCCCGACGGGCGCGCGCTGACGTACCGCGAAGCGTGGGAGCGGCTCACGGGCGGGGACTTGAAAGCGGAGACGCTGGCCGAGGACGCGCTGAGCGCCGGGGTTGCGGATGCCGACCTGCTCGAGGTCGGCCCGTGGCTTTCCGGTGCGCCGAGCCGAAGCGCGCCGGGCACGAAAGGGTCACGGGGGGCTCCCCGTCGCGCAAGCCGCGCCGCCCGCCCGCCGGACGCAGCCGCCGATCCTGCCCGGCACCTGGACGTCATCCGCTACATCAGCCGCGAGCGCCTTTTCCCCTGCATCTATTTCGCCTTCAGCCGCCGCACCTGCGAGCAGATGGCGCGCGAGCTGGCCCGGCGGCGCAGCTTCCTGCGGCCGCACGAACAGGAGGCGGTGCACGTCACCGTCCGGCACGTACTGGTCCAAGCGGGGCTGCGGCCTCGCGACGTACCCGGCCTGGAGGCCATGCAACAGATGTGGCTCAAGGGCATCGGCGTGCACCACGCCGGACTTGTGCCCATCGTCAAGCACATCGTGGAGCATTTGCTGGAGCGGCGCATCTTGCGGGTTGTCTACGCCACGGAAACGTTCGCGGTCGGCGTCAACATGCCGGTGCGCACCGTCTGCTTCGACGACGTCGTCAAGTTCGACGGCAACCGCTTCCGGCTGCTGACGCAGCAAGAGTTTCTGCAGATGGCTGGCCGCGCCGGGCGCCGGGGATTGGACGAGGCAGGCACGGTGCTCATCCTGGCCGACGCGCAGCGAATGGCCGCCGCCGGCTGGCGCGACTGGGAGAAGGCGCAGCTGGAGCCCATCACCAGCCGCCTCGCGCTGTCGTACACGACCGTGCTCAATCTCCTGGCCAAGTTCGCGTCCCGCCCGGCATCCCAACCGGCACCCGCACCGGGCATGCTGCCGGCCTCCTCGGAAGACGCCGGCGAGGCTCATTCGCACGGGCGCAACAACGGTCCTCGGAAGCGGACTCCGTGGGCCAAGGACGTGCGGAGCTGGCTGGGCAAGGCGCTGTTCGTCCGGCAAAGCGAGGACCGGGACGCGGCCGTGGCGCGGCTGGAGGCCGAATTCGACGAGAAGACCACACACTTGCGGCGCCTGGGTTATGTGGACGAAGAGGCGGTGTTAACGGCGAAAGGGGCGTTTTGCCGCCGCATCTGGATCAAGGAGCTTCTCACGACCGAGCTGGCTTTCGACGAGACGCTGGCGCTGCTGTCGCCCGCGGAGCTGGCGGGCTGGGCGGCGGCCATGGTGTGGGAGCCGCGCCCGCAAGACGCTTCCATGCCGCCGGCGGCGCCCAACTGGATGGGCGCGGTGCAGCTGGCCGCGGACCGGATCGCACGCTGCACAGGGCCGAAGGCGCGCCCGGCGCTGAGCGTCGAAAGCCGCGTCGCTCCACTGCTGACCCGCTGGGCGGCGAGCGCTTCGTGGCCCGACCGCCCGTCCGCAGGCCGTGGCGCGCCCGCCGCTTTCGGCAAAGGCCCGGGCGCACGCGGCCCGGACCCAGCCGGCTCCGGCCGCTTCTACTCCGGCGAAAACCTGGAACAGCTGTTGCGAGGTTACCCGCTGGAGCCGGGCGACTTCATCGCGCTCTGCCGCCAAGTGGTGGACTTCCTGCGTCAAATCGCGAACGCCGCCAGCACCGCCTTGCGCATGGCCGAGCCCTCGGCCGCCGCGGCCGGCGTGCTGGCGCGAGTGCGCGCCAACGCGCTCGCCGCCATCGACGCGGTGGATCGCGACGTCGTCGCCGCTTCACGCCTTTACTAGTTGCCGCTTCACGCCTGCATTAGCCGTCGACGACGACATCCGCCACCCGGCCGCCCGTGATGCGCACCAGCTCGGCCGGCGCGATGGGAAATATGGCGTACGGTGTTCCCGCCGCCGCGTACACCACGTCGTATTTAAGCAGATTCTCGTCGATCAGCGTCCGCAGCGGGCGAAGATGACCGACGGGCGCCACCCCGCCGATGGCGAACCCGGTCGCCTCCCGCACCGTCTCCGCGTCGGCCCGCCGCACCGGCGCGCCGAATTCCCGCTCCAGTTTCCGCACATCCGCCAGGTGCGCGCCCGAGACCAGCACCAGGACCGGCTCCTCCCCGGCCAGAAAAACCAGGCTCTTGACGATCTGCCCAACGCTGGTCCCGACCGCCACCGCCGCCTCCTGCGCAGTGCGGGTCCCCTGCGGAAACTCCAAAACCTGCGTGTCGACGCCCTTCTCCCGCAGCGCGGCCAGCACGCGCTCCAATCCCGGCGACACGCGCATGGCAACCCCTCCCTGCGCCACGCACCATTCGCCGGGCCCCGCCGCCCGTCCTTCCTCTCGCCGCGCAGCGCTCCGTGCCCGGTCCGGTCTTGCCGCGGGCCAACCTGTTCCGGCAGGTTTGGAATGAAGTACACTAGTGTTGACGACTCGCAGCGGGCTTCCGCCCCGCGAAGGAGTACTCGCCTGCATGGTCTGGTCGGACGCGGACAAGCGAGCCCGCCGCCCGGCGCCCGGGCCGGTGCCCGGGCACCCGGAGGCGTCGCGGTTCATGACGTTGGAGGAAGAAATCGAAGCGCGAGAGCGAGCCCTGCGCAATCTGGTGGAGGAACGCATCCAAGCGGCCATGCAGGCAGGCGCGTTCGACAACCTGCCCGGGAAAGGCAAGCCGCTGCAGCTTGAAGAAAATCCCTTCGTGCCTCCGGAACTGCGCCTCGCCTACAAGGTGCTGGCCAACGCCAACATGGCGCCTGAGTGGATCGAACTCGACAAAGCCATCCGCACGTCCCGGGAAGAGCTGAAACAGTCCCAAAGCGCCCACATCGCCTGGCTCGCCGAGCAGCGCCGCCGGCTGGCCGACGAGCTGGCGGCCGGGGACGACGGGGCGCTGGCCCAAACGCTCGAGTTCATCCGCGCCCGGCACGATCGCTTCCGCGCCGACTTGGAGCAACGCATCCGCGAGCTGAACCGCCGCATCGACGAACTGAACCTCATCGTGCCGCATCTCTCGCTGCAGCGGCCTCGCCTTAACGTCGCAGAGACCTTGTCCGCCTTGGACGAAGCCGCCCGCGCCGCATTTCCGCAGCTCTTTCGCTGACCTTTTCCCACCCTCGCCGTGCCCATACCCCGCCGTGCCCCGTTCTCGGGCCGGCCGGGTGCGCAGGCGGCGCGGCTACGCCCCCACCGCCGTGCGCCGCACAATCCCGGATCCCTACTGCCTAGCCCGCAGCAGCGAGGCCACCTTGGTCGCGATCATGTCGATGGCTACTTCGTTGTGGCCGCCCTCGGGAATAATGACGTCCGCGTACCGCTTGGACGGCTCGACGAACTCAAGGTGCATGGGCCGCACCGACGTGAGGTATTGCCGGATCACCGACTCCAGCGTACGGCCCCGCTCGCGGATGTCCCGCTCCAGGCGCCGCAGCACCCGCACGTCTGCGTCGCAGTCGACGAACAGCTTAATGTCCAGCAGCTCCCGAATGGACGACTCCCACAGGACCAGCAGACCTTCCACGATAATGATGTCCCGCGGCTCGACGCGCTCGGTGTAGTCCTCGCGCGTGTGCAGCGTGTAATTGTACACCGGCTTGTCGATGGGCTGTCCCGCCGCCAGCTTCTTCAGGTGCTCCACCAGGAGCGGCGTGTCAAAGGCGCTGGGATGGTCGTAGTTGACCTTCAGGCGCTCCTCCAGCGGAATGTCCCGTTGGTCCTTGTAATATGAGTCCTGCTCGATGACCGCCACCGTCGCCCGCGGCACCCGCTCCACGATGGCCCGCGCCACCGTGGTCTTGCCCGAACCAGTTCCGCCTGCGATTCCGATAAAGACCGGCTTCAACGTCAGTTCCTCCTAGATCGGATAACCCGTCCGAAGCCGCAGCGCCCGACCTTCGCGGCCTCTTTGACGCGCGGCACCTCTGACAGGTTACCAAAAAAGAAGCGGCGGCACCACCCTACGACCGCGCCACCGCCGGCCCGTAGGTCAGCAGCCGCCACACCCGTTCCAACGGCCCCATGGAATGCCGGGCCAGCCACGCCCGGCTCGCCGCCACTTGCAGCGCGAAAATCGCCGCCGCCAGCAGCGTCGTGCCGAGCGGCCCGACTTTCCCGTACAGCCCCAGCCCGTACCCGTAAAAGATCAGGGTGCAGGTGACCGACTGGGCAATATAATTGGTAAACGCCATCCGCCCCACGTACGCCAGCGGCATCAGCCGCCGCTGCCACGCGGGATTCGTCATCAACAAGGCCAACACCGACACGTAGAAGAGCCCAATGACCGGACCGCCCGCCACGTACGCGAAGTCCGGCATCACAAACCAGATGACCGTCAGCGCCGCGGCCCCTGCACCCGTCCACTTCGCGATCCGCCACCACTCGTCTCGCGCCGCCGCCACGTCATGGAGCAGCCGTCGCTTGGCGAAATAAGCCCCCAGCAAGAACAGGCCCAAGATGTGGGAGTAGAACGTCACGTGGTTCGCCACCGACTCCCGCCACTCTTGCACCCGCAGCGGTTGTATCTCCGCGTACGTTCCCGTGGCGTACACCGCCGCGATGGCCTCCACGCGGGCGCGCAGGACGTCCTCCGGCACGGGCTGCGGCGCGGCGCCGGCCAGCTCCGCCAGGAGCAGCAGCGACGGCAGCAGCGACAGCAAGACGACGGCCCAAGTCAGCATCGCCCGCGGCTCCAGCCGGGGCAGGGCCAACAGCAGAACGCCCACCACGGCGTAATGGAACAAAATATCGCCGAACCAGATGAACAGCCCGTGGATGAGACCGAACAGCGCCAGCGACGCGAGCCGGCGCAAGTACACCGGCACGAAGGGCTGTCCCCGAGCCTCGACCCGCTCTTGCATGAGCACCATACCGTAGCCAAACAAGAAAGCGAAAATGGACAAGAACTTGCCGGAAAAAACGATGTCAATCAGCGCGTCAGCCAGCCGGTTCCACCATTGAGGCCACAGCGACAGCCGCCATTCCAGCGCCTCCAGCGGCGTGCTGAAAAAGCCCATGTTGACCACCAAAATTCCGAACACCGCCGCTCCGCGCACCACGTCCAGCACGTGAATGCGCTCCGGCCGAGCCGCCGTCGCCACCGAGCCATCACCGCCCCGTTCCCATCGTGAAGAGGTCGCCGTGAAGAAGTCGCCATACGCCTGCGCCAAGAGAACCCGCACGGCCGCCCCCCGGCCATTCCGCGTTCATTCTACACCGCCCTTGGGGAAAATGCATGACGCAGAGCGCGGGCAGGATCCCGCCTCCAAACGGGGGAAATTTCACACAGCGGCCGGGGCGGCCACGACTCGACTCCGCCGCTCGATCCCGCCGGTGCGCGGCCGGGAGGTCAGACGCGCCGGCCCAGCGTCCGCCCTGGCCGGGAGGTATTCGCCATGGAAGAGCGCGACGTGCAACAACTAGAGACGCCGCGGGCCGCGGGCGACCAACTTCCCACCAGCGCCAAGCGCCCGCACAACCCCGGCATCCCGCTGGACCTGGACTGGATCGCCGACGTGCGGGTCAACCGCAGCGCCGTGGAGCGCCGCGTCGCCACGCTCCCGGCGCGCCGCGGCGTCAGGAAAGAATGGCAAGCGGCGTGGCTGCTGCGCGCCGTCGAGCTGATTGACCTGACGACGCTGAACGGCGACGACACGCCCGGCCGGGTGCGGCGCCTGTGCGCGAAAGCCCGCCAGCCGGTACGCCAGGACATCCTGGATGCCCTGGGCGTCGGAGACCGCCGGCTGACCACAGCCGCGGTCTGCACCTGGCACGAGTTCGTGCCTGTTGCCGTCGAAGCGCTGGAAGGCACGGGCATCAATGTCGCCGCCGTGTCCGCCGGCTTTCCCGCCGGGCTCAACCCTCTCCCCCAGCGTATCGCCGAAATCGAAGCGTCGGTCAGCGCCGGCGCGAAGGAAATCGACATCGTCATCTCCCGCCAGCACGTGCTGACGGGCAACTGGCAAGCGCTGTACGACGAAGTGAGCGCCTTCAAGGAGGCGTGCGGCAGCGCCCATCTCAAAGCCATCATCGCCGCGGGCGAGCTGGGCACGCTGCGCAACGTGGCGCGTGCGAGCCTGGTCTGCATGATGGCCGGCGCGGATTTCATCAAGACGTCCACGGGCAAAGAAGCCGTCAACGCGACGCTGGCCATCGGGCTGGTCATGGTGCGGGCGCTGCGCGCGTACATGGAACGCACCGGCTACGTCGTGGGCTTTAAGCCCGCCGGAGGAATTCGCCGGGCGAAGGACGCGCTGGCGTGGATGGCGCTGGTGAAGGAAGAGCTGGGCAACGACTGGCTGCAGCCCGGCCTGTTCCGTTTCGGCGCCAGCGGCCTGCTGACCGACATCGAGCTCCAGCTGGAGCAGTATGTGACCGGCCGCTACGCCGCGCCGCACCGCCAGCCGCTGGGCTAACGACACGACGGAATCGAGGCGAGGGCGATGAGCATCACTCGTATTATGGAAACGATGGAGTACGGGCCGAATCCGGAGTCCGCCGACGCCGTGCGGCAATGGCTGGCCGAGCGCAAAGACAAGCTGGGCCTTTTCATCGGCGGCCAGTGGCGCCGCCCGGCCGGCGCCGAGACGTTTCCGACCGTGAATCCCGCGACCGGCGAGGTGCTGGCCACCCTCGTCCAAGCGCGTCCGCAGGACGTGGACGACGCCGTCGCGGCCGCGCGCGCCGCGTTCAAGGACTGGGCCGCCCTGCCCGGGCACCGGCGCGCCCGCTACCTGTACGCTCTCGCCCGGCAAGTGCAAAAGCACGCGCGGTTCCTGGCGGTCCTGGAGACGCTGGACAACGGCAAGCCGCTGCGGGAAAGCCGCGACATCGACATCCCGCTGGCCGCCCGGCACTTTTCCCATCACGCCGGGTGGGCACAGCTGCTGGAAAGCGAATTCCCGGACTACGAACCCGTGGGCGTCGCCGGCCAAATCGTGCCGTGGAACTTCCCGCTGCTCACGCTGGCGGCGCACGTGGCGCCCGCGCTGGCGGCGGGCAATACGGTGGTGCTGAAGCCGTCCAAGAACACCTCCCTCACCGCGCTGGCCTTTGCGGAAATATGCCGGCATATCGGCCTTCCGCCCGGCGTCGTCAATATCGTGACCGGCGACGAGCGGGTGGGCGAGCTTATCGTTCAGCACCCCGGCATCTACAAGACGCCTTCACCGGTTCGGCGGAAGCGGGCCGGCTCATTAGGGAAAAGACGGCCGGCTCGGGCAAGCACC
>k87-914486_pt1 | contig 11847 bp, 12 predicted proteins | sample MGYA00084031_6733416 | MGnify analysis MGYA00084031
CCGTGGAAGCGGCTGGTGCGCATCCTCGGCGGCCCCGCCGCATCAGCCCTCCTCCTGCTGCTCCTCCTGCCCGACGGCGCAGGCGAGCTCGTCTGGTGGTGGAGGCCGGGGCTGACCGCCCGACAGTTGGTGCAGTTCCTGGCCTTGTGGCTGACTGTGGTCGGCCTGGTGCCGTTTCGCCACGTCGACGGCATGCCCAGCGACGGACTGCAGATCATCACGCTGACCCGGGAGCTCTGGCGCTCCAGGCGATCGCGCGCTGCGTAGGCACACGGATGGCCGCAGCGGACCTCGGAACAGTGCCTCCCAGGCCGCTGGCCGCACAAGGCGCCGGCCGGCGCAGCGACCGTCGCCAGGACGCGAAAACCGCCCCCCGGCTACCTGCCGGGGGGGCGGCTGCGCGCCATTCGGGCGTCAGCGGCTCTCCTTCGCCTTCGCCTGCAGCTGGTAGAGCGTGTTCAGCGCCTCGATGGGCGTGAGCGCCAGCACGTTCAGGCTGAGCAGCTCCTCCACCACCGGGTCCTTCCTGGGCTCGAAGAAGGTGAGCTGCACCGCAGGCTGCCGCCGGAGCCGCTGCGCGGCGGCCTCCCGGCGCGACTTGCGCTCGCCCTCCTGCTCCTCCAGGGTGGCGAGGATCTCCTTGGCCCGCTCCACCACCGAGGGCGGAAGGCCCGCCAGGCGGCCGACCTGGATGCCGTAGGAGCGATCGGCGCCTCCCCGCACCAGCTTCCGCAGGAAGATGATGTCGTCGCCCTTCTCCATCACGGCGACCGAGTAGTTCTTGACCCCGGGCAGGATGCCCTCGAGCTCGCAGAGCTCGTGGTAGTGGGTGGCGAACAGGGTCCGGCAGCCGATCACCTGGTGGATGTACTCGGTGATCGCCCACGCGATGGAGAGGCCGTCGAAGGTCGCCGTCCCGCGGCCCACCTCGTCGAGCACCACCAGCGAGCGCTGGGTCGCGCTGTGCAGGATGTTCGCCACCTCCGTCATCTCCACCATGAAGGTGGAGCGGCCGGTGGCGAGGTCGTCCGAGGCGCCGACCCGGGTGAAGACCCGGTCGACCAGGCCGATGTGGGCCGACTCGGCCGGAACGAAGCTCCCCGCCTGCGCCAGGATCACCGCCAGCGCCGCCTGGCGCATCACCGTCGACTTGCCGCCCATGTTGGGCCCGGTGATGAGCAGCACCCGGTTCTCGCCGGTGTCCACCAGGATGTCGTTGGGCACGAAGGCGCCCTCTTCCATCACCCGCTCGAGCACCGGATGGCGGGAGTTCTTCAGCTCCAGCACGGTGGAATTGTCCACCAGCGGCCGGCAGTAGCCGTAGAGCGCGGCCACCTCCGCGAAGGAGGCCAGGACGTCCAGCTCGGCGACCGCCCGGGCGGAGCGCTGGATGCGGGTCACCTGATCCGCCACCCGCTGCCGGATCTCCACGAAGAGCTCGTACTCCAGCTCCATCACCCGCTCTGCGGCGTGGAGCACCTTCTCCTCCAGCTCCTTCAGCTCCGGCGTGATGAACCGCTCCTCGTTGGCGAGGGTCTGCTTGCGGATGTAGTCCGGGGGTACCAGGGGCAGGTTGGGCTTGGTGACCGAGAGGTAATAGCCAAAAACCTTATTGTACCCAATCTTAAGTGACTTGATACCGGTTCGCTCCCGCTCCCGCGCCTCCACCTGGGCGATCCACGCCTTGCCGTCCCGGGCGATCTGCCGCAGCTCGTCCACCTCCGGGTGGAAGCCGTCCTTCAGGATGCCGCCCTCGGTCAGGGCCACGGGCGGATCGTCGGCGATGGCCTGCTCGATCAGGTCCCGCACGTCGTCCAGCATGTCCAGCTGGTCCCGGAGCTCCACCAGCCGCTGGGCGGTGACGTCCTCCAGGGCCACCCGGATCGACGGCAGGGCGACCAGCGAGTTCTTCAGGGCGACCAGGTCCCGCGCATTGGCGGTGCCCACCGCCACCCGCCCCGCCAGCCGCTCCAGGTCGTGCACCTCCTGCAGGAGGGCGCGCAGGTCGGCCCGGAGCACCGGCCGCTCCAGGAGCTCGCCGACCGCCTCGTGCCGCGCGCGGATCTGGCCCAGGTCGAGGAGCGGCCGCTCCAGCCAGCTCTTCAGCAGGCGGGCGCCCATGGCGGTCACCGTGCGGTCGATCACCCAGAGCAGGGTCCCGCGCCGCCCGCCATCCCGCAGGGAGCGCGTGAGCTCCAGGTTGCGCCGCGTCGCCGGGTCCAGCACCATGTAGTCGCCGGGGTAGTAGACGGACAGGCTGCTCACATGGCCCAGGCTCGACTTGTGCATCTCTTCGAGGTAGGCCAGCGCGGCGCCGGCAGCCGAGGTGGCCAGCTCCAGGTCCTCGCAGCCGAAGCCGCTCAGGTTGGCCACGCCGAAGTGCTCGGTGAGCTTCCGGTAGGCGGTCTTGTGCTGGAAGTGGCGGCCCTCGAAAACCGTGATGGTGATGCCCGCCGCCCTGAGCGGCCCCGTCACGGAGGGCTCCGCCGCCAGCCCCGGCTCCAGGATCACCTCCCGCGGCTCCAGCCGGCCGATCTCCTCCAGGAGCTGGCGGAGGCTGTCGGCCCCGTTCATCTGCGCCGCGGCAAACTCGCCCGTGGAGAGGTCGACGACCGCCAGGCCGAAGCCCGCCCGGGACCACGCGATGGCCGCCAAGTAGTTGTTGGCCTTCTCCGGCAGGAGCCGGGGCTCCACCAGCGTCCCCGGCGTGATCACCCGCGTGACGTCCCGCTTCACCAGCCCCTTGGCCTTCTTCGGATCCTCGAGCTGGTCGCAGATGGCCACCTTGTAGCCCTTTTCGATCAGCCGCGCGATGTACGCTTCGGCGGCGTGGTAGGGGATCCCGGCCATGGGCACCCGGCCCACGTCCTTGCCGGCGTCCCGCCCGGTGAGCACGAGCTCCAGCTCGCGCGCCACCAGCTCCGCGTCCTCCATGAAGGTTTCGTAGAAGTCGCCCAGCCGGTAGAACAGGATGCAGTCCGGGTACTGCTGCTTGATCCGCAGGTACTGGGCGAACATCGGTGTCGTCTTGGCTGGGTCCACCTTTCTGCAAGTCCTCCTCATCCGCGCGGCCCGTCCTGCCCGGCCGCGCGCTCCTTCCGGCTGTTGTTCGTCACCCGGGAGCCTATCCCCTGCTCCAACGTCCGGAGGGGGGCCGCAGCCCCCCTCCGGGTATCCACCCCGCTCTGTCCTGTGCTTGTCCTCACCCGCCGCAGCCGCATCCACCCGAACCGCAGCCGCCCGAGCCGCATCCGCCCCTGGCCCTCGGCGCCGTCTCGCCCGTGATCGGGAAGGTGATCACGGCGTTGAGCCGCTCCATGAAGGCGTCCAGGGCGACCCGGGCGTTCCAGTACGCCTGGATCGCCGGGTGGGCGTTGAACCGCTCTTCGATCGCCAGGAACCGCTCGACGAGGGCCTGCTGCTCCTCGGGCGGCCGGCCCCGGGAGAACTTCACGGCGCGCTTGGCGGCCTCGTACTCCCGGATCAGGGCGACAGCCTCCGGGTCCGCCAGCACCGCGTCCTCGGTGCGCCGGTACTCCAGCACCTCCGGCGTCTCCGCCAGGGCATCGGCCAGTTCCCGGGCGAGCATCCACACATCGCGACGCGTCGCGACCGACACGCTGAATCCCCCCACTCGTCGTGCCGACTAGGTCAGCGTCACGGGGCTCTCGACCAGCTCGCCTTCCAGCGTCCAGGTGCCGGCGCGGGTGATGCGCACGGGCACGATCTTGCCCCGGAGCGACTCGTCGCCGGGGAAGGTGACCAGGATGTTGCCGCGGGTCCGACCGAAGACCACGTCCGGCTTGCCCTTGTCGAGCCCCTCCACCAGGATGTCGTACACCTTGCCCACCCGCGCCTCGTTCTTGGCGCGGGAAACCCGGTTCTGCACCTCCATCAGCCGGTGCAGCCGCTCCTTCTTCTCCTCCACGCTCAGCCGGTCCGGCATCCGGGCGGCCGGGGTGCCGGCGCGCTCCGAGTACATGAACATGAAGGCGGCGTCGAACTGGGCCTCCTCCACCAGGCTGAGCGTCTCCTGGAACTCCTCCTCCGTCTCGCCCGGGAAGCCCACGATGATGTCGGTGGTGATCACGGCGTCCGGGATCAGCTCCCGGATCCACTCCACCAGGCGCAGGTACTGCTTACGGTTGTAGGAGCGCTTCATGCGCCGCAGGACGCTGTCCGAGCCCGACTGCACCGGCAGGTGGAACCACTCGCAGACCTTCTCGGCCCGGGCGATCTGCTCCACCATCTTGCGGGTGAAGTCCCGCGGGTGGTTCGTGGTGAAGCGGATGCGCTCGATGCCGGGGCTGTTCCGGTCGATCAGCTCGATCAGGTCGCCGAAGTCGAAGGCCCCCTCCCCGTGGCGGCCGTAGAGGTCCTTCCCGTAGGCGTTCACGTTCTGACCGAGCAGGGTGATCTCCTTGTAGCCCTGCCGGGCGAGCTCCTGGACCTCGGCCAGGATGACCTCGCGCGGGCGGCTGCGCTCCTTGCCCCGCGTCATGGGCACAATGCAGTAGGTGCAGTGCTTGTCGCACCCGTACATGATCGTGACCCACGCCTTGAGGTCGCCCTCGCGCGCGGCGGGCAGGACGTCGGGGAAGTCGTCGCCCATGGACTCCCATACGTCCACCACGGTCTCCCGCGCGCTCCGGGCCCGCTCCACCAGTTCGGGCAGCCGGTGGATGTTGTGCGTGCCGAAGATCAGGTCCAGGTGGGGGAACTTGCGGAGCATGCGCTCCACCTCTCCCTCCACCTGGGGCACGCAGCCGCACACGCCGATGATCAGGTCGGGCTTGGTGTATTTCAGCGGCTTCAGCTGGCCGATGCGGCCGAAGGCGTGCTCCACGGCGGACTCACGCACCGCGCAGGTGTTGAACAGCAGGAGATCGGCGTCCTCGGGCCCCTGGGCCTTGACGTAGCCCATCTGGTGGAGGATGCCGTACATGATCTCGGTGTCGTGCTCGTTCATCTGGCAGCCGAAGGTCTCGATGTGCACCCGCGGCTCGGGCTTGCCGTGAATGCGCCGCCCGGCCTCGGGGTCGACCTGCATCCGCGCGACGTGACCCGGCTCCAGGTGGTCGAAGCCGCCCGACGTGAGGTCCTCCGCCGCAGGCGCGGCCATCGGCAGCATCTCCAGGGTGCCGTCCTTCATCATCTGCTCGACGCGGTCGAGAATATGGTTAAGGTCCTCTGCCTTATGGTCCTTCAGCGTCATGTATGGTCTCCCCCTTTGGGGCGGTGATCTACGGAATGTGCATCTAGTGTAGTGTACCACAAGTCGGCGCCCGCCCAAAAGGGAGTCGGCCGCGCCCGCGGCGCGAGGCGGGAGGTCACCGCCGCCTCAGTCGACCATTCCCCAACTCAGGATAGCCGAGCGCACGGTCTCCCGCACGGGCGAGTCGGCCGGCATGACGATCAGCACGTTCCGGTGCCGGATGAACGCGGGCCGGGGTACCCGGTCGCTGAGGGTGCCGGTCTCCCCCGAAAGGGCGAGCCGCTCCTGCTCCTCCTGGCTGCGGTAGACATGGGCCACCAGGAATTGATCCTGGTCCCTGCCGAGGGTGAGGACGGTCCCCTCGCCCCAGGGCGTCTGTGCGGTCTCCTGCACGGCGACCCGGAGCCCGGCCCCTTCCACGGCCTCGATGATGTCGTCCAGGGCGAGACGGGGCGCCTGCGCGCTCCAGACCAGGAGCAGGGCGGCGCAAACCGCGCCCGCCAGTCCCCACATGGAACGATTCATCGCTTCACCCCCCCCCTCTTTTTTGACACGCCCGGGCCCGGGAGAAGGTTCGGACGGCCGGGCAGGGGCGGGAAGGGACGGCGGCCGGCCTCCGGTGGGCAGCGCGGGGCAGTAACGCGGGCGCCGCGCCGGTCGTCCAGAATGGTACAGGGAGGGCATGAGACATGAGCGCGGAGCGGTTGGAACTGGCCACCTTCGCCGGCGGCTGCTTCTGGTGCATGGTGAGCCCCTTCGAGGAGCAGCCCGGTATCTACCGGGTGGTGTCCGGATACACCGGCGGCCACAAGCCGAACCCCACGTACGAGGAGGTCTGCTCCGGGACCACCGGCCACTTCGAGGCGGTGCAGATCACCTTCGACCCGGAGGTCTTCCCGTACGAAAAACTGCTGGACATCTTCTGGCGGCAGATCGACCCCACCGATCCCGGCGGCCAGTTCTACGACCGGGGTCCGCAGTACCGCACGGCGATCTTCTACCACAACGAGGAGCAGCGGCGGCTGGCTGAGCGGTCCAAGGCCGCACTGGAGGCCAGCGGGCGGTTCGACAAGCCCATCGCCACGCTGATCCTCCCGGCCGGACCGTTCTACCCGGCCGAGGAGTACCACCAGAACTACCACAGGAAGAATCCGTTCCACTACCAGCGCTACCGCGCCGCCTCGGGGCGGGATGAATTCCTCCGGAAGCACTGGCGCGACCCCGAGCGGGATGCGGAGCTGCGCCGGCGCCTGACCCCCATCCAGTACGCGGTCACCCAGAACGGCGCCACCGAGCCCCCCTTCTCCGGCGAGTACTGGAACCACTGGGAAGAGGGGATCTACGTCGACGTCGTCTCGGGCGAGCCGCTCTTCAGCTCGAAGGACAAGTTCGACGCCGGCTGCGGCTGGCCCAGCTTCACCCGGCCCTTGGTGCCGGAGAACATCGTGGAGCGGCTGGACCTGAGCCACGGCATGGTCCGCACCGAGGTGCGCAGCCGGGGCGCCGACTCCCACCTCGGCCACGTGTTTCCGGACGGCCCGGCGCCCACGGGGCTCCGGTACTGCATCAACTCGGCGGCCCTGCGCTTCATCCCCAAGGAGGACCTGGAGAAGGAAGGCTACGGCGAGTTCCGGAAACTGTTTGAGGACTAGGGGATACGCTGCGCGCACCCCGGAAGCGCGGCGAGGGGGTGTGCTGTGTTGGCAGAGAATCGACCCTGGGACGTGGTCATCGTCGGGGCCGGCATGGCGGGCCTCGCGACGGCGATCTGGGCCCGCCGCCTGGGCCTCCGGCCGGTGGTCCTGGAGCGGGAGGCACGGCCCGGAGGACAGCTCAACCAGATCGGCGGGCGGATCTTCGACTACCCGGGCCTGGACCTTCCCAGCGGCGAGGCCCTGACGGAGCGGCTCATGCGCCAGGCGGAAGAGGCCGGGGTCCGGGTGGAGCTGGGCCGGCCCGTGACCGCGGTGTCCGCGGCGGACCGCACGTGCCTCACCCCCGAGGGGCCGGTGGCGGGGCGCGCCCTGGTCATCGCCACGGGCCTGCGGGCCCGGCGGCTCGGCGTCGACGGCGAACAGGCGCTCTACGACGGCGGCTGGGTCCGCCGCCCGTCCCACGACCTGCGGTGGTTCCAGGGGCGGCGGGTCGCGGTGATTGGCGGCGGAGACCGGGCTGTCGAGAACGCGGGGCTGCTCCTGCCGGTCGCCCGGGAGGTCCATCTGCTCAGCCGCAGCCCGCTCCGGGCCCGGCCGAATCTGGCGGCCCCCGTGCTCGCCAGCCCACAGCTGGTCCACCACGAGGGGGCGACCGTGCAGCGGTTCGCCGTCGGGCCTGACGCGGTCCGGGTGGAAGTCAGGCAGGGCGACGGGCAGTGGGCCTTGGAAGCCGACGCCGTCTGCATCTACATCGGGAACGAGCCCAACAGCGAGCTGGTCGCGGGGCAGGTGGAGCTGGATCCCGAAGGCTACATCATCACCGACCGGTACGGGCAGACCTCGGTTTCCGGCGTCTACGCGGCAGGCGACGTCTGCACCCCGCCGGCCTATCAGAGCCTGGCGATGGCCGGCGGACAGGCGATGGCGGTGGCCAAGCGCATCGCGCTGAACCTGTGACCCGCGGCCCGCTGCCGGGACAGCTGCTCCCGCAGGCGGAAAGCCGATCCGTCGAACGGGAAGCGGCGCTCCTCCACCAGCGTGATCCGCTCCGCCAGCGCCGTCCGGGCCAGCTCCACGATCGCACGGCCGTAGGGGCCGTGGACGATGATGACGTCGGGGCGCTGCTCGATGAGCTTCACGGGGTAGCTGTAATGCTTCCTGCCGCCCCACTTGTACTGCTGAACCAGCAGCGTGCGCATGTTCCGTCTCCTTTCTCAGGCTGAAGACCCCGGCGAGTGGACCCCCAGTCCGCCGCCGGGGTCGCAGTTTCGGGGGAGATGCACGTCCGAGGCTGCTCAGTCGTCGTCTCTGAACTCGTCCTGCAGGGTGAGCGGCAGCCCCATGTACGTGTAGCGGATGGTGATCCGGCCCATGGGACTCCTGCCGCTCTCCCGGAAGGAATAGCGGGCGATCAATCCGTAGTTGTATGGGGTGCCCCACGTTCTGAATTCCGGTGTGACCTCCATTCGGCCTTTGTGCTTCGGCGGAATCACGAAATCGCCGATGGGAACGAGGATGATGCCGTCGTCGGTCGGATTGTCGGACAGGTTCGAGGCCACCAGGCGGCCGTGGGTGCTGATTCCCCCCATCACCCACACGGGGATCGCCCGCTGGTCGGGGTAAAGGTCGAACCGGACCTCCCGGATGCGCACGGCGAAGCGCCCTTCGTTGATCAGCTGCCACGCCACGGTCGTCCACTCTCCCGCCTCCCCTTCCCGGGCGACGGGCGCGAATCCGAAACGCAGCGGCGGGTTCCGGTACGCGCTGACGACCAGGGAACCGACCACCAAACCGGCGAGCACGACGACGACGCCCAGCGCGCGGAGAATCCTCCGCACGAAGCCCCTCGACTCCCGTTTCCCCGGGGACACCGCTTCCACCGACATCCCGAACCCCCTCTCCGTCTCAACCGGCGGAACCCGTGCACGCGCGGAAGCGCACGCATAGGACGGGCTCCGCCGCCGTCCCCAGCCCATTGCGCAGCGCTCTGTCCTCCTCCTGCGGCTGCCGCGCCATTCCGACAAGCGCCATTCTACAGTGCGCGTGCCGTCAAAGCAATGCAAATCTAAACACAAGTGCCAGCTCCCGGAGCCGATGCGCCGGGCGCTCGCAGCGGCAGAGGTCGCTTTCCCGCAGCTCGGATCCGCAACTTCGAGGGGCCGCCACCTCACGTAGGGATCCGGGCGCATGTCCCCTTGCGGGGTGAATGCTCGACCTGGCGCGCGACGCTCCGGTGCGATCGAAGGAGGTACCTGGCTTGAAACCAGCCGCCGCCCTACTCGCCGTCTGCCTGGCGCTCGTGCTGGCCGCCTGCGGCACAGGGCCCTCCCCCCAGCCTGCCGGTCAGGCCGCGGAGCCCGGCCCGACGCCCGAGCCCGTGGAGATCACGGTGTCCGCAGCCGCGTCGCTCACGGACGCGCTGCACACGATCCAGACCGAGTTCGAGGTCGCCCATCAGTCCATCAGGGTCCGCTTCAACTTCGGTTCCTCCGGCGCCCTGCAGCAGCAGATCGCGCAGGGCGCGCCGGTCGACCTCTTCATCGCGGCTGGCCCGGAACCCATGAAGGCCCTGATCGAAGCGGGCCTGGTCGAAGCGTCCGCGGTCCGGAACCTCGCCTCCAACCAGGTGGTGCTGATCCGCGGCCAGTCGGCCGCAGACACCGTAAAGGGCTGGGAGGACCTCGCCTCTCTCCACGTCCGGCGGATCGCGCTGGGAAACCCGGCCCACGTGCCGGCCGGGCAGTACGCGCAGGCCGTCCTCGAGCACCTGGGCCTCTGGGACGCCGTCCAGCCGCGCCTGGTCTTCGGCGAGGACGTGCGGCAGGTGCTGAACTTCGTCGCGTCGGGCGAGGCCGACGCCGGCATCGTGTACCGCACCGACGCGGCCGGCTCGCCGGAGGTCATCGTGCTGGCGGAGGCGCCGGAGGGCAGCCACCCGCCTGTGCTCTACCCCATGGCCGTGCTGGAGGAGTCTCCGCGCAAGGCCCAGGCCCTGGCCTTTGCCGACTACCTGCTCTCGCCGGCGAGCGTGGAGATTCTGCGCCAGCACGGCTTCGGACCGGTGAACTGACATGACAGCCGTGTGGTCGAACGTCCTGATCTCGCTGCGCATCGCCCTCATCGCCACGGGCCTGGTGTTCGTCGTGGGGCTGCCGATCGCCTGGCTGCTCTCGCGCCCCGGCTGGCGGGGCAAGCAGGTGCTGGATGTGGCGGTCAACCTGCCGCTGGCGCTGCCGCCGACGGTCCTCGGGTACTACCTCCTGCTCCTCATCGGCCGCAACGGACCGGTCGGCCGGCTTACCCGCGCGCTCTGGGGCTCGACCCTGATCTTCACGCCGGCGGCGGCCGTGATCGCCTCCGCCGTCGTCTGCCTGCCGCTCTTCGTCCAGGCGGCCCGCAACGCCCTGGAAGAGGTGCCCGAGGAGGTCGCCGAAGCGGCACAGGTCGACGGCGCCGGGAAGTGGGAGGTCTTCCGCTACATCTACGCCCCCGTGGCCTGGCCGGGCATCTGGACGGGCGTGCTCCTGGCCTATGCCCGGTCCCTGGGCGAGTTCGGTGCGACGCTCATGGTTGCGGGCAACATCCCCGGAAAGACGCAGACGATGTCGCTGGCCATCTACTCGGCCGTGCAGGCGGGCCACCAGTCGACCGCGCACATGCTGGCCCTGCTGCTGACCGGCGTGGCGGGTCTCTCGCTGTGGGCGGGGCTCCGGTTCCGCAAGCCGGGAACCCCAGGGGCGACGGAGCGCAGGAGAAGATGAGGAGGAGAGGCGGCGGGCGGCAGACGCACAAATAGAACAGCGCCCGGTGCACACGCACCGGGCGCTGAAGCTTCTTCCGCTGCTTAGCGGCGAGGGCCGCGCTCCGGACGAGGCTGGGCCTCGTTCACGGTGAGCCGGCGGCCGGCCCACTCGGCGCCGTTCAGGGCGTCGATGACCGCCTGGGCCTGATCAGCGGGAACCTCCACGAAGCCGAAGCCGCGGCTGCGGCCGGTTTCCCGATCGGTCGCGATGCGGGCTCCGAGCACCTCCGCATGCTGGGACACGGCGTTCTGAAGGTCCTCCGGCGTGACGGCCCACGGAAGGTTGCCGAAGTACAGGGTCTTGGTCATTCGCATTCTCGCTCCCATCCATCTCGGGATATTTTTTGGATCGCGTTCGGGAGGGAGACGCATGGGATTCGCCCGTATTCGGCAAACCAGCGCACCGCTCACCAAGCCGCAAACCTCCCTCAGCATACGCCATCGCGGCGGGAAATGCAACCCCTGATTTGCTATTTTGCGTCAGCGGTGCGGGTCGCCCCACCGGCCAGCCTGACCCGTACGCCCTGGGCGCCCGTCCCCGGGCTCCAGCCCGGGGCCCACTTCGAAGTTGGACTTGGCTTCCGCGTCGCGCCAGCCGCCCCTGAGTTGGGCGAAAATCCGCCGCAGCCCCTGCCCCGCCTTTAGCTTGCCGATCTTGTTGCCGGGCATATGCGCACCTCCTCGTGCCGTAGTTTTCCCGTTCGTCGGGCAGCAACACGGCCTGAACTGCGGCAGGCGGCCAGCGCGGTGCGCGGAAGCCGGTGCATGTGCATCCATGGGTGTCCCTCGCCGTTATGCGTGTTGCGCCGTCGCCTCGCGGGCGCGCGGCGACAGCAGGCGGTCATCCCCGCAGAAACCTACCGAGCGGGGATCGTGACCTGGTACCGCTGCTCGAGCAGCGCCAGAAATGCCTGCACGGCGCTGCTGCGCCGCTCGCCCCGCCGCAGGATGAGCGACGTCGTGCGGCTGTGGCGCGGCAGCCCAGGCACGTTCAGCCGCACCAGCTTGCCGGAGATGACCTCCCGCTGCACGGCCGAAAACGGCTCCAGGGCCACCCCGAAGCCCAGGGCGACCATGGTCTTGATCGCCTCGTGGTTGTCGAACTCCATCACAAACGTCGGCTGAATGCCCATCTCCTCCAGGATCTGGTCCGTGGTCATGCGGAAGCGGGCGCC
>k87-39759_pt1 | contig 11845 bp, 10 predicted proteins | sample MGYA00084031_6733416 | MGnify analysis MGYA00084031
CCCACCGGCGATACCGACGGCACGAGCGCCCTTCAGTTTCGCGATCTGCCCGACCGCCGAGCCCACCGGTCCGGTCGCGGCCGCGACGACGACGGTTTCGCCCTCCTTCGGCTGCCCGATCTTCAGCAGCCCGGAATAGGCTGTGAATCCGGGCATTCCGAGCACACCGAGGGCCGTGGAGATCGGTGCGGTCTCCGGGTCGAGTCGGCGCACCGCCGATCCGTCGACGACGGCATGCGACTGCCAACCCGCGCCGGCGAGAACGTAGTCGCCGGGTTCGAGTCCGTCGAAACGGGATTCGACCACCTGCCCGACGGTGCCGCCGACCATGACGTCACCGAGTTCGACGTGCGCGGCATAGGATTTCGCGGTGCTCATCCGACCGCGCATGTACGGGTCGAGGGACAGGTAGACCACGCGGAGCGAGATCTGGCCGTCGCCGACTTCGGGCAGATCCACCACCTCGGTGCGGAAGTTGTCCGGGGTGGGCGCGCCGTCGGGGCGCGATGCGAGAACGATGCGGGTGCTCTTGCCTGCTGTGGATGCACTCATGAGGTCAGTGTGCCGCAGGCGAGAGCCCCGCAAACATGGGTCGGACGGGTCAGGCGCTGTGCTTGGCGTCGCCGCGCGGCGCCCGGTAGTTCGAGAACAGCTGCGAGTGGATGACCTCGGTGTACGAGGGACCGTCGTGTTCGACGCGGCGCGGACGGCCGGCGGACCGATCGGTGCGTGCGGCACCCATCTGGGACGTGGATCGGATCGACATCTCGATCTCCTCTCGGAAGGCGGGGAGAGGCAGCCACCGGCACCGTGCAGAAGGTGCAAAACGGGTGAGCGACCCCTTGGCACATATATACCCCTTCGGTGCCCGTTATGCACCTGTCCTTTTCGGCGAGCCGCGGGGCGATACACAGAGTTGACGTCCCCGAAACCGTCGGACCGGGGAACGACGAAGCCCCCGACCGGTGCGGTCGGGGGCCTTCGTGTGGACGTTGCGGGGCCGTCAGGCGGAGACGGAGACCTTCTCCTTGCCGTCCCCTTCGGGTTCCTTCTTGGCGTCCGCCTCGGCCGCGGGCTCCTTCGCGGCGGCGACCGGTACGGCCTCCTGTGCGTAGTAGAAGTGCGGGCGACGGTGGCCGAGGAAGGATCCGCACCAGGACATCACGGCGATGTAGCGGTTGCGGAAGCCGACCAGGTAGACGAGGTGCACGGCGAGCCACAGGACCCAGGCGATGAAACCGGTGAGCTCGATCTTGCCGACGCGGGTGATCGCGCGGAACCGGTTGATGATCGCCATGCTGCCCTTGTCCCGGTACTGGAAGGGGGTGCCGGGCGCGACCTTGCCGGTGATGATCTTCGCGACGTGGCGGCCGCCCTGCATCGCGAAGGGGGACTGCGCGGGCAGGTTGTCGAGGGTGACCATGTCCCCGATGGCGAAGATGTTGTCGTAGCGGCCGACGGTGAAGTCGGGGTCGACGAGCAGGCGGCCGCTGCGCACGGCCTCGCAGCCGGTGCGCTCGGCGAGGACACCGGCGAAGTCGTTGGCCTGGATACCGGCGGACCAGATGATGGTCTCGGCGGTGAGGCGGCGGGTCTCCTCGGTGGTCGGCGTCGTCAGGGTCGCGCCGTGCTCGTCGATGTCGGTGACCATCGTGTTCACCACGACGTCGACACCGCTCTTCTCGAGAGACTCCTTGGTGTACTCGCTGAGCTTGCCACCGAACGGGGGCAGCACCTTGTCGGCGCCCTCGACGAGGGTGACCGTGACGTCGTCGGCGTTGATGTCGCTGATGGACTTGGCGAAGTAGCGCTGCGCCAGTTCCTTGATCTGTCCGGCGAGCTCGACGCCCGTGGGGCCGGCACCGACGACGATGAAGCTGAGCAGGTTCTTCCGGCGCTCCGCGTCGGTGGTGATGTGGGCTTCCTCGAAGCAGCGCACGATCTGGCGGCGCAGCCGGTCGGCGTCGTCGACGGTCTTGAGCGCGAAGGTCAGGTCGGCGAACTCGTCGCGGCCGAAGTAGGCCTGGCGCGCACCGGTCGCGGCGACGAGGTACTTGTAGCCGAGGGTGTGGCGCTCGCCCGCGGCCTCGTAGACGACGGTGTTGTCGTCGGGCAGGACGTCGACGACACGGCCGAGACGGATGTCGGCGTTGGGGTACTCGGCGAGGATGGCACGCACCGACGGCGCGACCTCACCGGGGGAGAGCACACCGGTCGCGACCTGGTACAGCAGCGGCTGGAACAGGTGCTCGGTGGTCTCCGAGATCAGTACGAAAGGGGTGCCCGCCTTCGCGAGCTTCTTCGCAGTGGCCAGTGCTCCGAATCCGGAACCCACGATCACCACATCGGTCCGATCGACGACCTTCTGGGTCTTCGTGTCCGCACCGTCCATGCTGCGTAAACCTCCACGCCTTGTGAGCCATCTCCGTTGATGTATGACAACCACCGTAGGGACCAAGGACCCTGTTATCCAGTAACCTGGGATATTCGAAAAACTGTTATCTGTCTTGCTCATGAATGCGGTCGATGTGGAGGAGCGATGGACTTCCGGCAGCTGCGCTACTTCTTCGCCGTCGGCGAGGAGGGCAGCTTCTCGCGGGCCGCTCAGCGCTGCTTCATCTCCCAGTCCGCGATCAGTCATCAGATCGCGAAGCTCGAGCAGGAGGTGGGCACCTCCCTGTTCGATCGCACCACCCGCTCGGTCAAGCTCACGCCCGCCGGCCACCGCCTGATGCCCATCGCCGCCGAGGTGCTCGCCCTCGAGGCGAAGGCGCTCGAGGTGGGCCACGAGCCCCGCGAGAGCATCCGGATCACCGCGAACATGAGCTTCGCGTCGCAGAGCCTCGACGCCATCTCGAGTGTGCGCGAGCGCCACCCCAACCTCGACGTGGAGTTCGTCATCAAGGACTTCACCGACCGCGTGAACGCCGTGGCCTCCGGGGAGGCCGATCTCGCCCTGATCCGCGGTGAGGTCGACCGGCCGGGACTCGAGACGATCCATCTCGGGATCGAGGAACTGGTGATCGTCACCTCGACGCAGCACCCGTTGTCGGCCTTCTCCACCGTCGAGATCGGCGATCTGGCGCACTACCCCCTGCTGCTGCCGCCGCGCAGCAACCAGGTGCTGCTGCACCGCGTCGTCGAGGAGGCGTTCGTCGAAGTGGGACGTCGCGTGCGGCTCGGCCCGGCGATCGCGAGCGATCACACGGCCACTCTCGAGGTGCTCACGAATCCCCGCGCCTGGACGGTGCTCTACTCGGGCACCGCCGCCGAGACCCCGCGCAAGGGCCTGAAGTTCATGCGCGAGCTCAATCACCGGCTGCGGGTGCCGGTGTGCGGGGTGGTGCGCAGCAACACCGCGCCCAATCCTCAGCTCGAGTTCCTCCTGCAGGCGCTGGCGCACTCGATCGTGCCGCCCACCGACAGCGCGTCCTGACGCCCGGTCACTCCTCCGCGGGGGCGAGCTTGTCGAGCAGTTCGAGACCCTGCCTGGCCCACGCGATCTCCGCTTCGCCCCGGCCGATGAGCCCGTCGTAGGCAAATGCCTTGAACGCGATGATCCGCTCGTGGTCCTCGGCGGGGAACTTCCGCATGCGCGTCGCGATGGTGTCGTTGGTGAGATCGAGGATCGCCTCGCGCGTGGCCCTCCACCGCGCGATCTGCTCGGTGTAGTGCTCGATGTGCCGCTGCAGGCACTCGCGCGCGCGGTCCGGGTCGGTCCATTCGAAGTAGGCGGCGCGCATGTGCGCGGCGTCGCGCACCGGGGCGTAGTCCAGGGGTGTCGCCATCCAGTCGCGGAAGGCGCGGACACCCTCGTCGGTGATCGAGTAGCGGGTCTTGGTGCTGTTGGGCCCCCAGCGCACCTGTTCCCCCGCGATCAGGCCCTCGCGCTCCATGCGGCGCAGTTCGGGGTAGATCTGCGAGTCGGGGGCGTGCCACACGTGCCCGACCGAGGCGCCGAACCGTTTCGCAGCGTCGTAGCCGGTCAGGGGCTCGGCGGTGAGCAGGGCGAGCAGCGCGTACCGCAGGCTCATGGACCACCACCTTTCCGGAGCGAGTATCCCACCCTTGCAAATAACTATATCGATAGATAGTGTGTGTCCCAGCTCACCAACTATCTACATAGATAGTTATTCATCCTCTCGGCGGTTCGGAGATACAGACATGACCGACCTCGGCCCCAGCGGGGCGACTGCGAAGAACATGGACTTCCCCCTCGACGCCTGGTACGTCGCCGCCTGGGATCACGAGGTGGGGCGCCGCGAGATCCTGTCGCGCACCATCGCCGGGAAACCGATGGCGCTCTACCGCACCGAGGACGGACGCCCCGTCGCACTCGCCGACGCCTGCTGGCACCGTCTCGCACCCCTGTCGATGGGCACGCTCGTCGGCTCCGACGGCATCCGGTGCCCGTATCACGGGCTGCAGTACAACTCCGCGGGCCGCTGCACCCACATGCCCGCCCAGAAGACGATCAACCCGTCCGCGATGGTCGCCTCCCATCCCGTCGTGCAACGCCACCGGTTCGTCTGGGTGTGGCCGGGCGATCCCACCCGGGCCGATCCCGACCTGATCCCCGACATGTTCCAGATGGACTCTCCCGACTGGGCCGGCGACGGTCGCACCATCGACGTGCAGGCCAACTACCAGCTCGTCCTCGACAACCTCATGGACCTCACACACGAGGAGTTCGTGCACTCGTCGTCCATCGGGCAGGACGAACTCAGCGAATCCGATTTCGTCGTCACCCACGACGACCGCACCGTCACGGTCACCCGCTGGATGCACGACATCGAGGCACCTCCCTTCTGGCTGAAGAACATGCGCGACAGGTTCCCCGGCTTCGAGGGCAGGGTGGACCGCTGGCAGATCATCGAGTTCCAGGCGCCGTCCACGATCCGCATCGACGTGGGTGTGGCCAAGACCGGAACCGGTGCACCCGAAGGGGATCGGAGTCAGGGTGTCAACGGTTTCGTCATGAACACCATCTCTCCGGTCGACGAGCGCACCGCCCTGTACTTCTGGGCCTTCATGCGCAACTACCGTCTCGACAGTCAGCTCATCACCACGCAGCTGCGCGACGGCGTGCACGGGGTGTTCGGGGAGGACGAGGCGATGCTCACCGCGCAACAGAAGGCCATCGAGGCCAATCCCGGTCACGAGTTCTACAACCTCAACATCGACGCCGGCGGTATGTGGGTGCGGCGCCTGATCCAGCGCATGATCGAAGCCGAACGAAAGTATCCGTCGCACAGCGCTGTTCCCGAGGGAGCCCACTGACATGAGCACCAACCAGGTCCGCTGGCTGCGCGGCCGGGTCGTGAGCACCACCCGCGTCGCCGACTCGATCGCCGAGATCGTCGTCGCCACCGACACCGCGACCCGAGCCGAACCCGGCTCCCACGTCGACGTCCGGCTGCCCTCGGGCGACACGCGTTCGTACTCCGTCGTCGCCGGCGGCGCCGACGGGCACACCGTCACCCTCGGCGTCCACCTGTCCCCCACCTCCCGCGGCGGCTCCGCCTTCATGCACGGACTGCGCCCCGGCGACACTCTCGCCGTCACCGCGCCCCTGCAGAACTTCCCGTTGCGGGTCGGCGCGCCCCGCTACGTGTTGCTCGCCGGTGGTGTCGGCATCACCGCGGTCGCCGCAATGGGCGCGGTCCTGCGCCGGCTCGGCGCCGACTACCGGTTCGTGTACGTCGGTCGCAGCCACTCGGCGATGGCGTTCGTCCCCGAACTCGAAGCGCTCCACGGTGACCGGCTCGATCTGCACGTCGACGACGAGGGCACCGGTCTCGACGTCGCCGCACTGCTCGACGACGTGGACGCCGGCACCGAACTGTACATGTGCGGTCCGATCCGGTTGATGGACGCCGTGCGCCGTGGCTGGAGCGACCGCGACCTGCCCTCCCCCAACCTCCGGTACGAAACCTTCGGCAACAGCGGCTGGTTCGACGCCGAGGAGTTCGTGGTGGACATCCCCGACCTCGGGGTCACCACCACCGTCGGTACCGGGGAGTCGATGCTCGACGCCCTCGAACGCGCGGGCGTGGACATGATGTTCGACTGCCGCAAGGGAGAGTGCGGCCTGTGCCAAGTGGGTGTCGCCTCGCTCGCGGGGCGGATCGACCACCGCGACGTCTTCTTCGACGAACAGCAGAAGACGGAGTCGGATCGCATGTGTGCCTGCGTATCCCGTGTATCCCGTGTTCCCGGGTCCCCCTCCGGGTCGACGCCGGGTGTCGTCACGCTCGACCTTCCCTGACCATCGCGTCCTTCCATCCCCGAGGAATCCCATGGACCTTCGCGCACGCATCGACGCCGCGCCGATGCACCTCTACCAGTGGATGATCGTCACCCTGTGCGTCGTGCTGAACATCCTCGACGGCTTCGACGTCATGGCACTGGCCTTCACCGCCAAGAGCATCGGTGCCGACTTCGCCCTGAGCGGCTCCGAGATCGGAATCCTGCTCAGCGCAGGACTGATCGGCATGGCGGTGGGTGCACTGACCCTCGCACCGGTCGCCGACCGCATCGGCCGCCGCCCCCTGATCCTGCTGTCGGTGGCGCTCGCCGCCGCCGGCATGGGCCTGTCCGCCACCGCGGGATCGGCCTGGGAACTCGGGATCTGGCGCGTGCTCACCGGACTCGGCATCGGTGGTGTGCTGGCCTGCACGACGGTGATCGCCAGCGAGTACTCCTCCGCCCGGTGGCGGGGACTGGCCATCAGCATCTACACCGCCGGTTACGGCGTCGGAGCCACGATCGGTGGTCTCGCCGCCGTGAGCCTGCAGAGCGGGTACGGCTGGCGTTCCGTCTTCGTCGTCGGTGCGGTCCTGACCGGCACGGTGCTGGCGCTGCTCGCCGCCCTGCTGCCCGAATCCCTCGACTTCCTCACCGGCCGCGGACGGCCGGGCGACCTCGAGCGGATCAACGCCATCGCCCGGCGCATCGGGCAGGATCCCGTGCCGGCTCTCGTCGCGCCCGCCGACAGGTCCGAGGTCCGCGCCGGACGCATCACGGATCTGTTCACCGGCGGCAACACCCGGCCGACAATCCTGTTGTGGGCGGCCTTCTTCACCACCATGTTCGGCTTCTACTTCGTGAACTCGTGGACGCCCTCCCTGCTCGAGACCGCCGGTCTCAGCAAGGACCAGAGCGCCACCGCCGGAATGATGCTCACACTCGGTGGCACCGTGGGCTCCGTCCTGTTCGGGGTGCTCGCGAGCCGCTGGACGACCCGGACCGTGCTCGTCGCCTTCACCGTGAGCGCCGCGGCGACGATGGCCGTGTTCATCCTGTCGATCTCCACCCTGATGCTGGCCTTCACGATCGGCATCGTCATCGGCGGACTCATCAACGGTTGCGTCGCGGGCCTGTACACCCTCGCACCGTCGCTGTACGGGCCGCAGATCCGCGCCACCGGCGTGGGTTCCGCGATCGGCATCGGCCGGGCCGGTGCGATCCTCGCGCCCACCGCGGCCGGGGTACTCCTCGATGCCGGATGGACCCCGGAACAGCTCTACTTCGCCGTGGCGGGCGTCGTGGTGCTGGCCGCCGGCACCCTGCTGGCGATGCGTCCGGCGCGACCGGCCACCGCCGCGACCGAGCGTGTCGCAGCACCGGCCGTCACGGAGCCGAGACCCTAGTTCTGCCGCACCACCGTGGTGTCGACGCGCTCGTTGCCGGTGTCCAGCGGATTCGCGATCTCGTCCGCGAACATCCGCCCGGCGACGAGCGCGACGGCCATCAGCACGAACGGCGTCACCCCGGCGACCGTGAAGACGATCCACCACGGCACCACCGCGGCCAGCGGTCCCGTCACCGCGATCGACAGCGGCATGAGGGCGAGCGAGACGAAGAAGTCCAGGCTCGCCACCCGGCCGATCATCCCCAGTGGCACCCGTCGCTGCAGCAACGTCCCCCACAGCACCATCCCGGCGGCGTCGAAGAATCCGATGACGAAGGTCGCCGTGAGCATGACCGGATACGAGGTGGTGAACGCGAACACCGCGAGCGGCAACGTTCCGGCACCCCAGCACATCAGCATGACCGTCAGGTACCGGCGCGGCAGCGGCCGCGACGACACCATCAGCGAGCCGAGTGCCCCACCGGCACCGAACGCGGCGAGGAGCCAGCCGAATCGGCGTTCCCCGTCGTCGAACAGCTCGCGGGTGAGGAACGGCAGCAGCACCTCGACCGGCCCCATCACGACGAAGGTCATCACGCACGCCGCGACGAGCGTCCACAGCAGCCAGGGGGTGCCGATCGTGAAGGCGATCCCCTCCTTCAGATCCGCGAGCACACCCGCCTTCTCCTCCGGATGCTCGGCGGGGTCCTCCCGTGGCGGGCGGACGCACAGCAGCAGCACGAGCGCGCAGGCGTGGACGGCCGCCACGACGAACGCACCGGTCGCCGGGAGGAACGCCCCGACCACCATGCCGGCCACCGCCGGTCCCGCGCCCTGCTGCAGGGTCGGGCGCAGCGCCCCCTCCATCCCGTTGGCGGCGAGCAGTTCGTCGGCGGGCAGTACGTGCGGCAGTAGCGCGGTGTAGGTGGGGAAGAAGAACGCCGTGCCCGCACCGAGCACCGCCGACGCCATCGCCATGTGCCACAGGGCGAGTGCACCGGTCAGCGCGAGCGCGGTCACCGTGGAGACCGAGACGACGTTCGCGACCTGCACCGCGATCAGCACACCGCGTTTCGGCAACCGGTCCGCGGCGATCCCGCCCACGAGCGCGAAGGCGAGCAGACCCCCGCTCAGGCACGCCGCCACCGAGGACAGCGCGGTGGGGTCGTCCCGGATCGCGATCACCTGGAAGACCATCACCACGGTCCACATCCCCGATGCGAACAACTCGGCGGCCACCGCCCCGATCAGCAGGCGGTAGTCACCGTGCCGCAGCGGGGCCACCGCCCGCCACCGGACGCTCACGTTCCGAATCCTCCTCCTGCGTGGTTGTTCCGGCCTATCCCAGGGCGAGATGCGGCCAGTGGGCGATGTCGCGGCGCATCTGCCGGTCGTGGGTCGCCAGCGCCACGGCCGCGTCCGTCGCGCCCAGCGCCTCGGTCAGTTCGTCCACGAGGGTCACCGACAGGTGGTTGGTGGGCTCGTCGAGCAGCAGCACGTGCGGCCGCGCGGCGAGCACCATCGCCAGGTCGAGGCGGCGCTGCTGCCCCATCGACAGGTCGCGCACCCGCTTGCCGAGATCCCGTTCGGTGAACAGGCCGAGTTCGTCGAGATCCACTGCGCCCTCGCCCGGGACGAGCCCGGCGAGGACGAGTTCGCCGACGTGGGTGTCGTAGACCTCCCGCACCCGGGCGGACGACGGCGACGGCGATTCCTGCGCGAGCCGTCCGATGCGCACCTCCGGATCGCTCTCGCGGTTGCCGGAGGTCGTGTCGATCTCACCGGCGAGGACGGCGAGCAGCGTCGACTTCCCGGCGCCGTTCGGCCCGGTGATCACGAGCCGCGCCCCGGCGCCGAGCGCGAGCGTGACCGGGATGTCGAGCCGGCCCTTCACCACCGCGTCCTCGAGCCGGATCAGCGGCGCGTCGGGGTCGATCCCGTCGAGGTCCACGCCGAGCGTCGGCATCGAGAACTGCAGGGGCGGTACGGGAACCGACACCGCATGTTCGTCCAGTGCGTCCTGACGGCGGCGCACCGACTGCACCAGAGCCGGTGCGCGCGTAGCCCGTTGATGCTTCCCCGTGCCCTTCTCGGGCCGCCATCCGGTGACGAGCCGGTCCTGCGCGGCCTCGAGATCCGCGGAGAGCTTCGCCTGCTCGGCCTGCTGGTGCGCGTATTCGTCGACCCACCGGGCATATTCGGCCGCCCGGCCGGTGCGGAATCCGCTGTATCCGCCGCCGTAGAGGCGGGGCCGGCCGTCGCGGCTGGGATTCAGGTCCAGGATCGACGTGGCCACATCGGTGAGCAGGGCACGGTCGTGGCTGACGAGCACCACACCGCTGCGGGTGTTCTGCAGGCACTCGGTGAGGTATTCGAGACCCGACGCGTCGAGATGGTTGGTCGGCTCGTCGAGCAGCAGGAAGTCGTGCTCGGCCCCGAGCAGGGCGGCCAGACGCACCCGATAGCGCTGCCCCACCGACATCTGCGCCAGCGGCCGCGACCTGTCGGTGACGGCGCCGAGCGCCTCGAGGGCGGTGTCCACGCGCCGGTCGGCGTCCCACGCGTCGAGGCGTTCGGCGGCGTCCAGCGCCTCCGCGTAGTCCTCGACGGCACCGGGCCGCTCGTCCGCGAGCGCCACGACGCTCTCGTCGAGGGCCCGCAGCACGGCGCGGACGTGGGCGAGTTCGACGTCGATCAGATCACCCACGGTGCGGCCGGCGTCGGCGGTCATCTCCTGCTCGGCGAGGCCCAGGGATCCGAAGCGCCGCACCGAACCGGAGTCGGGTTCGAGACGTCCTGCGAGCACGTGCAGGAGTGTGGACTTGCCGCGCCCGTTCTCCCCGACCACGCCGAGGCGGGAGCCGGGAGTGACGGTGAGGCCGACGCCGCGCAGCACGGGATGACCGTCGCGTACGAGGTGCACGTCGACGGCGCCGAGCTGGGCCTGCGAACGCAGGGGTAGAGAGATGTCGATGGTCATGCATTTCCTCCGGGTGGAGGCACACTCGTCCCACAACGGCGGCGGGCGGATGCGCTTCTGACGAACGGCCACGTGTGCGGCCGGGAGCGGATTCGGCTCGGATCGCCGCCTCGGTCTACGTCACGAGGGGCGAACGGGTGTCGTCAGTGGAAGAGAAGCGCCTGGGTCACAGATTCCAGGGTACGCCCGGCGGTGGACCGGTCAACGGATTTTTCGGGCGCCGCACCCCCGCGGCCCGTGCGAGGATGCCAGGGACAGCTCTCGACGAGGTCGCAGGAGGGGCTCATGCAGCACACCGAGTCGTCGTTCACCGGCGGCGGCGCAATCCCGATCGTGTACGACGTGTGGTCACCGGACACGGCGCCGTCGGGTGTGCTCGTGCTCAGTCACGGACTCGGGGAGCACGCGCGTCGATACGACCACGTCGCCGAGCGTCTCACCGGTCTCGGGCTGGTCGTCTACGCCCTCGACCATCGTGGTCACGGGCGGTCGGGCGGCAAGCGGGTGCATGCGACCGCGATGCGCGAGTTCACCGACGACCTCGACGTCCTGGTCGATCTGGCGGCGCACGCCCATCCGGGTCTTCCGCTGTTCCTGCTCGGGCACTCGATGGGCGGTGCGATCGCCCTCGCCTACGCCCTCGACCATCAGGACAAGCTGACCGGGCTGGTGTTGTCCGGCCCGGCGGTGATCGTCACCTCGGGCACCCCGAGGCCGGTCGTCGAGGTCGGCAAGCTGGTCGGCCGGTTCCTGCCGGGCGTGCCGGTGCAGAAGCTCGACAGCCGGGCGGTCTCCCGCGATCCCGCGGTGGTGGCGGCCTACGACGCGGATCCGCTCGTGCACCACGGTCTGGTGCCCGCCGGTCTCGCGCGGGTCCTCGTCCTCAACGAGGAGAGCGTCGAGAAGCGTCTGCCGTCGCTGACCGTGCCGCTGCTGGTGATGCACGGCACCGCCGACCGGCTCGCCGATCCGGCCGGGGGGAAGCTCGTCGCCGAGCGTGCCGGTTCGGAGGACGTCACGCTGAAGCTGTACGACGGGTTCTTCCACGAGGTGTTCAACGAGCCGGAGAAGGATCGGGTCCTCGACGACCTGACCTCCTGGCTGAAGACCCGGCTGGACGGCCGGGAGTAACGCACGTGTCCACCCGCATGCCCGTCGCCTTCCTCGGCCACGGCAGCCCGCTCAACGCCCTCGAGTCCAACCGGTACACGCAGGCCTGGGCGGCGTTCGGC
>k87-1048663_pt1 | contig 11844 bp, 8 predicted proteins | sample MGYA00084031_6733416 | MGnify analysis MGYA00084031
CACCCCCACCGTTCCCCCGACCGGGTTCCGCCTGCGTAACGAGGCGGCCGGACGCTGCGTCGACTCGCCCGACGGAGCCACCGCCAACGGCACTCTGCTCCAGATCTACGACTGCCACAGCAACGCCAACCAGCGCTTCACCTACGACTCGGGAAGACTCCAGATCCTCGGCAAGTGCCTGGACTCCCCGCTGAACGCCGGTCCCGGCACCCGCGTGCAGCTGTGGGACTGCCACGGCGACAGCAACCAGCAGTGGTCCCTCAACCCCGACGGCACGATCACCAGTGCCGCCAACAACCTCTGCCTCGCCGTCACCGGCACCGGCAACACCTCCGCCGTGACCGTCGCCACCTGCAACGGCCAGGCCACCCAGAGGTGGACCAGGGTGTGACCACGGGTCCCCGATGGCGACGCGCCCGGGCCGGCGGCCCCGCCGGCCCGGGCGCGTACCCCTCCGCGGCCGCGTCCCGTGCCCCTTTTCGAGCCACACGCGGACGCGGCCACCGCCGGTCGAGCGGTGATCCGGTGCTTCGGGCGCGGCGCGGGGCGGGACCTCGAGGAGGCACGCGGGTGCCGATCGCCGGACCCGGGCCGCCCGGGAAGGGACGCCCGGCTGGTTCCTGGGATAGTGGAGGCATGGCTTCCCGTGTCGTCGTACGCCGTTCGCTGCCCACCGAGCCGGCCGTGCGCGGGTCGGCGTCGTTGTTTCTGGCCGAGACGGAGGGGCAGGGCGTCAGAGCCGACCGGCGGATGCTGTACGTCGGGGAGGAGCCGGCGAGCGAGCGCGTCGCGTCGGCGCTGCGGGTCGCGCCCGGGACGCCGGTCCTGGCCCGACGCAAGCTGCTGCTCGCCGACGACGTGCCGGTGCGGGTGGCGACCAGTTTCTTCCGGCTCGACGTCTTCGGCGGCACTCCGCTGGCCGAGCCCGGTTTCATCCGGCCGAGCCTGCAGGCGGGCATAGAGGCGCTCGGCCACCGGTTCGGACGCGCCGAGGAGTACCTGGTCGCCCGGCCGCCGGAGAGCGCAGAGGCGGAGGTGCTCGCGCTCGGCGAGGGGGAGTGGGTGGTCCAGGTGCTGCGCGCCAGTTACGACACCGAGGACACCCCGGTTCACGTCCTGGAGACGATCTGCGCCGCCACCCGGCACGTCTTCCCCATCCGTCAGGTGACGGGGGCCGACGAGTTCTAGGGGGTCCGTCACGGGCGGGCGCCGGCCGAAGAGGCCGGCGGCGTGCGCTCGACCATCTGCCGCAGCGCTTCGACGTGCCCGTCGAAGGCCTTCCGGCCACGCGGGGTCAGGGTGACCAGGGTGCGGCGTCGGCGGCCGGCGCCTTCCTTGCGAACCTCGGCGTATCCGGCCTCGGCGAGGGTCGAGATCTGTTTGGAGAGCGCGGAGTCGGTGAGCCCGAGGCTTTCTTTGAGGAAGCTGAACTCGACCCACTCCGCCGCCGCGAGGAGCGCCACCAGGCCCAGCCGGGTCGGCGGGTGGATCAGTTCATCGAAGCCGGCCGGAGTGGTCATGCCGCCGTCCGGCGCAGCAGCGCCCGGTACACCGGTTCGGTTACCGCGATGAGGACGGTGAACAGTACGCCGAAGAGGGCGTGGGACAGCGGGAGGCCGCTGTGATCGAGCAGCCGCAGCCCGCCGAAGGCGAGCACGCCGAAGACGAGCGCGCTGCCGCCGAGGACGGCCCAGAAGCGGCCGTCCATCTGGGACTGGTGGATGAGCGCCTTGCCGCGGCGGCCGGCTTGGGTGAAGCAGACCAGGGCGGCGACCATGGCGACGCCGAAGAGACTCAGCTGCAGGACAGAGGACGCGGGGAGATCCATCGCCGCGAAACCGGCGATCATCGCGAGCATGCCCGCGGCGTTCCAACCGCGGTGCCGGCCACGGGACGCGCCGTCGATGACCTGGTTGCGGCGCTTGGTGATCTCCGCGAGACCGGCGCGGGCGTCGTCGACAGGGATCATCGGAACCCTCCATGGTTTTACTTGCCTGCTAGGAAAGTTAACACTCGACTTTCCTGGCAGGCAAGTCGAAATGGGGGCGGTCGTCCGAGACGCCGCCGGGCCGGGCCGGGCCGAAGAGGGAAGGGGGCGTCGGTGCCGATCGCCGCGGCACCGGGGAAGCCGACCCGTGCCCGAGCAGGCGGTCTGTGCGGGGTCTCGCCGGCGTCGGCGCTGGATGCCGACTCCACGCCCTAGTAGGCTCTGTCCGTGCCGGGGTTCCATCGGCGCCGTAGGCGACCCCGCGCCGAGCGGGCCGTTCCGCCGGCCAAGCCGCGCCGTCCGCGTTCCGCGTGACGAGGCCGAACGCGCCCGGGCCGTTCCGGCGACCGTGCCGAGCCGCACGCAGCGCGCCGAGGGCGGCGGCGTGCAGCCGCAGGAATGCCCCGAGACGTCGCCCGTGAAGACGGATCGGGTGAACGCACGGGATGTGCAGCGGTGGCGGGAGTCGGGCGCGGTGCTTCTCTTCGCCCCGTCGAATTCGTGATACGTCATCCCCGGTATCGAGGGCGCTCACCCGTTCGGGAAAGACCTCTTATCCGACCGCCGCCGGTCGGCGCGCGGAAAACGGGTTGCGCCCGGGAATAGCTTGGAAGGACGTCCCCCCTTCTCCCATCCCCTCTCAGATAAGGAGTGCCCACGTTCACCATGCCGTCAGACGATCGAGAATCCGCCCCGAGCCCATCCGATCCGACCATCTCTGATCCCCCTGACATGCCCCCGTCCGATGTGAACCCGGCCACCGATCCGCCCGTACCCCGCCCCCCGGTCGTCCGTCCGCAGGACGGTCCGGGGGGTTTCCGCGCCCGGCTCCGCGCCAACGCGCTGTGGCGGATGAAGTCCTATCTGCGGCCCCACGTCCCCCGCCTGGCGCTCATCTGGCTCGCCGCGGCCGTGGGGACCGGCGTCTCCATCGCCATTCCCATGGTGAGCAAGGAGATCATCGACGGACCGATCGCGGACGGCGACGGCGACGCACTCCTCACGCTGGGTCTGCTCGCCCTCGGCCTGGGCGTCGCCGAGGCGGTCCTGACCTTCCTGCGCCGCTGGAGCCAGCCGGTTCTCTACATGGAGACCCGGATCAGGGACGACCTCTACCGCCACCTGCAGCGGCTGCCGATGAGCTTCCACGGCGAGTGGCAGTCGGGCCAGCTGTTGTCGCGGGTGACCACCGACCTGTCGACCATCCGCCGATTCTTCGGATTCGGCCTGCTGTTCCTGGTGATGAACATCCTTCAGCTCATCACCGTCACGGTGCTGCTGCTGAATATGCACTGGCCGCTGGGGTTGCTGGTCGCGTTCTCCGCCGTTCCCATCGTGCTCGTTTCCCTGAACTTCGAGAAGCGATATAGGCGGATTTCTCGGAAATTGCAGGACGAGCAAGGTGATATGGCGACATTTATCGAGGAGTCCGCGCTCGGTATTCGGACGATCCGCGCCTTCGGCCGCAGCCGTCACGTCCGCGACATCTTCGACACCGCGGCCCGCCAGGTCTACGCGACCTCGCTGGAGAAGGTCCGGCTCTCCTCGCGTTTCTTCACCTTCCTGGATGTGACCCCCAACGTCACGCTGGCGCTGGTGCTGCTGTTCGGCGCACTCGCCGTGGGCGGGGGAACGCTGACGCTCGGCACCCTCGTCGCCTTCACCACCCTCATGCTCTCCCTGGTGTGGCCGATCTACTCCCTCGGATACATCCTCGCGATGGGGCAGGAGGCGATGACCGCCGCCGACCGGGTGATGGAGGTGCTCGACACCGAACCGGACATCACCGACGGGCCGGCGACGGCCGCGACGTGCCCGCACGGCCACCTGCGGTTCGAAGGGGTGGAGTTCCGCTATCCCGGAGCCGACCGTCCCGTCCTGCGCGACCTCTGGCTCGACGTGCGACCGGGCGAGACGGTCGCCGTGGTCGGCGCGACAGGCTCGGGCAAGACGACCCTCACCGCGCTGGTGCCGCGGCTGCTCGACGTCACCGCGGGCCGGATCACGATCGACGGGCACGACGTGCGCGACCTGCCGCTGTCCACGCTCCGCTCGGTGGTGGCGACCGCCTTCGAGGAGCCCACGCTGTTCTCGATGAGCGTCCGGGAGAACCTCACGCTCGGTCGTTCCGACGCGTCCGACGAGGAGATCCACGCGGCCATCGAGGTGGCGCAGGCGCACTTCGTCTACGACCTGCCGTGGGGGCTGGACACCCGCATCGGCGAACAGGGGATGTCGCTGTCGGGCGGCCAGCGCCAGCGGCTGGCCCTGGCCAGGGCGGTGCTGAGCCGGCCGCGGATCCTCGTCCTGGACGACACCCTCTCGGCGCTGGACGTGGAGACCGAGGCGCTGGTGGAGGAGGCGCTGAAGCGGGTGCTGGCCGAGGCGACCGGCATCGTCGTCGCCCACCGCGCCTCCACGGTGCTGCTCGCCGACAAGGTGGCGCTGCTGCAGGACGGCACGATCACCCACGTCGGCCGGCACGAGGAGCTGCTGGCGACGGTGCCGGAGTACCGCGAGCTGCTGGCCCAGGACGCCGGCCTGGACCCCGAGGGGGTGCTGCGATGACGGTCACGCGAAACCCGCGGCAGGCCGGGGCGCGGAACTGGCGCGGCGTCGCGGCCGAGGAGCACGACGAACTGCCGGCCGGCGTATCGGCGCTGCTGCGGGCGCGCTCCCGGCGGCTGCTCGTCGACCTGCTGCGCCCGCACCGCGCGCGGATCGCGCTGCTCGTGCTGATCATCGTGACGACCAACGCCGCCGCCCTGGCCATCCCCTACCTGGTGAAGGTCGGCATCGACGCCGGCATCCCGCCGATACTGCGCGGCGAGGGCACCGGGACGCTGGTGGCGATCGTCGTGGCGATCCTGGCCGCCGCGACCGTGCAGGCGTTCCACCGCAGGATCTTCCTGCGCCTGGCCGGGCGGATCGGCCAGGACATCCTGCTCGAACTGCGCCGCCGCGTCTTCGGTCACTTCCAGCGCCTGTCGCAGTCCTTCCACGAGCGGTACACCTCCGGCCGGGTCATCTCCCGGCTCACCTCCGACATCGAGGCGATCGCCGAACTGCTCCAGTCCGGGTTCGACAGCCTGGTCACCGCCGTGCTCACCCTGGTCGGCACGGCCGTGCTGCTCATCGTGCTCGACGTGCAGCTGGCCGTGGTCGCCCTGCTCCCGCTGCCGTTGCTGCTGCTGCTCACCCGGTGGTTCCGCCGCGAGTCCGCCGCGGCCTACCGCCGTACCCGGGAGACCGTAGCGCTGGTGATCGTCCACTTCGTGGAGTCGATGACCGGCATCCGCGCGGTGCAGGCCTTCCGCAGGGAGCGCCGCAATCAGGAGATCTTCGGTGAGTTGAACCGCGACTATCAGGACGCCAACGTGCGCAGCATGCGACTGGTGGCGGTGTACACGCCGGGGATCAAACTGATCGGCAACGTCACCGTGGCGGCCGTGCTGCTCTACGGCGGGTGGCTGGCGTTCTCCGGCGACGTCACCGTGGGGGTGCTCGCCGCGTTCCTGCTCTACCTGCGGCGGTTCTACGAGCCCATGCAGGAGATCAGCCAGTTCTACAACACCCTGCAGTCGGCGGGGGCGGCGCTGGAGAAGCTGTCCGGGGTGCTGGAGGAGCAGCCGGAGGTGGCCGAACCCGAACGGCCCCGGCCGCTTCCGGCTCCCCGCGGCGAGGTGCGTTTCGAAGGGACGGAGTTCTCCTACCTGCCCGGCGTGCCGGTCCTGCACCGCCTGGACCTGGTGATCCCGGCCGGGCAGACCGTCGCCGTGGTGGGCGCGACCGGTGCGGGTAAGACCACGCTGGCCAAGCTCATCGCCCGCTTCTACGACCCGACCGCCGGGAGGGTGCTGCTCGACGGGGTGGACCTGCGTGACCTGTCCGACGATGTCCTGCGCCGCGCCGTGGTCATGGTCACCCAGGAGAACTACCTGTTCACCGGCACGGTGGCGGACAACATCAGGTTCGGCCGTCCCGACGCCTCCGACGCCGAGGTGGAGGCCGCGGCCCGGGCGATCGGCGCGCACGAGTTCATCGCCGGGCTCCCCGACGGCTACGCGACCGAGACGGGCAAACGCGGCGGGCGGATGTCGGCCGGGCAGCGGCAGCTCATCGCGTTCGCCCGCGCGTTCCTCGCCGACCCGGCGGTGCTCATCCTCGACGAGGCGACATCCAGCCTGGACGTGCCGAGCGAACGGCTGGTGCAGCGGGCGCTGCGCACCATCCTCGCCGACCGCACCGCGGTGATCATCGCGCACCGGCTGTCCACCGTGGAGATCGCCGACCGGGTGCTCGTGGTGGAGGGAGGCCGGATCGTGGAGGACGGGCCGCCCGGGGAGCTGGTGGAGCGCGCGGGGCGCTTCGCCAACCTGCACCGCGCCTGGCGGGAGAGCCTGGCCTGACCGAGGTCCCGTCCGGGACGCCGGGCCCACGGCCGGGCGTCCCGGCGGGACCGGACGGCGGCCGGGACCGCAAAGGTCACTCGACGGGCAGCTCGCCCAGGGTGACGGTGACGGTCTCCCGCCCGCCGGTCGGTCGCACGATCTCGACCTGCGCCCGGTCGCCCGGTTTGAGGGTGGCCAGCACCTCGGCCAGGGCGGCCGGGGTCGGGGTGGATTCGCCGTTCACGCCGACGATCACATCGCCCGGCCGGATGCCCGCCTGGGCGGCTCCGCCGTCCCGCGCGAGGTCCACCACGGTGACCCCGGCGGGTTCCCCGACCGCGTTGAACGCCGGGCCGATGGTGACGCCGAGCGCCGCGCGCCGGCTGTTGACCACCTCGCCGTGCTGGATGATCTGCCGGGCGATGTCCGTGGCGGTGTTGGAGGGGATGGCGAAACCGATGCCCGGGGCCGCGCTCCCGTTCATGGAGGGGATGGTCGCGGCCAGCGTGGGGATGCCGATCACCTCGCCGGAGAGGTTGACCAGCGCGCCGCCGCTGTTGCCGGGGTTGATCGCGGCGGAGGTCTGGATCGCGTTGGGGATGGTCACCCCGGCGGAGCCGTCGTCGCCGCCTCCCGAGACGGTACGGCCGAGCGCCGAGATGATGCCGTTGGTGACGCTGCCCGACAGCCCCAGCGGGTTGCCCATGGCCAGCACGATCTGCCCCTCCTTGAGCTTGCTGGAGTCGCCGAAGCGAGCGGGGGTGACGCCCGACGGGTCGTCCAACTTGATCACGGCGAGGTCGCCGGCGGGGAAGGACGCCACGAGCCGCGCGGTGCGGGCCGCGCCGCCGGTCGCGGAGGTCACCTCCATGCGTTCTGCACCCTCCACGACGTGCGCGTTGGTCACGATGTGCCCCTGGTCGTCGAACACGACCCCCGAGCCCAGGCCCGTGCGCGTGTTGATCTGCACGATCGACGGGCGGGTGGCGGCGATGACGCGCTGGTAGGCGTCCTGCAGGGCGAGCGCGGCGTCGGGCGGCTCGACGACGGCACCGGCGGTACCCGCCGGGGTGGACGTCGCGGGGGAGGAGGCGGCGGGTGTGGGGGAGGACCCGAGGCCCGTGCCGCAACCACCGGCCGCTGCGATGGCGAGCGCGGTGAGGGCTCCGGCCAACCGGGTTCGGCCAGTGTGAACGCTCATGGAAGGTCATGTTCCCGCACCGGTCGGCGGTACGCCTTGCGCGGCCCCGGTGCTCCTCCGGTGAACCGCCCGGTGGGCGGCTCGTCGGAATCAGCCGGATAACGGGCATTCTCGGCGGATCGCCCCCGTTCCGGCGCTGCTTGCCGAAAAGACATTCTGATATATCCGGCTGTACTGCCATGACGTGGAAAAACACCGTGACATGTGGAAGTCTCATGCTGCATGTGGAACGGCTGTGACATAACCTGCGAGCATGGCGGACGTCGGAAAGAAGCCCATGGGACCTGGGCGCGGCCCGTCTCGTTCCTCTCCTCAGCCGTACGTCCCCTCCCATGAGGCGGTGACCGCGCCCCTGCCGCGCGTCGACGCCGACGGCCTGCCGTGGCAGGGCGGGAAGAGGCCGCACAAGGACTCCGCCGCCGACGGCGCCGAGACCCTGCTCGTGTCTCCGTCGGCGGGTGCTTCGGGGACGTCTCGGCCCGGGGGTGCGGGCGAGCGTCCGGGGACGTCTCGGCCCGGCGCGGGGCGGGAAACCCCCGGCGTCCCCGGAACGTCTCCGCAGCCGCCGGCGCCGCCGCCCGGCGGCTGGGCCTCGGTGCTGCCCTCGGCCATGCCCGCCGAGGCGCGCGGCGTGCGCAAGGTCCTGCGCGTCATCTCCGCGATCCCCTTCCGGGTCGTATACGGCGTGATCACGGCGCTGGTGACGGCCGGGCTGGTGCTCGCGATCTTCGCGCTGTTCTCCGGGGACGAGTTCCCCGATGGGACGGAGCAACCGGTGCAGGCCAGTGTCGAGCGGGACGTCACCCCTTCGCCCACCCCCAGCTCGGTCAAGCTGCCGAAGGTGCCCGCGGACAAGGCGCCGCCCACCTACGACGGCCGCAGCAGCGTGGTGATCGGCCTGATCGCCGACCCCAAGGCGCGCATCTCCTACGGCAGGCTCGCCAGGCCGTGGCGCGAGGCCGAGGGCACGTCGTTCTCCGTGGCGCAGCGCATCGGCACCCTCGCCGAGCCGTACACGATCATCGCCTCCGGGCGGGTGCCGGGCTCCGCGCCCAAGTCGCTGAAGAGCGAGGCCGATCTGCGGAAGGTCGCCGTCTCCGCGGTGAGGTGGTCGATCCGCCGCTACCACCCGGCGGGCAGCAAGGTGACCTGGACCGGCTCGCAGCCGCTGGCCACCGGCAAGGGGTGGGTGCTCTTCTACGAGGTCCGCTACGAGATCGACGGCGATGAGCGCGTGTCGCAGGCCGCGATGGCGGTCGTGGACACCGGGGCGAAGAAGCCGTCCATGCTGTTCGTGACCATCGCCGACACGCACAGGGAACGCTGGGCCGACATCGTCCCGCTGATGTCCGCCGTCCGCGCCTACTGAGCCCGCGCGACCTCGCCCCGCAGCCGAGGTCGTCCCGTGCGTTCCGCCGTTCGCCGCGTGCGGCCTCGCTCTCGGCCCTTCCGGCGGGCCGGTGCTCTCCGCCGTGGCTCGGATCCCGTCGTGGATCGGGTCTCGCAACGGAACCTCATTCCAGAATATGCTTCTGGAGCAGAGTAGGGCGAGAACATCGCGGGAGGGCGAGATGGGCATCGGCCTGAGCGAGGAGCACGAGGCGCTCCGCGAGTCGGTGGCGGGCTGGGCGCGGCGGAACGCACCCTCCGAGGTCGTGCGCGCGGTCGTCACCGCCGCCACCGAAGACCGGGCTGAGGAGCGTCCGGGGTTCTGGTGCGGCCTCGCCGACCAGGGACTGCTCGGCCTGCACCTGCCCGAGGAGCACGGCGGCTCGGGTTACGGCCTGCTGGAGGTCGCGGTCGCCGTCGAGGCGCTGGCCGAGCGGATGCTCCCCGGCCCGTTCGTGCCGACCGTCCTGGCCTCGGCCGCCATCCACGCCTCGGACGGCAAGGCCCGCGCCGAACTGCTGCCCCGCCTGGCGGACGGCTCCCTCACCGGTGCGGTCGCCCTCACCGGCGCGCTCACCGGCGTCCGCGACGACGACGGCGCGCTCACCGTCAGCGGCACGGTCGAACCCGTCCTCGGTGGCGTGCTCGCCGACGTCCTGGTGCTCCCGGTGACCACCGACCGGGGTGAGGAGTGGGTCGCCCTGTCCGCCGACGTCCTCACCGTCACCCCTGTCAAGGCGCTCGACCTGACCCGTGGTGTCGCCCGCGTGACCGCCGACGCGGTGGCCGTCCCGGCGGAGCGGGTCCTCGACCGGCTCGACGCCGCCCGCGTCCGCGAACTCGCCGCGATCATCCTCGGCGCGGAGGCCACCGGACTGGCCGCGTGGTGCGTGTCCGCAGCCGCGGACTACGCCAAGGTCCGCGAGCAGTTCGGCCGTCCGATCGGGCAGTTCCAGGGCATCAAGCACAAGCTGGCGCGCATGCTCGTCGCCGTGGAACAGGCGCGCGCCACCGTGTGGGACGCCGCCCGCGCCGAAGGCGGCGACCGTGCCTACGCCGCCGCCGTCGCCGGGGTGACGGCGGCGGACGCGGCCGTCCGGTGCGCCGAGGACGCGATCCAGACCTTCGGCGGCATCGGTTACACCTTCGAGCACGACGTCCACCTCTACTACCGCCGGGCGCTGACCCTGCGGGCGCTCCTCGGCCCCTCCGCGGAGTGGGCCGATCGGGTGGCGGACCTCGCCCTGGCGGGCGTCACCCGGAAGATGGAGATCGACCTGCCGGAGGAGGCCGAGCCGCTCCGCGCCGAACTGCGCGCACAGATCGCCGAGATCGCCCGGCTGGAAGGGCGGGAGCGGAAGCGCGCCCTGGTGGAGGCGGGATTCGTCATGCCCCACCTGCCGCGTCCGTGGGGCCGCGGCGCCACGCCGCTGGAGCAGGTGCTCATCCACCAGGAACTGCGGGCCGCCGGGGTCAGGCCGCCCGCGCTGCTCATCGCCGCGTGGGTGGTTCCCTCGCTCGTCGCGTACGGCACGCCTGAACAGCAGGAGCGCTTCCTGCCCGGGACGCTGAGCGGTGAGATCGCATGGTGCCAGCTCTTCAGCGAGCCGGGAGCGGGCTCGGACCTCGCCTCGCTGTCGATGAAGGCGGAGAGGGTGGAAGGCGGGTGGAAGCTCACCGGCCAGAAGATCTGGACCTCCTTCGCGCGGGAGGCGGAGTGGGGCATCTGCCTCGCCCGCACCGATCCCGACGCCCCCAAGCACGACGGGATCACCTACTTCCTGGTGGACATGAGGTCCCCCGGCGTAACCGTGCGGCCGCTCACCGAGATGACCGGGGAGAACCTGTTCAACGAGGTGTTCTTGGACGAGGTGTTCGTCCCCGACGATCTCGTGCTGGGCGAGGTGAACGACGGCTGGCGGGTGGCCCGCAACACGCTGTCCAACGAGCGGGTGTCGCTGTCGTCCGGTGCCGGGCGCAGCGGCGCCGCCGTACCGGAACTGCTCGGCATGGTCTCCCGGCTGGGCCGGGAGCTCACCCCCGCCGAACGGCTCGAACTGGCGCACGTGGTCTGCGAGGCGCACTCGATCGACGCGCTGTCGCTGCGGGTCACGCTCCGGCAGATCGCGGGCTCCGAGCCGGGGGCGGACGCCTCGGTCCGCAAGTTCCTGTCCACCTCGCACGCCCAGCACGTCGCCAAGTGCGCGATGAACCTGCTCGGCCCCTCGGCGGTCGTCGCGGCCGACGTGAAGCTCGGCGATCCCGGCTACTGGACCCGCGCCGTCCTCAGCACCCGCGCCATGACCATCTACGGCGGGACCACGGAGGTCCAGCTCAACATCATCGCCGAACGCCTGCTCGGCCTCCCCCGCGATCCCGAACCGGGCAGGTGACCCGGGGCGCCTCACGGCCGGCGGACGGCGCGTCCGCCGGGGGCGATCCCCCGTCCTTCCCGGCCGGAGGGGCGGGGGAGGACGGACCGCGTGCGGCGGGCGCGTTCCGTGCCGGTGACCGTGGCGGCCGGGCGGCGCGGCGGGACGGGTAGGGTCGGAGCGCGTGAGGGCGTGGGCTCGGCGGGTCACGGTGCGGGGGGCGCCGGCCGTACTGGGGCTGGCGCTCGGCGCGCTGGCGCTGGGGCCCGCGCTGGAGCCCGGGTTCGTCCTGCGGTACGACATGGTCTTCGTGCCGGACCCGCCGCTCGCCCCGCCCGGGGGAGGGTTTCCGCGGGCGGTGCCGAGCGACCAGGTGGTCGCCCTGCTCGCCCGCGTGCTGCCCGCCGACGTCGTCCAGAAGCTCCTGCTGCTGGCCGTGTTCGCGCTCGCGGCATCGGGCGCCGCCGCGCTGGTGCCGGACAGGCGGGTGTCGCCCCGGCTCGC
>k87-456298_pt1 | contig 11841 bp, 8 predicted proteins | sample MGYA00084031_6733416 | MGnify analysis MGYA00084031
CAAGCGGGGCGTCAAGCGAGACGGTGAAGGCGGGTGGCGGCTCGGACGGTGCGTCCCGCACGCCTTAGGCTTGGCGGGGTGGCGAAGCGGTTGACAGGCGTACGGCTGGCGCCGTACACGACGCTGGGACTGGGTGGAACCGCCCGCGCCTTCGTGGAGGCGGGCACGGCGGACGAACTGGTCGACGCGGTCCGCGAGGCGGACGCCGCGGGCGAGCCGGTCCTCGTGCTGGGCGGTGGGAGCAACATCGTCGTGCCCGACGAGGGGTTCGACGGCCTGGTGGTGCGGGTGGCCTCGCGCGGCGTGTCGGTCGAGCGGGACGGTGAGCGGGTCCTGGTGACCGCCGAGAGCGGCGAGGAGTGGGAGGCGCTGGTCGCCCGGAGCGTGGCCGAGGGCTGGTCCGGGATCGAGTGCTTGTCGGGCATTCCGGGCCTGGTCGGTTCGACGCCCATTCAGAACGTCGGCGCCTACGGGCAGGAGGTCTCCCAGACGATCACGCGGGTGCGGGTCTTCGACCGCCGTACCGGTGAGGTCCGGGACCTCGACGCGGCCGAGTGCGGCTTCGGGTACCGGCACAGCGTCTTCAAGGCGGACCCCGCCCGCTATCTCGTGCTCGCCGTCACCTACGCGCTGCGGCCGGGACCGCTGTCCGGGCCGATCGGCTACCGGGAGCTGGCCGTCCGGCTCGGCGTCGAGCTGGGAGAGCGGGTACCGCTCGCCGACGCCCGGGCCGCGGTGCTGGAGCTGCGCGCCGCCAAGGGCATGGTCCTCGACCCGCGTGATCCGGACACCCGCAGCGCGGGGTCGTTCTTCACCAACCCTGTGCTGAGCCCGGAACAGGCGGCGGAGCTGGAGCGCAGGGCGGCGGGGTTCCCGCGCTGGGACATGCCGGACGGCGCGGTGAAGGTGCCCGCGGCCTGGCTCATCGAGCAGGCGGGTTTCTTCAAGGGGTACGCGCGCGGCTCCGTGCGCATCTCCACCAAGCACACGCTCGCGCTGACCAATCCGGATCTGGCGGCGACCACGGCCGACCTGCTGGCGCTGGCCAGGGAGGTCCGTGACGGCGTGGCCGAGAAGTTCGGCATCGTCCTCGTCAACGAGCCCGTCCTGGTCGGTCTCACCCTCTGACCCGTCTCGGACGGGCCCGGCGGGCCCGGGCCCGCGGCTTCGCTCTTCGTCCTACGGCCGGCCGCGGGAACACGGAAACCCGCCGTGCTGTTAGAGTCTGGTGAACCACCGAAGGGGAGTAGTCCCAATCGCGTGATCGACACGCTGGCGCGTCGCGCCCGGTCACGTGGGCCCGCTCGCGGGCGGACGAGACCTTCGGCCTGGCAGTCGTGCATGCACATGCGCGTGCCGGGCCGAAGACGGACCGCTCCCCGGTGCCGCCTCCGCCCGGTGCGCCGGAGGAGAGGAGCGGCTTCGGTGGAAGCCTTCTGGATCAGCCTTGTCGTGATCTTCATCGCCGAGCTGGGCGATAAGAGCCAGCTCATGGCGTTGACCTTCGCCACCCGGTTCAAGGCGTGGCCCGTGCTGGCCGGCATCACCATCGCCACCACCGTCGTCCACCTGTTCAGCGTCGCGATCGGCGGAATCGCCGGCGACCTGCTGCCCGAGACCGCCATCGCCGTACTCGCCGGGCTGGCCTTCTTCGGCTTCGCCATCTGGACCCTGCGCGGCGACGAGTTGACCGAGGAGGAGGCGGGTAAGGCCGCCCGCACCACCCGTTCGGCGCTCATCGCGGTCACCGTGGCGTTCTTCCTCAGCGAGCTGGGCGACAAGACCATGCTGGCCACCATCACGCTGGCCACCCAGCACGGCTGGGTCGGCACCTGGATCGGCTCCACCGTCGGCATGGTCGCCGCCGACGCCCTGGCGATCGGGGTCGGCCGCCTGCTCGGCGCGCACCTCCCCGAGAGGATCGTGCGGTACGGCGCGGCGGCCGCGTTCGCCGTCTTCGGCGTCGTCCTGATCGCGGAGGCCGTGATGTAGCGGGCGCGGCGTGCGTGACGGCGACCCGGGAACACCGGCTCAGGGGGGCAGCAGGGACAGGCGACGGGCGGCGGCGGTGGCCGCACCCCGGCTGGAGACCCCCAGCTTGGCCAGGATGTTGGAGACGTGCACACTCACCGTCTTCACGGAGATGAACAGCTCCTCGGCGATCTCCCGGTTGGAGCGGCCCTCCGCGACGAGGGCGAGCACCTCCAGCTCGCGCGGGGTGAGCAGGCCCGCGGGCGGGGCGTCCGCGACGGGGTCCGCGGGCGTGCCGCCCAGTGCGACGCCGACGCGCCGGGCCAGGGTCGCGGCCTCGTCCACCATCGGTTTCGCGGCCAGGGAGTCCGCGATCATGTGGGCCTCCCGCAGCCGTACGGCCGCGCCTTCGCGGTCCCCCCGCCGGGCGGCGTCGGCGGCGCCGTTCAACAGCGACTGCGCCAGCGGGTGGAGGCGTCCCAGCCGCCGCCAGCGGTCGGCCGCGCCGTCCCAGTCCTTCAAGCACATCCGGCGGTACGCCTCGGCGACCGGCCCGTCGATGTGGAGCTCTGCGGTCACCCGGTCGGCGCGGTCCCGCACGGCGGCGGCCTCCTCCGGGGCCGAGGAGGCCGCGACGTCGCAGGCTTCGTGGATCTGCGCCAGCAGCCGCCAGCCGAGCATCGCCTTGCCCGGGTAGTCCGGCCAGGTGACGGCCTCCCGGGCGGTCGCCAGCGCCCGTTCCGGTTCGCCGCACAGCAGGTGCCAGGAGATGAGGAGCCGCGTGTTGATGACGATCTCCTGGATGGACTGGTCCGGGTACCGGTGGAAGGCGCCCACCTCCGCCAGCACGGATTCCAGGACCTCCGTCTCCCCGCGGCCCGCCGCGACATCGCCCCTGACCCGCAGCAGGTGGTGGCGGGTGAGCAGCACGGGGCCGCGTGCCAGGCAGGAGTCGACCAGGGCCAGGGCCTCGTCCCACCGGCCCAGGGCCTCCAGCGCTTCGGCGCGGTTGTTGGCGATGAAGACGCCCTGCGAACGGTAGACGCCGTACTGCTTGGCCAGGCGCTCGCCGGTGAGGGCGAGTTCGATCGCCTCGTTCGAGCGTCCCAGGTTGTTCAGGGCGTCGACGTTGTTGGCCAGACCGCGCAGGGCCAGCCGCGGCCGGCCGAGACGCAGGCCGATGGCCTTGGCCCGGTCGTTGGTGACCAGCGTGGCCTCCAACCGGCCGTTGATCGAATGGCCGAGGGCGAGGTTGATCAGCAGCTCGGCCTCCAGCTCCTCGTCGCCGAGGTCGCGTGCGATGCGCAGCGCCTCCAGCGTGTACGCGGTGCCTTCGGCGATCTCACCGCTGAACATCAGGTTGGAGCCGAGCTTGATGAGCACCTCGGCGCGGGCCGCGCCGGGCTGCGGCACCAGCTTCTCGGCGTGGCGGAGGTCGTCCAGCATGCCGCCTTTGCGGCGGTGCTTCTTGCAGTCGGCCAACTGGATGATCAACTTGGTGACCCGTTCCGGGTCGGTCCTCTCGTCCAGCTCCGCCAGCGCGGCCTTGACGAGCTTCAAGGCTCGTTCGATCTCGCCGCTGGCGCTGGCGGCGGAGGAGGCCAGCTCCAGGACGGTGATGTAGTCGGCGCCGATGCGTTCGGCCGCGTCGGGCACCTGGTCCCACAGCGCCAGCACGCGTTCCAGGAGCTGGAGCTGTTCGGTGTGGGCGAAGGCCTTGGCGGCCATGGCCGCGGCCTCCCAGGCCGACACCAGGGCCCGGGCGTCGTTGCGCGCGGAGTACCAGTGGTGGGCGATCTCGATGGCGGCCCGGCCGGGAGGCACGAGCGTGCGGTCGCGTTCGATCTCCTCGGCGAACCTGGCGTGCAGCCGGATGCGCTCGCCGGGGAGCAGCTCGTCGTGGACGGCCTCCTGGATCAGGGCGTGCCGGAAGACGTAGGCATGCCCGTCGGCGACCTGGATCACGTTCGCCGCGATGGCCGGGCGCAGTGCACGTTCCAGCTGGATGTCCGACAACCCGCTCACCGCGGACAACAGCGCGTGGCCGATCTTGATGCCTCCGGCCGCGGCCATGCGCAGCACGTTCTGCGACTCTTCCGGCAGCTTCTCGACCGAGCCGATGATCAGATCGTGCAGCGATTCGGGGAAGGAGGCCCCGCGGTCGGCGTCCACCAGCGCTTCGACGAACAGCGGGATTCCCCCGCTGCGTTCATAGATCGTGCTGGTCAGGTGGTACTCCGGGGTCCGGCCGAGGATGCCGGCGATCTGCGCGGCCACCTCTTCGCGGGTGAGGCGGGGAAGGTCCAGCCTTATCGCGTTCTCGGTGCGGCTGAGCTCGGCGAGCACGGGCCGTAGCGGATGCTGCCGGTGCAGGTCGTCGGAGCGGTAGGAGAGCAGCATGAGCACCGGCGCGTTGTGCAGGTTGCGGCTCAGGAACGCGATGAGGTCGCGGCTGGAACGGTCGGCCCAGTGGATGTCCTCGATGACGAGGACCAGCGCCCGCCGCTCGGCCAGGCGCTCCAGCAGCGTGAGGATCTGCTCGAACAGCCGCGCCTGGGCGGTTTCGCGCTCCATGTCGGTGTTCGGTTCGCCGAACTCCGGCAGCAGGCGGGCGAGGTCCCGTCTCGCGCCCTCGGGCAGCAGGCCGGACACCTCCTCCGCTCCCATCTCCCGGACGAGCTGCCGGAGCGCGGCGGTGAACGGGGCGTAGGGGAGGCCTTCGACGGACAGCTCGACGCACCCACCGGAGACGACGTTCACGCCCTCCTGTGCGACCTGCTCGGCGAAGCGGCCGATGAGGCGGCTCTTGCCCACGCCGGCCTCGCCGCCGAGGAGGACCGTCGTGGCGGAGCTCTTGCGGGAGCGTTCGAACGCGTCGATCAGGGTCTTGAGTTCCGCCTCACGTCCCACGAAGACAGGGCTGACCGTCCGGGCAACCATGTCGTCCAGCATTACACGCCCTTAATAGGTGGCTCGCCCCATTTTTTGGGTGCTTAAGGGCCGGGTGAGCTCTCGCCCGGCGCAGGCCGGGCCCGCGCCGGCCGCCCCTCTCCAGGGAAGGGGTCTCGACGCGGTGAGGGTCCACCCGGGACCCTCGCGGAACCCGCCGAACGGCGGGGTCGGCTCCGCGGCCCGGCCGAGGAGCCCGGGAAGGGGCCTTAGGGAGGCTGTGCGGCCCGGCCGGGAGGGAGGAGCCGGCCGGGCCCGTCGTGGCCGGTCATGACGTGCGGAGCCTGCCGAAGACGGAGCGGTGGCGCCGCTCGGGCCGAGGCTCCCGCTCCTTGTGTCCCCGCTCCGCCTCCCGGGCGAGGCGGTGGGCGGCGGCCTCGTTGCGCAGCTCGGAGACGCGATCTTTGATCATCTGATAATGCAGCTCTGGCACCATATCGGCTTCCTTGGCGTGATTTGTTCCGACACTTCTAGGCTCCGGCTAAGGCGGCCTCCGGCACATCAGGCGGATGCCGTATCTATGCGCCGTCCGATCGGCCTAGAGGGGCGTCCTGAGTCCTAGGGCTACCTAGGTATCCGGGCCCATGGGACGGCCGTCGCATGCCGGATCCGCCGGTGTGCGGACGGCCTTCTCCGGACCGGTCACGACGCGGCTCGGCAGCGGCCTTCGACCCCATCGGACGCGGCCGGAGATTCACCGCGTTCGGTTTGGACTCAGCAGCGGGGGTCGGCGATGCTGGGGGATGTGTCGATACTGACTGCCCCGCTCGCCGACGTCGCGTCGTCCAACGCGACGTTGCGAGCCTTCCTGCACGGCCTGCCCGGTGTCGACCGGGTGGGCGCCGACCAGCGAGCCGCGATGCTCGGTACCCGATCGATCAAGACGACCGCCAAGGCCCAGGCCATCGACCTGGCCATCTCGATGGTCGACCTGACCACGTTGGAGGGTGCCGACACCCCCGGCAAGGTCCGCGCACTGTGCGCCAAGGCCGTCCGACCCGACCCCGCCGACCCCACGGTGCCCAAGGTCGCCGCGGTGTGCGTCTATCCCGACCGGGTGGCGGACGCCGTACACGCGCTGACCGGCACCGGCGTCAAGGTCGCCAGCGTGGCGACCGCGTTCCCCAGCGGCCGTGCCTCGCTGGAGGTCAAGGTCGCCGACACGTCTTCGGCCGTCGCCGCCGGCGCGGACGAGATCGATATGGTCATCGACCGCGGCGCGTTCCTCTCCGGCGATTACAAGAAGGTGTTCGAGGAGATCGCGGCGGTCAAGGAAGCCGCGGGTGAAGCACACCTGAAGGTGATCCTGGAGACCGGCGAACTGGCCACCTACGACAACGTACGGCGGGCCTCCTGGCTGGCGATGCTCGCCGGAGCAGACTTCATCAAAACCTCCACCGGCAAGGTGGCACCCGCCGCGACACCCGCCGTCACGCTCATCATGCTGGAGGCGGTGCGGGATTACCGGGCGATGACCGGCCGCGTGGTCGGCGTCAAGCCTGCGGGAGGCATCCGCACCACCAAAGACGCGATCAGATACCTGGTGCTGGTGAACGAGACCGTGGGCGAGGACTGGCTCGATCCCGACCGGTTCCGGATCGGCGCCTCGTCACTGCTGAACGATCTGCTGATGCAGCGTCAGAAGGCCGCCACGGGCCGCTACGCGGGCCCCGACTACTTCACCCTGGACTGACCCGATGAGACTCGAATACGCACCGGCGCCCGAGTCCCGGGACGTCGTGGACATCAAGCCTTCCTACGGCCTGTTCATCGGTGGCGAGTTCACCGAGGGCGGCGGGCCCGCGTTCAAGACCGTGAACCCGGCCGACGAGCAGCCGCTGGCCGAGGTGGCCCGCGCCGACGAAGCCGACGTCGACCGGGCGGTGCAGGCCGCCCGCAAGGCGTTCGGCACGTGGGGGACGATGCCGGGCCGCGAGCGCGCGAAATACCTGTACCGCATCGCGCGGATCATCCAGGAACGGGCCCGCGAGCTGGCCGTACTGGAGTCGCTGGACAACGGCAAGCCCATCCGCGAGTCGCGGGACGTCGACCTGCCGCTGGTCGCGGCGCACTTCTTCTACTACGCGGGCTGGGCCGACAAGCTGCGGTACGCGGGCTTCGGACCCGATCCGCGTCCGCTGGGCGTGGCCGGACAGGTCATCCCGTGGAACTTCCCGCTGCTCATGCTGGCCTGGAAGGTCGCCCCCGCGCTCGCCTGCGGGAACACGGTGGTGCTCAAGCCCGCCGAGACGACCCCGCTGACCGCGCTCGCCTTCGCCGAGATCTGCGTGCAGGCGGAGCTGCCGCCGGGTGTGGTGAACATCGTGACCGGCGCGGGCGACACCGGCGCCGCCGTGGTGGCGCACCCGGACGTGAACAAGGTCGCCTTCACCGGCAGCACCGAAGTCGGCAAGCAGATCGCCCGTGCGGTCGCGGGCACCGGCAAGAGGCTCACCCTCGAACTCGGCGGCAAGGCCGCCAACATCGTGTTCGAGGACGCGCCGCTGGACCAGGCCGTCGAGGGCGTGGTCAACGGCATCTTCTTCAACCAGGGCCACGTGTGCTGCGCGGGTTCGCGGCTGCTGGTACAGGAGTCGATCGAGGAGGAGTTCCTCGACGCTCTCAAGCGCCGCCTGGCCACCCTGCGCGTCGGCGACCCCCTGGACAAGAACACCGACATCGGCGCGATCAACTCCGCCGCGCAGCTCGACAAGATCCGCTCTCTGGCGGAGGCGGGCGAGCGCGAGGGGGCGGTGCGGTGGTCGCCGCCGTGCTCCCTGCCCGACCGGGGATTCTGGTTCCCCCCGACCGTCTTCACCGGCGTCGCCCAGTCGCACCGGATCGCCCGGGAGGAGATCTTCGGCCCGGTGCTGTCGGTGCTGACCTTCCGCACGCCGGCCGAGGCTGTCGAGAAGGCCAACAACACGCCCTACGGCCTTTCCGCGGGCGTCTGGACGGAGAAGGGCTCACGCATCCTGTGGATGGCGGACCGGCTCCGGGCGGGCGTCGTCTGGGCCAACACCTTCAACCGCTTCGACCCCACCTCGCCGTTCGGCGGATACAAGGAGTCGGGGTACGGACGTGAGGGCGGACGGCACGGACTGGAGGCATATCTCGATGTGTGAGCATCGTCGACCCCGCCGGGTCCTCCGGCGCCACGCCTTCGCCAGGGCCGGATTCACGGCGCAGCGGCGTGGCTGGTTCGCCCATCGCGGCGGCGTCAGCCGCTGCGGCCACGTCGCGGCGGGCGGGCGGCCGGACCGGGAGAGAACGCGAGGGTTCGGACGTGATCTTGATTGAGGAGCGGGAGAACGCGTCCGTCGGAGGGGACACGCATGGGTGAGAACGGACGGCTGGCCGTGCGCAAGACCTACAAGCTGTTCATCGGCGGGGCGTTCCCACGTTCGGAGAGCGGCAGATCGTACCCGGTGACCTCGGCGAAGGGCGAGTTCCTCGCCAACGCCGCCCGCGCCTCGCGCAAGGACGCCAGGGACGCCGTGGTCGCCGCGCGTAAGGCGTTCCCCGGCTGGTCCGGCGCGACCCCCTACAACCGGGGGCAGATCCTCTACCGGGCCGCGGAGATGATGGAGGGACGGCGGTCGCAGTTCATCGCCGAGATCGTCGCCGCGGACGGTGTCTCCCAGCGCAGGGCGGGCGAGCTGGTGGACGCGGCCGTGGACCGGCTGGTGTGGTACGCGGGCTGGCCCGACAAGATCGGTCAGGTGGTGGGTGCGGCCAACCCCGTGGCGGGGCCGTACTTCAACCTGTCCACGCCGGAGCCGTGCGGCGTGGTCGCGATCGTCGCGCCCCCGATGGGGCCGCTGCTCGGGCTGGTGTCCGTCATCGCCCCGGTGATCGCGACCGGTAACACGTGCGTCGTGGTGGCCAGCGAGCGGGCACCGCTGCCCGCGATCACGCTGGCCGAGGTGCTGGCCACCTCCGACCTGCCGGGCGGGGTGGTGAACATCCTGACCGGGCGGGTCGCCGAGCTGGCGCCGTGGCTGGCCGGGCACATGGACGTCAACGGCATCGACCTGACCGGATGTCCGGCCGACCTCGCGGTGGCCTGCGAGCAGCAGGCCGCGGAGAACCTCAAGCGCGTGCTGCGTCCCGCCTCGGAGGACTGGCTCGCCGAGCCCGCCCTCACGAGGATGACCGCCTTCCTGGAGACCAAGACCGTCTGGCATCCCATCGGGATCTAGCGGCGGGGCGCGGCGTCGCGGCGCGGAAGGCCCGCTGCGCCGCGACGCCGCGAGCCCCGACCCGGCTATGCCGTCTGCGTCCGGCGCGCCGTCGGCGCGTGCCGGGGATGGGGGAGGGCCTTCTCCAGCTGGGCGGCGAGGCCCAGAAGGTGCGGTTCGCCGCCCGGCGGGGCGATCAGCTGGACCCCGATGGGCAGACCGCAGGAGTGCCTGCCGAACGGCACGGCCATCGCCGGCCAGGCCGCGAGGTTCCACGGGGCGGTCACCGGGGCGTAACGGAGGTGGACGAGCACGTTGCGCAGCAGCCCGCGTTCGCCCCAGCGGGCCGCCGCGGGCGGCGGCGCGGCCAGGGCCGGTGTGACCAGCACGTCGGCGTCGCCGAACCACCGGTCGGCCTCGTAGGCGCGCCAGCGGTCCATCCCCCGCGCGCCGTCCAACCGGATCGCGCCGAGCACCCGTCCCGCCCGCGCCAGCGCGCGGGTGCGCCGTTCCAGGCGGCGCCGGTCCAGGCCGCGGGTCTGCTGCGCGGCGCACCTGAACCAGGTGGCCACGGCGGCGGGCCCCAGCCACGGCGGCAGGTGCCGTTCGCGCTCGACGACGGTGTGCCCCGCCGTGCGCAGCGCCTCGCCCGCAGCCGTCGCCGCCGCGCGGAACTCCGGATCGATGCGGAACCCCGGGGGCAGCGGCCGGGAGGCGACGGCGATCCGCAGATCGAAGGGGCCTTCCCGCCATCCGCGCAGGGCCTGCGGTGAGACGGCGCCGGCGTCCGAGGGGGAGTCCGGTTCCCACGCCATCCGCCGCCGCTCACCGGTCTCCCAGGCGGTGGCCAGCGCCATGTCGTCGGATATGACGGCGAGCGCGAGGGCGAGGTCGGCCGCGGTCGTGGCCATCGGCCCGATCTCGGCCATGCCGAACCAGTCGTCCTCGGGCGGCGGCACCAGCCCCGGTCCGGGCTTGAGGGTCAGGACACCGCAGCAGGCGGCGGGGATGCGCAGCGAGCCGAGTCCGTCGGTGCCCAGCGCCAGCGGCACCAGACCGGCGGCGACGGCCGCGGCGCTGCCGCTCGATGAGCCGCCGGGCGTGCGGGTGAGGTCCCACGGGTTGCGGGCGGTGCCGTACACGCTGTCGCCTAAGGCCACCAGGGACAGCTCGGGCGTGGCGGTGAGGCCGACCACGATCGCGCCCGCCGCACGCAGCCGGGCGACCACGGGGTGGTCGGCGGAGGCGGGTTCCCCGGAGGTGGCCGCCGAGCCGTTGCGCACGACCTCTCCGGCCACGGCCACATTGTCCTTGATCGCTACGGGTACGCCCGCGAGGGGGAGCCGGGACAGGTCGTCACGCTCCTGGAGGGCGCGCGCCTCGTCCAGGGCCTGTTCCCTGATCACGCGGAAGGCGCCCGTCTCCCGGTTCCGGCCGGTGATCTCCTCGAGGTGCGCGCCGACGACCTCGGGCGCGGTCACCTCTCCCCGCCGTACGGCGCGTGCGATGTCGATCGCGCTGTGTCCGACCCATGACATGTCACGAAGTGTGGGCCCGCGTGGAGGCGGTGGGAAGGCCGCGCCCGCATTCGTGCGCAACCCGTGACAGCGCGCCACCCCGGTCGGGTCGGAGAACGCCTCAGCGGGCGGCCGCGCTCCCCACGCGCGGGCGTGCACGAGCACCGCACCGTCTGGGAGCACGGCCGGGGCGCACGCGGGCGTGCTCCCCGGCCGGAGAGCGCGAGGGGCGCCTTGCGGCCGTCGGCGCCCGTGCGCGTCGGGCGGTCAGCCGGTGGCGGGGATGACGCCGAAGCCGACCAGGGCGATCACCGCGATGCCGAGGAGCACCCGGTAGATCACGAAGCCGGTGAAGCGGTGGGTGGCGATGTAGCGCAGGAACCACGCGATCGCGGCGTACCCCACGGCGAACGACACGATGGTGGCGAGGATGGTGGGTCCCCACGCCGGGGCCCGCCCTTCGCCGATCTCGAACAGCTCCAGCACGCCCGACATGAGCACGGCGGGGATGGCCAGCAGGAACGAGTATTCGGCGGCCTCCTCACGGCGGTAGCCGAGCAGCAGGCCCGCGCCCGTCGTGCCGCCGGAGCGGGACACGCCCGGGATCAGCGCTAGGGACTGCGCCAGGCCGTAGGTGAGGGCGTGCGGCAGGTTGAGGTGCTTGTCGAGGGTCAGCTCGTTGCGCGCGAAGTGGTCGGCCACGGCCAGCAGCAGGCCGAAGACGATCAGACAGGCGCCGACCAGGCGCAGGTCGCGCACGACGGTCTCGATCTGCTCCTTGAAGGCCAACCCGAGCACGCCGATCGGCACGCTGCCCGCGATCACGAACCAGCCCATCTTGGCGGCCTGGTCCTGCCGTAGCGCGGGCGTCCACAGCGAGCGGGTCCAGGTCGAGACGGTGTCCCAGATGCGCTTGCGGAAGTAGATCAGCACGGCGGTCTCCGTGCCGAGCTGGATGACGGCTGTGAAGGCCGCGCCAGGATCCTGCCAGCCGAAGAAGGCGGAGACCACGCGGACGTGGGCGCTGGAGGAGACGGGCAGGAACTCGGTGAGCCCCTGTAGTACGCCCAGCACGATTGCCTCAAGCCAGCCGATCAAGACGAACACCTTCCAAGGGGGACCGTGCGGGGCGGCTCCCGGCGGCCCGCCGGAGCGGTTGACGATGGAGTCTGGGAGATGACGAGGCGAGGCTAGCGGAGTCCAGGGGACGGGAGAGTGGACGG
>k87-496628_pt1 | contig 11828 bp, 6 predicted proteins | sample MGYA00084031_6733416 | MGnify analysis MGYA00084031
GCCGTCTACCACGCCCTCGGCGAGGGTGTCAGCCCGATCAAGCTGAAAACCGTTGCGTCCGCGATCTTCACGCGTCCGGAGATCGCGAGCGTCGGCGTCTCGCAGAAGGCGATCGACGCCGGCGAGTACCCCGCCCGCACCGTGATGCTGCCCCTCGCGACCAACGCGCGCGCCAAGATGAGCGGCCTGCGCCGCGGCTTCGTGAAAATCTTCTGCCGCCCGGCGACCGGCGTGGTCATCGGCGGGGTCGCGGTCGCCCCCAACGCCTCCGAGCTGATCCTCCCGATCGCGCTCGCCGTGCAGAACAAGCTGACCGTCGGCGATCTCGCGCAGACGTTCTCGGTGTACCCCTCGCTGTCGGGTTCCATCACCGAGGCCGCACGCCAGCTCGTCCGCCACGACGACCTGGACTAGGAGCACACGACGAACCAACACACGACGAACGAACGCACGACGCCGTCGCGTTCGTCGGGCCGAGTTGTCCCGCGAGCTGTCCACAGCGGACGTTCCCCGGCTCGGCGCGGGCCCCGGGCGCGGTAGGGTCGGGCGACCCGTCCTCAAGAGCTGCTCGGGGGAGGGCGCACACGGGATCGGGGGAGGCGTCGTGACGGAGCCACACAGCAGCCTGTATCAGGCTCTCGGCCGCGGAGGTCCCGGCGAGGTCTCCTTCGGCGGCGGCCGGACCGACTGGGCCGGGCTGGGGATCGACGAGATCATCGACATCCTGCACACCATGGATCCCGGCAGCGCCGCCGGCGACGTCAACACCATCCTCCAGGCGATCGAGGCGGTGCGTCGCGCCGCTGACCGGCTGGAGGGGTTGTTCGCCGACGACGGCCTGCGCGGCCGGGCCGCCGACGCCGCGGTGCAGGCCGGGCAGGAGCTCTCCGCCGCGATGCACTCGACGCTCGACTCGGCCACCCTCGTCGGCGATGCGCTCGGCGACGCGGTGGCCGTCGTCGGAGCGGCGCGGGGCCAGGAAGGCCATCTGCAGGAGCTGCGGCGGCGTCTCCGCGAGCGCCCGGAGGACGCACCCGGCGTCCGGTATGAGGCCGACCGGCTGATGGGCTCCACCTACTCGTCCCCGATGCAGCGGGTCCAGCACCGCATCTCGACCACATCCGACGGCCCGGCCGCCACCGTCGTGGGTCTCGGCGGCGCAGGCGGTTCGGCGTTCGCCGGGTCCTCCGGCGCCGATTCCGCCCGTGGCCAGGCGGCCAACACCGTCGACGCCGGCGACTTCGGTCGGCGAGGGTCACCGGCCGCCCCGGCGGCCGTGCCGACTCCTGCGCCCGGTACGGGCGGGCCGCCACCGGGACCGGCCACCCCCGTGGCGCCGACCCCGCCCGCATCGTCGACGTCCGGCGGCCGCGGTCAGGGCGACGACCCGGACGGTCTGCGGCGCGGTGCCCGCGCCACTCCCGAGGGCGCCGGCGAGCGCGCGTCGTCGGGTGGTCCGTCCACCGAGGGCGTCGGCGGCGGGGGCGAGATCGACGGCGGCGCCGGCGGCCTCGGGGACGATCCACGCGCCGAGGGGCTGCCGGGAGCGATGGCACCCATGCCGATGCTCCCGCCCTGGGCGTCGCCGCCCGCCGGTGCGGCCGCGTCGTCCGCGTCGCCGGGCATACCGGGACCGCGGCCGATCACCCCGGCTGCGGGGCCGCTGGGAGCACCGGCGGTGGGGCGTCGCGGCGGCTCCGACGACGAGCGCCACAAGACCGCACCGTATCTGCACAACCGCGAGCACGGCGCGGAGATCGTCGGGGCCCTCCCGCTGGTGGGTCCGCCGGTGGTCGGGGACTGGCTGCCCGTCGCGACCACCGCGACGGGTCCATACGCCGACCCGGCCACGGCCCGGGAACCCGCTCCGTCGCCGCAGGACCCGACGGTCACGCCGGGACGAACCGGCATGGGACCCGAACCCGCCACCGGAAGGGACGGGGCGCCCGAGGACGCGGCTGCGGTGGACGACTCCGCCGGGACGGGGCCGCGACCGAGCCGACGATCGGACGACGCGTGATGTCCGGGCACGGCCCGCACCCCGGAGGAGGGGCGGTGCCGAATCGAGTGGACCGCCTGCCGGGCGGGGTCGCCCGACTCGTCTCCGAGGTGCCGGACGAGGACGTGGTGCGGTGCCTGCAGTTGTTGGTCGCCACCGTCATGGACGTGACCGGCGCCTCGACGCCCGAGGTGCGCGAGGTGATCCGCCGGTGGCGTCAGCACGGGAGTGTCGATCAGGCCGGGGTGGGCTCGCTGCGCGCCGTGTCCGCCCATCGCGACTTCGACGGCTTCGCCCATCAACGGCGCGGCGACGTCGACGCCCAGCGCGTCAGCTTCCGGCGCGCCCGGGCGATCGACTGCGTCCTCGCCGCCATGTCGATCACGACCTCCGCGGAGGCCCCGCGCACGGCACTGCGGGAGGCCGCCTACGAGGCCTCTGCAGCCCTGGGTGGGACAGCGGGCGTGGTGGGCGTCCTCGCCGACTTCGTGGTCTGAGAAAGCCCGGCCGCCGGTGGCCTCACGCGAGGTCGAAGCTGTGCTCCACGGCCCGGTTCCATTCCCGGTAGAGGCGTTCGCGCTCACCGGGATCCATCGCCGGATTCCACCGCTTGTCCTCGGCCCAGTTGGCGCGGATCTCGTCCTCGCCCTCCCAGTAGCCGACGGCGATCCCGGCCGCGTAGGCCGCGCCGAGTGCGGTGGTCTCGTTGACCACCGGGCGCACCACCGGGACGTCGAGGATGTCGGCCTGGAACTGCATCAGCAGCTCGTTGACGACCATCCCGCCGTCGACCTTGAGGGTCGACAACTCCATCCCGGAGTCGGCCTGCATCGCCTCGATGACCTCACGCGTCTGGAATGCGCTGGCCTCCAAGGCCGCCCGTGCCAGGTGCCCCTTGTTGACGAACCGCGTCAGGCCGACGATCACGCCCCGGGCGTCGGACCGCCAGCGCGGTGCGAACAGGCCCGAGAAGGCGGGGACGAAGTAGGCGCCGCCGTTGTCGTCGACCCCGGCTGCGAGCTCTTCCACCTCGGCGGCGGTCCGGATGATCCCGAGGTTGTCGCGCAACCACTGGATGAGGGATCCGGTCACCGCGATCGACCCCTCGAGCGCGTAGCGGGCCGGCTGGTCGCCGATGCGGTAGCAGACCGTGGTCAGCAGGCCGTGGTCGCTGAACACCGGTTCGGTGCCGGTGTTGAGCAGCAGGAAGTTGCCGGTGCCGTAGGTGTTCTTCGCCTCGCCGGGGGCCAGGCACGCCTGGCCGAAGGTGGCGGCCTGCTGGTCGCCGAGGATGCCGGACAGCGGGACACCCGGCAGCGGGCCCTGTCCGCGCAGATATCCGAAATGCCCTGAGGAGCTGCGGATCTCCGGCAGCATGGACATCGGTATGCCCATCTCGGCGCAGATCTCCTCGTCCCAGTCCAGGGTGTGGAGGTTCATGAGCATGGTGCGCGACGCGTTGGTCACGTCGGTGACGTGCACGCCGCCGTCCACGCCGCCGGTCATGTTCCAGGCGAGCCAGGAATCCATTGTGCCGAAACACAGTTGGCCGGCCTCGGCCTTGTCGCGCAGGCCGTCGACGTGATCGAGCAGCCAGCGGATCTTCGGTCCGGCGAAATAGGTCGACAACGGCAGTCCGGTGCGGTCTCGGTAGCGGTCGACCCCGGCGTCGCCGGCGAGTTCCGCACACAGCTCGTTGGTCCTGGTGTCCTGCCAGACGATCGCGTTGTGCACCGGGCGGCCGGTCTCGCGGTCCCAGATCACCGTGGTCTCGCGCTGATTGGTGATGCCGCACGCGGCGATGTCGGCGGCGGTCAGCTCGGCCGAGGCCAGCGCGGCGGCGCCGGCGCGGCGCGTGTTGCGCCAGATCTCGGCGGCGTCGTGCTCCACCCAGCCCGCGCGGGGGAAGATCTGCTCGTGTTCGATCTGTTCGACGCCGACGACCCGTCCGGCGTGGTCGAAGATCATCGCCCGGGTCGAGGTGGTGCCCTGGTCGATGGCCGTCACGTATTTCCCTGCACTTCCCACGCGGTCAGTGTCGCACGCTGTGGTGCGGCCCGAGATCAATTAGGCTCGGCGAGTATGAACACCGAGTTCAACCCGGACCGGCCCGCCGACATGGGGCCGCTGTACCGCGCCGAGGCGTGGCGCCGGTTCGGCGAGGAACAGTTCGACGTCGTGGTGATCGGCGGTGGTGTGGTCGGTGTGGGATGCGCGCTCGACGCGGCGACCCGTGGCCTGCGGGTCGCGCTGGTCGAGGCCCGCGACATCGCCTCCGGCACGTCGAGCCGGTCGTCGAAGATGTTCCACGGCGGACTCCGGTACCTCGAGCAACTCGAATTCGGCCTCGTCCGTGAGGCTCTCAAGGAACGTGAGCTCTCGCTGCGGTTCCTGGCGCCGCACCTGGTCAAGCCGCTGCCGTTCCTCTATCCGCTGACCCGGCGCGTCTGGGAGCGCCCGTACGTGGCGGCCGGCCTGTTCCTCTACGACCGCATGGGCGGGGCGAAATCTGTTCCCGGGCAGCGCCACGTGACGCGGTCGGGTGCGTTGCGCGTGGCCCCCGCGCTCAAGCGCAACTCCCTGATCGGCGGAATCCGTTACTACGACACCGTCGTCGACGACGCGCGGCACAGTCTCACGGTGGCGCGCACCGCGGCGCAGTACGGCGCGGTGATCCGGACCTCGACGCAGGTGGTCGACTTCCTGCGCGAGGCCGACCGCGTGCTCGGCGTCCGTGTGCGCGACACCGAGACCGGCGAGATGACCGAGGTGCGGGCGCACTGCGTCATCAACGCCGCGGGGGTGTGGACCGACGAGGTGCAGGCGCTGTCGAAGCAGCGCGGCCACTTCCGGGTCCGCGCGTCGAAGGGCGTCCACATCGTGGTCCCGCGCGACCGCATCGTGAGCGAGACCGCGATCATCCTCCGCACGGCCAACTCGGTGCTGTTCGTCATCCCGTGGGAGACCCACTGGATCATCGGCACCACCGACACCGACTGGAACCTCGATCTCGCGCATCCGGCGGCCACCCGCAAGGACATCGACTACATCCTGGAGCGGGTCAACGAGGTGCTCGTCACGCCGCTGACCCACGACGACATCGAGGGCGTCTACGCGGGTCTGCGTCCGCTGCTGGCGGGGGAGGACGACGAGACGTCGAAGCTGTCGCGCGAGCACGCGGTGGCCACCGTCGCGCCGGGCCTGGTGTCCATCGCGGGCGGCAAGTACACGACCTACCGCGTCATGGCCGCCGACGCGGTGGACGCGTGCAACGACTTCATCCCCACCCGCGTGGCGCCGTCGATCACCGAGCGCGTGCCGCTGCTCGGCGCCGACGGCTACTACGCGCTGATCAACCAGTGCGAGCACCTGGGGCAACGGTACGGGCTCCATCCCTACCGCGTCCGGCGCCTGCTCAACCGGTACGGGTCGCTCATCGACGACGTCCTCTATTACGCGCAGGAGGACAGGTCGCTGCTCGCGCCGCTCGCGGCCGCGCCGCAGTACCTGCGCGTCGAGGTGGTCTACGCGGCGATCGACGAGGCGGCCCTGCACCTCGAGGACGTCCTGGCACGCCGCACCCGGATCGCCATCGAGTACTCGCACCGCGGCGTCGACTGCGCAGAGGAGGTCGCCGACCTGCTGGCGCCGATCCTCGACTGGACGCCCGAGCAACGCGACTTCGAGATCGCCAACTACCGGGCGCGCGTCGAGGCCGAGATCGCCTCGCAGCAGCAGCCCGACGACGACTCGGCCGACGCCCTGCGGGCCGCGGCCCCCGAGGCCCGCAAGGAGATCCTCGAACCGGTTCCGGTCCCCGACTGACACCGGTCACGTGCGGGACCTAGGTCTCTTTTCCGACAGCGGTTCTGGGAGCACCATCGGGAACAGGGGGAGAGAAGGGACGGATCATGACAGAGACTCCGGTTCAGGTACTCGGCTCCGACGAGGCCTGGGAACTTCTCGGCTCGGGCGAGCTGGGCCGCCTGGCGACGTGCGTGGACGGTGCTCCCGACATCTTCCCGGTGAACTACCACGCCGCGGACGGCAAGATCACCTTCCGCTCCGGCGAGGGCACGAACTCGCGGAGCTGGCGGTCAACGGCCGCGTCGCGTTCGAGACCGACGTCTACACCGACGCCGGCGGGTGGAGCGTCATCGCCAAGGGCGAGGCGCGGCTCCTGACCGGGTTGGGCGAGATCGAGGAAGCCGACAAGCTCCCGCTCCGCCCGTGGATCCCGACGCTGAAGTACAACTACGTCGAGATCGCCGTCGACGAGATCTCCGCGCGCCGTTTCGAATTCGGCCCCGAGCCGGAGCGGTACCCGGTCTGAGCCACGCACACCCACCCCTTTCGGTGAACCCGCAGCCCTGTGCGGGGGATATGCCGAACGGGGTGGGTGTGGTGTCACGTCTGGCAGCGCGGGCACCAGTAGATCGACCGCTCGCCGCCGGTCGACGCCAGCTCGCCGCGTGTGATGAGGGTCGCGCAGCGCCGGCACAGCTGGCCCTGGCGGCCGTACACCCACATCCGGCCATTGGGCGAGGTGTTGCCGGTCGTCGTGCGTGCGGACCGTAACCTGTTGGCCCACAACAGGCGTCGGCTCAGGTCGACCATCGGTCCCAGGTCGACCTCGCGCACCGGCCGAGTGGGCAGGACCTTCCGCAGGTAGCAGATCTCGCTGCGGAAGACGTTGCCGACACCGGCCATGAGCCGCTGGTCGAGCAACGCGGCTCCCACGGGCTGGTCCGGGTCGGCGGCGAGCCGCCGGATCGCCTCGTCGCGGTCGAAGTCGTCAGCCAGCAGGTCGGGGCCGAGGTAGGCGAGTGCGGCGTCGGGGTCGGCCAGGAGTTCGAGGATGCCGAGGTCGAAGCCGACGGCCTCGTGGGTCTCGGTGCGCAGCACGACCCGGGCCTGGTAGGCGGGGCGGCGCCAGCGGCGTCCGATGGGGTGGACGTGCCAGACCCCCTCCATCTTCAGGTGCGAGTGGATGCTCACCGCGTCGCCCGCGCCCGGCGTGCTCTCGTCGACGTCGATGAGCAGGTGCTTGCCCCTCGACCGGACCGCCACCACGTCGCGTCCGGACAGGTCGGCGGTGGCCAGCGACGGGATGCGGAACTGCGACGAGACGAGTCGACGCCCCTCGAGCACCGCGCGCAGCCGGGACGCGGCCGCGTAGACGGTATCGCCCTCAGGCATGGGTGCCGTACCTCAGCCGGATGCCGCGCGGCGTGGTCGCGAAACCGGACTCGACGAGGACCTTGCCGAAGTCGGTGGCGCGCACCGGCTCCGAGTCGATCTGGTCGATGGTCAGCCGCGACACCCGCCCCGCCCGCACGAGCGCGACCAGCGCGCCAGCCGCCGACTCCAGGGCGGGGATGGAATCGGTGAACGTCAGCAACGTCTTGCCCCCGCGCTCGACGAAACACACGAGCTCACCGTCGACGATCACCACGAGCGCACCGGGTTTGCGGCCGGGCCGATGACCGGCGTCGGCGTCGCGGGAGCGCGGCCACTCCAGCGCCGCGCCGAACGGATTCGCCGGATCGGTGGCCGCGAGCACGATCGCCTCGCGCGGCGGTTTGCGGTCGGGCAGGGCGTGGCGGCGCAGCTCGTCGACGGTGGCGGGGGAGGCGAACTGCGCGCCGCCGAGTCCGTCGACGTAGTACCCGCGACGTACCTGTCCGCTGTCCTCGAAGACGTTGAGCGCCTTGTAGACCCGCGCGAACCCGCCCGCCACCTCCTCGGTCATGACGCTGCCGCGGGTGATCACCCCGTACCTCGCGAGGAGCTGATCGCACAGGGCCTGAGTCGCGACCGTCGGGTCGATCTCGGCGCGGTCGAGGGCGAACCAGCGGCCGGCCGCGGTCGGGGACACCGAGGGCGCCTCGGCGTGCCCGGCCAGGTACCGCGCGGACAGCCGCCCTGCGCGGAGTCGCGGCGCCCGGCCGCGGGCCCGGTGGGCGGGGGCCGACCGCGGGGCCGACGGACTTCTCCGCGGATGGAGCAGGGCGCGGACCGGCGCGAAGGTGTCGTTCGAGACCTGCCCGGCCCACACCAGATCCCAGAGCGCGCTCTCGACATCGGCCGACGGGGTGGTCGTGCCGGTGGTGATGCCGGAGGCGAACTGCGGAAAACGGAGCGCGCCACCGGGTTCCAGAGCGGTGTGGATCGCCTCGTGGACCGCGGTGGTGTCGATCGGGTCGGGAGCGGGCAGCGTGAACGCGGCGACGTCTGCGGGGTGCAGCGCGATCCAGCCGTCCGCGTTGCCGATCCGGCCGTGCCCCGACCAGACCACTTCACCCGTGCTCAGCAACTCGTCGAGCATGGACGGCGCATAGTCCGACACCCGGGCGGGCAGGATCAGCGACTCCCAGGCGGACGCCGGCAACGGGAAACCGGCGAGCTGGTCGATGACCGTCGCGACCCCGTCGACGCCGCGGAGGGCGGTCCTGGGGGAGGCGTGCTGCCAGTCGAGCAGGAAGCGGGTGAGGACCTCGGGTCCGACGGGTGCCACCTCGGCCCGGCTCGCGGCCAGCGACCCGCGGCGGATCTGGCCCAGCACATCGGTGTGGCACCACTGCGTCGCCGCGGGCGAGACGGAATCGGTTGCCGGATCACCGGTCCGGTTCTCGGGCAGGAAGTCTCCCTCGACGACGCGTCGCTCGCCGGCGAGCCGGGCGAGGGTGTCGCGCACGACGGCGGTCGCGATGCCGAGCGCGCCGGCGGCCTCGGCGACGGTGAACGGGCCGTGGGTGCGCGCGTACCGCCCGACGAGGTCGCCGACCGGGTCGGGCACCGGCTCGAGGTAGGCGGCGGGCACGCCCATCGGCGCCGGGACCCCGAGGGCGTCGCGCAGGCGCGCGGTGTCGTCGATCGACGCCCACAGCGCGCGGCCGTTGTGGTTGACGGAGATGATCTGGCCGCTGCGATGCAGGTCGGCCAGGACGGCGGCGACGGGCTCCTCGCCGCGATAGCGTGCCTCGACCTCCTCGGTGGTCAGCGGACCGAGCCAGCGCAGCAGGTCGACGACGTCCTCGGCGTCACGCGCCTGGCGCTCCGGCGCGAGCCGCTGCAGCCGGGCGATCACGTCGGCTATCACTCCCGGGTCGAGCAGTTCGCGCAGGTCGACGCGCCCGAGCAGCTGGGCGAGCAGATTGGTGTCCAGGGAGAGGGCGGCGGCCCGGCGTTCGGCGAGCGGGGCGTCGTCGGCGTACATGAAGGCGCCGACGTAGCCGAACAGCAGCGATGCGGCGAACGGCGAGGGACTGGGTGTCTCGGTCTCCACCACCCGGATGCGGCGTGCCCGGATGCGAGCCAGCAGGTCGAGCAGGGCGGGCAGGTCGTAGACGTCCTGGAGGCACTCCCGCACCGCCTCGAGCACGATCGGGAAGTCCGGGAACTTCGACGCTACGGACAGCAGCTGCGCGCTGCGCTGCCGTTGCTGCCACAACGGCGCCCGTCGGCCCGGGTCGCGCCGCGGCAGAAGCAGTGCGCGCGAGGCGCATTCGCGGAAGCGGGAGGCGAACAGCGAGGAATCGGCCAGGCCGTCGGTGACGAGTTGCTCCACCTCGTCGGGGTCGAGCAGGAAGACGCCGGCCCCCGGCGGGTCGTCGTCGGTGTCGGGGAGGCGGATGATGATGCCGTCGTCGGAGGCGGTGGTGGCGCCCTCGATGCCGAGGGTGGCCAGAAGGCGCTGGGAGATGGCGCTGGCCCACGGGGCGTGCACGCGGAGGCCGTAGGGGGAGTGCAGGATCACCCGCCAGTCGCCGAGTTCATCGCGGAACCGCTCGACCACCAGTGTCTTGTCGGTGGGCAGGTGCCCGGTGGCCTCGCGCTGTTCGGCGATCAGGTTCGCGAGGTTGGTGCGGGCGTTGTCGGTGAGGCCGAGCCGTTCGACGTGGGCGTCGAGCTTCTCGGCGTCGGCGATCGCGCCGGTGAACGCGCCGATGGCAGCGCCCAGTTCGGCGGGGCGGCCCACCGCGTCGCCGATCCAGAAGGGGAGCCGGCCGGGTTGGCCGAACGCCGGCGACACCAGCACGCGGTCGTGGGTGATGTCCTCGATCCGCCAGCTCGTCGCGCCGAGCGCGAAGACGTCGCCGACGCGGGACTCGTAGACCATCTCCTCGTCGAGCTCGCCCACGCGCGTGGCCTTCTCGCCGACCATGAAGACGCCGAACAGGCCGCGGTCGGGGATGGAGCCGCCCGAGGTGACCGCGAGCCGTTGCGCGCCTCGGCGTCCGGTGAGGACTCCGGCGTCGCGATCCCAGTTCACGCGGGGCCGCAGTTCGGCGAACTCGTCGGACGGGAACCGGCCCGCGATGAGGTCGAGAGTGGCCTCGTAGACCCCGCGACCGAGTTCCCGGTACGGCGCGGCGCGGCGCACCACCTCGTACCAGTGGTCGACGTCGAGGTCGTCGACGGCGGCCGCCGCGATCGTCTGCTGGGCGAGGATGTCGAGCGGGTTCTGCGGCACGCTGATCTGCTCGATCTGACCGTCGAGCATGCGCTCGACGGTGACCGTGCAGTGCAGCAGGTCGGTGCGGTGCTTGGGGAACAGGATGCCCTGGCTGATCTCGCCGACCTGGTGGCCGGCGCGACCGATGCGCTGCAGGCCGCTGGCCACCGACGGCGGGGCCTCCACCTGGATGACGAGATCCACCGAGCCCATGTCGATGCCGAGTTCGAGCGAGCTGGTCGCGACCACACACTTCAGGCGTCCGGTCTTCAGGTCGTCCTCGATCTGGGCGCGCTGCTCCTTGCTGACCGAGCCGTGGTGGGCGCGCGCGAGTACGGGCTCGGCTCCCGAACTGGCACCGCTTCCCATCACCAGCGCCGGTGCGCCCCCGGCGACCGACGGGTTGGCCTTCTGCTCGGCGGGCGAGCCGTGACGTTCGGCGTGGATCTCGTTGAGACGGGCGGTCAGCTTCTCGGCGAGCCGGCGCGAGTTCGCGAACACGATGGTCGCGCGGTTTGCCTCGATCTGGTCGACGATGGCGGCCTCGACGTAGGGCCACAGCGATCCCGCGGTCGGCGAGAACGCGTCGTCGAGTTCTGCGCCGGCACCCTCGGGACCCGGAGGCGGCGGGATGTTCGCCATGTCCTCGACGGGCACGTCGACGCGCAGGTCGAAGGTCTTCTCGGCCTTCGGCTTCACGACGGTGCACGGGGCGGCCCCGGACAGGAAGCCGGCCACCACCTCGGGCGGCCGCACCGTCGCCGACAGGCCGATGCGCTGCGCCGGCTTCTCGAGCAGCTCGTCGAGACGTTCGAGGGTGAGCGCGAGATGGGTGCCGCGCTTGGTCGAGGCGACGGCGTGCACCTCGTCGACGATGACCGCCTCGACGTCGGTGAGCGTCTTGCGCGCCGCCGACGTAAGCATCAGGTAGAGCGACTCCGGCGTGGTGATCAGGATGTCCGGCGGCGACTTGATCAAACTGCGGCGCTCGGCCGCCGGGGTGTCGCCGGAGCGGACGCCGACGGTGATGTTCGGCTCGGGCAGGTTCAGCTCCTGCGCGGCGCGCGTGATGCCGGTCAGCGGGGCGCGGAGGTTGCGCTCGACGTCGACCGCGAGCGCCTTCAGCGGCGAGATGTAGACGACGCGGGTACCGGTCCGTCTCGGCTCGGCGGCCCGCCCGGCGGCCTCGGCGGCGAGCCGGTCGAGGGCCCACAGGAATGCCGCGAGGGTCTTGCCGGAGCCCGTCGGTGCGATGACGAGGGTGTTCGCGCCGTCGGCGATGGAGGTCCACGCGCCCTTCTGCGCGGCGGTGGGCTTGGTGAAGGCGCTGGTGAACCACCGCCGGGTGGGGGCGGTGAAGCGGTCGAGCAC
>k87-9107_pt1 | contig 11821 bp, 15 predicted proteins | sample MGYA00084031_6733416 | MGnify analysis MGYA00084031
CGCGCTCTTCTTCGTGCTGTCCGCGCCCGTCTCGTTCCTGACGCCCCTGCAGGTCGCCCGCAGCTTCGGCGGCGACATCTGGCACCTGACGGCCATCGAGGTGGGGTACTCGGTGGGCATGATCCTGGGCGGCGCCCTCGCCGCCGCGTGGGGCGGGTTCCGCAACCGGGTCCACACCATGGCCCTGGCGACGCTGCTGTTCGGGGCGTGTACCTTTGCGCTGGGCGTGGTGCCGGACTTCGGCCTCTACCTGGCGATCATGGCCCTGAGCGGGGTTACATGGCCCCTGTTCAACACGCCGGCCACCGTGCTGATCCAGGAGAACGTGGACGAACACATGCTGGGCCGGGTGTTCGGCGTGATGAACATGCTCGCCAGCGCGATGCTGCCGCTGGGCATGCTGGTCTTCGGGCCGCTCGCCGACTTCACCTCCATCGAGGCCATGCTGGTGGGCACCGGCATCCTGATGGCCCTGCAGGGCCTGCTGCTCCTGAGCAACCGGGTGCTCCTGCGCGTGGGAGTCCGGGCGACCTGAGCCGCCCGGACTCCCTTGCTTTTACCCGCCGTAGAACCAGCCGGTATCCCACATCTCCAGCACCTTGGCCTCGGGGTCGCGCAGGTGCACCGCCACAACCTCCGCCACGAAGACGGTGTGGTCGCCGCCCGCGTAAGAGTGGACCACCTTAGCCTCAAATGCTGCGGGCACGCCCTGCAGGAGCGGCGCCCCGGTCTCGCCCGGGGTGAACGGCACGCCGCTTAGGGTGTTGCCCTCCAGCTTCGTGGGTCGGAAGAACGTCTCTGCCAGGCCCTTCTGATCGGCGCCCAGGATGTTGACCGCAAGCGCGGCCCCCTGGCTCAGCAGCGCGTGCAGACCGCTGTCGGCCTTGACGGCCAGCATCACCAGGGGCGGCTGGAAGGAGGCCTGGGACAGCCAGTTGATCGTGGCCGCCGCGGCCTGCTCGCCCTGCTGGGCGGTGGCGACGTACAGGCCGTAGGTGAGCTTCCGCAGGACCTGCTTCTTCACCTGTGCATCCATGAGGCCGGCACCCCCCGTTCCATCAGGTTTCTTTAACTTTGTCGTTACCTGTCCACGCCGGGATACGGAGGGGCCGACTCGCCCACAATAGGGGAGGATTCTGCACAACGACAGGAGGGCTGCGGATGCCAGACAAGCTTCAGCTTCCCCAGACGCCGGCGGGTCAGCTGACCGCCACCATGACCAACCTGTCCAACTTCCAGGGTCGGTTCAACCTCGACAAGTCGGGCTACAACCCGAACATGCCCGGGCACGGCACCAACCACTCCATGATCACCCGGCAGGAGCCGCGCACGGTCAAGAAGGTCGGCGCCGGCATCGGGCTCCCCTATGAGGTGCGGCTGGAGATGGCGCTGCAACTCGATGATCACCAGTGCGCGCTGAACGTGGCGCTCCATCAGTACCGCAAGCACCACTGGCTGACCGAGGGCGCCGAGGCCTTCCACAGCCTGCACCACCTGCTGGACGAGCACATCGAGAAGACCTCCAAGCACATCGACGAGATCGGCGAGCGCGTGGCCCGGCTGGGCGGCGTGCCCACGGCCCACCCCGTCACCCAGCACGAACTCTCCTACATCAAGCACGAGGTCGAAGGTCGCCACTCGATGCGGGACTTCCTGCGCAACGACCTGGAGCATGAGCTGAAGATCCAGGAGATGCTGCGCAAGACGATCCGCCGTGCGCACGAGCTGGGCGACTGGGGCACGGTGGAGGTGCTGGAGGACATCCTGGTCGAGCGGGAAGACCTGGCCTACCACCTCTACAGCGTGCTGGAGGACGACACCCTGGTGCGCGGCATGACCCACCTGCTGGACGGGAAGTACGACATGGCCGGCGACCGGCCGATGCCGCCCGACAGCAAGCTGCAGTGAGATGGACGGTTGACGGCCGGCCGCGAGCGCGGTATCATGAAGCCAGAGCGTTATGCTACGACGAGCATAACGAATGGAGCGGGCACCCTCAGCCACCCCGGGGGTGCCCGCTGGCCTTTGCGCGGATCCATCGGGTCGGACAGGGCCAGACTCCTGTGCTCAGAACGCGCCCGGAGGGCGATAGATCTCTTCCGGGTACCGCAGCGGCTCGTCGAACGTGAGGTAGTCGATGTTCACCATGAGGATGACATAGCGCATGCCGGTCTGCGGATCGCTCAGCACCACGTGATCGCGCGCCGCGTTCTCCACCTCGCCCCGGAACACCCTGGCGGGCCATTCCGGGTTGTTGTCGTAGGTAGCGTAGATGGTCGCCACCTTGCCCCGGTTCATCCGCAGGATGTTCTCCAGGTAGCTCTGTTCCTGGGGCAGCGCCATCAGGCCTCCGTACATCAGCTCCGGGGGCGGGCCCGGCGGCATCATCCTCTGCGACGGCATCCGCATCTGCGGCGCCATCGGCCAGCCCGGCCGCACGTAGGGCATCTGACCCATCGGGCCCATCGGCGCCATGGGCATCATCTCGCTCAGGATCATCCACCTCGCCTAGTAGAAGACTCGCGGGCACACCTGGGCATCCGCCAGGTAAAAGCAGTGATTCTTGTACTGGCCGGCCAGCGGCCTGCCCCACCACGAGGCGGGGCACGCCTGCCCCGGCGGCCGGAAAAACCAGAGCGCAAACGTGGCCGGATGCTGCCGTTCCCCCCTGGCGTTCCGCTCCGCCAGGCGGATGTCGCGCTCCCGGGCGCCCTGCCAGAAGTAGGGCTTGCACACCGCCTCAAACCCGGTTTGGCACTCGGTGGCCAGGTCGCGGTTGATCACGTCCCGCACCGAGCGCAATCCCTGAAACTCTGCACAGTTGGCGTAGACGCGGTTGGTGATGACGTTTCCGACCATGAGCATGCCGAGGTCGCCTTCGCCCTCGGCCTCCGCCCGCATGAGCCGCGCCATCAGTTCCAGGTCATGCCTCGTGGTTCGGATGCGGCCGATCGCAGGTCCCCCCTCGCATGGGCGTGTGCCTTATCGTATGCGGCGGTGAAAGCGACGGGTGAATCGGCCGGCGCTTCCCGGCGGCAGATGAAGGCGCCTCGGGCGCTGAACACTGGAACAGTTCTCAGCGGAGCGGCGCGGGGCGAGCCTGCAGCATCGGGCAACTCTGTCTTTTCGTCTAAAGGGCACACGTCACACGAAGAGCGGCACAGCACTCTCCGTCCCGCCCGGCGCGCTGCCCCGTGCGCAGGGCACCACGCCTTCAACCCGCCCACTGCCCGGCACGCCGCGCCTTTGCCTCGCCACCGACTGCCCATCCCGCAAAGGATGCGCCCCACCACCCACCACCCATCACCCACCGCCCACAACCCACAACCCAAAGGGGGGATTCGCCCTGACCGCCACGCCGAACCGCCTCATCCATGAGGCTTCCCCATACCTCCAGCAGCACGCGTACAACCCCGTCGACTGGTACCCGTGGGGGCGCGAAGCCCTGGAGCGGGCCCGCCGGGAGGACAAACCGATCTTCCTGAGCATCGGGTACAGCAGCTGCCACTGGTGCCACGTCATGGAGCGGGAGTCCTTCGCCGAGCCGGCAATCGCCGCGATCATGAACGAGCACTACGTCTGCATCAAGGTCGACCGCGAGGAGCGCCCCGACCTGGACGACATCTACCAGACCATCTGCCAGATGGTCACCCGGTCTGGAGGATGGCCGCTCTCCGTCTGGCTGACCCCGGACCAGAAGCCGTTTTACGTGGGCACCTACTTCCCGCCCAGCCCGCGCTACGGCCGCCCGGGCTTCCCGCAGGTGCTGCTCGCCCTGGCGCGGGCCTGGCGGGAGAAGCGCGCCGAGGTGGAAGAAGTCGCCGAGAACTGGGCGCGGGGGATCGCCCAGTCCGATGCCCTGCTCCCGCCGTCGGGCCCCGTCCCGGACCGGCAGCTCATCGCGGATGCGGCCCGCGCTCTGGCCGCGCGCGTCGACCGGCAGCACGGCGGCTTCGGCGGCGCGCCCAAGTTCCCCAACACCCCGGCACTGGAGCTCCTCCTGCGGTGCTGGAAAGCGACCGGTGACCAGGAGTTCCTCGGCCTCGTCACGCTCACGCTGCGGAAGATGGCGGAGGGCGGCATCTACGACCAGCTGGGCGGCGGTTTCCACCGCTACTCGGTCGACGCCCGCTGGGCGGTGCCCCACTTTGAGAAGATGCTTTACGACAACGCGCTGCTGCCCCCCGTCTACCTGGCGGCCTGGCAGGCCACGGGCGAACCCGTCTTCCGCCGCATCGTCGAGGAGACACTGGACTACGTCCTGCGGGAGATGACCCACCCTGACGGCGGATTCTACAGCACCACCGACGCCGACTCCGAAGGCGAGGAGGGCAAGTACTTCGTCTGGGACCCGCAGGAGATCGCGGCCGTCCTGGGCCCGGACCTGGGCGCGCTCCTCTGCCGCTACTACGGCGTGACGGAAGCGGGCAACTTTGAGCACACCGGCAAGACGGTGCTACACATGGCCGAGCCGGCCGAGGCCCTCGCCGCCGACCTGGGCCTCCCCGCGGAGGAGGTGGAGCGCCGGCTCGCCGAGGGAAGGCGCCGGCTGCTGGAGGCCCGGCAGCGGCGCGTGCCACCCTTTCGGGACGAGAAGATCCTCACGGGCTGGAACGGCCTCATGATCACGGCGATGGCCAGGGCCGGCCGCGCCCTCCGACGGCCGGAGTACACCGAGGCCGCCCGGCGCGCGGCGGAGTTCGTGCTCACGCGCCTCGCGGACGGCGGGGGCGGGCTCTGGCGCCGGTTCAAGGACGGGCAGGTGGGCATCCCCGGCTACCTGGAGGACTACGCCTTCCTGGCCGCCGGGCTGATCGACCTGTACGAGGCCACCTTCGACGAGCGGTACCTGCGGGAGGCCCTGCGGCTGACCGGGGAGACGCTCCGCCGCTTCTACGACGGCGCCGGCTCCTTCCACCTGACGGAGTCCCGGGCCGAGCCGCTGATCCACCGGCCGCGCGACACCATGGACGCGTCCGTCCCGTCGGGCACGGCGGTCGCCGTGATGAACCTGCTGCGCCTGCAGCCCTACCGCCGGGACGACCGGTTCCGCCAGGTGGCCGAGGAGGTCTTCCGCGCCCACGGCGAGCTCATGTCCCGGGCCCCCGGTGGCACCGCCACGCTGCTGCAGGCCCTGGACCTGTACTTCAGCGGCCCCACCGAGGTGACCCTGGTCGGCGACCCGCCCGAGGAGTGGCTGGAGGCCCTGGGGCGCCGGTACGAGCCGAACCTGGTGCTGACGCGCATCCCGGCCCCCCGGGACGACGCGCCCATCTGGGCCGGCAAGGCGGCGGTGGACGGCGCCCCCACCGCCTACGTCTGCCGCAACTTCGCCTGCTCGCCGCCGGCGACCACGTGGGACGAACTGGCGCACCACCTGGGTGGCTGATGCGACCGGGGCCGCGTTGGCGCTTCACGTCGGAAGCGGATGGCGTCTCGCCCGAGGCGGTGCGCGGCGCCTGAGGCTGTGACCACCAGGGCGGTGTAAGCATAGACTCCAATGGTGGATCCTGCTGACGACCCGCCAAGGAGGTGGCCTGCATGCTCTACGGGTCCAAGTTCCCGGCCACCAAGGTCTCTGGATTCTCCAAGTTCGTGCCCAGCTACTACTCCAAGATCCTCCCGTGGGGATGGAGCAAGTACGGTATTTGACGAGACAGCGGGGCTGACCCGAGAGCACATCGCTCTGCGAGGGCAGCCCCGCTTCTGTTTCTGGTTCTTGACGCGGGCAACGGTCAGCTCGCCGATGTAAACTGGCCGGGCCGAAGCGGAGTCGCGGTGGCGACGGGAGCGCCTGGCAGAACGATTCGGCCTGGAGGTGCTGGTTCCGGCGGTAGAGGACCGCCGAACGGTGCACCGCATCATCTACGACGAGCTGTGCCGGGGGCTGATCCTGGAGGCCTCCCGGGCCGCGTTCCGTGAAGTGATGGCCAGGCTGGTGGATCGGGGCGCACAGGGCATCATCTTCGGATGCACCGAGATTGGACTGCTGGTGGGACCGGAGGATGCAGATGTGCCGGTCTTCGACACCACGCGCCTGCACTGTGAGGGAGCCGTCGCCGCAGCGCTGGCCGACCAGGAGGAGAGGCTGGAGCGTTGACGAAACGACGGGGCCCGCCCGGAGCAGATGGCTTGCCAGGGCGATGACGCAAACAGACCCGCGGCAGCAGTGCGCCGCGGGTTTTGCGCGAGGAACCAAACCAGGCGTACCGGTAAATTCACCGGCGGCGCCGGGCAGCCTCCAGCGGGTCCAGCCAGGCGGCCTGCAGCGCCGGGGGCAGCGAGGCCAGCGCGGACGCCGCGGTGACGGCGGCCGCGGCCAGGCCCACCTGCCCGAAGAGCCGCCAGATGCCCAGGTGCCGCACGACGCCCGCCGTGGCGGGGATCCGCCACAAAACCGCAGCGGCCACGAGGCCGCCCGCCAGCGCGCCGGCCAGGGCCAGGGCGCACGTCTCCCCCAGCGTCAGGGCGAACAGATCGCCACGGGTCGCGCCCATCGCCCGCAGCATGCCCAGCTCCGCCCGCCGCTGGCCCACGCGGATGGAGGCCAGCAGCCCTGCCACCAGGGCGGCGCCCAGGGCCGCGACCGCCGCCGCCCGGCCCAGGTGGCGCACCAGGGGCTGCAGATCCGTGAGCACCTGGCGGGTCGCCTGCTCCCCCACCACCACGTCCGCCTCCGGCAGCACATCCGCCAACGCGGCCCGGGCCATCATCGCCGACTCCCAGAACTCCAGCCGGAGGACCAGCACCGAGGCGCGCTCGCCGGCCGGCACGCCCCTTCCCCCGGCCGAGAGGTCCACCGCCTCCACGCCGGTCAGCCCGGGGATCTCCGCCTCTGCGATCCCCTGCCGCCACCTGGCCACGTCGATCGTCGCCGGAATGGGGTCGGCCTCGCCGGTGGCCAGCCACCGCTCCACCTGCGTCCGGTGCTCCGGCCGCGCCAGCACCACGTCGGCGCCGAGCGCCTCCAGCCCGTGCTCCAGCAGGCGGGTCATCCCCTGGAACAGGCTGAGCCCGCCCACCAGCGCCAGCGCCGCCAGAAGGCCGGCCATGAGGCCGGCGGCGGAGAGCCCCGGGGAGCGGCGCAGCCCCGCCCAGATCAGGTCTGCCAGCCCGGGCGGACGGCCGTCACGACGCAAGGTGGACCTGCCCCGCATTCAAGACCAGGTGGCGGCTGGCAAGCGGCACCAGTTCCCGGCTGTGGGTGACCATCACCACGGTGGCGCCGGCACGGTGCTCCTCCAGGAAGAGGTCGACGATGGCCCGCTCGGTCTCCTCGTCCAGGTCGGCCGTCGGCTCGTCGGCCAGGATGATCTCCGGCCGGTTGAGCAAGGCCCGGGCGACGGCGACCCGCTTCTGCTGGCCGCCCGAGAGCTGCCACGGGAGCCGGTCGGCGCACTCCAGCACGCCGACCCGCTCCAGGAGCTCCAGGGCCCGCTTCCGGTCGCCGCCCTCGCCGGGTGGCAGGAACGAGGCGGGGATCAGGACGTTCTCCAGCACGGTCAGGGTGGGGATCAGGCTCGCGAACTGGAAGACGAAGCCGATGTGCCGCGCGCGGAAGCGGGCGCGCTCCGCGTCGGAGAGCGCCCAGAGGTCCTGGCCCATCACCGTGACCCGGCCCTCGTCCGGGCGGGTCAGCCCGCCCATCAGCGCCAGCAGGGTGGACTTGCCCGCCCCGGACCGGCCCGTGATCATCACGAACTCGCCCCGGGCGATGCGGCCGCTGAGCGGCGCCACGGCCACCACCCGCTGACTGCGCGTGCGGTACGTCTTGGTCACCTCGTAGAGCTGGATCACGGGCATCGTCCTCCTTCAGAGCGAGAGCGCGCAGATGGCCTCGTGGGGCTCCAGCCGGGCCAGTCGCCGGGCCGGGACGGCCGCGGCCAGGGCGCCGCCCGCGGCCGCGAGGCCCACCACCACCGCCGCCAGAAGCGCCTGCTCGGCGGCAGGGGGGTAGAGGAACGGCAGCGTGTACGAGACCATGATGGCCTCCTTGAACAGCCCGTAGACCGCCCAGCCGGCCAGGACCCCGGCGAGGCCGCCCAGTCCGCTCAGGAGCGCCGCCTCCAGCACCAGGGCGCCCGCCGCCTGCCCGGCCGTCGCCCCCATGGCCCGCAGCAGGCCGATCTCCCGGCTCCGCTCCCGGGCAATGGCGAAGAACAAGATGATGAACAGCAGGACGGCCACCGCTACCTGCGAGACCAGCACCGGCACCAGGCTCGCCATCAGGAGGGACAGGTCGCCGGCGACGGAGCGCGCGATCTGGCCGGCGGTGATCACCGTCACCCCGTCCACCCGGCGCTCGATCTCCGCCGCCACACGGCCCGGATCGGCCCCCTCCTCCAGCTTGACCAGGATCGCCGAGACGTGGCCTTCCGGGATCTCCAGCGGCTCGGTGGCCAGCTCCCGGGAGCGCTCGGCCATCTCCCACACGGCCGGCGCCGGGAGGAAGACCGTCTCGTCCATCCCCATGCCCGTCGGGTCCAGCCGGGCCGCCAGCCGGAAGGTGGAGCCGTAGAAGGTCAGGGGATCGCCGGTCACGCCGAGGATGTGGCTGCCCACCACCACCTCGTCGGGAGCCAGATCGCGGTTCAGGTTCTGCCGGAGCCAGGGCTTCACCGTGAAGTCGGTCTCCGGGTCGTAGCCGACCAGCATCAGGTAGCCGGTGCAGCAGGCGGAGGAGGCCAGGGTCTCCACGAAGATCTGCGGCGAGGCCGCCGCCACGCCCTCCACCGCCCGGATCGCCTCCAGCCGGCCGGCCCCTTCCATGTAAAAGGCGGTGGGCAGCCCCATGACCAGGGCGGTGTGGGTCGCCTCGGCCGCACCCTCCGGCACGACCATCAGGTCCGCGCCGAGCCGCTCCAGGCCGCGGCCTACCGCATGGGCCACCCCGCGGCCGATCAGCCCGCCGGCGAAGGCGGTGCCGGCCACGACCATGACCGCGATGAGAACCACCATGGTGCGGCCCGGGTTGCGCAGCAGGTTCCGCGCCGCCAGGCGCACCATCCCCGGCCCCCCGCTAGACCGCATTGCGCTGGCCCTCCAGGACATCGAGCCGGCGCAGCCTCAGGGTGCCCGCCAGCCCGGCCAAAGCGGTAATGCCGCCGATGAGGTAGGCCCCGGGCTTGAAGCTGAGGTTGCAGACCATGCCCGGCATGGCGCACGTGGGCACGAGCCACGCCGGGATCAGGATCATCAGCAGGCCGGCGCCGGCCACGGCCAGCGAGAGGCCGCGCGCGGCGTCGGGGAAGAAGAACGCCACGAGGCCGGCGAAGGCAACCAGAGCCCCCACCCCCTGGAACGCCCGTTCCGACCAGTGGCAGCGCATTGGCACGAGATCGCCGGCCGCCGTCGTCAGGAAATGGCCGTGGTCCCCGCAGGTGTGCAGGAAGAAGTGCGCGGCCAGGACGGCGCCCGCGCCGAGCGCCACGAAGAGCAGTGGGCGCCAGTCCAGCGTCGGCTTTCTCACCCTCACCACCCTCTCCGTCAGCGAGTGTCAGAATCGTGTAATCCGAGTGTAGGCAAAAGAGAGAGGGCGTTTCAATACGCTGTCCGTCGGAACCCCTCGGACCAGACTAGGGTGCAGACAGTAGGCGCGGAAAGCCCCGGCCTTCACGAGGCCGGGGCGGAGAGGACGCACGGCTCGCGCACGATCAGCGGAAAACGATCTGGAAGAGGAAATAGATCCCCAGCATCACGCCGAGCATCACCAGCAGGATGGGCAGCAGCACCTGGTAGGTGGCAATGATCAGCGCCAGGGCGTCGGTCCAGGTGAACTGGGGCGTGTCGTCGTCGTGGCCGGCGGCCTCGCGCTCGCGGGCGGCCCTGCGCTGGGCCAGTTCGTCGATCCTCGATTTACGCACCGTCATCGCCTCCCGTCCTCGCCGGCCTCCACGCGCCGTAGATCAGCCTGTACCACCTCTGGTCCCGGAGCACGTTGGCCACGTAATGCCGGGTTTCGGCAAAGGGAATCTGCGGAAGCGTATGCCGCTCACCCGTCCACTGCCGGTCCCGCAGCCAGTTGTGCACGTTGGTCATGCCGCCGTTGTACGCCGCCAGGGCCCGCACCGGGTCGCCGCCGAACTCCCGGATCAGCAGCGCAAGATACCAGCAGCCCAGCCGGATGTTGTAGGCGGGGTCGTAGAGGTAGGCGTCGTCGTAGGGCAGCCCGGTCTGCCCGGCCACCCACCGAGCGGTGTCCGGCATGAGCTGCATGAGCCCCCGGGCACCCTGCGGCGAGGTCGCCTCCGGCCGGAACCGGGACTCCGCCCGGATGACGGCGGCGACCAGGTAGGGGTCGATCCCGTGCTCCTCGGCGCAGTCACCGATGAACTCCCGGTATTGAAGCGGGTACACCTGCATGAGCGCCGCCCGGACGCCCATGGCCAGGAGCACCAGGACGACCAGGGCGAGCAGCCGCCGCCGGATGCGGTCCGCGGGCCTCACGTCTTCCCGGCCCGCCTCTCCCCGGCGGGGCCCGCATCCCCCTCCGGGCCGCTATCCGGGAGTGCTCCGCCGACCGAGTTCACGTCCCGGCCGCCGCCGGGGCCGCGGAGGACGGCCTCCCACGCGGCGACCACCTGCGCCCGCGTCTCGGCCAGGGAGCCGCGGTTGTCGATCACCCGGTCCGCCCGCTGCGCCTTCTCCTCCAGGTCCATCTGGGCGGCGATGCGGGCCTCCGCCTCGGCCGGGGTGAGGCCGCTGCGGGCCATGAGGCGCGCCCGCTGGGTCTCTGGATCGACGTAGACGACCCAAACCTCGTCCACCAGCCGGTCCCAGCCGCTCTCGTAGAGAAGCGGGATGTCCAGCACCACCGCAGGGTAGCCGTCCCGGCGGTGGCGCTCCACCTGGCGCCAGATCTCCGCGCGGACGGCCGGGTGCACGACCGCCTCCAGCGCGCGGCGCCGGTCGGGGTCCGCGAAGACGATCTGCCCGAGGGCCCGGCGGTCCAGCGAGCCGTCCGGGAGCAGGACCGCCGGGCCGAACTCCCGGACGATCGCCTCAAACACGGGCGTGCCCGGACGCTGCAGGTCGTGGACGATGGCATCGGCGTCGATCACCGGGGCCCCGATCTCCCGGAGCATCGCCGACACGGTGGATTTCCCGCTGGCGATGGAGCCCGTCAGCCCGATGATGCGCATTCTAGTCGCCCTCGATGCGGTACTCGGCGAACTTCTCGAGGGTGGACTCCCTGAGCTCCTTCTCCGCGTAGACCTCCACGCGCCACTTGCCGCCGCCCAGCGGCTTGATCGCCATCTCGCCGGACACGTTGTAGCCGTCCCAGAGCTTCTTGACCGTCTCCCGCATCTCCTTCTCGCTCGGGAACTCGAACACGAGGTACTGCACAGGGTTCACCCTCCGAACTGTACTTGCGGCACGGGCGCCGGATGCCCCCGGCGCCTCAGCGGTACTCTCCCGGCGGCTCCGCCGCCACCCGCACGCTGCGGCCGCGCCGGCCGGGGCGGGCGCGCCGGGGCGCCAGAGCCACGCCCTCGGGCACCGGCTGGCAGCGGGGGCAGAAGTGGGTCCCGCGCTGGGCCACCGCCACCTTCGCGATCGGCGTCCCGCAGACGGGGCAGGGCTCGCCGGCCCGGTCGAAGACCTGCAGCTCGTCGTACATGTCGCCCTCGTTGCCCTCGCCGTCCCGGTACAGGGAGAACGTGGTACCCCGCCGCTCCACGGCCCGGAGCAGCACGCGGCGGATGCAGCCGTGCAGCCGCTCGACTTCCTCCGCCGTCAGCGACGCCGCCTCCCTCGCCGGGTGGATGCGGGCGCAGAACAGGGCCTCGTCGGCGTAGATGTTGCCCAGCCCCGCCACCAG